>Ga0272449_1000042_pt1 | contig 185782 bp, 203 predicted proteins | sample YNPCB0241_FD_198679 | JGI IMG/M metagenome (GOLD analysis project Ga0272449, IMG submission 198679) | Hot spring sediment microbial communities from Yellowstone National Park, WY, United States - YNP-CB-024-1 | ecosystem: Environmental > Aquatic > Thermal springs > Hot (42-90C) > Sediment...
TGATAGGATAAGATAAATTAAATGGGTATCCTTCAATTGAAATCACTCTCCTTTTTAATAAATGTTTCAATTGATAAATAAAATTCTTCCATTTTAATTAATCCTCCTTTTAAAGATAATCTCATCAATTTTTAATCTCCTCCTAACTTTTTAAAAATTTCTCTCATTTTTAATCTCACTCCTTTTTTCTCATCATTCTTCAAATTTAAAATCATCCTCCTCTAATCCACCTATTAATTGATTTCCTCCAATTCATTCTCCTCATCTTCAACTGTTATGCTCTCAATTGAATCAATTTTTAAAATATTGTTGAGACTTTGAAGCAAACATTTAAGCGTTTTGCCTCCTTTTAAATGTATTATTAATAAAATTTGTTAAGATTTCATCACAATCTTTGAATCTTAAAAACTTTAATCTTTTTTTAATCTCTTCAAACTCTAAACCCATCTTTCACCTTAAAACAAAATGTTAAATTAATTATAACAAAATATATAATATTGTCAAGCATATTGTTTAGAATAGAGATTTGGTTTAAAATATTAAAGATTTTATTTAATATATATTGACAGAAATTATATATATTTATTATAATATAACAGAATGTTAATTAGGAGGTGATATGAAGAGTAGTGAAAAGATTAGAAAATTGAGAGAGAGTCTTAAGTTAACTCGATCAGAATTTGCAAAGAGATTGAACTACACAACTACCTATATTTATCAACTTGAAAAAGGTTTAAGAAATGCAGGATTATCAGTTTTACAAAAAATTGCAGAAACCTTTAATGTCTCTATTATGGATTTGGTTGGTGATAAAGATAAGTTTGTTGTAACAGAAGATGATGAATCTATATTAAGAAGATTGATTTCAAGATTAACACCAGAGGAGAAAGAGAAGTTGTTAAAATCAATCTATATGCTAAAGAAGATTCCTTTAAGGGAGATTCCAATTCTTGGATATGTATCAGCAGGAGAGCCACTTCTTCTTCAAGATATTTTAGAGCCAATTGATTCAATAACGATTCCTGAAGATGAGGTAAAAGGAGTATCATTTGGTCTTTTTGTAAAAGGTGATTCAATGAAAGATTTAGGAATTGATGATGGAGATATTCTTCTTGTTAGTTCAAACTCACAAGTTGAGAGTGGTTCACTTGTTATTGCAATAATTGATAATATGGTGACATTTAAGAAGTTGAAAAAAGAAGATGGAAAGATTTTTCTTGTTCCAGCAAATGAAAACTATGAACCCATTGAACTAACTCCAAATATGGATATAAAATTATACAAGGTAATAATGGCAATAAAGAGAAAAAAGTTTTAAGTAGAATAAAGGATAATAAAATTAGTCCTAGTTAAATTTATAATTTAAAGATTTTTTTATTAATTTTATACAAATTGGACAAAGTATGAATAAAAATCAACAATAAAAAATTTATTAAATTAAAAATATTAAAAAAATAAAATTAACTTTAAATAGAACCTGGGATTTATAATTTATAGATTTATAAAATTAAAAAATTTATATGGTGCCGAGGGACGGAATCGAACCGCCGACACGAGGATTTTCAGTCCTCTGCTCTACCAACTGAGCTACCTCGGCACCTACTATCAATGGTGGGCGAGAGAGGAATCGAACCTCTGACCTCCTGTTTGTAAGACAGGCGTTCTAACCGCTGAACTACCCGCCCAAAGTCTTTAAATATATTACAAAATAGATAAATCTTTGTCAAGTGCTTTAAAATAAATAAATATTAAATTGTATTAAATCCAAGTGAATTTAATATCTCTTTTATATTTTCAATGCTTTTCTCATTATCTTCAATTAATGGAGGTCTAACTTTTCTTTTTATAGGAAAACCGAGAACATTTAAAGAGGTTTTTATTGCTCCTGCAAAAGATGAAGAGAATTTATAAATTTCAGAGAGTTTTAAAATTTTTCTATGATCTTCAATAAAAGAGTCAAAATCTTTATTTTCATAATCCAATATGATTTTTTTCATTAATTGAGGCGCAAAATTTGAAAGTGCCACAATTCCTCCATCTCCACCAGAAATCAAATTTGAAGAAAGATAAATCTCAACTCCAGTTAAAACTGAAAAGTTTTCTCTTTTTTCTTTTATTTGTATTAAATCTTTAATATAAGATAAACTATCAATTGTTGCTTTTACTCCAACAAATCTTTCATTCTCAAAGGCGATCTCTTTTATTAAATCAACTGAAAGAGAATATCCTGTGCATGAAGGAATATTGTAAATCATCAAATCAATTTTTGAATTTTTTAAGATTGATAAAAAGAAATTTTTAATTCCCTCTCTATTAGGAATAAGATAGTAAGGAGGAGTTAAAACTATTGCATTTACATTCAAATCTTCAGAAATTTCAACCATCTTAATTATTTCTTTGATTGAAGTTGAAGTTATATGAGAAAAGATTTTTGTTTTATCATTTAAAATATCCTTTACAAATTTCAAAATATCAATCCTTTCATCAATAGAAAGAGATGTAAATTCACCAGTTGTTGAATTAACAAAAAATCCATCAACTTTATCTTTAAGGAAATTTAATAGATATTCAAAACCTTTGAAATCTATCTCTCCTTTATCATCAAATGGAGTGATTAATGGCGTTATTATTCCACGATACCTTTCCTTTTTATTTTCCATATTCTTTACCTCCTTATCTCATTATAAGGTAAAATTAAATTAAAGAAAATTTAAGGAGGAGGTGTTTATGAATGATTTAAAGTTTGAGGAGTTAAATTCAATTAAAGAAGAGAAAGGAATTTCTCTTTATCTATCAATAACTCCAAATATTGGAAAGAAAGAAATTTTAAGTACATCAAAAAAGTTAATTGAAAGTATAAAAGATAAATTTGAAAATGAAGAAAAAGATTATTTTGAAAAATCAAAGGATAATTTATTAAATTACATTGAAGGGTTGAGAGTGAAAGGTAGATCACTATTTTTATTTTCTACACCAAAAAATGTTTATGAATTTTTTTATGAATTTCCTTTAAGAAATGAGATTATTTTTGGAAAGCCTAATTTTTATCAATTTTATTGGGCTCAAATTGAGAATCCTCCATTTGGGGTTGTTAATTTCAAAGAAGATAAATTCTCTTTTTATAAAGTAATTTTTTTAAAAGAAAGATTGATTTTTGAAGAACATCCAAAAATTGATACATCAACATGGAGAAGAAAACATATTATGCCACCATCTGCTCCAAAAAGTGGAGTAAGCATAGGTGCAGTTGGTGGTGGAGATCTTAAAGATGCATATGAAGAAAAATATCTTCTATATATAGAAAAATATCTTTCAGAATATAAAGAGAGAGTTTTAAAAATCTCTTTTGATTTAAATTTTATTTTTGTTAATTCAGATGCTGAGGAAAATATAGATATGTTTTTAAACATTGAACCAAAATCAAATAAATTTGTTAAATTGAATGCTCCATCAAATGCAACTATCAATGAGATAATTTCAATGGGAGTAATGAAATTGGAGGAGTTTAAAAAATTAGATGAAAAAGAAATTCTTAAAAATCTATTTGATAGGTCAGCAACAAGCAATCTTGCTGGAGTTGGTTTGTCATCAACATTAAAAGTTCTTCAAGATGGAAGAGTGAACAAGTTGATTGTTTCAGAAAATATAAACAATTTAATCAAAGAGTGTAAAAATTGTGGATATTTTTATATTGAGAGAGAATCATGTCCTGTTTGCAACTCAAATGATTATGAAAATATTAATATTAGACATATTGTTCATGATTTAAGCAAAAAATTTAAAAGTGAATTAGTTATTCTACATGGAGGTGAAGCAAAGGAACTTGATAAATATGAAGGAATTGGGGGTTTATGGAGATATTAAAGTGTGTAAAATTTACACACTTTATAGAAAATAGAGATGTTTAAGTTCAATTTTTTTCTCTTTGTTTTCAATTATCTCCTCTAACTTTTCTTTCTCTTCATCAGAAAATTCATTAAAATCTTTTGTTTTTGAATTATAAAAAAGAAAAATTGAAAATAGAATTCCAACAACAAAGAATATTATTCCTAAAAGAACTATTAAAATTAAAACTAAAAAAGGTAAGTTCATCTTCACCTCCTACTTTAAATATGCAAATTTTGTGCCATTTATTTTGTAACAAATTATAAAAATTTTCAGTATTTAATAGTGTAAAAGGAGGTATTATATGGAGTTAAAAGAAGAAAAGATTTTAGGTGGAATAGGAGCGATATTAACATTATTTTTCATAATTCCATTTATAGGATGGGTTATTTCTCTTGTTGGTTTAATTTTAATTGCAATATCTATTTATAAGATGGGTAAAAAATTTAATGAAAAGAATCTTTTTTCAAATTATCTTCTCTCAATTATATTTTTCTTTTTATCTCAAGTTTCAATTGTACTGGGATTAATCTTTGCATACATTAAAGGATTTTTTAAAAACATTGAGATATTTAATTTCGATTTCCAAAATAGATTTTTTGATGGAGAGAAATTCTTCAGAAAAAGACCATTTGGATATCCATTCAATAGAGATCTACCAGATTTTAAAAATTTATTAAATCTGATTCATGATAGATTATGGATAATTCTTCTTGTTTTACTCATAGTTTGGGTTTTAATAATTTTAGGTGGAATATTCAAGAAAAAGAGTTTTGATATTCTTTCTTTGAAAACAAAAATAGAAAATTTTAAATTGAGTGGATTACTTGTTCTTATTGGAACAATTCTTGTTCCAATTTTTGGTATAGGATTTATTTTAATATTAATTGGAATAATCTTTGAGATTATAGGTTTCTTTTCGATTCCAGAAAAGATAGAAGAGGTTTCTTAAACTTTATCTAATTTATAAACTTCTTGACAACAATTAAAAAAAATTTATAATTCTTTATAAAGGGCCTCTAGCTCAGTTGGTCAGAGCGCATCCCTGATAAGGATGAGGTCTCTGGTTCGAGTCCAGAGAGGCCCACCATTTCATAAAATCTCATTTCAATCTTTTTATATCTTCTAATTTAAATTCTCTTTGTACTCCATCTGGAAATTCAATATAAATTGTCCCTTTGAATGGAGAAATTGAAAAAACTTTCCCCCTTTTTCCATCAACCTCAACTTCCTCTTCTATTTTTGGATAATCTTTTTCAAGTTCTTCATAAATAAACAACTCATAATAGAGACAACATTTTAATCTTCCACAAATTCCAGATATTTTATTTGGATTTACATTCAAACTCTGCCTTCTCGCCATATCAAGAGTTATTGTTTTAAATTCGGTCAAAAATCTTGAACAGCACAACTCTCTTCCACAATCTCCAATTCCACCAACAATTTTCACTTCATCCCTTGGACCAATTTGCCAGAGTTCTATTCTTGTTTTGAAAGTCGAAGCAAGGTCTCTTACAAGATTTCTAAAATCAACTCTTCCATCTGCAGTGAAATAAAAGGTTAACTTTTTTCTGTCAAGAGAGTAATGTGCAAGCACAAGATTCATCTGAAGACCATGCTTTTGAACTTTTAACTTACAAATCTCAAATGCTTTATTTTCATCCCTTAAATTTTCTCTTAATTTTCTCTCATCCTCATTTGTAAAAACTCTTATGAATTTACACTGTACATCTTTTTTCTCTTCTGACTCAAAAGGAGGAGTTCTAACTTCTCCAACTTCTTCAACTTTATCTCTTTCAATAACAACCTTGTCATACTTGTTTAAACTTATATCCTCATTGATTTCGCATAGATATATCTTTTTATCAAGATAAATCAATTTCACAAAAATATATCTCATATATATAAACCTCCAGTGCAATCAATAATATCTAACAAAAGTTTTCTAACTAATAGATTTAAATTAATATTATAATGTAAATTTTTCTCAAATTCAAACATAAGGTCTCCAATTTTAATTAATGATTCAAGTGATAATGTTATTTGTGTTTCATAAATATCTTTTAAAAAATCTATATTAATTATCAAAGATTCATCTTTTGACCTTTTAATTGAAATCATATCTTTTATTATCTCTTCAAATATAATTATTGTTTCTTCTATTTTTTCATCAATTAAAAGTTCTTTTAGAATAAAAATATAATTTAAATCTCTTCTAATGAAACTCAAAAATTTCTCTATCAAATTCTTTCTTTTTAAAAAATTCTTTTCATCAAGGTAAAGAATTGCTCTCTTCAAACTTCCATCTGAAATTCTTGAAATTAAATCAATTTGTTCATTATCATCAATTATGCCACTCAAAAATTTTTTAATATCATCTTTTTTTAATGGCGAGAAGTGAATTTTGAAACACCTTGAAAGAATTGTTTCTTGAATTCTATCTTGAAGGTGGGTTATTAAAATAAAAATCGTTTTTTGAGGAGGCTCTTCAAGAATTTTCAAAAAACTATTTGATGCATCAATTGTTAAAAGATGTGCATTGTTTATAATGTTCACCCTAAAATTTTTATCAGGAGAAAGATAACTAACCTCTTTTAACTTTCTAATTTCATCAATACCAATACTTTTATCATTTTCAACAATCAATCTATCTTTTGAATTATCATCATCTTTCAATCCATTAAGATAGTTTGAAAAAAGTTTAGCGCATAAAAATTTTCCAACACCCTCTTTTCCATAAAAAAGAAAGGTTTTTGGAACTTTTTTTGTTTCAATTATATTCATTAAAATTCTTTTTGGTATATCTTGACCGATAACTTTCTCAAACACTTTTCAATTTATTTATAACATAATTGTAAACCTCATAGTTTGATTCTCTTTCAAAAGCAATTTCAAATTCAGGTGGATTTCCTCCATCAATAAAAATTAAATGTGCCTCAAGAGATGTCATATCATATTTTTCATTTATCTCAAGAAAATATCTCTGTGAAGAATCAGGATAATGTAATTTTGGATTTGCTATAAGATAAATAAATTTATATATCTCTTCTTTTTTTATTTTTAAAATACCACTTTCCTCAATTTTTTTGGCAATTTCATAATCTTGTTCTTTAAATTTTAAAGAATATTTATCTAAAGTATCAATTGCATCTGCAAGATAAACTCCAAGTGCTACAGATTTTGAATAGAGTTTACCTCCAAATAGGATAGCAAGATCATCTGAAACTCCTAAACCTTTTTTATGCCTAATATATTGAAATCTTATTGATGGATGGTAAAGAAATGTTGTGTAATCTTTCTCATCATAATCTATTATTAAGCCCTCTTTTTTATAATAATCTATTTTATCCTCATTATCTTCATGAGCAAGATATTCACCATCAAGGCCAAGTTTTTCTAAAATTAAAAAATCAACAAGATATGGTTTTCCTCCACCAATCTGAACATTATAAATTTTTTCTGCTTCCTTTCTTGTTTCATAATCATCCATTAATCCACCAAGATATAAACCAAGCAAAACATCCTTTTTATCAATTTCAATATTGTAAAAATTTGGAACTCTTAGAAGAGGTTCCATATTTCTATTCAATAATTTATTTATATTTTCATTTTTTATAACTCTGTCCACAAAATCATCAATTTCATCAATTAAACTTTGTCTTGCACTTCTTACAGCATAAGCATCCAAACCCAATGCAAAAACGATATCATTCATTGTTGTATCAACAAACCTTTTTCCTGAAAACTCTCCATGTCCATTATGAGCATGTCCCTCAATTGTTTGCATCAAAATTAAATCTGAAACCTCTTTTGAAGTTCTTAATTTAACTTTCTCTTTTAAAGAATCGAAGTCCTTTCTTATTAAATTGATTGGTGGAATTTTCATTTTATATTACTAATTTTACTCTTATAAAGAAGTTTATAAAAACTTACACCAATATGTTCATATTCAACGATAACATCTTTTGGTACATTTAATATTGTTGGAGAAAAGTTCCAGATATAATTAACTCCTCTCTCAATTAAAATATTTACAATATTTTGTGCCTCTTTTGGTGGAACACAAATAACTCCAACCTTCACCTTTTTGTTTTCAGAAAGATAATCTCTTAAATATTTTACATCTCTTACAAAAATTCCTCTAATTAATTTTCCAATTTTATTTGGATTGTTATCAAAAAATGAGTCAAAAACAATTTTGCTTTTCTTAAATGAATCGTAACCTGCAACTGCTTGTCCTAAACTTCCTGCTCCAATAATTACTGCATGAGTTATTCTATTCAATTTGAAAATGTTTTTTAATGCTGTTTTCAATTTAGAAACCCCATATCCTATCTTTGCCTTTCCTTCAATCTCTTTGAAATAGAGAAAATCTTGTCTCACAGTAGAGGGAGAAACACCAGCCAATTTACCAAGTTCTTCACTTGAAATAAAGCGCTTTTTTACAGGAAGCGTTATTAAAATTTCATAGTATATTGCCAACCTCTCCAATGTTTTGTTTGATATTTTTTTCTCTTTTCTTATGTTTTTCATTTAACAATAATGATAATTAAATTTTCATTTTTTGTCAACTTAAAATTAATTTAATTAGTTGTTATAATTTTCTTATGGGACTGCTTGGCGCTCATGTATCAATTGCTGGTGGAGTTAAAAATGCTCCTTTAAATGGAGAAAAAATAGGATGTGATGCGATTCAAATCTTTACAAAGAATCAGAGACAGTGGATTGCAAAAGAATATACAAAAGAAGAGGTTAAAGAGTATTTTGAAAATTTAAAAAAGACAAAAATAAAAAGGGTTTGTGCTCACTCATCATATTTAATAAATTTAGCATCTCCAAATGAAGAGATTTTAAAAAAATCAATAAATTGTTTGATAGATGATCTTGAAAGATGTAAAACTTTAAAAATTCCATTTGAGGTAATTCATCCTGGCTCTCATTTAGGAAAAGGTATTGAAAAGGGAATTGAATTGATAATAAGTGGAATCGATATTGTTTTTAAAAAGGTTAAAGATGTTGGAATTGCTCTTGAAACTGTTGCAGGTCAAGGAACAAACATTGGTTTTAGATTTGAACATTTAAGAGATATTATAAATGGGGTCAAGGAAAAAAATAGGGTTTTTGTATGTTTTGACACTGCACATACATTTGAAGCAGGTTATGATATAAAAAGTAAAAATGGATTTAAAAAGGTTTTAGATGAATTTGATAAAATAATTGGTTTAGAAAAACTTGTTGTTTTTCATTTAAACGATTCTAAAACCGATCTTTCTTCAAATGTTGACAGACATGAAAATATTGGAAAAGGAGTTTTGGGTCTCGAACCATTTAAATTTTTAGTAAATGCAAAAGAGTTTGAAAATCATCCAATGATTCTTGAAACTCCAGGTGGAGATGATATGTATATTGAAGATTTAAAAACTTTGAATTTGTTAAGAAATTTAAAAGAAAAGTGAACTTCATTAATTGACAATGTTGTTAAATTTATCTATAATAATATTAGTGGGCTCGTAGCTCAACGGCAGAGCGGGTGGCTCATAACCACTAGGTTCTAGGTTCGAATCCTAGCGAGCCCACCATGAGGTATTAATGCAAATAAATAAAAAAATTGCACTTCTCCTCTATAAACTTCAAAACATCGATCTTGAAATTTTTTTTATTGATAACAACAATCTTGAAAAAGAGGTAAAAAAATTAAAACAAGAGTTAAAAAAATTAGATGAAAATATTAAAAATTTAAACAATTTAATAAAAGAAAAACAACTTTCAATAAAAAATCTCGAGGGTGAAATTGAAGAGATAAATCAAAAATATAAAAAGTTAAAAGATACATTAGCAAGTGGAAAAAAATTAAGTGAAAAAGAACTAAATTCTATTAATCATGAACTTGGAAGACTCCAAAGTTTAAAGAAAAGAAACGAAGATGAAATTTTAGAAATTCAAGATTTTATCGAAAAAACAAAAGAGAAAATTTTAAATCTTGAAAAAGAGATTAAAACAAAAGAGGAGGATTTAAAAAAAGAGGAAGATAGAGTAAATATTGAAATTGAAAAACAGAAAAAAGAGAGAGATAAGTTGGTTATAGAAAGGGATAAATTAAAAGAAAAAATTCCATATGAAATTCTATCATTTTATGAAACAGAATCATTAAAATTTGGAAGAAAAGTTGTTTCTCTTGTTGTTGATGATAGATGTAGTGAATGTGGAGTGATTCTTCCTCTTGGAATAATAAATAATCTTAAAAATAGTATATATACAATTAAATGCGAAAATTGTGGAAGAATTTTAATTTTAAAAAAGGATATAGAGTGTGATATTTAATTTAATTTTTAATTTCATATTGGGTGCTTCAGTTGGAAGTTTCTTAAATGTTTTAATTTATAGAATTCCAAGAAAGATTAGTTTTTCAAACGGTAGATCATTTTGCCCAAATTGTGGTCATAAACTATCATTTTTTGATTTAATTCCAATAGTCTCATTTATTCTTTTAAAAGGAAGATGTAGATATTGCAAAGAAAAAATATCTTTTATTTATCCTCTTGTTGAAACATTAACTGGTTTAATTTTCTTTTTATCATTTTTATTTTATGGTTACTCTTTATACTATTTAAAATTCATTATTTTCTCATCTGTTTTGATTTTAATATCAATAATTGATCTTGAAACTATGGAAATTCCTGATGAACCTGTATTTTTTGGTCTATTCTTTGGAGTAATCTTTCTTTTAATTGAAAAAAATTATTTTAATACATTAATCGGTCTTATAATTCCACCAATTATATTTTTCTTGATAATTTTAATTTCAAGAGGAGGAATGGGAGGGGGTGATTTTAAACTCTCATTTCTTTTTGGACTCTATTTGGGTTTTCCAAAAGTTATTCCATGGTTCTTTTTATCATTCATAATTGGTTTTTTTCCAGCAATTTATATGCTCATTTCAAAAAAAGCGACAAGAAAAACTCCACTTCCATTTGGCCCATTTATGTCTTTATCAGGCATAATAACATTTCTTTTTGGTTCGCAAATTATTAGATTTTATAATAAGTTAATGTTATAATTGATAACAAATGGCTGGATTATTTGGATCAAAAACACCGTTAATTGGTCTTGATCTGGGCTCTGGATATCTTAAAATAGCCCAGTTAAAGGAGACAACAAAGGGACTTAATCTTGTTAATATTGGTCTTCTTCCAACACCAAAAGGTGCAATTGAAAATGCAAAAATTGTTAACCCAGATGAAATTGCTGAAGGAATAAGAACTCTTTTGAGAATGTACTCATTCATTGGAAAGAGGGTCGTAACTTCTGTCTCAGGACAACTTGTAACTGTTAGAACTTTAACAGTTGATAAACTTCCAGAAAAAGAACTTGATGAGGTAATAAAATGGGAGGTTCAAAAATTAATTCCATTTAAAATTGAAGAGGCAAGTTTCGATTATCAAATTTTAGGAACAGTTCAAGATACAAAGGGGGAAAAATTTTCTATCATTGCTGCTGCTGCAAGTTTAGATATTATAAATAGTATTGTATCTGCAATTAAACTTGCAAAATTGGAACCAGTTGCAATTGAGATTGAATCTTTTGCAGAGTTGAGACTTCTTGATTACACATATAAAGATAAATATTCAAACTACATAATTATATTGATAAATTCTGGATATTCATTCACAAATATAAACATAATTGAAGATGGAATTTTAAGGTTCACAAGAACAATTCCTTTCGGAGGAAAAACTTTAATTAGAGTATTACAAGATGGGTTAAAAATAAATGAAAAAGATGCAGAAACATATCTTGTTACTGGTTGTGATTTGAGAATTGAAAAATATCCAAAAGATTCTGAAACATATAGATTATCTGAACTAATAATACCTTTAATTGAAGAATTTTCTCTTGAAATAAGAAGGTCCTTGATATATTATCAAGGACTTCCTAACTTTTCAGGAAAAAAATTTCTCGTCATTCTTGGGGGTGGAACTTCAAGATTGAAAGGACTTGTTGATTATGTTGGTTCTTATTTGAAAGTTGAAACCATTCTTGATGACCTTTTGCTAAAAGGTGTTGTATACAATCCAAAACTTTTTACAGAAGATTATCTAAGAGAGATGTCACCATTTTTTACAGTTGCAGTTGGTCTTGCAATGAGGGAAGCATTTGAAAAAATAGAAAAATCAAAAATTCAAAAAGGGGGTAAGGTGAAATGAATATCAAAATAAACCTTCTTCCAATAGTAAAAAAGAAAAGAAAATTTGAAGAGACTAATTTAGTTATAATCTTTATATTTTTCATAATTGTTTTGGCGCTTACCTATTTCTTCTACTATACAAGAGTAAATACATTGAATAATAATCTAAACATAATTATGGCTAACATTAATAAACTCAAGGATATGGAAAATCTAAAAAATGAGAAGATAAAGTCTGATTCACTCATAAACTACTATATAAATACGATAGCAAAATATACAAAAAATCAATATAAATTTTCTTCTTTCTTTGAGGGTTTAAAACAGGAGTTTCCAAAATATGCTTATATTACAAGTTTAGATGTTGATCTTGAGACAAAAGTTGTAAGAATTGTTGGTGAAACATCTGACTACTACAATTTAGGAAGATTGATGAACTATATTAAAGATTCGAAAATAATTTCAAATCCATATCTTGTAAACTTTTCAAGAACAGAAGATGCTCAAACAAAAACATCTAAAGTTACATTCACAATCATTGGGATTCTAATAACTGGAGGAACAAAATGAAGGGAGCGCAAAAATATATAGTTTTTGCTATTCTTCTTGCTTTAATTGGAATTATTTATTACATCTACCTTCTTAAGCCTCAAATTTTAAAGGTTAACGAACTAAACAAGAAAATAGAAGAAGCAAATTTGAAACTTGAGGAGTTAACAAATATAAAAAGAAATGAAAATAAAATAAGAGAATTGATTGATGAGAACAATAAAGATTTAGAATTATTAAGAGAAGTTCTTCCTCTTGGAGAGGATCTTCCTAAACTATTAACACAGTTATATCAAGTTGAAAAAGAAGAAGATATAAAATTTGATAACATAAATTTTGTTGGTGGAGCACAAACAAAAGTTGGAGAGATAACAAGCACAAGATTAATGACAAGAGAAGATCATTATGAAATGAAGGTAACATTTTCAATTACAACAACTTTTGAAAAATTCATGAAAGTTTTATATCGACTTGAAAACTTTCCAAGAATTCTAATTATTAGAAAAATTTCAGTTACATCACCAAGACAGATGTTTATAGGAAAAGAAAATTTACAAACTTTTAATTTTGAGGCATATTTTATAAGTGCAAAGGAGTAAAAATATATGGCTAAAAAAGAAAAGAATGTTAATAAAATAAAAAAGCCAACTAAAGAGAGAAGTGAGGAAGAGAAAAAGAGAGATAAACTACTCATTGTTTTATTTGTGATTTTAATGGTGGTAGCAGGAGCACTTTTTTACTTTCTTTATTTAAAACCACCAACTCCCCAAACTCAAACACAAACTCAAACATCCATTTTAAATCAAGTTTTAAAAAATATAAACATTGATCCAATTAGAGATGAAATTGAAAAAAGAAAGTTGACGATTCCACCTCTTGAAACGAATCCAAACGAAATTGGAAAGGAGAATCCATTTATACCATGAATTTTGAAATTTTCAATCTTGTTTCACATTTTTTGGTAACAAAAATAGAAAATATTAGATATCTTACAAATTTCAGTGGAGAGGAAGGTTTTTTATTAATTACAAGAGATTCTTTAAATTTAATTGTTGATTCAAGATTCACAACTCAAGCAAAAGAGGAGGTCTTTAATAATGTAAATGTCATCGAATATAAACCTCCTTTAGAAGATTTTTTAAGTTCAAATTTCAAAATTGAAAAACTAGGTCTTGAAGATAAAATACAATACTATTTATATGAAAATTTTTCAAATAAGTTTGGAAAAGAGAATATCTCTATATTCAAAGATATAATTGAAACAATAAGAGTGGTCAAAAAAGAAGAGGAGATTGAAAAAATAAAAAAAGCAGAAGAGATTTCTGAAAAAGCGTTTTTAAAAACAATTGAACTTATAAAAGAAGGAATTACAGAAAAGGATCTTGAAATTGAACTTGATTATCAAATGAAAATTTTTGGTGGAGAGAAAAATGGCTTTGATACAATAATTTTATTTGGTGAAAGAGCAGCTCTTCCTCATGGAAAACCAAGAGATAGAAAACTTCATAAAGGAGAGGCAATAATCCTTGACTTTGGAACAATATACAAAGGATATCATTCAGATTGTACAAGAACTGTAATTTTTGGAAAAGTTAGTGATGATTTTAAAAAGGCATTTCAAGTTGTTCTTGATGCTCAAAATAAGGCAATTGATAATGTAAAAGAGGGAATTATATCAAAAGATTTGGATAAAATAAGTAGAGATTATATAAACAATTTTGGTTTCGGAGAATATTTTGGACATGGATTAGGACATGGCGTTGGTCTTGAGATTCATGAAAAGCCATTTGTTAATCCAAGAGATGAAACAATTCTAAAAGAAAATATGGTCATTACAATTGAACCTGGAATTTATATACCAGATAAATTTGGAATTAGAATTGAGGATCTTGTTGTAGTCAAAAAAGATGGTTATTTAAATTTAACTAAACTTCCAAAAATCATTGAGATTTAAAAATTTTGTAGATTAAAAATAGAAAAGATTGACCAAAAAATATTGCAGCGAATAATCCTAAAATAAAATTACCAATTAATGGAATAATTATTAGAATTAAAATTACAACTGTTCCAAGAATGCTGATTAAAAAATCTTTTAAAAGAAAATCTTGAATATCAACCTTAAATATTTTTAATAAAAATTCACCTAATAATTTAACAACTGGTGGTATACCAAATAAGATTAATAAAACTATTGAGATAAAATATATAAAATATAGAGATCTGCCAAACGGAGCAACCGCCTCTTTTGGAATGTTATAAATAAAAATTGTGAAAATTATAGAACCTAATAAAAAAATAGAAATTATGTTTGATTTTAAAAAAGAGTATGTTGTGGTTGAAATATTTTTAAATAAAGTTAAAAAGATGAATGAAATCAAAAAAATTAAAAGGGTTAAAACAATTTTCAACAAGAATTCCCTTCCAGAAATCAAAATTGCTGGAATATTAAATTCTTGCTCTTTCTCTCTAATAAACTCGATTTTCCTTCCAAGAACAACTGCTCCTTCTTCAATATTTATTCTTCCATTGTAAGTTATCACATCACCTCTTACATATGAGTTTTTCATTAAATTTATATTACCTTTTAAAACAATAACGTTTCCTAAAACTCTTCCATAAATTGTAACATTTCCATCTCCTATTCTAATATCACCTCTTACCTCTTCATTATTTTTTATAACAATATCACCTCTTCCTTTTATTATTCCTTGAGCAAAAATTGTTCCTGGAATTATCAAAAGAGCAATGAATATTAAAATTAAATATTTTTTATTCACCATTTCCTCCTTTAAATAAAATCTTTTCTTTTAAAATTACAAATAAAATAGTTATTCCTAAAGCCAATAGAATATAATAAGTGATTTGAATCAAAAAGAGAGGATTTAAAATGTAAACCTCAAATTTCAATTGAAGATTTTTTATAAATTCACTCTCACTTAATATGAAATCAGGATTGAATTGACTTAATTTGAATGGAGTAAGAATTATCAAAAAAATGGAGATAGAAATTATTATAATTGATAAAATTATATTTTTTCTTCTCTCTTTAATGATTATGTATTTAAAAATTTTTTCCTTCTCTTCTTTTGAGAGTTTATGTAAAACCTTTAAATCTTCAAAAATCTTCTCTTTTTCTTCAAATTCCATCTTTCACCTCTATAATTCTTCTTAATTTCTCTTTTGCTCTATGAAGTTTCACTTTTACATTTTCAACTGAAATATTTAAAACTTTAGAAATCTCCTCATAACTTAAATTTTCACTATAAAAAAGAAGAATTATTTCTCGATCATCTTTAGGAAGTTTTTTCAATGCATCCTCAATGATTAATTTATCATCAAAACTCTCTTTTTTTTCATAATTCAGACTATCATCATAATCTATATTATCAATTCTTTTATATTTATTTAAATAATTAACACCTTCATTTCTTGCAATTTTAATTAAATATGGAAAAAAATCTCTATCTGTATCAAAATTTTTTATTCCTTTAAAAACTTTATAAAAAGTTTCTTGAGTTAAACTCATCGCCTCATCCTTATCTTGAATTAATCTTAAAAAATAAGTGTAAATTCTGTCAGAATATCTCTCAATTAGATGGCTAAACATCTCTTTCTCTCCTTTTTTAACCCTCTCAATAATCTCTTTATCAGAAATCTCCACACTACTTAATATACATCAATTTTTTTCAATTTGTTACGAAATGTGTTATCATTAGAATTATGAAAAGCGGAATCGTTGTTCTATCAGGAAAACCAAATACTGGGAAATCAACTCTTTTAAATTTAATTCTTGGTACAAAAATTGCACCTACATCACCTAAACCTCAAACAACAAGAAAAAGATTAAAGGGAATTTATACTGAGGAAAGAGGTCAAATAGTTTTCATAGATTCACCAGGAATCCATAATCCAATTCATGAACTTGGAAAATATATGTTAAATGAGGCGCTTAAAAATTTAAATGATGGTGATGTTATACTTTGGATAGTTGATGGTTCAAAAGATTTAGATGAAGAAGATCTACTTGTTTATGAGAGAATAAAGGATTATGACAAACCAAAATTTTTAGTTATTAATAAACTTGACCTTTTTAGAGATAAATTGGAGGAAGTATTAAAAAAATTCAATCAATTTGAAAAAATTGATCTTATTATTCCAATTTCAAGCATGACTGGAGAGAATGTAAAAAATCTTCTTGATGAAATTTTTAAAAGATTGCCAGAAGGAGAATATCTTTATGACCCTGAAATTTTAACAGATTCAATGGAGATAGATATTGTTAAGGAGATAATTCAGGAAAAATTAATGTATAACCTTGAAGAAGAAGTTCCTCATTCATCAACTGTTGTTGTCGAAGAGTTTAAAGAGAGAGAAAATGGAAAAGTTTATATTAGAGCAACAATTTATGTTGAGAAAGAGACACAAAGAAAAATTGTTATTGGTTTTAAGGGAAATTTAATCAAAAAAATCGGAACTGAAGCAAGATTAGAAATTGAAAAATTTTTGGGAAAACCAGTCTATCTTGAACTTTGGGTAAAAATTTATAAAAATTGGAGAAAAAACAAGGAGGCGTTGAGTTTTCTTGGCTACAAATAAGAATTTTGAAAAGGATACAGATTATTTTTTAGCATCACTATCATACTTAACATTAGGAATAATTGGAATTTTTATTCTTGTTTCTGAAATGGATGATGATGAATTTTTAAAGTTTCATGCAAAACAATCAATTGGTTATTGGCTTATAACTCTTCCATTATGGGTTATTTTTTCTTTTTTATTAAAATATCTATTTAATGTAACAACAAAAATTTCTTTATTGAATCAAATATTTTTTTATTTATATAAATTTTTTTACATTTTTGGTGGATTTTTTATAATAATTTATGCATTTTATCTTGCTTTTTCTGTTTTATCATGTAAGAAAATTGAAATTAAATTTGTTATAAAAATTTTAAAAAAATTTGGAGTTAAAATATGAAAAGATTAGTTAATGGATTAACTCTTTCAATTATATTTGGAATTATTTTTACAATATTAAGGAATACAATTGATAAATATCTTTATCTTCCATACATGCCAACTCTTTTTCCAATAATATTTTTATCTTATATCTTGATTTTAATCTTCATTGGTTTCTATCTTAAAAATCCAATTTTTGGAATATTTGGTGGAATTTTTTCTTTATATTCAAAATATATTACAGAGATAACAAGATTATCAATAAATAATATTCCTCAAATCTATTTTTTAAAAGGATTCACGCCTCCTCTTGATTTTGAAAATTTAAATATCCTTCTTTCACCAATAATATTCTCAATTATCTCATTTTTCTTTTTAAAAGTTAAAGGGAAAAAAGGAAGAAAGTTTGAAAATCCATTCATTTCATTGATTCTTCTAATCTCCCTTTTCTTTGGTTTCTTCCTTAATTACTATTACACATCATATTCTATTTATGTTTTACCTCTCGCAACATTCATTTTGGGCATAATATCATTAAACATTGCTCTTTCATTAACCTCTGGAATATTTTTTGCAACATCATACACATTTTTTAATCTTCTATTTTTTGAATTTAAAGGTGATTTAAATCTAATGTTTGAAAACCCAATCTCTCTTATACCATCCTATTTAATCTATCTAATTTTTGTGATAATAGTTTCAACACTCTCCTCATATCCAATTTATAAAATTTTCTCTTACTTGAAAGAGATTAGAATTTTTGGTAAATTAGAGAGAGAAGAGTTAAAAGAAAAAGAGGAAACTCCTGCTTTGCCTCAAGAAGAGCAAAGCGGTAACGCCAAAGGAGGTAATGATGAGAAAGTACGAGATGATGGTGATCTTCAAACCAAATCTCTCTGATGAAGTTTTAAAAAAAGAGGAAGAGAAAATTAAAGAGTATGTTGAAAGTAAAGGTGGAGAATTTTTAAACATTGTTCCATGGGGAAGAAAAAGATTTGCATATGAAATTGAAAAATTTAGTGAAGGAATATATACTCTTTTCTATTTTAGAATTCCTCAAAATGAGTTGAAAGAGTTTAAAACACAATTAAAATTGAATCAAAACATTTTAAGATTCATGATTATCAAACAAGAGGAGAAGGTGAATGTATAATAGGATAATACTTGTAGGAAGATTGACAAAAGATCCTGAAACAAAATATACTCCATCAGGAACACTTGTTTCAACATTTAGATTAGCATCTGGAAGAAAATATACAGATAAAAATGGTGAAATGCAAGAGGAGACACTTTTCATAAATGTCATTGTTTGGGGTTCGAGAGGAAATCTTGCTAAAAATGTTAGTGAATATTTAAGAAAAGGCTCCCTTGTTCTTGTTGAAGGGAGATTGAGGGTTAGAGATTATGAGACAGCAGATGGATTAAAAAAGCAAGCAATTGAAGTCGTTGCAGATAATATTAAATTTTTATCAAAGAAGCCTGAAGCAGAAGAGGTAAGTGAAGAGAGTGAAGTAGTGGTAGATGAAGAGATACCAATTGATTAATATAAGGAGGTTTTAGAATGGCAAAAGATAGTGTAAGAAAATTTAAACCTGGAAAGAAGGTTTGTTATTTCTGTAAAAATAGAATTCATGAAATCGATTACAAGGATTATGAACTTTTAAGAAAATTTATGACTCCAAGAGGAAAAATTCTTCCAAGAAGAAACACTGGAACATGTGCAAAACATCAAAGACAACTTGCAAGAGCAATAAAAAGAGCGAGAGAAATGGCTCTTCTTCCATATGTAGTTTATTAATGGATGAAAAAGGTTAAGGTACTTCTATTAAAGGATATTCAAAATCTTGGGAAAAAAGGAGACATCTTAGATGTCTCCTTTGGTTTTTATTCTAACTATCTTGAAAAATTTGGTCTTGCAAAAAAATTAAGCGAAGGAGAAGAGAGAGATTACTTAAATAAGATGAAATTAAAAGAAGATAAAGAATCAAGAGAGGAAGAGAGAGCAAAAATTATAAAAGAGAAAATTGAAAAAGAGCCTTTCATTGTAAATAGGAAAGCAGGAGTGAAGGGAAAACTATATGGCTCTATAACATCAGAAGAGATAAGCGAATTGATTAAAAAGAAAATTGGTGTATCAATTGATAAGAAAAAGATTGAAATTGAAGAGCCAATTAAATCAATTGGATATTATGAAATTAAAATAAAATTACATAAAAATTTAATTGCAAATTTAAAACTTTTTGTTAAAGAAGAATGAACGAAGAAATTTTTGGGAGGGTTCCTCCTCATAATATAGAAGCAGAACAAGCAACATTAGGTTCAATATTAATTGACAATGAAGCGATTTATAAAGTTATTGATTTTCTTGAACCAAATCACTTCTATAGAACTTCTCACCAGATAATTTATGAAACTATGATTGAACTCTTTGAGAGAAATGAACCAATAGATCTTTTAACTTTATCTGAAGAGTTGAAAAAGAAAGGCAAACTTGAAGAGGTTGGTGGTTTTTCATATCTTGCAACTCTAACAAACATTACTCCAACTGCTTTAAATATAGATACTTATGCTAAGATTGTTGAAGAAAAAGCGGTTTTGAGAGAATTAATTAAAGCAGGTATAGATATTATAAATCTTGCCTTTCAACAAGAGGAAGATTCAGGAACAATACTTGATAAGAGCCAAGAGATTCTATACCAAATTGCAAAAAAGAGAATGTCAACACCATTTTATCCATTAAAAGAGTTATTAAAAGAGTCATTTGATAGAATAGAATCACTTTACAAAGAAAAGAAAAGTTTTCCTGGAATTCCAACTCATTTCAAAAAACTTGATGAAATCCTTGGAGGATTCCATAAAAATGATTTAATAATTCTTGCTGCAAGACCATCGCTTGGAAAAACCTCACTTTCAATAAATATATGTTTAAATATCGCTTTAAAAGAAAAAATTCCGGTTGCAATTTTTTCTCTTGAAATGTCAAAAGAGCAAATTGTTGAAAGAATTCTTGAATCAGTTGCAAATGTAAACTTTCATAAATTAAAAACAAGTTTGTTATCTGATGATGATTGGGTTAAATTGGGAAGAGCATATGGACCTCTATATGAAGCACCAATTTTCATAGATGATTCATCTGATATATCTATTCTTGAAATTAGAACAAAAGCGAGAAGATTAAAAAACCAAAATAACCTTGGAATGATTGTAATTGATTATCTTCAACTTATGCACCTTAAAACAAAAGTAGAGAATAGAGTTCAGGAAATTTCTGAACTTACAAGGAATTTAAAGAAACTTGCGAGAGAACTTGAGATACCAGTTCTCGTCATTTCACAACTTTCAAGAGCAATTGAAAAAAGAGAAAATAAAAGACCTCTTCTTTCAGATTTAAGAGAAAGTGGATGTTTAACTAAAGATACTCTTTTAATAACTGGAGAAACAAAGGAGTATATAAATTTAAAAGATATTGTAGATGGAAAATATAAGCTTCCAATTGAAGTTCTATCTTTAGATGAAAATAGATTGAAAATAAAAAAAGCAAAACTTGTTAAAGCATTTTCAAGTGGAATTAAAAAGGTCTATTTATTGAAAACTGAAGGTGAAAGAGAAATTAAAGCATCCTCTAACCATCCATTTTTCACTTTTGATGGTTGGAAGAGATTGGATCAATTGAAATTAGGAGAAAAAATTTTGGTTCCAATATTAGATGAATCAAAAAATGATAACCCTTCTAATTCTTATGTTTTTTGGGATAAAGTTAAAAATATTGTTGAAATTGGTGAAGAAGAGGTATTTGATGCAACAATAGAAGAGACACATAATTTCATTGCAAACAATATTTTTGTTCATAATAGTATTGAGCAAGATGCTGATGTTGTTATGTTTTTAAATAAAGATGAGGATGATATTGGAAAAGAACAAACAATAGTTGAATTGATTGTTGCAAAAAATAGAAATGGTCCTTTAGGAAAGTTGAGATTGAAATTTTTGAAAAATTATGCAAAATTTACTGAAATTGAATATAGAGAAGAGGAGAGGGGAGAAGAGATTCCATTTTAATTTAATCTACATATCCATATAAATTCCAAGAATCTTTCAAATATTTCTCATTTAATATTTTTTCTAAATTTGGTATTTTTTCTTCAGAATGTTTTTTTATTTCAAAAGGAACATCAAAAAGTTTAATGAAACTTTTAATCAATGAATCTTCTAAATTTTCAATTTCTATTTTTTCATCTATCTCTTTTATAGATTTGAAACCATCAACTCTATCTAAAAAGAAAATCTTTTTTGTTTTATCATAATCAATTCTAAAAGGAATTGAGCCTTGTTGCAAAATTCCCTCTTTTTTTCTTCTCTGAGCAGAACCTATAATCTTACACCCATCAACTGAAATCTCATAATAATTTTGTGATGCGAAGCAAAATCCATGAGTTTCACCAAATTTTTTTGTCAACTCCCCTTTTATATTGAAATTTAAAAGTGATTCAATAAAAGCCATTGAGATGATTTTATAAGATTCAACTGTATCAAGTTCATAAATTGGGTGGTTAGATGGAATAATAAGAGAATAAGTTAATTCATCATAATGAAAAACTCCTTTTCCACCAGTAGGTCTTCTCACCAAAGGAATCTTCTCTTTTTTTAAATATTCAAAATTTATCTCTGAAATTTTTTGAAACAATCCAATCGAGACTGAAGGTCTATTCCATCCAAAAAATCTTAAAATGATCTCATTTTTATCATTATATAAAAGATTTGCTTCATCAATTGCCATATTTAAAAATGGGTCAAGTTTTTCAAATTTTAATATTTTCAATTTAAAACTCATATAACTTTATTTTCAATTAAAATTTCATACTCTTTTTGAAATTCTGATTCATTTAAATCATAAGGATAGTTGTAAAGATCACCTTTTGGTCTCTCATTATAATATGGTCTTGTACAATATTCACATCCTCTTGTTTTAAAAGGATCGAGTTTTTTTAAAATATCTAAATTAATATAAGGAAGTTTTAATAAATTATTTTCTTCATCAAATTTAAAATCTTCTATAGAATAACCATTTTCAAGAAGTTTAGTAGCAATTTGAATTTTTCTATATCTTATTAGTGATGGAGGAGGAAAATTTTCCAATTGAGTCCCCTTTATTGGAGTAAAAGAAAAAAGTGCAACCTTTATACCTTTTTCTATAAAAATTTTATATAAATTTAAAATATCAATATCTCTTTCTCCAAGACCAACAATAATATGAGTTGAAATTTTTCCTTTAAATTCTTCACTAACCTTCAAAATAAAATTCAATTTTAAATCAAAATCTCCTCCTCTTAATTTTTTATAAAGATTTTTATCTGCAACATCAATTGGAAGACCAATTCTATCAACTTTTAAAGAAAATAGTTCTTTTATATATGAAAAATCGAATGTATTTATTGAAATAGAAATTATTACTTTATCTTTCAATTTTTCCAATATTTTAAATAAATATTCTCTCAAAAATCTATTGTTTACAGTTTGAATACAGACTCTTTTTATTTTTTCCTTATTTAATATAACTCTTTCTAAAGTCTCTTCTAAATTATATTCAGGCCATACAACTCTTGAGAGAAATTTTTCTTCACTCTTTGAACTTCTCCCTTGAGTACAATATTTACAATCAAAATTACATCTACCTGGAATTAAAAGATAAACTGTTTTTATTTCAAAATCATAATTTAATTTTTTATAATTTAATAAATCTGTACTTCCAAGAGATACTCTAATAGTAGAGGGCATCACATTCATAATAAATTTCAGGATCTTTTACAAGTTTTTTCAATCTCTCTTGAGGATTTACAAAACCATCAAATCCAGACTCAAAAGCAGCAATTTCAATTTCATCTTTTATTTCTCCTTTTGGAACCATACATCCAAGATGGAACTTTGTTAATCTCAATTTTCTCTTTGCTTTAATGAATATATCTTTTATCTCATTTACATCTGGAATTGAAATATTTTCAAAATGAGTACTCCTTGTTGGAATAATTACAAGAAAAATTATCAAACTCGGCTTTAACTCAGCAAGAATATCAATAGCCTCATACTCTCCTTTAATTTTTCCTTTATACAGACCAATTATGATATGGGGGATTGTTTTTATATTTCTTCTTAAAAGAAGATATTGAGTTCTAAAATCTTCCTTTTTGTAATCGAGATTTAAAATCTCTTTTATCGTTTCATCATCAGCAACAAAATCAAAAGAAACTACATCAACAACACCTTTTAAAAGATCAATCTCATCTTTTGAAATGAATCCTGGATGGATAACAATTTTTTTACCACTCTCTTTAACTTTTCTTATATAATCAATGTTTGATAAAATGTCTAACTTCCCTTTTTCATCAAATCCACCAGATATTAAAAAAGATGTGTATTCTTCACTGTCAAGATATTTAAGTGATTCCTCTTTTGTTTTCATTCCTTTTAGATAAAAAGATGAACAGTGAAGACAATTTAAAGAACAGTAACTACCTGTTAAAGAAACAGGCAGAGTTTTTATTGGATAAAAAAATTTTATTTTTTCTACCACTTAACCTTCAAATCCTTTGCAGCCTTCACCTCATCTGGTCTTTTAATCGAAGTTGAATGAGGCGCATTTTTAACAATATCAGGATCTTTTTTAATCTCTTCACTTATTTTGATCATAGCATCAATAAACTCATCTAAGGTCTCTTTACTTTCTGTTTCAGTCGGTTCAATCATAAGTGCCTCATCAACAATATGAGGAAAGTAGATTGTTGGAGGATGAAATCCATAATCCATTAATCTTTTTGCAATATCAAGAGTTTTAACTCCATAATCTTTGTATATTTTTCCAGATAAAACACATTCATGTTTAACCAACCTATCAAATTGTGAAGGATAATATTTTTTTAGTTTCTCTTTTATATAATTTGCATTTAATACTGAAATTCTTGAGACCTCTTTCAAACCTTCGCTTCCTAATTCTTTAATGTAAAGATATGCTTTTAAAATGACTAAAAAGTTCCCAAAAAAACTCCTCACTTTTCCAATTGATTTTGGAGGTTTTGAAAAATAAAAATAATCTTCATCATTTTTATCAACAATAGGATATGGTAAAAAATCTTTCAAAATTTCTTTTACACCAACTGGACCACTTCCAGGACCTCCTCCTCCATGTGGAGTTGAAAAAGTTTTGTGAAGATTTAAATGTACACAATCAAAACCCATGTCTCCTGGTCTTGTAATGCCTATGAAACCATTTAAATTTGCTCCATCATAATATAGTAAAGCACCTTTTCTTTTTAGAATTTCACTTATTTTTAAAATATCTTTTTCAAAAAAACCTAAAGTGTTAGGATTTGTTAACATTAAAGCAAAAGTATTTTCATCAACAACTTCCTCAAGTTTTGCTGGATCAACCATCCCATCTTTTGATTCTATTTCAATAACTTCAAGTCCAACCATTGATGAAGATGCAGGATTTGTTCCATGTGAAGAATCTGGGAGAATTACTTTTGTCCTTCTTTCGCCCTTCTGTTTAAAATATTCCCACATAATTCTAAGCCCAGTATATTCTCCATGTGCTCCTGCTGCAGGTTGTAAAGTAAATGCATCCATTCCTGTTATTTCTTTTAAAAACTCCTGCATCTCCCACATTATTCTCAAAATTCCCTGAACGTAATCTATTTGAAGAAGTGGATGAAGATATAAAAAATCTTCCTTTTTTGCAATCTCTTCATTTATTTTTGGATTATATTTCATTGTGCATGAACCAAGAGGATAAAAACCAGTGTCAATTCCATAATTTTGTTTTGATAGATTTACAAAATGTCTAATTATTTCTAATTCAGATAAATCTGGAATCTCAACTTCATCTCTAATATAATCTTCTTTTAATTTTTCAGGTTCAAAAAATGGGAGGTCATCTTCTATATGAAATTTATTGCTACCCTTTTTTGATAAATCTTTAAGTGTCTTCATAAACCCTCCTTCAATGCACATACAAGAAGTTCAATATCTTCTCTTGAATTCATTTCAGTTACTGTGAATAAATATGAATCATCAAATCCAAAATATCTCAATGGAATTCCTCCATCTATTCCAACTGTTGAGAGTTTTTCTTTTAGTTTTAATGTTGAAAATGGAAGTTTTAATGCAAATTCATTGAAAAATGAAAAATTATTGAATTTTAACTCAAATCCCTCATCAATCAACCTTTTTGCAAGATAATGAGATTTTTTATAATTTATCTCAGCAATTTTTTTCAATCCATCTGGTCCAATTGTTACAAGATAAACCAAAGAGGCAAGTGCACAAAGAGCATTGTTTGTACAAATATTTGAAGTTGCTTTTTCTCTTCTTATATCTTGTTCTCTCGCTCTTAATGTCATAACAAAACATCTATTTCCATTTCTATCAATTGTTTCTCCAATCAACCTTCCAGGAATTTCTCTTATAAAATCTCTTTTTGTTTGAAGAATTCCAAGATATGGACCACCAAAAGAAAGAGGTATTCCAAAAGATTGTCCCTCAATTGCAACTATATCAACTCCAAAATCAAAAGGAGGTTTAAGAATTCCAAGAGAGATTGGTTCAGTTATTGTAAGAATAAATAGAGTATCTTTATCTTTAAGCAAATTCCCAATCTCTCTCAAATTTTCAACTATTCCAAAATAATTTGGATTCTGAACAACAAAAGATGAGTAACCATTTTTTAATTTTTCATTCAATTTATTTAAATCAATTTCACCTTTTTCATTGAAATCTACATAATCAATTTCAATCTCTCTTGGTAAAAGATATGTTTTTAAAACTTCATTGTATTCTGGATTTAAACTTCTTGAAACAAGAACCTTTTTTCTTTTTTTAATCCTCTCTGCAATCAAAACCCCTTCTGCAAGAGAAGTTGCTCCATCATACATTGATGCATTTGTTATATCTGCATGAGTTAAATCTGAAAGAACTGATTGAAATTCAAAAATCGCTTGAAGAATTCCTTGAGATAGTTCTGGTTGATATGGAGTGTAGGATGTATAAAATTCTCCTCTTGATAAAACATAATTTACCGTTGATGGAATGAAATGAAAATATGCTCCTCCTCCTAAGAAAATTCTTTTAATCTTTAAATTTAATGAAAGAGTTTCATCTATATACTCTTTCAATCTAATTTCATCTAATGGGGGTGGAAGATTTAAATCCCTTTTTAATTTAACCTCTTCTGGAATATCCTTAAAAAGTTCATCTATTGAGGATACTCCAATCTCTTTTAACATCTCTTCAATATCTTTTTCTGTATGAGGTATGAATCTCATTTATTCTTTCCTATATTCAGAATATTTTTTTGCATCCATTAAATCTTTCAATTCATCTAAATTTTCTATTTTTATTTTAAATAACCAACCTTTACCATATGGATCCTCATTTATAATCTGTGGATTTTGAACTGCCTCTTTATTAACTTCAACTATCTCTCCTGATAAGGGTGAGTGAATATCAGCTGCTGCTTTCACCGATTCAATTGAAATTACGCTCTCACCCTTTTTTACCTTTTTACCAATCGTCGCCTCTTCAAGAAAAACAATGTCACCTAATTTGTCTTGAGCATAATCTGTAATTCCAACAATTCCAATTTCCCCTTCAACTTTAATCCACTCATCACTTTCTGTATAAAATAAATTTTCTAAAACTTTTGACATATTAACCCTCCTTTTTTACTCTTGGTTTTATAAATGGTTTCTTTATTATTTTACCATTTAAAACTCTTCTATCTTGTGTAATTTTTATCTCTTCACCTATCTCACCATGTGGAAGATTTACATATCCTAATGCAAGGGATTTATTTAAAACAAAAGAATAGTTACCACTTGTAATAAATCCAATCTCATTTCCTTCTTTATCAAAAATTTTATTTGAATGTCTTGCAATTCCTCCTTCAACCTCAATTCCAACAAACTTTCTTTTTACTCCTTCATTAATTATTTTTATTAAAGCATCTTTTCCAACAAAACTATCTTTATTCAAATTAACTAAGAATTTCTGACCAGATTCAATTGGATTTATTGTTTCATCAATATCATTTCCATATAACCAATAAGAGACCTCGAATCTTAATGTGTCTCTTGCTCCAAGCCCACAAATTCTTATTCCATAATCTTTTCCTTTTTCTAAAATCTCTTTTAAAACTTTCTCTCCCTTGTCTTTACTCATATAAATCTCAAAACCATCCTCACCAGTATAACCTGTCCTTGAAATGAGGACTCTTTCATTAAAAATCTCTATAATATCAAATTTAAAATATTTTATTTTTTCAAGATCATAAGATGTGAATTTTTGTAAAAGTTCTTGTGAAAAAGGTCCTTGAACTGCGAATTCAACTATTTCATCTGACTCATTAATTAAATCTAAACCCTTCCATAAATATTTTTTAATATGATTATAATCTTTTAGAATATTTGAAGCATTTACAACAAGAAGAATTTCATCATCACTAATGGTATATGAAAAAAGATCATCAACAATCCCTCCATCTTCATTTAACATAACAGTATATTTTACATCTCCATATGAAGTATTTAAAATATCGTTTGTTAAAATAAAATCTGCAAATTTCTTAGCATCTTTTCCCTTAATTTTAATCTCGCCCATATGTGATACATCAAAAACACCCACCCTCTCTCTCACAGAAAGATGTTCATCTTTTATAGATGTGTAATATAGAGGCATTATAAAATCATGAAACTCAATAAATTTTGCCCCTAAAATCTCGTGAAAAAAATGAAGTGGAATTTTTTTCATTTTATCCTCTTAAAAATTAAAAGCCCCGAAGATTTTTTCCTCGGGGCTAAATTATCCTAAATTCTTATACCTAACTCATGAGTTGCTTTTTCAAGTTTTAATAGATTATCAAAATCTTCATCTATTCTCTTCTGCATTTCTTCAATTACATGTCTATTTTCAGGAGTGAAGAGGTGTTTAAATCTTCCTTGAAGTTTTAAAAACTCCTCAATTGGTTTTCTTTCTTTTGGTTTATAGTTAACAGTTAAAACTCCATTTTCAATTTCAAAAAGAGGCCAGTAATTTGTTTCAGTAGCAAGTCTACTTATTCTCATTGTCAAATTTTCTGAAAATCCCCAATTTGTTGTGCATGGCATCAAGATGTTCAAAAATTTTGGTCCGAGGGTTTCAAATGCTTTTTGTGCTTTTTTAAACATATCCATTGTATTGTAAACATTTGATTGTGCAACATATGGAATATTGTGTCCTGCAACGATTTTTACCAAATCTTTTCTCCATTGAACTTTACCAATTGAAATCTTACCTGCTGGTTGAGTTGTAGTTGATGCACCAAATGGAGTTGCTCCACTTCTCTGATGACCAGTATTCATATATCCTTCATTGTTATAGCAGATATATAAGAAATTGTGCCATCTTTCAAGTGCACCTGAAAGTGCCTGTATTCCAATATCATATGTACCACCATCTCCACCTATAGCAACAATATTAACTTCTTCTTTTATAACTCCTCTTTTTTTAAGTGCTCTATATGCTGTCTCAACTCCAGATGCACTTGATGCAGCATTGACAAATGTTACATGAAGCCATGGTGTATTCCATGCTGTATATGGATAAATTGTTGAAACAACTTCAAGACATCCAGTTGCATTAACTACAATTACTGGTTTTTTTGATGCTGATAGTACTGTTCTTAAAATTGTTGAAATACCACAACCAGCACACATTCTATGTCCAGCAACAAACCTCAAACCCTCTTTTGTTTGAAGTTCTGCTAAATCTCTTACTGTTTTTATCTCCATTTTTTCACCTCACTCTCTTAATCCAATGCATTTTTCTTCTTTTGTATATTTTCCTTCTATAAGTTCCATAAAAACATTTTTAATCTGATGTTTGAAAATATCTCTTCCACCAAGCCCATATATGTAACTTTGAATTGGAATTCTTTTATCAAGATCATAGAGTGCATTTCTTATATCTGTGTATAAAGGAGCGTATGCTCCAAAAGAGTATGCTCTATCTAAAACACCAATTCCTTTTAAATTTTTCAATGCTTCTCTTACATCATCATAAGGGAAAGGTCTGAAAAGTTTTGGTTTAAAGAGTCCAACTTTATAACCCTCTTCTCTTAACTCATCAACAGCATCTTTAGCAGTTCCAGCAGTTGAGCCCATAACAGCAATTGCATATTCAGCATCTTCTAATTTATAACTTTCAAAATATGGATAATCTTTTCCAGTGATTTTTGAAAGTTCTTTTCCAATTTCAAGATAAATTTTAAGAGCATTTTTCATTGCCTCTTGTTCTTGTCTTTTTGTTTCAAAATAGAAATCTGTAAGTTGAAGTGGTCCAATTGTTATTGGATTTTCAAAATCAAAAAGAGTAAGGTTTGGTTTTCTCTCTCCAACAAAATTGTGCATCAATTCATCATCATAAATCTCAACAATCTCAACTCCATGACTAATTATAAATCCATCCAAACCAACCATTGAAGGAAGTAATACATCTGGATGTTCAGATAATCTAACTGCAAGAAACATATTATCATATGCTTCCTGTGCATTTTCTGAAAAAATTTGAATCCAACCTAAATCTCTTACAGCCATCATATCTGAATGGTCACAATGAATATTTATTGGAGCAGATAATGCTCTATTTGCTATTGCCATAACAACTGGTAAACGGAGTCCGCTTGTTGCAGGAAGAACTTCAACCATAAGTGCTAATCCTTGAGATGCAGAAGCAGACATTGCTCTTGCTCCTGCAGCAGATGCAGCAGTTACAATAGAAATAGCAGAGTGTTCTGACTCAGGAGTTACAACTTCTGTTTCAACAAGACCATCTGCTGCATATTTTGAAAAAATTTCAACAATAGGTGTTTGAGGGGTAATTGGATAAGCAGCAACAACATCTGGTTTTATCTGTCTCATTGCTTCAGCAACCGCTTCTGCTCCGGTTAAAGGAATCTTTTTTGATTTTATATTAACACTCATTATCTCACCTCCCATGTTTCTCTTTCCATTTTTATTGCTTCAGTTGGACACTCTTCAGCACAAACACCACATCCAGTACAATAATCAAGATTTGTTTCTAATCTTAAAACTCCTTTATAAATTCTATCTCTCCATCCTTTTATTCCATTTTCATCAATTTTTGTTGGAATTGCCATAACAGGACAATAATGAACACATATCATACAGTGGCTACATTGATTTGGATCCCATTTTGGAACAAAACTTCTCCATGTTCCAGTTTTATAATCAAGAGATGTCGCTGCAGGTAGAGTTCCACCAATTGGAATCTCTTTCCAAGTCGCACCTGGTTTTACCTTATTAACTTTATTCATTGTTTTACCTCCTCATATCCTCTAATAAGAGCCTCGATGTTCTTCTTTGTCAAATTTTCACCAAGTTTTTCAAGAAATATCTCTTCAATCGCTTTCTTTAGAGAATCGATAGAAAGAACTTTTGTTATCTTAACCAAAGCACCAAGTGTTGGAATGTTTGGAGCCTCTCTTCCAACAGTTGAAAGTGAAATTCCAGTTGCATCAATAGTGTAAACATTTCCATTAAATTTAGTTATCTTTTTTACCTCCTCTGAAGACTTAATTGTGTTTACAATCAAAAAACCACTTTCTTTAAGACCTTTTGTAACTGGAAGAGTAAAAATGTAAGTTTCATCTAAAACAATAACAACATCTGGTTCAAGAATTGGTTCATGCGATCTTATCTCTTTTGTTGAAATTTTTGTGTAGGCAACAGTAGGAGCTCCTCTTCTTTCTGAGCCATATTCAGGAAACGCCTGAACTGTTTTCCCCTCCAAAAAAGCTGCGTAAGCAAGTATTTGACCTCCAGTTTTAGCACCTTGACCCGCCCTACCATGAATTCTTACCTCAAAAGTTTCTCTCACTTCTCTTAACCTCCAATTTATTTATATAAAATAAATGCCTTCTCTATCTTACTCTTTCACTAAATCACACTTTTATCATTATAACACTCAAAATAAAAATTTAAACTGAAAGTTCATTATGACAAAAGTGAAGATAGAGGTTGTTGAGAATTTAAGAATTAATGTTTACTAACTATTAAAACTCAACTTATTTTTATTACACTTTTTTAAATGTTGTCTACTAGGTTTTTTTAATTTAAATTTTTAGTAAAGGTCATAAAACATATGATTTAGTAAATATATAATCATTTTTAATTTTCAAATCATAAATTATAATTATTTTCAATGGAGGTAATATGAAAAAATATATAGTTGTTATTGATCAAGGAACAACAAGTACAAGAGCAATTATTTTTAATAATTTTGGTGAAATAGAATGGATTGAAAAAAAGGAGTTTACTCAAATTTATCCAAAACCTGGATGGGTAGAGCATAACCCAGAAGAGATTTGGGAATCAGTTTTGTATGTAATTGAAAAAGCGCTTTCAAGTTTAAATTTAAAACCCTCTCAAATTCACTCAATTGGAATAACAAATCAAAGAGAAACAACAATTCTTTTTGATAGAGAAACTGGTAAACCTCTTTATAACGCAATTGTCTGGCAATGTAGAAGAAGTTCTGAAATTTGTGATGATATTAAAAAAAGTGGATACGAAGAAATAATTCATAAAAAAACAGGACTTGTTGTTGACCCATATTTTTCTTTAACAAAACTCATCTGGCTATTTAGAGAAAATGAAAATTTAAAAAAATTAAGTGAAAAAGGGGATGCCCTATTTGGAACAATCGATAGTTATTTACTCTATAAACTTACTGGTGGGAAATCACACTTTACAGATTTTTCAAATGCAAGTAGAACGATGATGTTTAATATAAATAATTTAGATTGGGACAATGAAATTTTAGAAAAGTTTGATATTCCAAAAAATATTTTACCTAAAGTTTTAGATTCAAGTGGATTTTTTGGATTAACAGATCCAAAAATTTTTGGTGCTTCAGTTCCAATAACTGGAATTATTGGAGATCAACAGGGCTCTCTTTTTGGTGAACTTTGCTTTGAGGAAGGAATGGTAAAAAATACATATGGAACAGGTTGTTTTATTCTTATGAACACTGGAGAAAAAAGAATATTTTCAAAAAATGGCCTACTTACTACAATTGCATGGGGATTGAATGGAAAAATTGATTATGCTCTTGAGGGATCGATTTTCATTGCTGGAGCACTTGTACAATGGCTAAGAGACGGTCTTCAAATAATTAAAAATTCTGATGAAATAGAAGAACTTGCAAAAAAAGTAGAAGATACAGAGGGTTTATATATTGTGCCTGCTTTTGTTGGTCTTGGAACACCTTATTGGGATATTTATGCTGGTGGACTTATGATTGGAATTACAAGAAAAACAGAGAGGGCACATATAGCAAGAGCATCTCTTGAGGCAATAGCATTTCAAACAAAAGATGTTTTAAATGTTATGGAAATGGAGTTAAATGAAAAGATAAAAGTATTAAGAGTTGATGGAGGAGCATCTATGAACGATACTCTTCTTCAAATTCAATCAGATTTTTTAGGAATTAATGTTGAAAGACCAAAAATTCTTGAAACAACAGCCTTTGGCACCTTTTTACTCTCTCTTCTTGGTTCAAAATTGATTGATTTTGATTCTTTGAAAAATTTTGAGAAAATAGAAAAAGTTTTTAAACCCAAAATGGATGAAGAAACAAGAGAAAAGAGATATAAAATATGGAAAGAGGCAGTTAAAAGGAGTTTAGGTTGGAGAAAGTTTATGATGTAGTTGTTGGTGGGGGAGGGGTAGTTGGTGCATCAATTTTTAGAGAACTTTCAAAATATGAAATTTCTCTTCTTCTTATTGAAAAAGAGGAAGATATTGCATCATTTGGCTCAACTATAGCAAATACTGGAATTATTCATGGAGGTTATGACCTTTTACCTAACTCTCTTAAAGCAAAACTAAATATTGAAGGGAAAAAACTCTGGAAAGAATTAGTTAAAAAATTAAATATTCCAAATGAATTTAATGGAATTTTGGTTTTGGGAAAGGATGATAATGAAGAAAAAATAATTTATGAACTTTTTGATAGAGGAATAAAAAATAGAGCAGAGGTAAAAATTTTAAAAGATAAAGAAATTTTTGAACTTGAGCCAAATTTAGAAAAAGATTATAAAATTGCACTTTATTCAGATGGTGGGATAATTGACCCATTTATTGGAACTTTAAATTTAGTAAGAAATGGTTATAAAAATGGAGGTGAAGTCCTTTTAGAGTGTGAAATATTAAATATAAAAAAGGAAAAAGATTTTATAACATTAATAACAACTAAAGGAGATATTAAAACAAAATTTTTTGTTAATGCATTGGGTTTTTTTGGAAGAAAATTTCTTCCTGATCAATCAATAATTTTTCCGAGAAGAGGTGAGTATTTGGTAACTGACAAAAATTTAAAAGGTTTATTTTCTCATCCAATTTTTGGAGTTCCAAGTGAAAAGGGTAAAGGGATTTCAATAACTCCAACTCCACATGGAAATCTTCTTTTAGGTCCAACATCGCATATAACATCTTTTTATGATACTTCATCTTATTTGAGCGAGAGAATTGAAATTCTTGAAAAAGTTAAAAGTTTTATTGATTTTGATTTTTCAAAATATATAATCAGGGATTTTGCAGGAGTCAGGGCATCTTCAAAAACAAAAGATTTCATTATTGAATTTGAAAAAGAGTCAAATATTTTACATGTACAAGGAATAGATTCTCCTGGTCTTACATCTGCACCTGCCATTGGTATTATGGTAAAAGATTTAATAAATGAAAGATTCTGTTTAAAAGAAAAAGTGAATTTTATAGATTCTCTTAAAAAAGATATAAATATAAAAGATTTGAATAAAGAAGAGTTAGATTCTCTTATCAAGAAAAATCCTTCGTTTGGAGAAATAATTTGTAGGTGTGAATTTATTTCAAAAGGAGAAATTTTGAATGCATTGAAAACATTTCCTTATCCAAAAAATTTAGATGGATTAAAAAGGAGATTGAGAGTTGCTTCTGGAAGGTGCCAAGGTTCATTTTGTACTATTAGGATTCTAAAAATTATAAATGAGGAATTGAAAATTCCGTTTGAGAAAATAAATAAGAAAGTAGATGGTTCAAATATAGTTTATGGTGAAATTGAATAATTTTGATTTAGTTATTGTTGGTGGAGGTCCTGCAGGTCTATTTTTGGCAAAAGAGGCAAAAAAGAAAGGAATAAATGTTTTGATATTTGACAGAGAAGATAGAATTGGTGGAATTTTAAAACAATGCATACATACTGGATTTGGTCTTGAAATTTATGGTAAAGATTTAACTGGTCCAGAAGTTATTGAAAATTTAAAAGAAGAGATTAAAAATTTAGATATTCCAATTTTTACTAAATCTATGTGTATTGGTTTTGAAGATGGAAAATTATATTTTTATTCTCCAAAAGGAGTTATTGAGACAAAAAGTGATTATTATATATTTTCTTTAGGAGCAAGAGAGAGAAATAGAGGTTCAGTTTTTATTGAAGGCGATAGACCATCTGGAATTTTTACCGCTGGTTTTGCACAATACATAACAAATATTTTAGGATTGAAAATTGGAAATAAAATTGCAATTTTGGGTTCAGGAGACATAGGTTTAATTATGGCAAGAAGATTGATACTTGAAGGTATGGAAGTTATTGGAGTTTTTGAAATTATGCCTTTTTATGGAGGGTTACCAAGAAATATAAGGCAATGTCTTGAAGATTTTGATATACCACTATATCTTTCTCATACAATATTAAAGGTCTCAGGAGATAAAAGACTTAAGAAAATTTTTGTCTCAGAAGTTGATCAAAATTTAAAACCAATAGGAAATTTAAAAGAATTTGAAGTTGATACACTTTTACTTTCAATTGGTCTTTTGCCTGAAATTGATATTTTAAAAAAAGATTCATTAAAAATTGATTCAAAAACCCTTGGACCATTTGTAAATCAATATTTTTTAACAAATAAAGAAGGGGTTTATGTTATTGGGAATTCACTTACTATTTTTGATTTAGTTGATAAAGCAATGACTTCTTCTTTAAATGCTTTAGATGGAATTTTAAAAGGAAAAAGAATATGGAATAAAGATTTTATAAAAATTAAAAAGGGAAATTTAATAAGAAATTTTGTTCCGCAAATAATTGAAAGGGATGTTGGATTTGTAAAAATTTATTACAGGGTAAGTGAGCCAATTATCAATAAAAAATTATATCTAAAAGAAGATAATAAAATTATTTTTGAAAAGAAAATAATAGCAAAATATCCAGCGGAAATGGATGAAATTTTAATAAACACTGATTTAATTGAGAAAGATGAGGTTATTTTAGAAATTTTATGAAAGAGATAACATGTATTGTATGTCCATTAGGTTGTAGAATTTTAATTCAAGGTGATAATATCTTAAATTACAAATGTAAAAAGGGGTTAGAATATGCAAAAAATGAAATTACATCACCTAAAAGAGTTTTAACAACAACTGTTAAAGTCATTGGATTTGAAAGAAGAAGATTACCAGTAAGAGTTGATAGAGAAATTCCAAAAGATAAATTATTTTTAGTTTTAAGGGAGATAAAGAAAATAAAAATTGATAAAAAGGTAAAAAGAGGGGAAATATTAATTTATAATATTTTAAATTTAAGTGCTAATGTAATTTCTTGTGAAACTATTGAAGATTAACTATTTAAAAATTCTAAAATATCTTTAATAACTACATCTCCCTCTGGGTCATTAAATAGTTCATGCTTCATTGGATACTCTTTAATTATCTTTTCACCCTTCCATGAATCATAAAGAATTTTTGCAGAAATTGGTGGAACAATCTTATCTTCTTTACCATATAAAATAAGAATTGGAATATTAACTGTTTTCTCAATTGCTATTTTTGTGTTTTTATATATTTCAAAAAATAATCTTACTGATATTTTTGGATGAACAAGAGGATCTTCTATATATTTCTTTACTTCTTCTTCATTTCTTGAAAGGTCTTCTGGATTAATTCTATTTGAAAGTGTAAATTTTGGATAAAAAGAATTTAAAAATTTTGCTATAGTGATTAGTGGTTTAGGAAGTGAATTTAAATCAATATTAAAAACTCCACTTGAAATAATGCCTTTTTTAAATAGTTTACTTCTTTCTTCAAGATATCTTAAGCCAATTAAACCACCTAAACTGTGTCCGAGTAAATAAGTTTTTTCACATGGATTAAATTTTATTGCCTCATCAAAAATCTCAAATTGTAAATCAAATGATGGTATGTCTCCTCTTAATCCTGAAGTTTTTCCGTGTCCAATAAGATCAACACCTTCAACCATAAATCCATCATTTACAAGAAAACTTTCAATTCTTTCATATCTTACAATATGTTCACCCAATCCATGAACAATAAAAACCTTACCCTTCTTCGCCTCTCCATTCGAGTGATAAAAAATTTTGTAACCTTTAAAATCAAAATATTTTTCCATTTCACCTCCTAAATTTTATTCCCAATCAAGTAATCTTTTTTCTCCTTCAATTTTTTTAATATCTGTTATATCTTGTGTTACTTCTATTGTTCCTAAATATTCACCATCTTTTCTTACTGCAAAATATCTTATATAAATAAGTCTTCCATTCAAATTGATCCAAAATTCAGCAGAATCTCTCCTTCCACTTTTAAACTCTTCAACAATTTTATTTACAACATGAACACTTTTTTGTGGATGACAATTCTGAACACTCCTTCCAATAACTGCCTTTGTTCTAACAAAAATTCTATCTTTTGTCATACTGAAATATTTAACTTTATCATTTTTATCAACAAATGTTATGTCAACAGGAAGTGTGTTTAAAATTGATTCAAGTTCATCTAATGTAAATGAACCAGTTGGAAGAATTATCTCATGAGTTTCTTTTTTTTCATCTATAATTTCAGTTTTAGTTAAAATTTTAAACTCTTCAGGTAAAAAATTTGGATATCCAATTTCATCAAAATCCTTTTTAACTTTTATGAAATCTTCTTTTTTAAATAATTTATTTGCTGTTGGAAAGAGAATGTTATTTTCTTTAAAAAAGTGTGAGTTTAAAAAATTTTTTAATTCAATTGAATGATTTTTTAATTCACTTAATAAATTTGAATCGAATTTTGTTTGTATTTTATCAAAAGTTTCATATAGATTTTTCTTTATCTCTCTTATCTTGTCATGCTCAATCCACATAATTTTTGGAGGTTCAACAACTCCATATTTTTCAAGAGTAGGAAAAAGGGCATTCTCCTCTCTTAAATAGTGTGATTCCGAATTTTTAAAACTTTCAATTAAAATTGAAATTTTTTCTTTATTTTCAATAAAATCTTTTTCATCATTAACAGGATTAAGTATATTAACCAATTCTTCGCTCATCTTCAAAATCAATTCATGCTCTTTCATTAAAATGTTTACTGGATTTAATGAATCATATCCTTCTTTTTTTGTTAAACTCTCTTTAAAAACAAGCAAATGAACTTCACATAACTTTTGTATTTCATTTCTATCCATTCCCTCTTTAATTAACTCTTCCTCAATTTTTGCAATTTCATCTGGTTCAACAGTTTTAAGTAGTTCTTTAAAATCACTCTTCACTTTTTCTGGATCCTCTCCTTTATGAATTCTTCTAATAATATCTTTTAAAATCTCCTTCCTCTCTTTAAATCCATAATAAAATTCACTCATCTACAGCCTCCTAAACCTTTTATAATTAAATTATAACAATTTAAGATTTATAATTTAATTAAGGTTAAAATGGAAATTTATGTTGGTACATCTGGATGGATGTATTCATGGAATGAGAAAGGAAATTTAGATTGGTATATTGAAAACTCAAATTTAAATGCAGTTGAACTTAATGCATCTTTTTATAGACTTCCTTTTGAAAATCAAATAAAAGGTTGGGGTAAAAAGGGTGCTTCGCTAAGATGGAGTATAAAAGTTCATAGATTGATCACTCATAAATTTAAATTAAATGATGAAGGAAAAGATGGCTTCAAAAGATTTCTTGAACTTTTCAAACCAATGGATAGTTTAATCGATTTTTATCTATTTCAACTCCCTCCATCTTTTTCTCCTAAAGAGAGTGATAAACTGATTAATTTTTTTAATGAATTTGAAAAAGAAAAAATTGTAATTGAATTTAGAAATAAAAGTTGGTATGAAATTGATTTAGAAGATCTTGGAGAAAAAAATGACTTGTTAATTTGTTCAATCGATTCTCCTGATTTTCAAAAGAAAATTTTTAAAGTTAGAGAAAGAATATATTTAAGATTTCATGGAAGAGAATCCTGGTATCAATATGATTATAGCGAAGAAGAACTAAAAGAAATTTTTAAAATTATAAAAGATAAAAATCCTAAAAAAATCTATGCTTTTTTCAATAACAATCACTCTATGTTAAAAAATGCACAAAATTTTTATAAATTATTAAAGAATGTTTAAAATTAATGAAGTTAAAATAAAGAGAACACTTCAAAAGTCAAAAATCTCAGAGTATTGCATTAATCCATATCTTGGTTGCCTTAATGGCTGTTTATATTGTTATGCTTCATTCATTATGCAGAAATGGTATCATAAAAATGATTTATGGGGAAATTTTGTTGATGTGAGAATCAATTCTGTTGAAAATCTTAAGAAAGAGTTGAGAAACAAAAATAATATTGAAATATATATCTCTTCAATGACCGACCCATATCAAATAGTTGAAGAAAAATATAAATTGACAAGAGAGATATTAAAAACTTTTTTATCTGAAGAAAATTCACTTTTTGATAAAAAATTTGAAATAACAATTCAAACAAAAAGAGATCTTATTTTAAGAGACCTTGATATTTTAAAAGATTTAAAAGATATTACAATTGGATTAACAATAACAATCTTGGATGAAGAGAAAAGAAAAATTTTTGAAAAAGGTTCATCAGAAACATATAAGAGAGCAAAAACTCTTGAAGTTTTAAATAAAAATGGAATTGAAACTTATGCATTTTTTGGTCCAATTCTTCCATCAATATCTGATTCATATGAAACAATATACAAGACAGTAAAACTAATTTATGATTCTGGAACAAAAATTATATATTTTGATAAACTAAATTATTTCAAATTTTTAAAGAGAATGAAAGACATTTCTTATAAACTTAATCTTTATAAAGAATTTCTGAAAAGCGAAAATGATCTATATTTGCAAGAATTAAAATTTAAAATAAAAAATATAATTAAAGATTTTAAAGATATTGACTTTCATATTCTTTTCTAAATCTATTTCAAAAAAACAATTGTTACACCAACATTTTCAGAATCTAAAGTAAACCTTTCAACATGTGGATGATTTTTTAAAAATTCATGAATTGCTCTTTTTAAAATTCCAGAACCTACACCATGGTAAATGTAGATAAAAGGATATGATGCCAAAGAAACACTATCAAGATATTTATCCAATTTTGACAATGCCTCATCAACTGTTTTGCCATGTAGTTCTATTTTCATAGGAGGAAGTTCTTTTTCTGGCAATAGAACTTCTCCCTGATTCTTTTCATAATCAAAATTTCCATTTAGTTTTTTTGAAATTTCAGTATATGGCAAAACAACCCTCATTGTTCCAATTTGTACTGAAACTTTTTTATCTTCCAAATCTTTTTTAAGAATTATGCCTTGCTTGTTAAATTTATCAATATAAACAAGATCTCCTTCTTCTAACTCTTCAAATGGAACAAACTCCTTTCCAACTTCCTCTTCACTTATCTCTTCGCTTATCTTCTCAATCTCTTTTTCTATCTCTTTTTTCTTTTCAATTATCTCTTTTCTATCTTTTGGAAGAGATGAAAGAAGTTCATCCATTTTTTTCTTTGTCTCCTCTAAAATTTTCTGCATCTCCCTTTTTGCTAATATAGAATATTCTTTTCTCTTAAGTTCGAGTTCTTGAAGTAAAATTTCAAGTTCTTCTCTCTCTTTAATTATTTTTTTCTTCTCCTCCTCAATTATCTCCCTATCCTTTTCAATTGCGCTTTGATCGCTTTTCATTTTAGATATGATAAACTCTTTTGTTAAATGCTCTTCTCCCAACAACTCTTTTGCTTTAGAAATTATCTCTTCCTTAAGTCCAAGAGATGATGCAATTGTTAAAGCATGACTTTCTCCAGGAACTCCAATAAAAAGTTTATATGTAGGTTTTAATGTTTCAATATCAAAACCAACACTACAATTTTCAACTCCATCAGTTTTATATGCAAACTCCTTAAGTCTTGGATAATGAGTTGCAATTGCACAAATTGAACCTAAATTATAAATATATTCTGTAATCGCTTGTGCCAAACTTGCTCCTTCTTCAGGATCTGTTCCTGCGCCAAGTTCATCAAGAAGAATGAGTGAATTTTGAGTTGCATTGTTTAATATGTTAACTATCTGTTTCATATGGGATGAAAAAGTTGATAAACTCTGCTCAATACTCTGTTCTTCACCAATATCAGCAAAAATGTTATCAAAAATGTATGTTTCATAAGAATTTGCTGGAACATGAAAACCTGATTGAGTTAATGCTTGAAACAAACCTATCGTTTTAAGTGTTACAGTTTTTCCACCAGTGTTTGGACCAGTTATAATTAAAATTCTATATCTTCCTCCTATTGAAAGAGAGATTGGAACAACATATCCTTTTAATAATGGATGCCTTCCTTCAACAATGTTGATTCTTTTTTCATCTGTTATTGCTGGTTTTGTTGAATTTGTATCCAATGCATATCTTCCTTTAGCAAAAATATAATCAAGTTCTCCTAAAATTTTCAGATTATTTTCGATCATTTCAAAATTTTCATAAACTAAAATCGTTAATTCGAGAAGAATTTTTTTTACTTCTTCCTCCTCTTTTGAAATTAATTCAATAAGTTCATTGTTTTTAGGAACTATAAATTGAGGCTCAACAAAAACAGTTTTTCCAGAACTTGATGTATCTTGAACAACTGATGGAAAAAAGTTTAGAAATTCTTTTTTTATTGGTATTACATATCTTCCATTTCTAATAGTTACTATCTGCTCAGATATCATATTTCTATATACAGATAGTGAAAAGAGATTTTCAAGTTTCTCTATTATTCTTTCTCTTAAATCCTTTATTCTCCTTCTAATTGATTTCAATTCTATTGAGGCATCATCTTTTACATTTCCTTCATCATCAATACACCTATCAATTTCTAAATTTATTTTATTATCCCTTTTTATCTCTTTTGCAATAGAAAAAAGTTGTGGATATTTTTCTTTTCTTTTTTCAATTTCCTCCCTTATCTCATTGAATAAAATAAGATCTATTTTTAATCTATTTAATTCTTTACCATTTAAAATTGACCTAACTTTCGCTTTTTTTAAAATTTCATCTATCTCTTCAAATGATGAAAAAGATAAGTTTCCTTCATTTTCTAAAAAACTTTTCGCTTCCTCAGTTTCCAATAAACTTTTTTCAATATTTTCTCTATTGTTTGATGGAATGGTTAAAGAAATAGCCTCTCTTGCCATTGATGTGTAGGCATATCCTTTTAAAATTTCAAGAATTTTAAAATATTCAAGTACCTTTAAACTATGTAAATCCATTTTAATGAATTATAACATTTTTATTATTTAATGATTTATAATTTCTTTATGAATAAAAGAAGCAAAATTGAAATTAAAGGTTTCTTTGCAAAAAATTACAATCTAATATTGAATTTGATAACATTTGGCTTCTATGATAGAGTGATAAATTTTGGAATAAATTTATTGAAACTCAAAGAGGGTGATAAGGTTTTAGATTTAGGAGCAGGACCAGGAAAAAACAGTTTTTTAATTTTAAAGAAATTGAATTTTAATGGAGAGGTTGTTGCTGTTGATATTTCAGATGAGATGTTAAATCAGGCAAAAAATTATGAAAAAAGATATAAAAATTATAAAACATTCAAAGCAAAAATTAATGATGAACTTCCTTTTAATGAAGAGTTTGATCATGTTTTTCTCTCTTTTGTTTTTCATGGATTTGAAAATGAAGATAAAGAAAAAATTTTAAAAAATGCATATAAGAGTTTAAAATATGGAGGATATTTAAATATTCTTGATTATTCAGAATTTGATTTAAATAAAGCAATTTTTTTAATAAAAATATTCTTTAACAAATTTGAGTGCGAACTTGCAAAAGAATTTATAAACCTTAATCTTTCTTCCTTTGTAAAACCCTTTGGCTTTGAAAAATTAGAAGATCATCTCCTTAACTCCAAATATATTAGATTATTCATAGCAAGAAAAATCTAAATATAATCTCTGAGTAGTTTTAAGATTTTGAGGGAACTGGGGGTGTCGGAGTGAAGACAAATTGTGTCAAAAGGAATTTTTATCTTTTTGCCATTAATTGATTCGATTTCACCATGGTTTAAAAGATTTTTTATTCTTTTTTCTATTAAATTTAAATCATCTATGACTGAATCTTTTTCGCTTCTTGGAACGAGAGTTCCATCATCATTATATCCTCTATCAATGTAAACTTCGCTTAAAACTTTTAAACCCATTTCTTTCCAGATTTCAACTTGTTTTGAATTTGAAAGCCCAATTAGAATTAAATTTCTATCAAAAAGGATAATTCCATTTCCAATTGCTTGAGCGACTTTTTCATCTTTTATTGAATCATTATAAAGCGCTCCATGTGGTTTAACATGATTTAGTTTTAAACCCTCGACTTTAAGAAAACCTGAGAGAGCACCAATTTGATAAATGATTATATTTTCAATTTCTTTTTGTGTTAACTTCATGCTCCTTCTTCCAAAACCAACTAAATCTGGATATGATGGATGAGCTCCAGGAAGTTTATTATATTTTTTAACAAGTTTTACTGTCTCTCTAATTGAATCTGGGTCTCCAGAATGAAATCCACAAGCAATATTTATCAAATCTCCATATTTTATTAACTCCTCTTCATTTGGATTTTTATAAATTGAAAAATTTTCACCACAATCAATATTGATTAAAACTCTTTTCATCTTCAATCTCCTCGATTTTAATAAAATATTTTTTATTATTAAAAATGATGTAATAATTTTTAATGACTCCTAAACTCTCCTTAAATTTTTCAATTTTCTCTTCCATCTCTTTTAATATTTTATGGGCTTCTTCTAAAGAAACTCTTTCAAATTTAATTTTTTCTTTGAACCTTTTTTGAGAAAGAATTGATATGTCAACTTTTATTACATTTCCAATTTTTGGATAACCACCAGTTGTAGGTCTATCTTTAAGTAAAATAATTGGCAATCCATTTTGTGGAACTTGAATTGTTCCAGTGTTTACTCCTTCTGATATAATTGTTTCTTTCCCTTCTTTAAATTTTAATGTTTCTCCCAAAAGCCTTATTGCGCTTCTATCAGACCTTTCTGAAATTTCCCAAAATTCTTTAAAAAATATTTCAATAGATTCGTTAAGAAATCTATCCTCATCTGGACCTAAAATAACTCTAAAGATATTTTGATTAAAATCTGGCTTAAAACCTTCTGGAAAAAGTCTTTTTAAAACTTCTTTATTTAAATATCGGTCTATTTTAATTATCATACCTTTTTTAAGTTTTATTCCTTTATTTAAATATTTATCATAAGACGCACTGCCTAAAAATTTTTCAACACTTATTCCTCCCTGAATTATTAAATAACTTCTTAAACCAGTTTTCACTTCTTTCAAAGAGAGAATTGAGCCCTTTTTAACAAAAATTGGTTCATATATATTTATTCTATTTCCATTTAAATATGCTTCTGTCTCTCCACCGAAAATAGATATAATATTATCATCCAAAAATTCAAGTGTTGGACCAAAAATATTTATCTCAATTTGAGGAGTGTTTTCTTTGTTTCCTAAAAATATGTTTCCCAATCTAAATGAATATTCATCTAAAACTCCAGATGGAGAAATTCCATATCTAAAATACCCCTCTCTTCCTAAATCTAAAACAATTGAGTTAAATCCTTCTTCTAAAACTTTAATCATAGAATTTTATTTCACCTTTATAATTCTTTATGAATTCATCTTTTGAAACTCTTCTAAATTTTATGAAATCTCCTTCACTTATTTTAACTTTAAGATTTTCATTAACTTCAAATAGATCTAAATATGTGATTCCAAAAATTCTAAAGCCACCTGGAGATGAAATTGAATATATTCCTAATTGTTCACCACCAATTCCTATGCTTCCTTTTGGAATTAAAACTCTTGGAGATTCAAGGCGGGGTGTTTTTAAAATCTTTGGAAGGCCTCCAAGATAGATAAAACCAGGTAAAAATCCATACATATAAACATAATAAACTCTTTTTAATAAGATTTTGATAACATCTTCTTCACTTAAATTGTGAATTTTTGCAATATAAGGAAGGTCAACTGAAACTTCATTTCCAAAATAAACTGGTATTTTAAAAACTTTTTTCTCTCTTTTTCTAATTTTCTTTTTTTCTTTTAAAAGATTAATTAATATTTCATTTAATTCATCAAAAGAGATTATAAATTGATCATAAAAAATAAGCAAACTCCTATATGAAGGAACTAACTCTTTAACTCCTTGAATATTTCTAATCAAAATTGCTTCTTTTAAATTTTGAACTAATCTATTTATTTTAATTGAAATTTCTTCTTTAAATCTAATTAAAATTCCATCATCGCCTAAAGGTTTTATTTCAACTTGACTCATACTTATTTTAAGATTATCATAATCTCATGAATAAAAAATATATACCAACACTTCTTATTCTTGCTTCACTCTGGGGAAGTGATTTTATGTTCATTAAAATTGGTGTAAGTTCAATTCATCCATCACTATTCACATCTTTAAGGTTTTTAATCGCAGGAATTACTTTATTTATATTTCTAAAAATTAAAAGATACTCTTTTAAAATAGAATTAAAAGATATCTTATTTATTATTTTAATTGCAATTGTTGATGTTTATCTTCCACAAATTTTAATCTCTTTAGGAGAAAGAAACATAGCAAGTGGTATAACCTCTGTAATTTTATCTTCATCCCCAATTTTTACTTTTTTACTTGCACATCTTCTTCTTAAAGATGAAAAAATAAATTTATATAAATTATTTTTTGTTATTTTAGGTTTTTTAGGTGTTTTTATTATTTTTTATAAAGAGTTAACAAATAGCAATGAGTTTGTTTTAATTAGTTTTATATTCATTCTTCTCGCATCAATAACATATGGACTTGGAGTGATTTTACTAAAAAAATTGAGTTCAAAAATCGATGCCTATCTTTCATGTTTCTATCTTGTTCTTTTTGCATTCTTTATCTCAATTCCATTTGTTGTTTTTTCAAAAGGAATAACAAATTCAAACTTTAGAATTTCAAGTATCCTATCTCTTCTCTTTGTTGGAATAGTTTTACAAGCATTTGCCTATACTTTCTTTTTAAATGCAATAAGAAGATTTGGTGCATCTAAAACATCTTATGTTGGATACCTTGTTCCAATTTTCAGCATAATTTATGGTTCGATTTTTTTAAAAGAGGTCATTTCAATTAACCTTTTCATTGGTGGTTTTTTAATTCTTCTTTCCGCTTATTTTATTGAAAGAGGTTCTTAAATTAAATTGAAAGATTTTTAATTTTTTTAAAACTTCTTGGATACTTTTCTGGTGTATTATTTACCTTTTTTAAGACAAGCAAAACTCTTTCACTTTTATAATATGGAAGTTCATATTTAAATATATTTTCAATTTTTAGTCCAAGTTCATCTAAAAATGATATGCTTTTTTCAATTAATTCTATTTCGTCAACTCCCTTCCATAAAAAAATTTTCCCTTCTCTTTTAACAAAAGGTGCAGTTAACTCAAAAATTCCTGGAATTTTAAGTACCCACCTTGAAAAAACAGAATCAAATTTTTCTCTTAATACTCCTTTAAAATCTTCTTTTTTTATTAACTCCTCTGCCCTACCATTAAGAATAAAAACATTTTTTAATTTAAGTTTATCTATAACATCTTCAAGAAAATTAACTCTTTTTTTATTTGATTCTATTAAATGTAAAGAGATTTCATCGAAAAAAATTTTGATTGGAATTCCTGGAATGCCAGAGCCAGTTCCAATGTCAACACTGTTTTCAAAAATTTTAAAATCAATCAATTTTTCTTTAACATAATAAATTGGAATTAATGAATCTAAAAATTGTTTTATTGCAATATCTTCTTTTGTCTTTTCTCCTGTTAAATTGAATTTTTGATTGTAATTGATTATTAAAAATAAATATTCTTTAAATTTCTCTAATTTTTCATCATCAATTATTAAAGAGAAATTTTTTAAACCATTTAAAAACCAATTTTCCCAAAGTTCCATAAATTTTTATAGTCCCCAATTGAATTTTGAATTTACAACAAGATAAAAATTTTTTTCCTTCAATCTTAAAAGTTTAGCATCTCTCTCGCTTAATTTAAATGTTAAATGGTCATTTTTTATTAAATTTCCTCTTTTTACTCCATCTTCTATAAAAAATATTTCACTATCCTCATCGACAATTTTTACTGATAGTTTCTCATCTTTTGATAAAACAACTGGTCTAGATGTTAATTTATGAGAGCATAGAGTTGTTAAAAGATATGCCTCACATTTTGGAGAAACAATAGGTCCACCTGCTGAAAGAGAGTACGCAGTTGAACCATTTGGAGTTGAAACAATTATTCCATCACCTTTCATCTTGAAAACCGATATTCCATCAATAAAAATTTCTATTGATATTATTTGTGATAAAACATTTTTTGTGATTACAAAATCATTAAAAGCAAAAAACTTACCCAAAACTTTTCCCTCTCTAATCAATTCACTCTCAAGAACTCTTCTATTTTCTACTTTATAATTACCATTAATCAATTTATTTAAAGCATCAAATATATCCTCTTTCTCAACATCTGTTAAAAAACCAAGTCCTCCTAAATTTATACCAAGAATAGGAACATCAAATTTATATGCATATTGAAAAGCCTTAAGAAGTGTTCCATCTCCACCTAAAGATAAAACAATTGAATCTTTTAAATCAGTTTTATCATCAATATAAAATGATTCAATATCTCTTCCTTTTAAATATTCTAAAATTATTTTTGATAAATTTTTTGCTTCATCTGTTTCTTTGTACAAAATTCCTATCTTCATAGAACTTCTCCTCTGCTTCTTTTACAACTTTTTCAACAATATATTCAAAAGAGAAATCAAATAAAATTTCTCTTTTTATCATATAAATTAAATATTCAATATTTCCATCTTTTCCTTTTATTGGAGATGGAATTAAACCAATCGGATGGAAACCTTCAATTTTTATAAAATTTAAAATTGATAGAAGAATATCTTTGTGTATTTTAAAATCTTTAACAACTCCATATTTTAAATTCTCTTTTCCAACTTCAAATTGCGGCTTTACTAGTAGAATGTAATCTCCATTTTCTTTTAAAAATTTTTTTACATTTGAAATTATTAGTTTTGATGAAATAAATGATGTGTCTTGAACTATTAAATCTACGGTTTCAGGTATATCATTTTCATCAATATACCTTGCATTTAAACCCTCTTTAACGATAACTCTTTTATCTCTTCTCAAATTTTCATCAAGAATTCCTTTTCCAACATCAACTGCATAAACCTTTTTTGCTCCACATCTCAATAAAACTTCTGTAAATCCTCCTGTTCCTGAACCAATATCCATACAAATTTTATTTTCAATTTCAATATTAAATCTATCTATAATCTCTTTTAATTTTTCTCCACCCCTTGACACAAATGGTAGATTATCTAATATTTTTATATCTGAATCTTTATCTACATAAAATCCACTTTTATTTATCTTTTTTCCATTTACTATCACAAACCCCCTTTTTATTGCTTCCTGTGCTTTTGATCTTGTAGTGAAAAATCCTCTTTCGATTAAAAACTTATCAAGTCTTAATTTTCTTTCCAATTAGATTTAATAACACCTCCTTTATACTATCTTTATCCAATTTATATCTTTTAAGTAATTCCTCTCTTGTTCCAACAGGTGGAAAAGAATCTAATATAGATAGGTGAACATATTTTAAATTATCAATTTTTAAAATATAAGGAATTATTTTTGAACCAACTCCTCCATTTACAAAGTGTTCCTCTAATAATAAAACTTTCTTTATTTTTTCAGCATACTTTAATATGGTAAAAATTGGAATTGGATTTGCAAATCTCAAATTTATTAATGTTGGATTTATATCAAACTCCTTTAACTCTTTTACTGCTTTATATGAATAAAATGAGAGTTTGCCTAATGAAATTATTAGAGCATCATCGCCTTCTAAAAGAACTTCAGGTTCATAAGGTATAATTTCACTTTTAATTCCTAAATTTTCAGAACTATCTTTTGGATATCTTATTACACAAGGCCTTTTTTCTATTAAAGAGAAATTCATCATGTCTCTAAGTTCATCACCATCTTTTGGTGACATAATTACAAAATCATCTGAAAAAGAGAAAAAGGCGATATCAAAAATCCCTTGATGGGTCTCTCCATCATCAGGAACAAGACCTGCTCTATCAACCATAAAATTTACCTTTAATTTTTGGAGTGAAACATCAAGTAGAATTTGATCAACCGCTCTTTGAAGAAAAGTCGAATAAATTGCAACAAAAGGAAGTTTGCCTCCTTTTGCAAGACCACCCGCAAAAGATACAGCATGTTCTTCTGCAATTCCAACATCAAAAAATCTTTCTGGAAAAATTTCTTTAAATTTTTTTAGACCTGTACCTATTTCCATTGCAGCAGTTATTGCAACCACTCTTCCATCTTTTTTACCTATCTTTACAATCTCATCACCAAAAGTATTTGAAAAAGATTCGATTTTTTTTGTTTCTATTAGAAATGGAGGTGCAGAGTGATATATATCTGGCTCTTCTTCAGCAAAATCAATTCCCTTTCCCTTTTTTGTAATTACATGTACAATTCTTGGTGATTTTAAATCTTTAACTTTATTGAAAACATCAATTAATAAAGGTATATTATGTCCATCGAATGGGCCAAAATACATAATCCCAAGTTCTTCAAAAACAATTCCAGGAATAATTGCTTCTTTTATAATAAGTTTAAACTTATTAATAAAATTAACTAAATTTTCACCTAACTTCCCCCTTCTCTTTAAAATTTCATTAAGTTTATTAACTGAATCCCTATAAAATTTTCCTGCTCTTAACTTTGAAAAATATGAAGAGAGGGCACCTACATTTTTAGAAATTGACATTCCATTATCATTTAAAACAATTATTATATCTTTTTTACTTTGCCCTAAATTATTCAATGCTTCCCAAATCTCCCCTCCTGTTAATGCTCCATCTCCAATTATGTTTACAATTTTATATTTTTCATTGTTCAAATCTCTTGCTGATGCTAACCCTAATGAAAGAGAAAGAGAGTTTGATGCATGACCAACAAAAAATGGATCAAATTCACTTTCTTTTGGAGATGGATAACCAGAAATTCCTCCGCTTTTTCTTATCATATGAAACTTCTCTTTTCTTCCTGTAAGGATTTTATAAGCATAAGATTGGTGACCAACATCAAAAATTATTTTATCTTCTGGTGGATTAAATGTATAAAGAAGAGAGATTATAAGTTCAACAGTTCCAAGATTTGATGAAAGATGTCCTCCATTTTTTCCAACAACTTCTTTAATTAAATCTCTTATTTCAATTGAAAGAATTTTCAATTCATTGAAATTTAATTTTTTAATATCTTCTGGAAAGTTAACTTTCTCTAAGATAGCCATGATTTTAAGTAACAAACAAATGATTTTAATAGTTCATTTCTTAAGGTAATTTTCTCCAATATCTCTAAACTTTCGTTCAACAAATTTTCACAGATAGTTATTGATTTTTCTAATCCATAAAATTTTGGATAGGTGACTCTATTCTCATCTTCTTCATTCTTTTTAGAATCTTCAATATCATCGAGAATTTGATATGAAAGACCTACTTTTTCTCCAAAATTTTCAATTTTCTTTAAATTTTCTTCATCTGTTTCAGCAAGAATTGCTCCAACTTTTAAAGATGCTTTAATCAAAGAGCCAGTCTTTTTTGAGTGTATATATGTTAAAAGTTCTTCATTTGCTTCTTCAGGAGTAGTCATTACATCCATAACTTGCCCACCAACCATTCCATTTATTCCAGAACTCTCTGCAATCTCTTGAATTGCTTTTAAAGTTAGATTTTCTTTAAAATAATTCACCTTTGATATAATCTCAAATGCAAGAGTTAAAAAGGCATCTCCAGCAAGTATAGCAATATCCTCTCCAAAAACCTTATGAAGTGATGGTTTTCCTCTTCTTGTATCTGCATTATCAATCGCTGGTAAGTCATCGTGAATCAATGAATATGTATGAATAAATTCAATAGCAATTGCAAATGGAATAGATAAGTCTTCATTATCTTTAAATGATGAATAAGAAGCAAGAAGAAGTGTTGGTCTTAATCTCTTTCCTCCACTTTTAATCGCATAAGTTAATGATGGATAAATTGGAGATGTCTTATAATCGCTTAAGATTTTATCTATCTCTTTTTCAATTATTTCGTTTTTTTCTTTTAAATATGATAGAAATAACTCTTTCATATTTTTATTTTATAACAAAATTTTTAAATTCTCCCTTTGCATCATAAAAATTGTATTCAACATTAGAAACTGAGGCACCAGTTGGTCCTTTTTTTAAATGATCTAAAATTTTATATAAGTTTTCCTCTTCACCTTCTCCAACAAATGTTACAGTTCCATCTATATTATTTTTAACATATCCAACTATTCCATAACTTTTTGCATAATAATGTATATAATATCTAAAACCAACTCCCTGAACAATTCCATAAACTTTTGCTTCAAGCCTCTTTTTCACTTTTATACCTCTCAGCGATTCTTCCTAATATTCCATTTATGAATTTATAAGAATCATCATAACTTCCATATTTTTTTGCAATTCTAACTGCTTGATCTATAACTGCACCTGTAGGCACATCTTTTCTAAAGACAAGTTCATATGTTCCAATTCTTAAAATATTTCTATCAACAGTAAGTATTCTTTCCCATTCCCAATTAAGTAAAAACTCTTTTATTATTGAATCAATTTTTTCTAAATTTTCAACAACTCCTTTAACAAGTTCAACTGCATAAATTATGCTTTCATTTGGAACATCCTCAAATTCAAAATTTTCAATTAATTTATCAATCTCACAAAGATTTATATCCCTTTCATAAAGAATTTGAAGGGCTTTCTCTCTTGCTATCTCCCTAACCCTCATTTCTATCTTTAACATCTATATAAAAGAAGTTAATTTCATTTACTTTATATGGGGTAAATTTTTCTAAAACCTCTTTTATTCTTTTTCTTAATTTTTTAGATAGTTCTATTAAATCCGTAAGATAATAAACTCTTAAAAGTATATCGACACTTATTTTATCTTTTTCTCTTTTTATTTTTATCCCCTTTTTTGCTTCATCGCCATCAAAAAGATCGATTAAATCTTTTGCAAAATCAGATCCAATACCTTCTATTTCATTAAAATCTCTTATAGTTGATTCAATTAGATGTTCTATTGCATAATCACTCATTACAAGATTTTCGTTCATTCTTTTTTACCAACCCTTTCAAGATACTCACCTGTTCTTGTATCAACTCTTATTATTTCTCCTTTTTCAATAAAAAGGGGTACCTGAATTTTTAATCCTGTTTCAAGAACAGCTGGCTTGCTTCCTCCTTGTGCAGTGTCTCCTTTAAAACCTGGCTCAGTTTCAACAACCTCAAGATCAACATAATTCGGAAGTTCAATTCCTATTGCTCTATCTTTATAATATAAAACTTGTATATTCATTCCCTCCTTTAAATAATATTTTTCATCTCCAATGAACTCTTCTGGAAGTTCTATTTGCTCATAAGATTTATTATCCATAAAATAATACATATTTCCATCATTATACATATATTGAAACTCTTTTCTTTCAACATATGCCTCTTTTACTTTTTCACCTGCTCTAAAAGTTCTTTCTATAACATTTCCAGTTTCGATGTTTCTAATTTTTGTTCTAACAAAAGCAGAACCTTTTCCTGGCTTAACATGTAAAAAACTTATAACAATCCAAACTTCGCCATCAAGTTCAAATGTAACTCCAGGTCTTAAATCATTAACATCTATCATCTTCTCCTCCTAAAAAAGTAACTATTTAGATTTTAACAATTTAAGATAGATTTATCAAGTTATTTAAATTAATATTAAATCAGGAGGATAAAATGGAAATTAAAAAAGTAACAAAAGAGAATTTAATGGATCTATTTTATCCATGTGGACCAAATGAGATTAGTTATATAAATGCAAAAAAGTTTATAGTAAATTTATGGAGAGAAAAAAGATTAAAATCTGGCTTTCTGGGATTTGTTGCATATGAGAATGATATACCAGTTGGAAGAGTTGAAATTTGGCCCATAGAAGAAAATATAAATTTAATCTCTGGAAAAGATTTATATTTTATGTCCTGTATATGGGTTTTACCACAATTTCAGAAAAAGGGAATTGGAAGAGCATTAATTGAAGAGGTTTTTAAAAATACTAAAGATAGAAGTGGAGTTATGACAATTTCAATGGAGGGAGAAGAATGGATGCCTTTATCTTTTTTCAAGAAATTTGGTTTTGAGGAAGTTGAAATAGAGGGTTTGAATCCTTACTTTAAATCAATGATAAAGAAATATGCAGAGATAGAAATACCTAAAATTTTAAAACCTACTTTTGAGCATGTTAAAAGAGATGATAAAGTGGTTGTTGAAATTATAAGAGATATGATGTGTCCTTTTATTAGAGTTTGGGAAGAAAAATTTAAAAATATATTAAAAGAATATGGAGAAAAAATTGAATTGATTGAATATGTACCATATTCAAAAGAAGAAATATTAAAATATGGTTCAGCAACAATTTATGTTGATGGCGAAGAATTTTTTTGGGGTCCAATGTCTTCAGATGAAATTAAAAAAATTTTAAATAGTTATCTTTCTAAAAAGGGTCTAATAGTATAAATATTAACATATTGACAAAATAAAATGATTTATTATAATCTTAAATAGGTTCCTCGGTAGCTCAACGGTAGAGCGGGTGGCTGTTAACCACTAGGTTGCAGGTTCGAATCCTGCCCGAGGAGCCAATTTTATTTTTATTTAAAATTTACCTCACTTTCAAATATATGATTGATCATTAATTAGGTGCTTAAATTTGTGCTTTAAATTTGTTAAAATATTAAAAAAGTTCTTGTAAAGATTAAATGAAGTGGCAAGAAGAAAATTTACCAAATGAAAATAAAGAATTAATTATAAATTCCTAAAATTTAGAAAAATTTAAAAATTAATAATGTAATTGTAATTAAACTAATTTACTCTTAAAATCTAAAACAAAATATTTTTTACCTTTTTTAATTATCTTATGATTTTCTTTTTCTAAAAGAGATTTATGTTTTTCTAAACCTCCTGGAAATTTTTTATTTAATTCGCCATTGTTTTTAATTCTCATCCAATATGGAACATCATCATCTTTTTCAGCAGAAGCATTTGCAACTATTGTAACTTTTTCATAATTTCATAAACATCTTTAGGAGGAGCAAGAACTACGCTATCATTTAGTTTTGCACCTAATTTTAACAATGCTTTTGCACATGGGAGTTTAGGGTTAAAAGATAAAATTTTTGGAAAATTTTTATTATCTTTTAATTTTTCTTTCCAAGTTTTCTTTTTATAATTCATTATTTAATTATATAATTTTTCTATGGATTTTCATATTGAAAAGATAATTAGAAGCAAAAGAAAAAGTTTTTGTATAGAAATTGATGAGGCAGGAAAAATTTTATTAAGGATTCCAATTAAAGCAAGCGATGAAACAATAAAGGAATTTATTAAAAAACATTCTAAATGGATAGAGAAAAAATTAAATGAAATTGAAAACAGAAAAACAAAATATCAAATTAAAAAATTTGTTGATGGTGAAAAATTTCTTTATCTTGGTAAATTTTATGATTTAAAAATTATTGAAGATCAAAAATTTCCTTTAATTTTTGAAGATGGATTTTATCTATCAAATAATTATATTTCAAATGCCTATAAAATATTTAAAAATTTTTATAAAAAGATGGCTAAAGAAATAATAAATGAAAGGATAAAGTTTTATGTTAATAAATATGGCTTTAAATATAACAAGATAAAAATAACAAGTGCAAATAAAAGATGGGGTTCATGCACAGGTAAGGGAAACTTAAATTTTTCATATAGATTAATTATGGCTCCTTTAAAAGTAGTTGATTATGTTGTTGTCCATGAACTTGTTCATCTTATTGATAAAACACATAAAAAGAGTTTTTACAATAAAGTTGAGAAAATTTTACCAGATTATAAAGAAAGAAAAGATTGGTTGAATAAAAATGGATATTTATTAAAAATTTAATTTTATATTGACTTTTATACATAAATTTTTATAATAATTTTTATTATGTTCAGAAAGATTCCAAGATGCATGAGCACTCAGCATCCAGACAATGTTATAAACCCATTCTTCTCCGAAAACTCAGAAATTGGAGGAGAAGATGAAATAGAAGAGGCATATTATGTTTTTTCTCATCTCGGTTGTGACGAACAGATGTGGGATTTTGAGGGGAAAGAAGTTGACAATTATGTTGTTAAGAAACTTTTAACAAAATATGAAGATTTTTTTAAAGAAAAAATAATAGGAAAAGATGTATTTATAACATTAAGAGTTCCAAATCCACTTGTTGAAAAATCTGAATCAAAAATTTTAATTGAAACTCTTGAAAGTATACCAAGATCTTTTGACATTGCAAAAATTTTCTATTTAGATAGCATTGTTCCAATATTTGAAGTAATATTACCAATGACATCTTCATCTGAATGTTTAAATAGAATTTATTATTATTACAAAAATTTTGTATCTGGAAAAGAAAATTTTTGTATAAGGAATAATGATATAAAAATTTGCGATTGGATAGGAGAATTTTTTCCAAAAACAATAAATGTAATTCCTTTATATGAAAATATGGAACAAATGTTAAATTCTCATATAATAACAGAGGAATATTTAAAAGATAAAGATTTAACATATCAAAGAGTTTTCCTTGCAAGGTCAGATCCTGCTATGAATTATGGTTTAATCTCTGCTGTGTTATTAAATAAAATTGCCTTGAAAAGACTCCATCAACTTTCAAAAAAAATCTCAGTTGAAATTTATCCAATTGTGGGTGTTGGTTCATCACCATTTAGAGGAAATTTAAAACCAACAAATGTGGAGAATGTTTTAAAAGAATATCCAAGTGTTTATACATTCACAATTCAATCTGCATTTAAATATGACTATTCACCTGAAGATGTAAGATGGGGAATAAAAAAAATTAAAGAAAGAGTTGTAAAAGAACCTCAAGATATAGATGAGGAGACTGCATTAAGAATTATAAAAAAATATAAAAAAGAATACCAAAAACAAATTTTAGAACTTGCTCCTTTAATTAATTTCATAACAAAATTTGTTCCATCAAGAAGAAAAAGAAAATTACATATAGGATTGTTTGGTTATTCGAGAGATGAAATGGGAGTGAAACTCCCAAGAGCAATTCCTTTTGTTGCATCGCTTTATTCAATTGGATTGCCCCCTGAAATTTTGGGATTAAATGCTTTATCAAAAGATGAAATAAAATTTATAAAAAGTATTTATTTAAATTTTAAAAAAGACCTAAGTGATTCATTAAAATATATAAATTTAAACTCGCCATATATTCCAAAAGAAATAAAAAAGAAATTAGAGGAACTTGAAATTGATTTTGATGTAGATTTAAATCATAAAGAGTTGACAGATTCGATAATTAATTCAATAAAAGATTTTAAAATTTTTGGTGTTGATGAATTAATATTAAAAGCGGCATTAATAAGAAAATTTTTAGGGTAATCATTTTATTCTCCAAAATGAAACTATTAATAAAATTTCAAGTTTATTTTTAATAAAGGAGGATGTCTCTGATAGGAAAGAGATTGTTTTGGTTGATTTTAATTCTAATTATAGTCGTTAGTTCAACAGTTATTTATTCAAGGTTTATTAAAGAAAATGATAATATGATTACAGGAGTTGTTAAATATTTCGATATTGAAGGTGGTTTTTACGGGATAATAAGTGATGAGGGTAAAAATTATTTTCCTATAAATCTCTCAAGTGAATATAAAGTTGATGGATTAAAGATTAGATTTAATTATAAAGAAGTAAAAGATTATGTGAATATATATATATATGGGGAATCCCAGTTGAGATTTTAAATATAGAGAAAAATTAAATTTTAAATATATTTATCAAAATATAATAAATATAAAACTTTTTATTTTTGGTATTATATAATGCAATAGAGGTTATTTGTGAAAAAAGAATCTAATAAATATAAAGAGATTTTAGATTTTTTAATAGAGAATAATATATACCCTTTTTGGAGTAAGAAAAATAAAGTCTATTTTAGATCAAAAATCTCTTTAAATTATGAAAAAATAAAAGAAATAATAGATGTTTTAAAAATAGAAAATAAAGAGAGTTGTGAAAAAATAAGAGAATTTATAAAAGAGAAAGTTAATTATAAAAAGGAAAAATTGCCAATTAAAAATTGGGTAGAAGATGAAAGACCAAGAGAAATGCTGTTAAAAATCGGAGAAAAAAATTTACCACTATCAAAACTTCTTGCAATAATATTGAGAACTGGAAAAGAGGGTGAAAGTGCTGAAGAACTTGCCAAAAGGTTATTAAATAAATATAAATCTTTAAGAGAAATGGACATGGCACCAATTAATGAATTAATAAAAATAAAAGGAATTGGAATTGCAAAAGCAACTCAAATCAAAGCAGCATTTGAGATTGGAAAAAGATTGATGAAAGAAGAATCGAACAAAAAAAGAAGAATTAAAAAACCAGTAGATATAATTGAATTTGTTTCTGAATATTATGGACCATATTTAAGAGATGCTAAAAAGGAGTTTTTTAACATTATATTTCTTGATATAAAAAACAAAATTATTGATACAATTGAACTAAGTAAAGGAAGCATAAATTCAAGTATAGTTGATCCAAAAGAAATAATAAAAGAAGCAACAATTAGAAACTCATCATCGATTGTTCTTGTTCATAATCATCCATCAGGAGATACAGAACCTTCACAAGATGATATAAATATAACCAATAAAGTAAAGGATGCTTGTCAGATTGTTGGCATAAGAGTTTTAGACCACATAATAATTGGTAAGGATAAAAATAATTATATCAGTTTTGTTACAAAAGGGTTACTTTAATATTTAAAATTACAAAAACAAACTTGTAGAAATATTAGAAATAAATTTTATTATTGTTATAATTATAAAAATAAAGGAGGAGAGTATGAACGAAGAAAAAAAGTATCTTGGTTTAAGAAAATTCAATTTATTTATGGGTTTTCTCCATCTAATTCAAGGCATTTTAATGATTGTATTAAGTAATGACAAAACTTATCCTATTTTTACTAACTTCCTATCATTTGATAGAACAACTTTTTCATTAAAACCAAATCCTCAACTCATTTATAATCTAAGATTTGGACCTGCTGTTGCTATGTTTCTTCTTATTTCAGCAGTTGCACATTTTTATCTTTCAACAATTGGTTATAAAAATTATGTTAATAATTTAAAAAAGGGAATGAATCCTGTAAGATTTTATGAATATGCATTAAGTTCTTCACTAATGATTGTTCTTATAGGTATGCTTGTAGGTTTATGGGACCTTGGTGCTCTGATTTTAATATTCGGTCTTAATGCCACTATGAACCTTTTTGGAATTATGTTTGAATATCATAATCAATATACTGAAAAGGTGAATTGGACTTCATTTATATATGGTTCTATCGCAGGGATAATACCTTGGATTGTTATCTTTCTTTATTTTTATGGTGCCTTGAGTTCAGGTGAGGCAAAACCCCCTGCATTTGTTTATGCAATAATTCCAACAATTTTTGTCTTCTTTAATATCTTTGCAGTTAACGCTTTTTTACAATACAAAAAAGTTGGAAAGTGGAAAGATTATCTTTTTGGAGAAAAAGTTTATATTATTTTAAGTTTGCTCTCAAAAAGTGCTTTAGCATGGATGATTTTTGCTGGAACTTTAGCACCAGTTTAAAAATATTTGAAGGGATTAAATTTTAATCCCCTTTTTATTAAGAAAATCAACAATTTTAGATAATAGATTTTTATTTAACTCTTTATCATTAAATGCAAATTGTAGATTTGCTAAAATAAAATCTAATTTATTACTAATATCAAAATGTAAATCTTCAATCTCATATGCATAAACTTTAACTTCATTAATCAAACTTTTAATTGCATCTGTTAGTTGAATCTCTTGGTTTTTTCCTGGTTTTAAATTTGGAATTACATTGAAAATTTGAGGAAGAAGTATATATCTACCAATTATTGCAAGATTTGATGGTGCTTCATTCTTTTTTGGTTTTTCAATTAAATCCAATACCTCATATAAATTATTTCCAATTTGTTTTCCTTTTATTATTCCATAATTTTCGACTCTTTCGTAATCAACCCTTTTAATACCAAGAATAATTCCATAATATTTTTCAAAAACTTTTATTAATTTTCTTAAAGGAGGATCATCATATAGAAAAATATCATCTGCAAGTATAACAGCAAATGGTTTATCATTAATAAAATCTTTCGCTAGATAAATTGCATCACCTAATCCTTTTGGTTCTTTCTGTCTTATGTAAAAAATTTTGCCAAGATTTTGAATATCTTGAATCTCTTTTAGATAATCAAATTTATTTTCTCTTTTTAACCTTTCTTCAAGTTCAAAAGAGTAATCGAAATAATTTTCTATAGATTCCTTACCTCTTCCTGTGATAAATAGAAAATTTTCTATACCACTTTTTTTACCCTCTTCAACTGCATGATGAATCGCTGGCTTATCATATATTGGCAACATTTCCTTAGGTTGAGATTTTGTAATTGGAAGCAACCTTGTACCTAATCCTGCCAAAGGTATCACTGCTTTATCTATCTTCATAAATTAATTTTACTATAAATTAATATATTGTTACTTATATATTGAAATAAATTTAATTTTGGTATAATATAAATATAGGAGGTGCAAAATGTGTGATTGCGAAGAGAGAAAAGGAATGCCTCTTTTGGGTGACAAATTTCCTGAAATGAAAGTTGTAACAACTCATGGTGAAATAACATTACCAGATTTTTTTAAGGGAAAGTGGTTTGTTTTATTCTCTCATCCAGCAGACTTTACACCAGTTTGTACAACTGAATTTGTAGCATTTCAAAAAAGATACGAAAAGTTTAAAGCATTAAATTGTGAACTAATAGGATTGTCTGTTGATCAGGTATTTGCTCATATCAAATGGGAAGAGTGGATAAAAGAAAAACTTGGAGTTGAAATTGAGTTTCCAATAATTGCTGATACTGGTGCTGTTGCAAACACATTGGGATTAATTCATCCAGGCAAGGGAACAAATACAGTAAGAGCAGTTTTTGTTGTAGATGATAAAGGAATAATAAGAATAATATTTTATTATCCACAAGAACTTGGAAGAAATATTGATGAAATTCTAAGAGCAGTTGAGGGAATGCAGGTTTCAGATAAATATGGAGTTGCAATGCCAGCAATGTGGCCAAATAGTGAAGTTGTTGGAAAAGATCATGTAATTATTCCACCAGCAAAGGATGTAAAAACTGCAAAAGAAAGATTTGAAAGAGCAAAAAAGGGTGAATTTGAATGTTTTGATTGGTGGCTCTGTCATAAGAAACTTGAAAGATAATTAAGTTAATCTTATTAATTTAAGCCCTGTTTCCCACAGGGCTTTTTTTATTTTATAATTTAATAAAAATAGGAGGTGAAAAATGATAAAAACTAAAAATTTAATAATATTTATTATTATCTTCTTTATTTTATCTTTATATATTTCAAATATAAAAAAAGTATATTGTAGTGATGGTGAATGGAAAAGAATTATTAGTGATATATATGGTGGATATATAAACTACTTCACAATTAATCCAACTGATTCAAAAATTATGTATGTTGTAACAAATAATGGTATTTTCATATCAAAAGATTCTGGAGTTAGCTGGGAATATTTAGGTTTAAGCGAATATATAATAAATTCAATCACAATTGATAACAAAAATTCAAACTTAATTTATGTTTCCACAGATGGAGAGGGAATTTTAAAAAGTGTTGATGGAGGAAAAAATTGGGAAAAGATAAATGATGGATTAACTACATTAAATATAGACAATGTATATATTGATCCAAAAGATAATAATTTTATATATGCTATATCATGGAGTGGAGTTTATAAATCAGAAAATAAGGGTAAAAATTGGAAAAAAATTAATGAAGGTCTTAAAAGTTTAAGAATAAATAAATTAGTTATTGATCATTTAAACACAAATATTTTATATTTGGCAACATATGGTGGCGTTTATAAGTCAATAAATCAAGGAGAAAATTGGTTTGAAATAAATAATGGTATTAAAGATTTAGTAATTAATGATATAGATATAAATAAAAAAGATACAAATTTTTTAATTATAGGAACATCAAGTGGTATATATATAACAAATAATAACGGAACAAATTGGGAATATAAAGAAAATATTTTAAGTGACATAAATGTTAAGGTAGTTAAAGTTGATATAAATGGAATTTTATATGTTGGAACATTAGGTAATGGTGTGTATAAAAGTATTGATTTTGGAGAAAATTTTATTGAAATCAATGATAATTTGGGTGATGTAAGAATAAAAGATTTAATTATTGATAATATTAATCAAAAAATTTTATATACATTTACATTAGGAGGTGAAATTTATAAATTTTTCCCATTTTTAAAGATTGAAACAAAAGTTGGCGAAGGCGGAACTATAAATCCTCAAGGAATAATAAATGTAAAATTTGGTGAATCTCAAAAATTTAACATAACACCATTTAAAGGTTATAAAATAAAAGATGTAATTATAGATGGAAAGTCATATGGAGAAATAAATATTTATACATTTGAAAATGTTGTTGATGATCACATTATAGAAGTTATATTTTTAAAACAAATTGTCCTCGACCTTCAAATTGGAAATAATGTTATGTATATAAATGATATACCAAAAGAAATTGATGTACCACCAACAATTATTGAAGGAAGAACACTTTTACCTATAAGATGGGTAGCAGAACCCCTTGGTGCAAGTATAGGATGGGATGCAAATGAAAAGAAAGTAACTGTTTCACTAAAGGATACAATTATAGAACTATGGATAGGTAAAAATGTTGCAAGGGTTAATGGAGTAGATACACCAATAGATCCAAAAAATCCGAAAGTTGTACCATTGATAATTCAAGGTAGAACAATGCTACCAGTTAGATTTGTTGCTGAAAATCTTGGTTCATTAGTAAATTGGGATCCAATAACTAAAAAAGTTACGATAATTTATCCAAAATAGGAAACTATTTTTTAATTATTCCATATCCACCTGTTATTGGATCTTTGAATATAATGTTTTTTGGCGGAAAATACGTTAATAGGGAAAATGAAATAAATATTATAATAAATAAAACAATTGATAATATTTCATAATTTTTTCCTAAATTCTCTTTTTTAGTTAAAAATTTATAAGCGAAATATTCTCCAAGAAAAACAGCAAGTATGAAAATAAATATGTCCCATAAAAGAGAATCGCTTTTAAATAGAATTTTATATCCATAAAAAAGAACAATAATAGTTATTGGCATAATATAAAATCCTATTACTTTTCCAAAGAAGTAATTCTTAACATATTTTTTAACAAATGGATATTCAATTAATGAAAAAATTAATGCAGGAAAAAAAGCAAGTTTAAGATGCTCCCATGTACTTTCATTAACTGCTGCAAAATATGCAACAATTTTAGATTCACCTGACCATTCATAGACGAAGTGCAACATTGAACCTAATAAAACTGTAAAGAAAAATGCTAAAATTTGCCATTTTAAAATAATCTTTTTTTCTTTCATAAATACTCCTCTCATTAAATTTTACCAAAATTATGTTATCATTATTTTTGAGGTAAAAAAATGAAAAACTTAGGAATAACTATTTTTATTTTAGGAATTGCACTATTTGTTGGTTATATGATTTATCAGATAATCACATTTCTTTTTAAATTTACCTTACCTTTAATTTTACAAATTTCTTTAATTTTAATTATCTCAGGCTTTATAATAATTCTCATTTCATTAATAATTGAAAAAATTAAAAAAGGCAAAGAGGAAGGAATAGATAAATATTAAAATTTTAAAAGGAGGCAGAGATGATATTAACAACTTGTGATTATGTACCAAATAAAAAGATTAAAGAGATTTTGGGAATTGTTCTTGGTAATACAGTTAGAGCAAAAAGTTTTGCAAAAGATTTTACTGCAGCATTAAAAAATCTTGTTGGTGGGGAAATTTCTGAATACACAGAACTATTAAGAGAAGCAAGAAGCCAAGCACTTTTCAGAATGGAAGAGGAAGCGAGAAAATTAGGAGCAGATGCTGTAATAAACATAAGATTCGTTACTGCAAGTGTTATGCAAGGCGCTGCAGAACTACTTGCTTATGGAACTGCTGTAAAACTTGAAGATTAACTATTTAATTAATAAAGATGGTATTTCAAGATCATTTTTCATTAAAATTTCCTCATCTCTTAATATTTCATCCTTATAACCAATTTTAATAATTTTTCCTTTATTCATTAAAATAACTCTATTACAAATTTTATAAATCATGTCTAAATCATGAGAGACAATGACTTTTGTTCCATTAAAATTTTTAATTATTTCTATTATATTTTTTCTTGACTTTGGATCAAGCCCTGTAGTTGGTTCATCAAAAATTATAATTTCTGGTTTCATTGACAAAACTGTTGCAATAGAAACCTTTTTCTTTTGACCAAAACTTAAGTGTTGTGGAAAATAGTTTTTATATTCAAACATATCAACCTCTTTTAATGCTTCATCAACACTTTTAATAACTTCATCTCTATTTAATCCTAAATTTAATGGTCCAAAAGAAACATCATCGAAAACTGTTATAGAAAAGAGTTGATCATCTGGGTTTTGAAAAACTATTTGTAACTTTTTTCTAATTTTTTTTAGATTTTCTCTATTTAGTGTGATATCAAAAATTTTAATTTCGCCTGATCCTTTCAGTATTCCTACTAAATTCAAAATCAATGTTGTCTTTCCAGACCCATTTGGTCCAATTATACCTACACTTTCATTTTCAAAAATTTCAAAATTAATATCTTGAATTTTAAAATTTCCATCAGGATATGAAAAACTCAAATTTTTTACTTCAACTGCCTTTCTCATAGATATATCCCTATAATTAAAATTATCGATAATAAAATGAAAAAGTTTATAAAATCTTTTAATTCAAAATTTTCTGCTTGAATAATCTTTAAATCTCCATCATATCCTCTCAATTTCATTGCATAATATACTCTTTCACTTCTTTCAATAGATCTTATCAACAAAACTCCAATTATATTTGAAAAAACTTTAATTTGTCTTAATAAATATCCTCCGAAATATCTTAAATCTCTTGCAATCTCCATTCTTTTAATTTCATCGATTAAAGTATAAAAATATCTATAAATTAAAAGAGTTGTGCTTAATAAAACTTTCGGAAATTTTAAAAATTTAAAATTTATGATTAAAGAAGCAATGTCTGATGTTTCGATTAGAAAAACCAATAATAAAATTGAAATGATTGATTTTAATAAAATTGAAATAAAATTAACCAAATTGTAATTCATTGAAATTTCTAATAAATTGAAAAAACTTATCGATAAAATTGAATTTCTTCCTATAAGCAATAATGAAAGTGAAAAAATAAGAGCAAAAGGTATAATTGAAAGAATTTTTTTAAAAATTTTATTAAACTTAATTCTATTTATATATAAAATTAAAACAACTAATAAAAAATATACAAAAAGTTTGTCTAAATCTTCTCTTTTTATTAATAAAATAATTAAAATGAAGATAATAATAAAAATAAATTTTAGGAAATTATTTTTAATCAACTTCTTTTTCTAATTAACTTTCCAATCATAAATAGAATAACAAAAACAAGAATAGTTCCTATAATTCTAGCAATAATTGTTGAAAAAAATGAATTATTTAAAATTGGAAGAGAATAATCTGGAAAAGGTGAATTGATTATATTTATACCTTTTTCTGAGAATTTAAAAATTTCACTAACTTTTTCGAGACCATCAGGAAAAGATGAAGCAAAAGGAGAAAATAAAACTAAAATAATTGAAAAAATGAGTCCAAAAATTATAAAATTTTTCATTTTGCTCCTCCAAGATTTTTTACATAAATTAAATCTTTTCTTGTTTTATAAATAAAAGTTAAAACAAGTGAAGTTATAACTCCTTCAGGAATTCCTATTAAAGAGTGAAAACCAACCATAGCAGGCAATCCAAGTGAAATTGGCATAGTATTTGAAATTGCCAATTGAATTGAACAAGTTAAAGCACCTAAAACTATTGCAAGAAAACCAGAAATTAAAGATGAAATAATATAGTTTCTTTTAAAAATTTTTAAAAAAGATTTAAAAAGAAAATAACCAAAAATTGTACCAACAACTCCCATATTAAAAATATTTGCACCAAGAGCAGTTATTCCTCCATCTGCAAAAATTAAAGATTGTAAAGTAAGAATCGAAGACATTGTTATAAAACCAGCAAATGGACCTAGTATTATACCTAATAAAACTCCTCCAACAAAATGGCCTGAAGTCCCATTTAAAATTGGAAAATTTAACATTTGAGCAGCAAAAACAAAAGCTCCAAGAACACCCATTAAAGGAATTGATTTATCATCAAGTTCCTCTTTCACTCTTTTAACTGCATAACTTAAAAAACCAATTGATACTCCCCAAAATGAAATTGTTGTTTTAATATCTAAAAATCCATCGGGTATATGCATCTTTAAGCCTCCTCAATTTTTATAATTGAAATGTTGAAAATTAATTTCTTGATACTTTTTAAAATTTTTTTTAACTCCTCAACTCTTTTTGTTTTACCCTTTATTGCTAAAATTTCAAGACAATTATCATGATCAATATGAACATGAAGATTTGATATAATTAAATCTCTAAAATCATGTTGAATATCAGTTAATTTATTCGTAAGATCGCTTTTGTGGTGATTGTAAAATAGAGTTATCGATCCAAAAACTTTTTTTGCTTTTAGCCACTCTTTTTCAGTTAAACTATCATTTATCAAATCACCTATTGCCTTTGATCGATTTGGATAATTTTTCTCTTTTATAAACTCATCGAATTTTTTAAGCAGATCTTTCTCTAAAGATACTCCAAATCTAACTATTTCACTCATATCCTTCTCCTAGTAGCACAATCTAGAAAAATTATAACACAAATTATTTTGATTTGAAGTATTAAGATTATTCAAGTTTGTTTAAAATTAATATATTTTTTTCAATATTATTTTTTGTTTCTATTAAAATTTTTAAAACTTCATATAAAAAATGATTTGAAAGTTTTGTCTTTGAAAACAATATTCCGATTGAGTAAATTTTATTTCTTTTTTTATCAAAAATTGGTATTGATATGTCACAATAGCCATAGATATATTCCTCAATTGAAAGAGAGTATCTCTCTTTTCTTATTTTTATTATCTCTTTTTTTAATTCATCAAAATTTAATTTTGTAAAATTTGTGAAAGCATTTATTTCTATATTTTTAAAAATATCTTCTATTGTTTTAATGTCATAAAAAGCAAGAATTGTCTTTCCGAAAGATGTTGCATAAATCGGAAAATAGTTAAAAGATTTATTTATTTCAATAGAATTTATAATTTTTAATTCAAAATTTTCTATTTTGAAAATATATATATTTTCTCTAACTTTTTCTGCTATTTTTTTTAAAGCATAATTAGATAAAAAATATATTGGTTCTTTTAAAATTATTTTCTTTGCTAATTCATATATTTTATTATCAAGATAAAATAAGGATTCTCCCTTTTTATGCTCTAAAAACCCTTTTTTTGTTAAAATATTTAAAATCCTATAACTTCCTGATTTGCTTAATTTAAATAAATCTTCAATCTCTTTTATATCTATAAAATTTTCATTTTTTAATAAAATATATTCTAATATATCAATTAGTTTGCCTTGTGAACCAAGAAAATCTTTTTCTATAATAAATTTTCCTCCAGATTTTTATTGAATCTGACCAACCATGTAAAATATTGGAAGGTATAAGGAAATTACAATAAAACCTATTATGCCTCCAACAAAAATTATAAGAAGGGGTTCTATCATAGATGTTAATTGTCCAACTGCTCTATCAACTTCTTCTTCATAAAATTCAGAAACCTTTTTAAGCATACCTTCAAGTTCTCCTGTCTCCTCACCAACTGCTGTCATCTGAACAACCATTGGAGTAAAAAGTCCTGAATCTTCCATTGGTTTGGATAGTGTCTCTCCTCTTCTTACTCTATCTTCAATTTTTGTTATTTCTCTTTCAATAATAACATTATCAACTGTTGCTGCAACTGTATCAAGTGCTTGAAGAAGTGGAACTCCAGCAGAAAGAAGTGAAGATAAAGTTCCTGCAAATCTAGCCATAATTGTTAAATGGTTAACTTTTCCTAAAATTGGCATTCTTAATTTTCCTCTATCTACTCTTTCTTTACCATATGGTGTTGATTTATAGATGTTGTATAAAGAATAACCAACAATTAATATAATGAAAACTAACCACCAATATTTTGTAAGTGTTCTTGAAAGATTTAATGTAAATGCAGTAAGTGCTGGTAAAGGAACATTCAAATCTGAAAAGAATCCTGCAAATCTTGGAACAAAAACTAAAAGCATAAAAAATCCGAGAGTAAAAGCAAAAATTAAGACAAAAAGTGGATAACTCATAGCACTTTTTATTTTTTGTCTTAACCTATAATCATTTTCAAGAAATTCTGTTATTCTCTCTAAAGATCTATCTAATGTACCCCCAACCTCTCCTGCTCTAACCATACTTATATAAAGATTTGAAAAAATAGTTGGATAGTTAGTCATACTCGTTGATAAAGGGATTCCTGATTCAACATTTCTTTTTAACTCTTTTGCAACTTCTCTTAATTTCTTTGTTGGAGATTGATATGAAAGAATATCTAAAATTCTAGTTAATGGCAAACCAGCCTTAAGCATTGTTGTAAATTGTCTTGTAAAAAAGAGGAGATCTTTTATGCTTACTCCTCTTTTACCAAAAAATCTATAAAGAATTCCTGCTAAACCGCCTTCTTCACTTTTTTCAACTTTTATAGGAATAAGACCTCTTTTTTTAAGTGAGGTTTCTAAATCTTCAACATTAACAGCTTCAAGTACTCCTTCTACAACCTTACCATAACTATCTCTTGCTCTATAACGAAACTTTGCCATAACTCTCTCTTCCTAACATTTTTAACATTTCATCTCTATCGTAAGAATATTTTATTGCATCTTCATATGTAATCAAACCTCTATCATACAAATCTTTTAGCGATTGATTCATGGTTTGCATTCCCAAATCTCTTGAAGTTTGTATTATTGTGTTTATTTGATATGATTTATTTTCTCTAATTAAATTTCTAACAGCAGGAGTAACTATTAAAACTTCAGTAGCAAGAACAAGTCCACTACCATCTCTTTTTGGTATTAGTTGCTGAGAAAAAATTGCAGATAAATTATTAGAAAGTTGAATTCTTATTTGTTGTTGTTGGTGAGGCGGAAAAACATCTATAATTCTATCTATTGATTGTGCAGCAGTATTTGTATGAAGTGTAGCAAAAACAAGATGCCCTGTTTCTGCAGCAGTTATTGCAGCAGAAATTGTCTCAAGATCTCTCATCTCACCAACAAGTATTACATCAGGATCTTCTCTTAAAACACTTCTTAAAGCATTTGGAAATGATTTTGTATCAGAGCCAAGTTCTCTTTGAACAACAATACTTTTTTTATGTCTAAATAAATATTCAATTGGATCTTCAATTGTAATTATATGAACACTTTTTGTCATGTTTATTTTATCTATAATTGATGCAAGAGTCGTAGATTTTCCAGCACCTGTTGCTCCAGTAACCAAAACAAAACCTTTTTCAAGTTCAACAATTTTATTCATAACTGGAGGAAGACCAAGTTCCTCAAAAGTTGGAATTTCCCATGGGATAACTCTAAATGCTGCAGCAACAGTTTGTCTCTGTCTAAAAACATTTACTCTAAACCTTCCAACATGTGCAACACCAAAAGAAAAATCTATTTCCCAATTTTCTTTAAAAATTCTTTTTTGCTCATCATTCATAATTGGATAAACTAACTCTTCAATCTCTTCAGGAGATAAAGGATCTCCTTTAAGAGGAATTAAATTTTTTTTAATTCTAAAAACAGGAGGTAAACCTGCTGTTAAATGTAAATCTGATGCATTTTTTTCTTTGCAAATCTTTAATAGATCATCAAGTTTATAAATCATCCTTCAAGCACCTCAACTGTTGAAATAACTCTTATAACCTCTTCTACTGTTGTTATACCCTTCTTCGCTTTGTTTATAGCATCTTGAAGAAGGGTTATTGTACCATTTTTTACTGCATATTCTTTTATATCAGTTGATGGTTTTCTTTGTAAAATCATTTCTCTTATGTTATCATCTATTCTCAAAACTTCCTGGACAGCAATTCTTCCTTTATAACCACTATTTCCGCAAGTAATACAGCCCTTTCCTTTATAAAAAACACCTTCATAATCCTCAATACCAATCTGTTTTAAAATGAATTTATTTGGTTTATATTCTTCCTTACACTCTGGACATATTTTTCTTACCAATCTTTGTGCTGTAACTCCAATCAATGAAGAAGCGATTAAATATGGTTCAATTCCCATATCAATTAATCTTGTTGGTGCAGAAAAGGAATCATTTGTATGTAATGTTGAGAAAACAAGGTGACCTGTTAATGCTGCTTCCATTGCAATTTGTGCAGTCTCTTTATCTCTTATCTCTCCAACAAGAATAATATCTGGATCCTGCCTTAAAAATGCTCTTAAAGCATTAGCGAATGTTAAATTTATTTTAGGATTAACTTGAACTTGAGTTATACCATCAAGTTGATATTCAACAGGATCCTCTACAGTTAATATATTAACCTCAGGTGTATTTAATATTCTTAAAATTGCATATAGAGTGGTTGATTTACCTGAACCAGTAGGACCTGTTATTAGTATCATTCCATAAGGTTGTTTTATTAATGTTTTAAAAATTTCCAAACTCTCTTCTGAAAAACCAAGTTGCTCAAGTGGTATCAAAGATCTTTCCTTATCAAGGATTCTTAAAACAACTTTCTCACCAAAAATCCCAGGCAGAACTGAAACTCTTAAATCAACCTCTCTTCCTCTAAATTTTAAATTTATTCTTCCATCCTGCGGTCTTCTTCTTTCAGCTATATCAAGGTTTGCCATAATTTTTGCTCTTGATATTAATCCTGGTTGAATGTTTTTAGGAAGATTCATTGCATCTCTTAAAACACCATCAATTCTATATCTTATTCTTAAAAATCTTTTCTGTGGCTCAATGTGAATATCAGATGCATTTGATGTTATAGCTTCAGTTATTATTTGATTCATAAGCCTTATTATTGGCGCTGTTTCTGCTAAACTTTTTGCTTCATCTATTGATAATTCAACTTCTTTAGTCTCCTCTTTTTCAACTTCAACTGTTACACCACCTGACATCTCTTTTACTGCCTCTTTAACTGTTGACTCCATTGAATAATATTTTTCAATATTTCTCAATATAGATTCATATGATGAAACATATATTTTTAAATTTGGAATAAAATTTCTTAAATAATCAATTGCAACTATATCTGTTGGATCAGCAATTGCAACCATAATTTTATCATCTCTTGATTTTCCAAATGGTATGGCTTTATACCTTCTCGCTACCTCTTCTGAAATTAGACGAACAATCTCTTTATCAATTTCAACAGTTGATAGGTCAATATATGGAAAACCCCATTGCCTTGCCAAAAGATTTGCATATGTCTCTTCATTAATATATTTCAATTTTTTTAATGTATCAAGAAGAGTATCTCCAGTTTTTTTGCTCTCTTCAAGAGCAATTTTAAATTGTTCCTCTGTTATTATTCCATCTGTTATCAAGTTGTTCCCAATTTGTGAATATTTATCCATAGGTTAATTATAGCACAAAGAAGTTTTTAAATTTTTTTAAAATAGGTTTTTCAAAAATTCTTTGAAATTTTGTCAATATAAAATCTCTTTTTTTATCCCTTGGTTCAACAAGAATTGTATAAAAGCCTAAAATATTTCCCCCAAGTATATCAGTAAAAATCTGATCTCCTATTAAAATTGTCTTATCCTTTTTAATTTTCAATATTTTTAAAATTTTTATAAAAGAGAATGGAAGTGGCTTAAGACCATTAAAAATAATTGGGATATTCAAATTTTTTAACTTTTCAATCTCCCTTTTCTTTCTATTATTTGAAATAATTCCTATTTTAAAATTTTCTTTTGCTCTTTTTAGCCATTCATAAGTAGAATCAGTTAGATCATTGTCTCCTCTTTTGGTTAATGTGTTATCAAGATCAAGGATAATTCCCTCAAATGAAGAATATCTTTTTAAATCTATATTCTCAATCTCTTTATAAAACTCTCTTGGATAAAAAATTTTAAGCATTTCCATAATTCAATGGTTCATAAATAAGTGGAAATAATTCTGAAACTTCTTTTAAAAATGATAACATATCATTCATCAATGATTTATCAAAAGATATATCCATTATTCCAAGATTATCATCTACATATGTATATAGAATCATTGCCTTACCTTCAAGTGATTCAATTAATGTTTGTAATATCATAATATTTTCTTTTGGAAAAAATAATCTTAAGATAGATTCATTCATAAATTACTCCCTAAAAAACTCTTTTATTCTACTAACAACAATATCAACAGCAACTATGTTAAAACCACCCTCAGGTATAATTATATCAGCAAATCTTTTTGTTGGTTCAACAAATTGAATATGCATTGGTCTAACAACTTCAGTATATTGCTTGATTACAGAATCAATTGTCCTTCCTCTTTCTTTAATATCTCTTAGAAGTCTTCTAATCAATCTTATGTCTGCATCAGTATCAACATAAATTTTTATATTCATAAGTTTTCTTAACTCTTCAAAAAATAGAGCAAAAATTCCTTCAAGTATGATTATTCTTTTTGGTTTTATCTCTTCATAATCTTTTAATCTTGTATACTCTACAAATGAATAAATTGGTTTTTTAACAACCTCTCCCTTTAAAAGTGATTCAATATGAGATTTAAGAAGTGGAATATCAAAAGCATCTGGGTGGTCATAATTTATCTTCAATCTCTCTTCAAATGGTATATTTGAATTATCTTTGTAATATGAATCCATATCAAGAATTAAAATATCTTCTCCTATTTTCTCTTTTATATTATGTGCAACAGTTGTTTTACCTGATCCTGTTCCACCAGCAATTCCAATAAAAAGTATCTTCATGGCAAAACCTTATTTATATTTCTTAAATGCTCTTCAAAGGTTTTTGCAAAAAGATGTCTTCCATTTCCATCTGCGACAAAATATAAAAATTCAGTCTTTTCTGGATTTAAAACTGCATAAATTGATTTAATTGATGGGTTGCAAATTGGAGTTGGAGGAAAGCCAGTATATTTATATGAATTATATGGTGAATCTATTTCGAGTTCTTTTTTACTTAATAAGTAAGATGGATTATCAAGAATATATTTCAGTGTTGGATCTGCCTGAAGAGGCATTCCTATTTCTAATCTATTTAAAAAAACACCAGCAATAAGTGGTCTCTCCTCATCAACCATCGCTTCTTTTTCTACAATTGAAGCGAGTTTCAAAATATCATACTTATTTAAAGAACCTTTATAATCTTTGTAAACTTCATTAAATTTTAAATTAAAATTTTCAAGCATCATTATTATGTTTTTGTTTAAATTATCTTTTTCAAAATAGTATGTATCAGGATATAGAAAACCCTCCAAGGATTTTGCATCATCAAAAATATAGTCTTTATATGATTCAATTTTATTTACTTCTTCTAAAAATTTTTCTTTTGTACATAATCCATTCTCCTCAAAAAGTATTGCTATCTCTTTTAATGTTAAACCCTCTTTTATTGTTACTTTTACAAATGGAGGTAGACCACCTTGTGTTAATTTAAAAAGAACCTCCTTTAAATTCATTTTTTCATTGAATTCATATATGCCTGATTTTAATTTTTTATCTATATCATAATATTTTGCAAAAAGAACAAATAAAGATTCATTTTTAATAATGTTCTCTTCTTTTAATTTTTTACCTATCTCTTTTGGACTCATACCTTCTTTTATATAAACTTTTTTCGGTTCAAAATCTTTTGGTGGTTTGAACTCTTCATAAGCATAAAGACCCAATGAGAGAAAAATTAAAAGTAAAATTATAAAAATGATCATAAATAATTTTAATAGTTTAATTATTTTCATTTAATCCTCTCAAGATAAGAGTTTAGAATTAATATTGCACTCGAAAGGTCATCCTGAAGTTTTCTCTTTTTAATCTTCTCTCCTTTTTTTCTATCAAAACTTAAAATATCTTTTGAAATTTTAGTTGTGAATCTCTCATCAATCAATTCTACATTTATATTAAACCTTTTTTCAATCTCCTCTTTAACTTTTAAAATTTTCTCTCCTTCTCTTCCCAACTCTCCTGAAAGTGATATTGGAAGTCCTAAAACTATTATTTCAACATCATATTTTTTTATCAAATCTTCAACAACCTTCATCTTCTCTTCAAAATTACCGTAAAAAACTCCAACACCATTTGCTGAAATTCCTAATGGATCAGAAACACTAATACCTATCTTTTTTTCTCCCCAATCAATTCCTAAAATTCTTTTCACTTTTTCCTCAAATTATATTTTATCTTTTATATAATCAAAAATTTCATATTTGTTCATATTTGAATTTTCAATTCTACCCTGTGCTATATTCTCTTTTCCTCCACCTTTACCACCATATTTTGAATTTATATAACTTAAAATTTCAATAGCATTAATTTTTTTAACTAAATTCTCTGAAACAAAGCAAGAGATATTCTTTAAATCTTTGTTGGAAAGAAGAATAAATATGAAATTTTTTTCTCTCTGTTTAATTTTATCAAAAATATAGAAACCATCTTGTGGAGAAAGAGTTTTATCAACTATTAATATAAATTTTGTATCACCTTTATTTAAAGATTTATCAAATGAATCCTCTAATAATTTCTCAAAATATCTATCTTTAAGGACTCTAATATTCTCCTCAAGTTCTTTAATGTTTTCTTTAATTTTCTCTATTTTTATTAATATCTCATCTTCCTTTGCGGATAAGGAATTGGCAATGTTTTTTAACTCTTTAGATATTTTTCTTAACTCATTTATAACCTTTAATCCAGTTATTGCTTCTATTCTTCTTAAATTTGTACCAATACCTCTCTCTTGAATTATTTTAAATCCACCAATCTCAATTGAATTTGAAACATGAGTTCCACCACAAAACTCTTTAGTTAAATCTTCAACTGAGATAACTCTAACTAATGTACCATATTTCTCACCAAATAATGCAATTGCACCTTCCTTTTTCGCCTCTTCAATAGGTAAAATCTTTGCGTTAACTTTATGATTTTCATAAATCCATTTATTTACAAGATATTCTATTTTCTCAATCTCCTCCTCAGTAAGTTCTGAAAAATGAGAAAAATCGAATCTTAAATAATCACCTGAAACAAGAGAGCCTTTTTGAGTTGCATGTTCTCCCAAAACTTCTCTTAGTGCTTTATGTAATAAATGTGTAGCAGTATGTGCTCTTTTTATAGCATCCCTCCTATCTTTATCTACTTTCGCAATTATTTTATCACCCTTTCTAATCTCTCCTTTTAAAACCTTAACAATGTGAACTATGAAATTTTCAACTGGAGATTTTGTATCTAGAACTTTTAAATGTAAATTATCATTTAAAATTTCACCAACATCTCCAACTTGCCCACCTTTTTCTCCATAAAAAGGAGTTTTATCTAAAACAATTAAACCCTCTTCCCCTTCATTAAGAGAGTTTGCAATTTCTCCATTTTTTAAAATTGCTAAAACTTCACTTTCAGTTTCTAAAGTATCATAACCTAAAAATTTAGTTTCACCTAATTCTTCTTTTAGTTTTATATAATCTAAACTCTCTTCAAAAAGTTTTGATTCTTTTGTTATCTTTCTACTTTTTTCTCTTGATTCTTTTAATGCTTCTTCAAATTCATCTTTATTATATGTAAAACCTCTTGATGACAAAATATCTTCAACAACTTCATTTGGAAGACCATATGTATCGTATAAGAAGAATACTTCTTTTCCTGAAATGATTTTAATTTCATTTTCTTTTGCTTTGTTTATTAAATTTTCAATTATATCAATTCCTCTTTCAAGTGTCTCAATGAAATTTCTCTCTTCGCTTAAAATAACTCTTTCAATTTTTTCATCAACTCTCAAATATTCATATATATTTTTAAATTTCTCAACTACTGATGGATAAATTTTGTATAAAAATGGTTCTCTTATACCAAGAGCCCAACCTGATGAAAATGATCTCCTTATTAACCTTCTTAAAACATAACCTCTTCCTTCATTTGAAGGAAAAAGATTTTCACAAATTAAAAATGTTATCGCTCTAATATGGTCTGCGATAATTCTAATATTTATTTTTGTATTTTCGTCATATTCACATCTCAAAACTTTTGTAATCCTATTAATTATATTTTCAAAAATATCTGTCTCAAAATTGCTTTTTTTATTTTGAAGAATCATTGTGATTCTTTCAAGACCCATTCCTGTATCTATATTTTTTCTTGGGAGTGGAGTCAAAGTTCCATCCTTTTTTCTATCGAATTGTGTGAAAACAAGATTCCATACCTCTAAAAATCTATCTCCTTCTGATTTTGGGCCAAGAGATGGATTATCACAATAAAAATCTTCACCGAGATCATAATAAATCTCAGAATCTGGACCACATGGACCTTCTTCTCCCATCTGCCAAAAGTTATCCTCAAGTCTTACAATTTTTTCTTCTGGTATTCCAATTTTTCTCCAAATTTTTAATGCTTCATCATCATCTGGATAAATCGAAACCCAAATTCTTTTTTTATCAAGATCCCAATTTTTAGTTAAAAGAGTATAAGCCCAATCAATCGCTTCTTCTTTAAAATAATCACCAATTGAAAAATTTCCAAGCATTTCAAAAAATGTATGGTGTCTAATAGTTTTACCAACTTGCTCTATATCATTTGTTCTTATACATGCTTGACAAGTTGTTATTCTTTTTTTTGGTGGTTCCTCTTCTCCAAGAAAATATGACTTTAAAGGAACCATTCCTGCTGCTGTAAATAAAAGAGTTGGATCTTTTGGAATAAGAGAGAAAGATGGAAGAATTATATGGTCTCTTTCTTTAAAAAAATTTAAAAACTCCTCTCTTATCTTCTCAGAAGTTATACTCATGCTCCTCCTAATAAAAGTTATAACTTTCTAATTATTATATCATAATAATTTTTGGTAAAATAGACTTAAAAAATCTCTTGGGAGGTAAGTATGTTTGAGAAGATAAAAAAACCGACTGAAGCACTTCTTTTTTCTGATTTAAAATCTGGTTCAACTCTTCTTATAGCAGGATTTCTTGCAAATGGAACAAGTGAAATTTTAATTGATGCAATTTTAGAACTTGGTGTTAAAGATTTAACAATTATCTGTAATGATACTTCTTATCCAGACAAAGGGGTTGGAAAACTTATAAAAGAAAGAAGAGTTAAGAAAGTTATTACAACTCACATTGGAACAAATCCAGAAACTCAAAAACAATACATCAATAAAGAAATAGAAGTTGAATTTGTCCCTCAAGGAACTTTGATTGAGAGATTAAGAGCATATGGAGCAGGACTTGGAGGAATTTTAACTCCAGTTGGAGTTGGAACTGTTGTTGAAGAAGGAAAGGAGAAAATATTAATAAATGGTAAAGAATATCTTCTTGAACTACCTCTTGGGGGTGATATTTCAATAATAAAGGCAAAATGGGGAGATGAATTTGGAAATTTAAAATATTATGGTACTGCAAGAAATTTCAATCCAGTGATGGCACTTGCTGGAAAAAAAGTTATTGCTGAAGTTGAAAATCTACTTAAAGTTGGTGAGATGAATCCTAATGAAATTGAAACTCCTGGAATTTTTGTTGATTATATTGTAAAAGGAGGTAGTTAAAATGGAGGCAAAAGAGATAATTGCAAGAAGAGTTGCAAAAGAACTCAAAGATGGAGATATAGTAAATCTTGGTTTTGGAATTCCAACCCTTGTTTCAAATTATATTCCAAAAGGAATTAATGTTATTTTTCAAGGAGAAAATGGAGTTTTAGGAATAGGTGAAGTAAATAAAGATAACCCAGATTATGAAGTAACAAATGCTGGGAATGTACCTATTAAAACTTTACCTTTCTCATCATTTTTTGATACTTTTATGTCATTTACAATGATTAGAGGTGGACATATTGATGTTACAGTTTTAGGAGGTATTCAGGTTGATGAAGAAGGAAATCTCGCAAACTGGATAATTCCTGGAAAAATGATTGCAGGAATTGGTGGAGCAATGGATCTTGCAACTGGTTCAAAAAAATTAATTGTTGCAATGGAACACACTGCAAAAGGAGAACCTAAAATATTAAAAAAGTGCACATACCCTCTCACTGCAAAAAGGAAGGTTAATCTTATTGTAACTGAACTTTCAGTTATCGAAGTTACAAAAGATGGCCTTCTACTAAAAGAGATAAGCCCTTATACAACACTTGAAGATGTTTTTAAAAAAACTGAAGCAAAACTAATTATTCCTAAAGATTTAAAAATTATGGAATTATAATTAAATATTTTGATTTTTAATCTTTAAAATTTTTCTTGCTTCATCAGGATTTGCAATTTCTCTTCCAAACTCTATACTGAATTTTGCTATTCTTTCAACAAGTTCTGCATTGGATTTTGCAAGAACTCCTTTTTTTAAATATATATTATCTTCAAAACCAACTCTAACATTTCCGCCTAATGTTATAGCCAATATTCCAAGAGGATATTCATATCTTCCAATTCCAGCAACCATCCATGTAGAATTTTGTGGTATAGAATCTATGAGAAAAATTAGATTTTTTGGATCTCCACTCATTCCCCCAGGAACACCTAAAACAAAATCAAAATGAAGTGGTTCTTCTATCAATTCCTCCTTTAAAAGTCGCATTGCATTTTCAATCATTCCCTTTTCAAATATTTCTAATTCTGGTTTTATTTTTCTTTCCTTCATTATTAAAGCGAATTTTTTTATGTATTCCCATGGATTGTAAAAAACACCATCCCCAAAATTTACAGTGCCTGTTGTCAGAGAAGCAAATTCAGGATTTAATTCTAGTGGTTCACATCTCTCTTCAAAACTCATTCCAATTGCACCACCAGTAGATATTTGAATTATAATGTTAGGTACCTTTTCTCTTATTTTTTCAATTATCTCTTTATATCTCTCTTTTTTTTGAGTAGGATTTCCATTTTCATCTCTTGCATGAAGATGAACAACAGATGCTCCTTGATTATATGATCTTAAAACCTCTTGAGCAATCTCATCTGGTGTAATAGGGAGATATGGATTCTCTTTTTTCGTAACTTCTGCTCCTACTGGAGCAACAGTAATAATTAATTTTTCCATAAATCATCTCCATTTATTAACTAAATTTTTATTTATAAACTCATTAATTATATAATAAGCAACATCTGCTGGATAAGTATCACTTCCAAAACCCATATCATATCCAAGTTCATGTGCAAGTTCCTTTGTTATTCTAAAACCACCACATATTAGCAAAACTTTGTCTCTTATATTTTCAGCCTCAAGGAGTTCTACAAGATATGTTAAATTTTTAAGATGAATGTTTCTTTGAGTTACAGTTTGAGATATCAAAACAACATTTGGTTTAAACTCATGAATTTTTGAAATTAAAAATTCATGAGGAATTTGTGCTCCTAAATTTAATATCTCAAAAAATGGATATCTCTCAAGTCCTGGGTCACCTTTATATCCTTTAGCATTTATTATCGAATCAAGACCAACAGTGTGAGCATCTGTTCCAATTGTCGCTGCAATTATTTTTATTTTATTTTTTAAAACATTCTCACCAAATTTTAAAACTTCATAGAAATCATGTTTCTCAATTCTTTCTTCTTTTGCAATTATTTTAGAAATATCAATACTTTTATTAAATTTTCCATAAATAATGAAAAACGAAAAATTCTCATATAAATCTTTTTCGAAAACAATAACCTCATCAACAATATTCATTTCTCTTGCTATTGCTTTTGCTGCCTCTCTTGAAAGATTTGAAAGAGGAAGTGGAAGAGAAAAACTAATTTGAACCATTCCATCATTTGGTAAATCACCATATGGTTTAATAAAATTCTCTTTTCTTTTCATATTTAACCTCTAAATTTCAAATTCAATGTAATCTTTGTCTTTTTTAAAAACTCCGTCAAATCCTCTACCTTCATATTTAGGTCTTTTGACATTTGAAAAATAACCTTCTTCTAAAGCAGCAAAAAGCCCAATATTTTCAATCTCTTCAAGTTTTTCAATAGCCTTTTTGAAAACTTCTTTTGCTCTTTTTTCAATTAATCCTCCATTTCTAATTAAAAACTCTTTTGAAATTGATTTTAAATTATTTCTAATATATTTAGCATTTTCTATAGCAAGATATCTATCTTGAATAAATGGTGTATGAAGAGCTTCGGTTAACATTCCAAGCAAAACTATTTCTTGGTTTGTTAATACTGATACAATATTGAAAAGTGTATCCATTGCATAAGATATAAATATATTTCCAGTTTTATATCTTGTTGGAGGCATATATTTTATTGGTGAATTTGGAAATAGTTCTCTAACAAGTTGTGCTTGTGCAACTTCATAAAGGAAACCATTTTCTAAATTTGGGTCAAGTTCAAATGCATGCCCTAAACCAATCAAATTCTCACTCATTTTTGATAGTTTTGCTAATTGTTCATTTATGAGTTGTGAGACAATTACTGTATAGTAAAATTCAAATGAGTCAACTGTTTTTATTAAATTATCTTCTCCAGTAACTATTGGAATTCCTGCTAAAGATAAAATATATCTACTAAATTTTTGATCAATCATTGTTCTTAAAGGATTGATATTCCTGAATAAAATTCCATATAAAGCATCATTGACCATCAAATCGAGTCTCTCAATTGAGGCAAGAACAGAAATTTCAGGCATGCATAAACCAGATGAATAATTTACAAGCTTCACATATTTTTTAATATTAAAAGAAACTTCATCAAGTTTTTCTCTTACATATCTAAAATTTTCTTGTGTTGCATATGTTCCACCATATCCTTCAGTTGTTAATCCATATGGGACATAATCAAGTAGAGACTGAGCAGTGCTTCTAATTATTGCAATGTAATCCGCACCAAGATACCCAGCAGATGCTGCTTGTTTAGCATCTTCAAAGATATTTCCTGTAGCAACTATAACATAAAAATATGGTTTTTCCATTGGAGAATAATTTTCAAGATATCTTTCTCTTTCTCTCTTTTTATTTAAAATTTTCTCTTTTGCCTCTTGAATCAATTCTTTAACTTTTTTTAAAACACTCTCTTTTTCAAAAAACTCTATTCCATTTAATTTTATTTCATCTTTTAATACAGCATCAACAAATTGGGAAGAAGATAGTGAAGGATATTTTAACAAACCATTTGATAGAATAAATAAAACCCCTTTTGAAAGTAAATTTTCCTTCTTTAATTTATCAACAAATAAATTCACAATTGGAACTCGATCATCATTTACACCTGATACATCAAGCAATCTCAAAATTCCTCTTTCAATCGAAGTTGTTGAGAAATCTTTTATTTCATCGAAAACTTTTTTTGAAATTCTCTCAGCAATTGATTTTGCATTAACAACCTCTTTTTCTTCTAAAAAAAGTCTTCCTTTCTCCATACTTAATCTCCTTTAATTGGATCAAAAAGAGTTATTGGCTTTAACTTCTCTTTTAATGAATTATAAATATACTCTTCATCTTTTTTATCAAATATCTTCTCTTGATTAAAAGTGGAAAAAGAGATTCCAATTAAATTAACTTTTTTTAAGACAAAAATTTTACCATCAATTTTTAAAAAATCTTTAAAAGATTTTCTTGAAATTAAAATATTGTATGGATGTTCAACAATTATATTTTTAATATTTTTACTTATCACTTCCTTCAAAATTGAATCAGTTAATGCTCCATTTATATAAAGAAAATCACAATCTAAATTTCTTAATTCATTAGAAAGAAAGGAATTTTCATCTTTTATATAAAGGAATTTAAAATTCTCTTTTTTACTCTCAATTATTTTTTTCAAATCATCTTTGATCTCATTTAAAGAAAAAATTTCTTTATAAAAAAGAGTTTCATCTATGATATCAATTTTTTCATCCATTATGTTTAATCCAGTTTGAAGAATTAACCCATCTGAATATTTTATGCTTATTTTTCTATCAATTGCTCCATCAATTATTATTAAATCAAAACTATAATCTTTAATTTGAGATAATATATATTCTAAATCCTTTCCTATATATGGACCTGAAACTTCAACATTTCCCTCTTTTTCAACTCTCAATAAAAGGAGTTCTCCTTTTGGAGTTTTAATATTAAACCTTTTTAAAATTTTATATTCTATACTACTATCCTTTAGAGAATTTTCAGAAGTTATAACATAAAAATTCTTCTTAAGATAAATTAATGGTTTTTCAAAAAGAAAAAGATGGTCAAATTTTTCGCCATCAATTCCAATAGAAGTTATACAAATTTTTAAATTTTCACCTTCTAATTTTTCAATAAGTTTAATTAAAGTGGTTGTCTTTCCACAATTTTTTGAAAGACCAATTATTGATAAAATTTTTACATTATTCTCTCTGAGTTTTGATAGAATATCCATTTCTTCTTTTTATTCTTTCTGAATCAGGAGGCTCGATCAAATCTCTCTCTCCAGATAAAATTGATGCAGGACCATCTTTGCTTATTAAATTTTTCTCTTTTATACATAAATCACAATTTTTAGGACATTTCGAAATCTTGTCTTCAGGCTCTGTATAAGAGAAAAATCCTCCTTCATAATTTCTCAAAACTACTTTCCTATCTGACATTGATATAAGATAGTTAGGGAAAACAGGTATCTTTCCTCCTCCCAAAGTATCAATTATATAGGTCGGAACTTTAAAACCAGATACATGGCCTCTTAAATTTTCAATAATTTCTATCCCTTTTCCAATTGATGTTCTAAAATGAGAGATTCCTTGAGATAGATCACATTGATATAAATAATATGGCCTAACTCTTATTTTAACAAGTTCATTCAATAATTTTTTCTGTATAACAGGGCAATCGTTTATTCCTTTTAGAAGAACACTCTGATTACCAACCGGAATTCCTGCATCAACTAGTTTTAAAATGGCCTTCTTACTCTCTTCTGTTATCTCTTTATAATGGTTAAATTGGGTATTTAACCAAATTGGATGGTATTTTTTAAGCATATCAACAAGTTTATCTGTAATTCTCATTGGAAGAGTAACAGGTGCTCTTGTGCCGATTCTTATAACATCAACATGAGGAATCTTTCTTAATTCACTAATTATGAATTCCAGTGTCTCATCAGAAACAAGCAATGCATCTCCACCAGATAATAAAACATCATTAACTTCTTCATGCTCTCTTATATATTCAATTCCTTTTATCAATTCATCTCTTGTTCTTGCTCTATCTCTCTCTCCAGCAAGTCTTCTTCTTGTACAATGTCTACAATACATCGCACATTGATCTGTAATTAAAAAAAGGACCCTATCAGGATATCTATGTGTTAGTCCTTTAACTGGCGAATCAACTTCTTCAAAGAGAGGATCAGTTAAATCTTCATCTTTTATTTCAAGTTCTTTAATTGTTGGAACAGATTGTTTTCTTATAGGATCATCTGGGTCGTTTTCATCCATTAAAGTTATCCAGTAAGGTGTAATTGCCATTCTAAGTTTTATTAAAGAGTTTTTTACTCCTTCTTCTTCAATTGGAGTTAGATTTATAACTTTTTTCAATGTCTCAAGATTCATAATTCTATTTCTCATCTGCCAATGCCAATCATGCCATTCTGCCTCATTAACATTTTTCCAAATTTCAATTTCTCTGTAATCTCTCATTATTTACCTCCAAACTCTTCTTCAAATAAATTTCTTAAAACATCATTTTCCCTTAAAATGTTGAATGCAAATTCAGCGTGTCCTTTTGCATATCCATTTCCAATTAACATATCGACATCTTTTCCTACACCTTCTGCTCCAAGGGCTGCTTTAGTAAAGGATGTTGCCATACTAAAGAAGTAAATAATACCTCTATCTTTACATGAAAGAATTGAAGTTAATTCTGTATCAGGGACATTAACACAATTTATAACTTTATCACAGAGATTTCCATTTGTTACTTCATTTATCTTTTCATAAATTTCAACTGGATTTTGAGCATTTCCTTGTATTATATGGTCATAAAAACCAAGTTTTTCAACTCTGATTTTTGATTTTTCAGAATGAACTAAAGCAATAACTTTTCCATTTTTCGCATATTTTTTTGCAACATATGTGCATAAAATTCCAGATTTCCCTCCAGCACCAATAACAAGAACTGTATCAATTTTTTTTACAATTCTTGAAACTTGGATTGGTGCCCCAGCAACATCAAGAAGAGAAAGAGATGTTTTAAGAGAGAAATCCTCAGGAATTTTTGTATAAACTCCACTTTCAAATAATACTGCTTTACCTTGAATTTCAACTTGTTCTTTTTCTATATCAATATTTTTTATTTTTTCAATTTTTAGAGGAGTTAATGAAAGAGAAACCAATGAAGCAATTAAATCACCTTCTTTTATTGATACTTTATCTTTTAAATCATCTCCAATTTTTTCAACTACACCAACAAACATACCTCCAGAACCAGTAATTGGATTTTGCATTTTTCCTTTTTCATCAACAATCTTTAAAATTATTTTTTTTATCTCTTTTAAATCTCCTCTTGCTTCTTCTTTAATCTGTCTAAATGAGGATGAGTCAATGTTTAAAATTTTCACATCAATAAGAATTTCATTTGAATATAATTTTGAAAAATCATTATCGAGTTTTAATGCTGGTTGAGGAAGATAACCTCTTGGTTCAATTACTCTATGTCTTCCAAACTTATCTCCTTTCATTTTATTCTCCTTTTGTTAATCTTATATTTTTTAATTTTGTATTGAAGGGTCTGTCTTGGAATTTTCAAAATTTTGCTCGCTTTTGAAATATTATTGTTTGAAATTTCAAGAACTTCTTCAATTATTCTTTTTTCAAATTCATCTGATAGATCATTTAAACTTAACTCTCTAAAATAAATTGATTTTGGAAGGTCATTTTTTTTCAAAATATTTCTATTTGAGTTTAAATAAGAGTATTCAATGATATAAAACAATTCCCCAACATTACCTGGAAAATTGTATGTTAAAAGAAATTTTAAATATTCATCACTAAATTTCTTGTTTATTTTATATTTCTCATTTAACTTTTTTAAATAGAAATCGCTTAAAAGTTTAATATCATCTTTCCTTTCTCTTAAAGGTGGAATGAAAAGTTCTATTTTTGAAATTTTATAGTAAAAATCTTTTTTTAATTTTCCATCTTTAATTGAAAAGATTGGAAGATTTTTAAGAGACACTATTAATCTTCCATTTATCTGATCGCTATCAATAAGAAAGGACAGTCTATCTTGAATTCTTAAAGGAAGAGAATCAACATTTGCTAAATAAAGGGTGCCTCCATTTAAAATATTTAATAATCCCTCTTTAATTAAATTTTGCTTTTCATCATAAAGACCAAAAATCATATCTTCTATAAGTGATTCTTCTACTGTTTCACAATTTAAATAAAGGAAATTTTTATCTCTTCTATTAGAATTGTAGTGGATTATTTGAGATAAAAATCTTTTTCCAACTTGTGGTTCCCCTATTAAGAGAATTGGTGTTTCAAGATCCTTTACATTTTTAATTATCTCCTTTATTTTTATAATTCTCTCATCTTGTGTGAGAAAATCTTCAAGTTTTGGAGGTTTTGAAATTTTTAAATTTTCCTCTTTTTTATCTTTTTGAAGTTCAATTATTTTTTCGCTTAATTTTTTTACTTCTGTTATATCTCTTGAAAGTTCTATTGCACCTATTAATTCACCACCATAAAAGAGAGGAAATGTGGTATTTAAAGTTGTTATCTCTTTCCCTTTATAAGTGAGAAAAACTTGAAGTTTATTAATTATTGGCTCACCTGTTTTTAAAACCTTAAGAAGCGTCGATGTTTCAGGAGTAAGAGATGGAAAAACCTCAAGAATATTTTTTCCAATAACTTCATCTTCTGTTAAACCTTCAAGTTTTGAATTGGCTTTATTATAAAAAAGAGTTACTCCATTTCTATCAACTATATGAATTCCTATATCAACATAGTTCAAAAGTATATCTATTAATGATTCCCATGGAAAATATTTTATCCTTTCCATTGATAAAATTATATCATATTTTTAAAATAGAAATTTTGCCTAAAATTTAGCAATTATCTTAAAAAAAATTAAATTTCTACACTTTTTGATGCCTCTTCAATTGCCTCATCAAGAATTTCAACAATTTTATAAATATCTTTTTCCTCGATTACTAATGGAGGAGCAACATATGTTTTATCAACAGATGCTCTACATAGATAAAGTCCTCTTTTATATGCCGCCTCTTCAACTTTCATTGCAAATCTTATGTGTGATGGTATTCTCTCTTTTGTATCTTTATCTTTAACATATTCAATTGCCCAATGAAGTCCGATTCCTCTAATATCACCAACTCTTTTATGTCTTTTAAGATTTTGAAGTGCTTTTCCCAATGTCTCTCCCTTTTCTTTTGTCTTTTGAGGCAAGTTCTCTTTTTCAATTAACTCTATATTTTTTAAAGCAGCAGTTGTAGAAAGACAATGTCCTCCAAATGTATGTCCATGAACAAACATATTGTCTATGAAAACTTCAAAAAGTTCTTCTTTAACTATCATTGCTCCAAGTGGTGCATATCCAGATGTTATTCCTTTACCAAAAACCATGATATCAGGATCCAAACCAAAAATGTTTGAGGCAAAAAGATCTCCACATCTACCCCATCCATTTATAACTTCATCTGCGATTATCAATATATTATTTTCTCTCGCTATGTTTTGTATTTCTTCAAAATATTTTTTAGGTGGAACTAGTACCCCTGCTGCACTCATAACTGGTTCAATAATAATTGCTGCAATTGTCCCTTTTCCCTCATAATAAATTAAATCTTTAAAACATTTTGCACATTCAACATTACATGAAGAAGGTTCCCTTCCAAAATCACATCTATAGCAATAAGGTGGTGATATATGAAGGAAAAATGGAAGAAGAGGTTCAAATGGTTGCCTATAAATTCTTAATCCTGTTGCAGAAAGAGCGCCATAAGTCACACCATGATAAGATTCTCTTCTTGATACTATTTTCTTTTTTTCTGGATGACCTTTCAGTGCCCAATATTGTCTTACAAATTTTATTGCTGACTCAACTGCTTCAGAACCTCCTGAAATGAAAAACGATGTTTTTAAAGTTGAAGGAGTTATCTTGCTTAACTTGTCAGCGAGTTTAAGAGCAGGTTCATTAAAATATCCACCAAATAAACTTGCATAATTGATTTTTTCAAGTTGTTCTTTTAAGGCATCAATTATTTCTTTTCTTCCATGTCCAATATTAACAGTCCAAAGAATTGAAAGTCCATCAATATACTCTTTTCCATCAATATCATATATTTTTGCTCCTTCTCCTTTAACAATAATTTTCGGACCCCTTTCTCTAATCTCCTTAACAAATGCATAATGAGGGAGAACATTACTTTCTGCAATCTTTATTAACTCATTTTTTTCCATTAGCACCTCCTAATTATTAATTTTTGTAACTTCCAATGAAATTATATCATTAAAAGATTTTCTTTAAATATGGATTTTTGTTCAATTCAAGAGATGCTATAGCATCAATATTTAAAGATGATCTATATCCCTCAAGAAGATATCTTTCACCAACAAGAGCAATCATTCCCCCATTATCCGTAGAAAATTCAAATTTTGGAAAATAAAATTCAAAATCTTTATTTTTTGAAAAGTGATTTCTTAAAAATTTACTTGCTGAAACACCTCCAACAACAGAAACTTTGTTTATTTTAAATTCTTCATAAACAAGTTTGATTTTTTTCATAAATGATTCATAAATTGTATAAAATAAAGATGCGACTAAATCTTCAACCTTAAAATTCCCCTTATTTATCAGATTAAGAACCTCTGTTTTTAAACCAGAAAATGAAAATGAAAATCTTTTCTCTTTATCCTTAAATTTTGGAATTGAAAATTTATATCTTTCAATATCCCCTTTAATCGCTAACTCATCAAGTTGCTTTCCTGCTGGATAATCAAAACCAAGCCTTCTACCAATTTTATCGATAATCTCACCCGCAGAATCATCTACTGTTTCTCCAAGAACTTTATATTTTAAATGATCCTCAAAAATTAATAGAATTGTATGTCCACCTGATATTATTAATGTTTGAAATGGAAACTCTATTTCATGATCAAAAAAAATTGAATAGATATGACCTTCAAGATGATTAACTCCAACAATTGGCACTGAAAGAGCGAATGAAAGAGTTTTTGCAAATTCAACTCCAACAAGGAGAGAACCAACCAAACCAGGACCAATTGTTACTGATACTCCTTCAATTTTATCGATGGAAATTTTTGATTTTTTAATTAAATCTTCAAAAACATATGGAAATATCTCAAGTTGTTTTCTTGCAGCAATTTCTGGAACTATACCTCCATAACTTTTATAAAAATCTTCAGATGTTGCTCTAACCATTGAGATGAGTTTGCCATTTTCAACAATTGCCATTGATGTATCATCACATGATGTTTCAACACCTAAAACTCTCATTATCAAAAAAATTTTATCATAAGTTTACATAATCAAGCCATCCATATTTATCATCTTCTCTTCCTTCCACAATGTTTGAATATTTTTGTTGAATCATTCTTGTTATCCTTCCAACTTCTCCGTCTCCAATTTTTACTTTATCGACGCTTATAACTGGTGTTACTTCTGCTGCTGTTCCAACTAAAAAAATTTCATCTGCAATATAAAGAGCCTCTCTTGGAATAAATTCAATTCTTACCTCCAAACCCAAATCTTTTGCTATCTTCATAACTGAATCTCTTGTTATTCCTTCAAGAATTGAAGAGGAGAGAGGAGGTGTATAGAGAATTCCATTTTTTACTAAAAATATATTTTCGCCGCTTCCCTCACTTACATAACCAAAATAATCAAGAAGAATTGCTTCTTTGAAACCATATGTAACAACTTCCATTAACGCTAGTTGTGAATTTAAATAGTTACCATCTGCTTTTGCCATTGCAGGTAAAGTATCTGGCGCAAATTTTCTCCATGAAGAGACCATAACGTCTATTCCCTTTTTTACATTTTCATCTCCAAGATATCTACCTAAATCAAATGCTATTATTGAAACTTCAACTGGAACACCAATTGGATTTGGTGAAATTGTACCATATCCTCTATAAACAATTGGTCTTATATAGGCAGATTCAAGACCATTTTTTCTTATCAACTCCTTTGTAGCCTCCCTTAATTCTTCAAGTGAAAATGGAATTTCCATCCTATAAATTTTTGCTGAATTGATCAATCTATTTAAATGATCTTTTAACCTAAAAATTTCAGGGCCTTTTTCAGTTTTATAACATCTTAACCCTTCAAAAACACCTGAACCATAATGAATAACATGAGATAAGATATGAATTTTTGCATCCCACCAATTAACAAATTCTCCATTCATCCAAATAAATTTAGCTTCATTAATCGGCATTGGATCCTCCTTAGGAAATATAATTAAACAATATTTTATAAGAATTTATTCAAATTTCAATATAAATTTTTTAGAAGTTTTTTTACCAAATTAATACTAGATATACATAAAATAATCAATGATATTATATAAATGATTACAAATGTTATCATTATAAAATAGAGTAGAGGTGTCATTCCTGCTTCACCTGATGCAATGCCTGTTATTTCTGCAATAAATTGAACTAAAATAAATATAGATATAATAGTTCCTAGACTTATTCCGATAATTTTCCATTTGAATTTCATTATAATTGAAGCAATTATCAACAATATTGCTCCAATAATTACACAAAAAATCAGTTCCATTGGCATTAAAAAATCAAAAGCAAATTTACCCTTAATAATTAGAAAAATTATGGTGAACGAAACTGGAACAATTATGGGTATCCAAATGAGTATTGTTCCAGTTATTGCGATAATTTTGCTAATTAAACTTTTATTTTTCATATTATCCTCCTTTTCAGATATCACCATATATTTTGTAATTATTTGAATGACTTATTTTAATGAGTTATAATTTTAAAAGTTATGTACCCAAGAGTTTTAATTAATTTAAAGGCTATAGGTGAAAATTTTTTAAGAATAAAGAAAAAATGTGAAGAGATTGGAGTTGAAGTTATTCCAGTTACAAAAGTTGTTAGAGGTGATGAAAATATTGTAAGAACACTTGTATCTCTTGGTGCAAAAACTATCGGAGATTCAAGAATAAAAAATATTAAAAAATTTTCTCATTTAAATGTGAAAAAACTTTTATTAAGATCTCCTTCATTTTCAGAAATTGATGAAACTATAGAATGTACAGATTTTTCTCTTGAAACTGAAATTTCAACAATAGAAAAGTTATCTCTTGCATCAAAGAAAAAGGGAAAAAAACATGGAGTTATTGTTATGGTTGAAGTTGGAGAGTTAAGAGAAGGAGTTATGCCAAATGATGTAATTCCATTTGTTAAAAAGATAATCTCTTTCCCAAATATTGAATTTCTTGGTCTTGGAACAAATACAACATGTTTTTCAGGAATAATACCTGATGAGAATAATTTGAAAGTACTATACATTTTAAAAACAAAACTTGAGGATGAAGGAATTAAAGTAAAAATTATTTCTGGCGGAGGATCAAATCTCCTTAAAATGGTTTGGGAGAAAAAACTCCCAAATTTTATAAACCAAATGAGAGTTGGTGAGGGTATTTTTTGTGGAGTTGAAGCAATAAATAGAGAGAATCTGCCTGGTTTAAGAGAAGATACATTCTTACTTGAAGCAGAGTTGATTGAAATAAAAAGAAAGCCATCAAAACCCTGGGGAGAAAGAACAAAAGATGCTTTTGGAGAAGAAGTTGATTTTAAAGATGAAGGAGAAATGTTAAGGGGAATTTTGTCTTTAGGAAGACAAGATATTAATCTTGGAGGTATTAAAAAAGAAAAGGATTTTGAGATAATAGGAGCTTCAAGTGATCATATGGTTGTTAATTTAAACAAAATGTATTCTCTCAAAGTTGGAGATAAAATCTCTCTAAGATTAAACTATTCAGGAATTTTATCTGTTATGACATCTCCATATGTTGAAAAAGTTTATATTGAAGAATGAATATAAACTCTTTTTTACTTTTTTAAAAATAAGTGCTCTAACTCTTGGAGGGGGGTATGCAATGGTTCCTATTATTGAGAGAGAAATCATTAAAAAAAATATAATTGATAAAGAGGAGTTTATAATTTTATTTTCAAAAGCACAAAGTTCTCCTGGACCAATTGCAGTTAACACAGCATTTATGATAGGCATGAAACTCGGAGGGCTTCTCCTCGGTCTATATTATGTTCTTGGGGTTTTCATCCCGCCATTTTTTGCAATTTTAATTGTTTCATCTTTTTTTAAAAGATATAGTAATTTAGAATTTGTTCAATACTTTCTTCAAGGAATAAGAATTGGGATTTCTGTTATTTTATTGAATTTTTTAAATAGCCTTGTAAAAAAATTCAAAATTTTGGAATTAATTTTTCTTGCTTTAGGATTCATCTTAATTTTCTTTTTTAATATCCACTCAATTTACACTTTAATCTTAATAACATTTTTATATTTAATTTTTATTTTGAGAAAAAAAGATGTGTTTTAAACTTTTTTTAATTTTTTTTAAAATTGGACTTTTTTCATATGGTGGTGGATGGAGTGCTCTTTCAATTATAAAAGATGAATTAGTTGAAGTTTATAAATTAATAACATTAAATGAATATCTTGATATGGTTTCAATAGCAGAGATAACTCCAGGTCCTATTGCTCTTAATATTGCAACATATACTGGATATAAATTTGGATCAATTTTTGGTGGTTTTTTAGCTTCATTAGGCTTAATCTTACCAGGAATTATAATTTTAACACTTCTTGAAACTGTTTTATATTTTTTAAGTAAAAAATATGATCTATCTAAATTTTATAAAAGTTTGAAAGTTGGTGTAGCAGTTCTTGTTCTTTTTGCAACTTACTTAATAACTTCAAATTCAATTATAGATTTTAAAACACTATTTATATTTTTTTCTCTTCTTATTTTAATAATTTTAAAAAAAGAGATTCATCCATTAATCATTGTGTTTTTAGGGGGTATAGGTGTTTTAATTATTAAAATGTTATAATTTTTTAAAAGTTGAAAGGAGGAATTTTAAGATGGAAATCAAAGAATTTTTAGATAGGGTAAACAGAGAATTAAAAGAGTTGATAAAAGAAGTTAGTTTAAACTATTGGAATCTTGCAACAACTGGTGAAAAACAATGGGAAGAAAAATTTAAAGAAAGTGATTTGAAATTAAGAAAATATCTATCTGATAAAGATAAATTCAAATTAGTTGAAAAATATCTAAAAGATACCTCTTTATCAAAATTAGAACATAGACAACTCCTTCTTTTAAGAAATGAAATGCTTCCAAATCAAATTAGTGAAGATAGATTAAAAGAGTTATCAACAAAAGAGGTTGAAATTGAATCAATATTTATAAATTTTAGAGGAAAAATTGATGGAAAAGAAGTTAGTGATAATGAAATTGTTGAAATTTTAAGAAATGAAAAAGATTCAAATTTAAGAAAAAAAGCATGGGAAGCAAGTAAAGAGATTGGAGAAGTTGTCGCACCTAAAATTTATGAACTTGTAAAATTGAGAAATTCCATTGCAAGAGATTTTGGATATTCCAACTATTATGAAATGATGTTTGAACTCCAAGAGTTGAATGTTAATGAAGTCCATAAAATATTTAAAGATTTTAAATCAAAGACAGACACATCATTTATGATAATCAAAGATCAAGTCGATGAGAGGGTTTCTGAAAAGCTTGGTGTTCCGTCTGAAAATATAATGCCTTGGCATTATAGTGATAGATTCTTCCAAGAAGCACCAAATGTTTACAATATTCCTTTTGATGAGATATTTAAAAACAAAAATATTGAAGAGTTAACAAAAAACACCTACTCAGAAGTTGGAATGGAAGTTGAAGAAATTTTAAAAAGAAGTGATCTTTATGAAAGGAAAGGAAAGAATCAACATGCTTTCTGTATATTTATCGATAGAGAAGATGATGTGAGAATTCTTGCAAATATAAGACCAAATGAAAAATGGGCAGAAACAATGCTTCATGAAATGGGCCATGCTGTTTATGATAAATATATTGATAAAAATCTACCTGTGATTCTAAAAACTCCATCCCATATATTTACAACTGAAGCAGTTGCAATGTTTTTTGGAAGATTTGCAAGGAAACCTGAATGGTATAAAAAGATTTTAAAACTAAGCCATAATGAAATTGAAAAATTTGAAAATGAATTACAAACTTCTTTAAGAGATCAATTAATGATATCTAGTAGATGGATGATAACTTTTGTTTTCTTTGAGAGAGAGTTATATGAAAGAGAAGAAAATATTGATTCACTTTGGTATGATTTTGTCTCACAAAATCAATTTTTAAATATTCCTGAAGAAAGAAGAGGCAAACCCGATTGGGCTGCAAAGATACACTTTGGAACAAATCCTGTCTATTACCAAAACTATCTTCTTGGAGAGATGATGGCATCTCAAATGGAATATTATATTAAAGATAATATATCAGATGATATGTTTAATAAAAAAGTTGGGGCTTTTTTTATAAATAAAATTTTTAAACCAGGAGCAAGTTTAAGATGGGATGAACTTCTTACAACTTCTACTGGTGAGAATCTTAATCCAGATTATCTTGTAAAAGAAGTTTCAATAATTTGAAGGAGGGAATATGAGTTTAAAGGGAAGAGACCTTTTAACTCTTTATGACTTTACAAAAGAGGAGTTGGTGGAATTTTTAAAAGCAGGAGAGGATTTGAAATTAAGAGCAAAAATGGGCGAAAAAACTTTTGTTCTTTCAGGAAAAAAGCTTGGAATGATTTTTGAAAAGCCATCAACAAGAACAAGAGTATCTTTTGAAGTTGCAATGTATGAATTGGGAGGACATGCAATTTATTTATCTTCAAGTGAACTTCAATTAAAAAGAGGAGAAACAATTGCTGATACCGCAAGAGTACTATCAAGATATGTTGATGGAATAATGGCAAGAGTTTATTCACATAAAGACATTGTTGAACTTGCAAAATATGCATCGATTCCAGTTATAAATGGCTTATCTGATATGTTTCATCCATGTCAAGTTTTGGGAGATCTTTTAACAATAAAAGAGAAAAAAGGTTATCTTGAGGGTTTGAAACTTACATATCTTGGAGATGGAAATAATGTTTGTCATTCATTAATGATTGGTGGAGTTAAAATGGGCCTAAAAGTTTTTGTTTCAACTCCTAAAGATTATCAGCCAAGTAAAGAAGTTATTAATATGGCTAAAGAGTGTGAAAAAGATGGTGGAGAGTTACATTTAGTTGAAGATCCAATTGAAGCAGTTAAGGATAGCGATATAATTTATACAGATGTTTGGGTATCAATGGGTCAAGAAGATAGCGAAATTAAAAAGAAAAAATTAATGCCATATCAAGTTAATAAAGAACTTGTTAAATATGCGAAAAAAGATTTTATTTTTATGCATTGCCTTCCTGCTCATAGAGGTGAGGAAGTATTAGACGAAGTTATTGATAGTGAAAATTCTGTTGTATTTGATCAAGCAGAAAATAGATTACACATACAAAAAGGAATACTTGCTCTATTGCTTTAATTAAAATTTTTGGGGGTTAATTTGATTTTAGAAAAAAGAGAATGGATTATTATAGTAATTTTTGCGTTTGTTTTTGGTTTTGCAATAGGCCATTACACAACAAAATTAACTTCAAAAGAAAATGTTCAAATAAATCAAAATTTTGAAAAAATATTTGTTCAGATCTCTGGCGAGATAAAATATCCTGGTGTTTATGAGATGTTAGAAGGAGATAGGGTTTTTCAATTAGTAGAAAAAGCAGGAGGAGTTACTGAGAATGCTGATATAAATTCTATCAATCTTTCTAAAAAATTAATAGATGGAGAAAAAATTATAATTTTTCCGAAAAAGGAGATAAATAAACAGGAACCATCTACAATAAATCAAGCATCTTCAATAGAGAGTAAAAAAACTGGTTTAATAAATATAAACACTGCTTCTCAAAGTGAACTTGAATCTCTACCTGGTATTGGACCAACTCTTGCCCAAAGAATAATTGATTATAGAGAGAAAAATGGATATTTTCAGAAAATTGAAGATATTAAAAAAGTATCTGGAATTGGAGATAAAAAATTTGAAGCAATTAAAGATCTTATAACAGTTGGTCCTTGAGAAAATTATTTAAAATAATTTTTCTTTTCTTTATATTATCTCTTTTTTCTTTTAAATATCCTTTCATTTTACCAATTTTACTTATTCCAATTTTCATAATAAAAAGAAAAGATTTCATAATTTTTTATTTAATTTTCATATTTTCAGGTATCTTTAGAGTTTATTTTTTTGAACCCCAAAGTTTTATAAAAACAAATTTGAATAGTTTAAAAGGAACAGTTGTTTCTTTTGAAAAAGAGAAAAGTTTTATTTTAAAAACAGATTCAGGAAAATTTTTAATTTACAAAAATGGAGATTTCGATTTATATCCTAATGATTATATTAAAGTTGACGGATATACTTTAGATTCTTATAAAGGCAATCCACATGAAGAAAGTTATTATATATTTAATTTAACAGAAGGAATAAAAGGTTTTTTCTATGCAGACAAAATAACAATAATTAAAAAAGATAATAGTTTAATCTCAAATATAAGAATAAAACTTTATAAAAATTTTAATAAATTCGGAAAAACAGGAGAATTGTTAAAAGGTTTCGTTCTTGGTGGCGAAACAGTTGATAGTGAAATAAAGGATATATTTAAATTAAGTGGATTAATACATATTTTTGCAATTTCAGGAATTCATATCTCCATTCTCTCCCAATTTTTTTCATTGATCTTAAATCCATTAATTGTTATATTTATTCTTTTTATTTATCTTTTTTTAATTTTATTTCCAATTTCTGCATCAAGAACGTTTTTTATGTATTCATTCTATCTTTTTGGAAAAACTTTTAAAAAAGAAATTGATAATTTAAACACTCTTCTTTTATCAGCAATTATTCTAATTCTAATCAATCCATTGAATATTATTTCACCTTCTTTTCTATTAACATTTGTTTCAACATTATCTTTAATAACAATTTCTGAAAAAATGAAATCTAATTTATTGAAAATTTTTATATCACCAGTTTTTATAACTTTTGGCTCATTTCCAATTTTAATTTACTTTTTCCCATATTTTTCTTTAACAACTATTATTTCAAATACAATTTTTATTCCAATTTTATCAATTCTTTTACCAATTTTTTTCTTCTTTTCATTGATTTCTATATTTTTAGAAAATATATTAATTTTATTAAAACCTATCTTAAATTTATTAGAAAAATTTGTTCTTTTTTTATCAAGTTTTCCAATTTCCTCAATCGGAATAAAAAAACCAAATTTAATTTTTATAATTTCTTTTTTTATGCTTTACTTTCTTTTGATTTTAATTTTCATAAATGAGATAAATTATAAAAAATCAAAAAAATTAATAACCATTATTTCATTTTTAATAATAATTTCATTCTTATATCCGTACTTTTACGAATTTAATAGATTTAAAATAATATTTTTTGATGTTGGAGAGGGTGACTCAATTTTAATTAAAACACCTCAAAACAAAACAATTTTAATTGATGGAGGTGGTAGTTCAAATAAAAATAAAAGAAGCCCTGGTTTAAGAGTATTATATTCATTAAAAAGAATGGGAATAAACAAAATTGATTATCTTATATTTACTCATGATGATATTGACCACATTGAAGGTCTTTTTCATATTGTTAAAAGAGAAAAAGTAAAAACACTTTTTTATCCATATGCACCAATAAATAAAGATGGAATAGATTTGATAAAATATCTTGAAAATGAAAATACTCAAATTAAAAAACTAAAAAGAGGAGATAATTTCAATATTGGAAATGTTAAGTTCTATGTTTTAAATCCATATCAAGGTGGAAAGGATTATTTAAGAGCGAATGATAATAATAATTCAATATGTATTTTATTGAGATTTGAAAATAGAAAAATTCTTTTAACAGGTGATATAGAAAATGAGGCAATCGAAGAGATTTATAATATTTATCCAGATTTAATAAATAATGTGGATATTTTTAAAGTGCCCCATCATGGAAGTAAAAACTCTTTTAATATAAACTTTTATGATACTTTAGATCCAAAAATTTCAATTATTTCAGTAGGACCGAACACCTTTAACCATCCATCAAATGAAATTATAAATTATCTTTTGTCTTTAAATTCAAAAATTTTTAGAACAGATTTAGATGGTGCTATTGAAATTGAAATTTATAAAAATAGGATGAATATAAAAAATTATAATTTCTCAGAAATAATAATTAATCTTTTTGATTGATATAAATAGTCCTCTTTTTCATAACCACCAAAAGTTTTCAAAATTTTAAAATTTGATTCATTTAAATATAACTCAATCTCTTTTAATGTATAGATTCTATATTTTCTTATATATCTTTTAATCTCTTTTTCTTTTATAATGTATCTCTCGGTTAGTAACCTGCTTGTTTTAGTTTTAAGTTCATTTCTTTCAAGAATAAATAGATCATCTTCTTTTTCCCATCTTTCTTTTGGTAAATTTTTCAACATATAATAGATATTTTCAACATCAAGAAGAAATTTTCTACCTTTTTTTAATGCATTATTTATTTTTTTAAGCAAAATGAGATTTTCTTCGTCTAAAAAATATCCAAAACTTGTCCACATGGAAATGGCGCCATCAAATTCATTTTCAAAATTTATATCTCTCATATCAATATTTTTAAATTCAATATTTTTTAAATCACCTCTCAAAATATTTGCTATTTCTATATATTTTTTATTAAATTCTACACCAACTCCAAAAAACCCCCTTTTCCCAATTTCAATCAAATGCCTTCCAATACCGCATCCAAGATCAAGAATTTTATCTCCTATTTTTAAAGAGAGTTCTTCAATAATGAAATCAACTTGTTTTTTTGTCAAAATTGGACTTTGCTTTTCTAAATAAATTTTTAAATAGTTATCATCAAAAAAATCAAAAAACCAATTCTCCATTAAATTATTTTTTCTCAATTAACTCTTTAACTTCTTTTTCTCCTTTAAGAATCTCCTCTTTTCCTTCAATATCAAGCATATTTAAAAATGAAAGAAATTCTCCAAAGTGAGTTTTCTCTTCTTTTGCAATGTCTAAGAAAACTTTTTTAAATTTTCATTATTAGTTAAAGATGAAAGTTGTTCATAAAGATTTATTGCATCAAGTTCAGCAATTATAGCAACTCTTAAAATTTCTTTCTCTAATGAATCTTTGTTTAAATTCTCCATCTTAAAAGGAATTGTTGATAACATAATTCACCTCCATAAATTTTATTTATACAAATTATATTAAAATTTTTTAAAAATTAGAATTTGAAAATTATAATTGATATATTTCAAAAAATTTGGTATTATTTAATTGACCCTCGGGCTATCGTGTTGAAAAGGATGGGTTGGGCCAACACGGTAAAAAATGGGATTCAATACTTTATAACTTCTTCCGGGACGGAGAGTTATAAATGAGAATCCCACCTGCTTGGATGCAGGTTCAATCCTATCCTGACTCACGTAGCCTGGGGGATTTTTATGAAAGAAATAGGTAGAGTTATAGAGAATAGAAATAAAATATCTATTGTTGAAGTTGGTGGCACATATTGTGAAAGTTGTGCTTCTAAAGAGAAATGTTTCTTTCATAGAGAGAGAAATAAAATTGTTGAAGCAGAAAATATTTTAGATGCAAAACCAGGAGACCTTGTAATTTTAGATATATCTCCAAAGAAGTATATTTTTTCAACATCAATAATTTATCTCTTTCCAATTTTTTCATTGTTTATAGGGGCTATAATTGGAGAATATTTTTTAAAAGTTTTTTATTTTAAAGGTGAAAATATATCAAATATCATTTTTGCTTTTTTATTTCTCGTGATTTCAATTTTAATTATTAAATTTCTTAACAAAATTTTATTCTTTAGACCAAAAATAGAAGAAATTACTGATGAAGAGAAATTAAGAAAATTTAATGTTTTTAATTCTTGAATTAAAATTAAAAGTTGATATATTAAATTAAAGGAGATATTAAATATGGGAATTGAAGGTAATATAAAAGATTTTCCATTAATTGATGTTTTAAATCTCCTCTCCTTCGGAAACAAAACAGGTGTACTGGTTATAACAGGTAAAAAAAATCAAGAAAAAATTAGTGGAGAGGTATATTTTATTGAAGGAAAAATAGTTGATGCTATCTGTGAAAACAAAAAGGGTGAGGAGGCGTTTTATTCTATTTTTTTAATAGATGAAGGTAATTTTGTATTTAAATCTCAAAATATCAATTTGACTACAAGAATTCAAAAAAGTTTCGATAACTTATTGCTTGAAGCGATTAGAAAGGCAGATGAAATAAAAGTTCTTTATTCTAAAATACCTGATCTTTCAACTGTTCTTGAAACTAATCCAAATATTGAAGCAAGTGAAATTAGGTTATCTTCTGATGAATGGCAAGTTTTAAATTTATTTAAAGAAAAGAAAACTATAAAGGATGCAATAAAATTGTCTCCATTTTCTGAATTCGAAACTTTAAAAGCAATTTATCTACTTTTGTCTTTCAATCTTCTTACCAAAGCAGAAGAGTTAGAAATAGATATTTCAAAAATAATTCCTAAAAGAGTAATAACACCTGTAAAAGATGCTTTATCAATTTTAGGACTTTCTCAACCAAGAAATATTTGTGAAAAAGTTTTATTTAAAATTGATGGATCTAAATCTCTTCAAGATATTGCCAATGAACTTAAATTATCACATAAGGAAATTTTGAATTGCTTCATAAAACTTTTAAAGGAAACTAAGATAATTGCTAATATATCTTTAGAAAAAATAAAATTAATTGAAAAGATAACAAAGGAGGAATGAAATGAATTATCAAAATTTTTTGTATCCTCTAATTCTTTCTCTAATTTTCCTATTTTTTATTTTAATAGCTTTAAAAATTAGAAGAGGAGTATCTCTTGCATTTTTTTACCTTTTAATTGGTGGAGTTTTATCAATAATTCAATTTGTAAGTTTTCCAGGTTATCTTGCTCTATTAAGAGGTTTAAGTATATCAGGAATACCTCTAATTCCTGTCTATTTTACATCTATTATAATAATTACAATTTTTATTATATTTGAAATGTTTGATATTGAGATAAGTAGAAACTACACAATTTCTTTAATTTTTGGAAGAATTCTTGTTCTTTTACTCTTCTTCTCAATTGTTTTCATTGAATACCTTCTTTCATTTTTAGGTACAGAAAAATTTCAAATTAAAAATGTTTTTGAATATGTTTATTTAATAACAGGAAAACCAACCCAAATATTAATTAATTTCGCATTTTTTATTGGAGCAATTTTTGTTGCTTTCCTTATTTATGCTCTTTTTAGGGCGTTAAAATTTCCTCCATTCATTGCATCAATAATTTCTATTTTTGGAGGAGGAGTGGTTAATTTAATGAGTGTAAGTTTCCCTCTTTTCTTTGTTGTTCCTCAAATGTTCATCCAAGTTCTATATCACCTTGGATTTATAAGTATTGTTTCATCATTATTTACATTAATTCTTTGGGGTTGGGTGAAAGGAAAAGAATAATTCAAGATCCATTAATTGAAAAAATAAAAAATTCAAAATATTATAAAGAAAACATAAGAAAAATAGTTGAAATCGAAGAAAATGAGGGTGATTTAGTAAATATAGATTTTTTACCTCAATATGTAAAAGAAAAATTATTAAAAAGGGGGATTAAAAAACTTTACAAATATCAAAAGGAAGCATATGATTTGATTAAAAATGGAAATAGTATAGCAATAATTTCTCCAACTGCAACAGGAAAAACATTGGCTTTTCATTTACCTATTTATGAATTAATTAAAAATGGTGGAAGAGCAATTTATGTTTATCCAACAAAAGCATTAACAAGAGATCAAGAGAGACAGACCCTTGAATTAACAGAAGAGATAAATAGTGGTATTTATGATGGTGATACAGATTTATCTTCAAGGAAGAGAATAAGAGAAAATTCTCAAATTATTTTTACAAACCCAGAAATGATCCATTATTCAATTCTTCCATACCATACAAATTGGAGTAGATTTATAAGCAGATTATCATGTGTAGTTTTTGATGAAGCACATATATATCACGGAGTTTTTGGATCAAATATCTCTTCATTAATAAAAAGAATGAAAAGGGTCTTTAAATTTTATGAAAAGGAAGTTCCATTTATTTTTTCATCTGCGACAGTTGGAAATCCAGAAGAGTTTTTTGAAAATCTTTATGGAGAAAAAATAAAAATAGTTAAAGGTGAAGATACTCCAAGAAGAAAGAAAAAGTATATATTTTTAAAAACTTCTGATGAAAGATCAATATTAACTGAAGCAATGTGGATTACAGAACTTCTTATTGAATCTGATTATAGAGGTATTGCATTTATGAGGAGTAGAAAAGGAGTTGAACTCCTTTTCAGATATTTAAGAGAAAAATTAAATGAAAAATTGAGTAGGAAAATTTTACCTTATAGAGCAGGATATTCAAAGGAAAAGAGAAGAGAGATTGAAAAAAAACTTCTTTTGGGTGATATAAATTTTGTTATTTCAACAAATGCTCTTGAATTAGGGATAGATATAGGTGACCTTGATGTATCTTTAATTGTTGGATATCCAGGAACAATATCTTCATTTTTACAGGAAAGTGGGAGAGCAGGAAGAAAAAGAGAAGGATATGCAATTTTTATTGCAGATAAAGATCCATTAAATGAATACATTTTAAACCATCCAGAAGAGATATTTGAAAAAGGATCTGAAAATTTAATTATTGATCCAGAAAATCCTAATTTATTAAAAAAGCATATTTTATGTGCATCATATGAAATTCCAATTCATAAAGGTGATGATTTTTATAAAAAGAATGAGTGTGAAATTTTAAAAAAAGAAAACAAACTAAAAGAAATTGACGGTAGATATATTCCAAATGTTTTGAATTTTCCACATAAATATGTAACTTTGAGAAGTTTTGAAGAGGATGATTTTGTTTTGTATGATGAAAATGGAAAAGAAATTGAAAGAATAGATGAAAGAAGAGCATATACCGAAGCACATCCAGGGGCAGTTTACTATTTTGAAGGAGATTCATATATCGTTTCTGATATTGATATAAGAAATAAAGAGATATTTTTAACAAAAAAAGATGTTGATTATTACACTCAATCTCTTGAGATTGTTTCGACAAAAATAATAAAAACAATAGAAAATAAAAAAGAAAAGATGTTACAAATTTTTTATGGTGATTTAGAAGTTACTTCACAAATTTATGGTTATCAAAAAAGAAGACATTTCACTAATGATTTAATAAGTGAAGAACCCCTTGATTTACCAAAAATGATTTTTGAAACCAAAGGATTTTGGTTTAATATAAATGAAGAGATAAAAAGAGAAATTCTAAAAAGTGGTTTAGATTTTAATGGAGCAATTCATGCATTGGAACATCTTTTAATTGGTATTTTTCCTTTAATTGCAATTTGTGATAGAAGAGATTTAGGAGGCCTATCTCATCCGATTCATCCAGACACTGATAAACCAACAATTTTTATCTATGATGCATATCCGGGTGGAATAGGTTTTTCTAAAAAAGGGTTTGATTATATTGAGAAATTACTTTCTTATGGGTATGATGTTATAAAAAATTGTAAATGCGAAGAGGGTTGTCCATCCTGTATCTACTCTCCAAAATGTGGTAACAAAAACAAACCCCTTGACAAAAAAGGCGCAATTTTAATCTTAGAGAAAATTTTAAATTTATAAAAATTCACCCTTTCTTTTAAGAGAAATGTTTAATATTATAAAAAGGGCAAAATTCAGAATTATTAAAATTAAAATGTAGAATAAAGAATTTGTTACAAAACCTTTTTCTGCAATTTCAAGAATTGGCTTTATAAGATAATATGTTGGGAAAAACTTTGAGAATTTTTCTAAAAATTTTGGAAATAGGTATCCTATTACTGGGAAAAATAGAATTATTCCTCCTATTTTCCAGAAAGACAGAAGTGTTGCAAAATCATTTAAATAAATTCCAAGAATTGATCCTATTAATGTTGCCATAATAGCGCCAAGAAGAGTAAAGATAGATAACATTAAGGGATTATTCATAAAAACATTATTTATTATAAGAATTAATATACCTGTGAATAAACTTATAATAAATCCAAATAACCATTTTGCTGTAATAATTTCATTTAAATGTAAACCTGAAACTTTTAATGCATCAAGAGTTTTTTTTCTTTTTTCCTCGATAAGAGATGTTGATGGTATAAACATTCCCCCAAAAAATATTGCAACCATAACTATTAAAGGAAAAACTCTTAATTTTAAGGGAATTCCTTTTTCCCCGACATTTTCAGTTTCAATATTAACCTCAATTTCTTTTTGAGAAATTTCTCTAAATATGTTTCCGATTCTTACTACAATAATTGCTCTATTTTTTGCATAACTTTCGCCAAATACAAAACTTCTTATTAAAACTTTTTCACCAATTTTCAATTTTTCATCAAAATTTTCTGGAATAATTATTCCTAAATCAACAATTCCATCTTTAACTGAACTTTTTAATGCATCAATAGATTTGTACTCTTTGGTTATGATCCCCTTGGTTTCATAAATAATTGATTTAAATTGCGATTCACCTTCTAAACAAATTCCAAGTCGAGGAGTTCTAATATAAAAAGATCCAAAAATTAATGAGATAACTATCGAAATTAAAAAAGGTGCTATTATAGACCATATAAGTATGAAACTTTTTGAACCTAATTTAAGTTCTTTTATCAATAAAATAAAAATTCTTTTTAAATTCATACTGTTCTCCTTTTAAGAATAAAAGAACTAAATAAAAATAAAGTTAATGATGTAATAATTAATATTAGAATGTTAAAAGTTATAGAATTTAAAGATGAATTGAAATTTATAATTTTGTGAAGTCCGTCAACAATATAAAATGATGGAATTATTTTTATCCAGTTTGATAGAGTTCCTGGTGCAAGAATATTAAAAGATGGGATAAGAAAAATAATAAAAATAACCATACCATAACCAATTATTGACATTAAATCTTTTGCAACTGAACCTACCAAAAATCCAATACTTATGGCAAATAAACTTCCTAATAATAAAAGAAGTAAAATAGATGGAAAATTTTTAAATCCATAAGTTACTATTATAAATAAAATTGAAGGTAAAAGAGTTGTAATTAAACCTAAAACTCCTTTTGAAAAAAATATTTCTCCAACTGTAACTGGTGTCGAAAGAAGTGCAAAAATAGTTTTATTTTCCAATTCTTCACTTATTAAATTACTAAGACCAAGAGTTTCTGTTATGATTAAAAAGAAAGCAAGAATTGGAATTAATCTTTTTCCAATTGGAATTTGCTTTCCTTCAAGATCAACTCCTATTATTTCATTTTCACTTTCAATATTAAGTGGATATCCAAATTCAGTATGGAAAAGTTCTTTTCCGATATATTCATAAGCGTCTTTCATCTCTTCCTCAGTGTCTGAAGGAATAATAATTTTTACAATATTTTTCTCTCTTGAATCTTTTGGAAAATATACTCCAAAAGAAATGTCTTTCTTAGAAACCTTATCTTTTAGATCTTCTAATGAGTTTGCCTTGTATATAATTACATCATGCGATTCGAGAAAGTAGTAAATTTTTGTTAATGGAATTTCTGAATAAATTCCTATTTTCATTTTGTCTTCAGTAGTTTTTGGCATTGTAAAGTAAATTATTATATATGCAACAATTCCAAGAATTGTGATAAAAGAAAAAAATTTATTTCTAAAGAAAAGAGTTAAATCCTTTTTCGTTAAAATAAAAATATTTTTAAAATTCATTCTTTTAAACCTCTTCCTGTTATTTTTATAAAAATATCTTCAAGAGTTGCTTCTTCACTGTGTAATGTTAAGATTTTCTCCATTTTAAAAGTGTTTAGAACTTTTTCTAAAGTATCATCCTTATCAAGAGTTACCTCTTTTTCATAAATCTCACCATTTTCTTTTAAAAGTTTAAATTTTAAACTTCTTTTACCAAACTTTTGTTTTAGATTAAATGGTGTATCTAATGCTACAATTTTTCCATAATTTATAAATGCTACTCTATCAGATAGTTTATCTGCCTCATACATATCATGTGTTGTCAAAAATATTGTTTTTCCTCTCCTTTTTTCTTCTAATATAATATTCCTTATTTCCTCAGAAGAGATAGGGTCAAGCCCTGCTGTTGGTTCATCAAGAAAAAGAACTTCTGGGTCATTTACAAGCGCTCTTGCAACCATCAATCTCTGTTTCATTCCTTTAGAAAAAGTTTTAACCAAATCATTTTCTTTTCCTTTAAGCCCCACTTTTTCTAATATTTTAAAAGGATTAAAATTTTTAACTCCAAAAAGTTTTGAAAATAATTCAAGGTTTTCTTTTGCAGATAACTCTTCATATAAATTTGTATATTCAAAACATACACCAATTTTTGTCTGTACTTTTTTTGCATCTTTTGACATATCAAAACCTAAAACATTTACTTTTCCATCCTTTGGTTTTAAAAGTCCTATTAGCATTTTAAATGTTGTTGTTTTACCAGCACCATTCGGGCCAAGAAAACCTAAAATCTCTCCTTTATTTACAAAAAACGATATGTGGTCCACCGCAAGATTTTTTCCATAACTATAGGTTAAATTTTCTACTTCAATTATTCTATCCATAAAGCCTCCTTTTTTTAATAATTATAACTCTATAGTCATATGACTGTTAAGTCATCATTTAATTTTGTTTTCTTAATCCATTTTTTAATAATTCAACAAAATATTTCTGTATATTTTTTATTTGATCAAATGGTAAATCTTTAGATGAAACTCCAATATTTTTAGCATATTCAATAATATATCTTTTTATATTCATAATCGCCCCCTCCATGAAATTTAATATCAAATCTGGTGATATATCATCTCTTATATACCCACTTTTTTGGCTTTTAATTATTATCATCATAAGAGTTTCTCTAAATTTATTTAGAAAAAGTTTATTAATTTCATCTTTAAATGGTATATCATAACCAAAAATCGCTCTTTCAAGAAGAAGATATTCATTAGGATATTTAGATAGTAATTTCCAGTTTGATTCAAAAGATTTTTCAAGATATTCAAAAATATTTATCTTCTCAAAATCTATCGATTCTACTAATTCAAACATTTTTTTAATGGATTCATTTATTGCATAAAAATACATATCCTTTTTATCTAAAAAATATTGATACATACTACCTTTTGAAACCTTACACTCCTTTGCAACATCTTCAATATCAACTTTTTCGTAAGAATTATTTGCAAAATATTTAATTAATGTTTTTAAAATTTTTTTCTTTTTTTTCTCATTTAAATTTAAAAAAGTTGTCTTTGGCAAAATTCACCTCTTAAAATTTTTTAAATAATTATAACTCATTAGTCACATTTATTTTAAATAATTTTTTAATTGTTTTACTTTTTTTAAAATTTATGATAAATTTATATAAGTTTTTGTGGAGGTATTACATGAAGAGAGTAACACTTGATGATGTTCTAAACAAGCCTCTATTCCCAATTATGTGGAAACTCGGATGGCCAGTGATGATATCTTCTGTTCTTGAAACAATTTACCATCTTGCTGATACATTTTGGCTTGGACATCTACCACATGGCGAGAGCGGAAATGCAGTAGCAGGATTACAACTTGCTTTTCCAAGTATGTGGTTTTTAATTTCATTTGCATCTGGTTTCGCAATGGCTGGTGTTGCTCTCGTTTCTCAATATACAGGAGCAAGAGAAAATGAAAAAGCGAATTTTGCAGCCTCACAAGTTATATCATTAACTATAATTTTTGGTGTTTTACTTGGAGTTTTAGGTTTTTTCTTTGTTCCATTTTTAATAAACCTACTAACAGAAGTTAAAGAGTTAACTTTCGTAGCAAATCTATATTTGAAAGTGATATTTTTAGGTTTTCCATTTATGTTTTTAAATGGAATATTTAGGGCTGTTATGGTCTCTTATGGAGACACATTAACACCTATGTATGTCTCTATATTAACAAACATTCTAAACATTTTTCTTGACCCTGTTCTGATTTTCGGAATCGGACCTTTTCCAAAAATGGGAATTGTAGGGGCAGCGGTTGCTACAATTTTTTCTATGTTTATTTCATCTGTAATTGCTTTATATTATTTGATGAGTGGAAAAAAAGGCATACATGTTAAAAAAGAATATTTGAAACCAGATTGGGAATGGGTTAGAAAAATTTTCAGAATTGGTGTACCTGCTGCTATTGGTCAAAGTGCAGAAGCGTTTGGATTTGTTGTTTTAACAGGTATTATTGGAAGATTACAAAATGCAAGAGTTGCAATTGCTGCATATGGAATTGGAGATAGACTTCTTTCTTTTTCTTTTATAGCAATTGATGGACTTGCAACTGGATTAACTACCATAATAGGACAATCCCTTGGTGCAGATAGAGTTGATAGAGCATCTTTTGCGGCGAAAAGGGGGATGTTTTTTATGTTTATAATTCTTTGTATTGAAACTTTTATCCTTGTTATTTTTAGAAAATATCTTGTTATGTTATTCATTCCAAGTGAAATAGAAATTATTGAAGAAGGTGGTAGATTTATGTTATATTTTGCACCAGCAATTCCATTATTTGGAGTGATAAGAGGTATTATGTCAGCATTTCAAGCATCAGGTCATAATGCACCTAATATGCTAATCTCATTCTTAAGATTGTGGGGATTAAGAGTTCCATTAAGTTATATTTTTGGTTTTACTTTAAAAATGAATTCAACTGGTGTTTGGATTGGAATGACAATTAGCAATTTCATAACTGCTCTTGTTGCAACTTCACTTTTTATGAAGGGTGGATGGAAAAAGAAAGTAATTGAGGAAAAAAGAGAGTATGTTTTAATGAAAGAATGAAAAATTTTATTGGTTTTATAGAAAAATATAGTTCATATTTTTTAATTTTTGTTGTGATTTTTGGAATTGTTTTCCCTTATTTTGGATTTCTATCAAAATATATTACCTATTTTTTAATGATTATTCTTTTAATTACATTTTTAAAGGTTGATTTTAATTGTATAAAAATTTATATAAGAAAACCTTTACTTATTTTTTATATACTTTTAATAAACTCAATTCTAACTCCAATAATTATTTATCTTGTTTTTAGAAGTTTTACTAAAGATTATTACTTTTTAAGCGCTATTATGCTTCTTGCACTTGTTCCAACTGGTGTTGCTGCATCTGCAATGACAGATCTTGCAAATGGAAATACCCTTTTATCTGTTTTAATAACAATAATTACTCATATACTTGCACCTATTTTAATTCCCATATTTTTTTATCTTCTTTTTAGAAAGGTTATCAAACTTGATTATTTTCAAGTTTTTTTAACAATATCAAGATTGATTTTCATCCCATTAATAATTTCATTTCCAATTAAAAAATATTTAAAGAATTTCACAGATTTTGTTGGTAAAAATAGTAAAATTTTGACACTTATTTTTGTAACACTTCTATCTCTTGGAATAATTTCTATAACTGCTCAATATATTAGAGAAAATCCAATATCTGTAATTAAATATATTTTGATTCTATACTCTGAATTCTTTCTTTTTCAAATAATTAACTTTTTTGCTCCTTTTTCTCTTCCTATAAAAGATAGAATTGCAATTTCAAATTCAAAAACATTTAATAATATTGCAATAGCAACTGTTCTCTCATTACAATTTTTAGATCCTAAAAGCAGCCTTATAGTAATATTAGGTCAAATACCTTGGCCTACAATGTTAATTCCTTTAAATTTAATTTTGAATTTAACAAAAAATAAAATTAAATCTTAAATCTCTCCTATATCTTCTAACCACAACTCTTTATTTTCATTTATGAATTTTTCCATAAGTTCTTTACAAATAGATAAATCTAGATCTATTACTTCAACTCCATTATTTTTAAGAAAATTTTTTGCTCCACCAAAAGTCTTTGATTCACCAACAACAACTTTTTTAATACCAAATTGAACTATTGCTCCTGCACATAAAAAACATGGCATTAAAGTTGAATATAAAATTGTATCCTTATAACTTTTTATTCTTCCAGCATTTCTTATTGCAACAATTTCTGCATGAGCAAGAGGATCATTGTCCTGAACCCTTCTATTATGTCCTCTTCCTAAAATTTTTCCATCTTTTGATACAAGAACAGAACCAATAGGAATTCCTCCTTCTTCAAACCCCTTTTTCGCTTCCTCTATTGCAATTTTCATAAACTCATCTATCTCTTCTCTCATAATTTAATTTTACAATAGTTTAAATATAGTGATTTATTTTTCTAAATCTTTTCCTTTCACATTTTTTAAATCATTCAAAATTTTCTGTACAATTCTATCTACATCTTCATCATCAAAATCAAGTGTTGGTAATTTATCTACTCCTTCTTTAGCAATTGTTATCTCATAATCAGGTTGAATTCCTAAATTTTTTAATATTTTAGATGTGCATTCCATAGCACAACCATTAATTGCTATTAATCTTCTTGCATTTCTTGCGATATCAACATGAGTTTTGCTATTAGCGCCAATTGCTGTAACACAACACATTCTTGCTCCATTTCCATTTTTTGTTAATTTAACCGCTACCTCATGTCCTACCTGCCCAACTGATGATGCCCCGTCACAGGCAAGTATAATATCCAAGTTATTTGCATCTTTTGAACAATGGGGTAATAATTGATATTTTTCTTTGTTCATAAGCTACCTCCTTTTGGAAAGATTAATAAATTTTTAATAAAAAGTTAAAATTTGATAAAAACTTATTTAATTTTATAATTATTAATTAATCTCCGTCCCACCAGCAATGGCATTTGCTTCTTTTTTTACAACACATTTTCATATAATAAATTATACATCTATATCTCTTCTTAATTCAAGAAATTTCTTTGTTGCCTCTCCAAAATTAAATTGAAAATTAAAATCTTTTAAAGCACACTCAATTCCGGAAATTGTTACAAGTAGATCATTTGAATTCATATAACCCATATGACCAATTCTAAAACCTTTTCCTTTATAATCTCCAAACATACCTGCAAGTTCAATGTTATATCTTTCTCTTATTCTTTTTACAAAATCATCTCCATTAATATTTTCTGGCAATAAAACTCCTGTAACACATGGAGAAGAATCTTCATCATTTGCTAAAAATTTCAAACCTGTCTCTTTTAATGAATTCCTAATTAAATATTTAAAATTCAAATGTCTTTTATAAACATTTTCCAACCCCTCTTCAAGAAGAAGGTTCAATGCTTCTCTTAAGCCAAAAAGAACAGAAACTGGAAATGTTGTAAATGGTTGTCCAATATCGTGTCTTTTCTTTAACTCTTTTACACTAAAATAGTAAGAGTTGGTTTCATTTTTTAATGCAAAATCAAGCGCTCTTTTATTTATTGCAACAATTCCTATTCCAGGTGGAGACATTAAACCTTTTTGAGATGCTGCAACAACTACATCTATTCCCCAATTTAACATATCAATTTTTGAAATTCCAATTGAACTTACAGCATCAACTATTATTAATGCATCACTAATTTCTTTAATCCTCTTTGATATATTTTCAATATCATTTATTATTCCTGTTGATGTTTCATTATGAGTTAAAAAAATAGTTTTTATTTCTTTCTCTTTATTTAAAATATCTAAAATATCATCTAATTTAACTGCTCTACCCCATGGAATTTGAAGTCTAATAGCCTCTCTTTCAAAACTTAGACAAATTTCATAAAATCTTTGTCCAAAAAATCCAGTATCAACAACTAAAACTTTGTCTTTCTTTTTTGAAAAATTTTGCACTGCAAGTTCCATTGCACCACTTCCAGAAGAACCAAACATATAAAGTTCACCATCACAATTTAAAATTTTTTTCAAAATATCGATTGACTCTACAAATATTTTTTTAAATTTAGGACCTCTATGATTTATCATTGGATTGGTCATTGCAGAAATAACTCTCGGAGGAAGAGGAGTTGGTCCTGGAATCATCAAAAATTCTTTGTCAATCATTTTTTCACCTCCTAAAATTAATTTTAAATTAATTTTTAATAATTTTTAAATGTTAAAATAAAAATATGAAAATAAGATTTTTATATTTTGATGGATGCCCTAATAAAGATAAAGCTTTAAGTATTCTAAATGAAGTAATAAAAGAAAAAGGATTAAATTTAGAAATGGAAGTTATAAAAATAGAATCTTATGAGGATGCTATAAAATATAATTTTTTAGGTTCTCCAACTATTCAAATAAATGGAATTGATATAGAAAAAGAGAGAAGAAATGATAAACCTTTATTTGGTTGTAGATTTTATAAAACAAAAGAAGGACTTAAGGGATATCCTACTAAAGAAATGATAATTAATGCAATAGATGAAATAATAAAAAATAATCTTTAATTTCTTTTAAATTCAACTTTGATATATTAATTAGATCAAATTTGTTTTCTAAAAAGTCTATGAATTTATATCCTAAATAATATCCAGTCATTTTCCTTCCTTTAATCTCATACCAATCACCAAAAAAATCATTTACACTTTCGCCATTTACTACTCTTTTGAAATATTCTTCTTTCAAAAAAAATTGATTTTCTTTACACCACTTTAAATCTTCATCATTAAACATATACCATATATCTTCTTGTACAAAATATTCACCCAATTTTTGTGCGAATCCTTCTACATATAAAAGGAAAACCGAGTCATTCTCTTTCTCAAATTCATCATAATCTACTCTTAAATTCATATGGATAAGATGAGATAGTTCATGTGAAAATAAACCTCTTATTTTCTCATAACTTCCCCAATTTAATTCATCTATCTTTATTAAATCAAATAAAATTGTTAAATCTTTCTCAAAGAGTATTGCCCATCCTGCAGAAATTCCCAAACCAATATATATTATTATTTGAAAATCAAAATTAATATAATCTTTTTCTATTTTATAAATTTCATCATAAAATTTTAATATATTCTCCTTAATTTCTTTTAGTTTATTTGTTTTATAACCAAAATCAAATAAACTTATCCTTCCAATCTCTTTATAATCAATATTATCTTTCTTTAAATCTTCAACTAATTTTAAATACAAATTCTCATATTTTTCTTTATAAAATTTTTCCCATAGATGAAATAAATCTTCAAATTTATTTTTAAAATAAAAATTTAAAAAATCATCAAATAAATTTACAATCTTTATCAAATTTTATGCACCAAATTTTTTTAATCTTCTTGAGTGTGCAAGAAGAAGAGAGATGATATCCTCTCCTTTTATTATTCCTAACTCTCCTTTTAAACACTCTTTTTCATTGAATCTATTTGAAAAACCTTTAAATACATAAGGAGAGTGAATTAAAATTGGAACTGGATGGAATGAGTGAAATTTCATAAGAGTTGGAGTTGAGTGATCTCCGGTTATACAGATTGTATCAAAATTTAAAGAGAGTATTTCTGGAAGATATGAATCTAACTCTTCGATCACTTTTACCTTTTCATCAAAATTTCCATCCTCTCCATATGAATCGGTCTTTTTAATGTGAAGATATATGAAATCATAATCTTTATAAAAATTTTTTAGTGTATTAATTTCATCTTTAATTGAATAACCATTAACATCAACAACTTCCATTCCAACGAGTTTTGTTAATCCCTTGTACATTGGGTAAGTTGCGATTGAGAGCGCTTTTAATTTATAAATTTCTGGGAATTTTGGAATTTGTGGAGGTGAGGAATATCCTCTTAAAAGCAAATAATTTCCTTTTTCATTTTTTAAAATCTCTTTTACTTTATATAAAAACTTCTTTAAAATTTCTGAGAGGGGTTTACTTTCTTCATTTAAGGGTTCAGGAGATATAACCTCTTTTCCCTCTTTTTGAGGGTCTGTCTCTAAAATATTACACATATTTTCATTTACTTTATAAGGAAATCTTAAAACTATTGCAGATCTATATTCCATGCCAGTTTTCATAAAAATTTTTACACCATCAATTTCTTTTATATTTTCACTTATTTTTTGAGTTAAAATTTTATTTTCCTCAGTTGATAGCCTCCCCGCCCTTCTATCAATTACAATTAATTTCCCATCTCTCTCTTCAACTTTTGCATAATTTGCTCTAATACAAATATCACTATTTTGAACTTCAAGCCCAACTCCAAGTACTTCAAGTATTCCTCTTCCAATTTGATATTTAATTGGGTCATATCCAAATATGGCAAGGTGACCTGGTCCACTTCCTGGAGTTATTCCAGGCAGAACTGGAATATGCATTCCAAGTGCACTCTCTTTAGCAAGTTTATCTAAATTTGGAGTTTCTGCTTTTTCAAGTGGAGTTTTATTATCTATACTTGGAATATCTCCAACTCCATCAAGAACAACAAGTAAAATCTTTGTATTATTCTCTTCAACTAATTCTTTTAAAATTTCAATTCTTTCCATAACTCCTCCTAAATTATTTTTACATTAATTAAAAATTAAATCAATTAATTTAAAAATTGTTAAGATGGAATTTTTATTTTAATAATTGCTTAACAATTTTAAGATATTCTCATTGAGTTATGAAAAAGATAAGATTTTTAATTTTTACTTTGATTATTTTGGTTGCCATGTTTACCTTTATAAAGTGAACTTTTGCATGTGATGTTACTATTATCTCAGAAAAAAATGAGGTTTATGTAGGTGAAGAGATTTCATTAACAAATGAAAGGGTTAAAACTCATAAAACATGTGTTTTGCCTATTGAAGAAACAGAGATACAAATAACTAATGGTGATATTGTAAAAGAGAGCGATTGGATAACTGGTACGAAAGATACAAAAGATATAGTTGTAAAATTTAATGAACCAGGAACTCAAATAATTAAAGTTATTAGAGATTGCCCAAAAGGTGGATTAATGGTTTGGACAAAAGAGTTTAATGTTTTACCATTAAGCACAATAACCACAAATCCATCATCACCAACATCACCATCAACAGAACCTTCTAACTCAGCAACTTCTATAACTCCATCAAATCCTTCTACATCTATATCTCAAAACAATCCATCAAATCCTCAAATTTTAGATAAAACACAAAATTTAGAAGAGGAGCAAAGAAACCAAATAGATCAATCAAATCCTAAAAGTTCAAATGCTCAATTAGATGAAAACTCTTTAGAAAATGATGATTCATCAAATAATACAAAACTATCAGAAGGAAATTCGAAAAATGATTTATCAAAGGAATTCGAAAAATATCTATTTAATCCTCAAACTCTTTTATATATAATTTTGATAATCCTATCTCTAATCTTTGTTTCACTTAAATCTTATAAATTAAGATTTTTTACTCTCCTTTTTTCTCTAATTGTCTTAGGCTTTTATTTTGGTGGATGTTTATGTCCAATAAGTTACATTGGAAAGTTATTTAGTGTTCAATTCTTATCAATTACTTTTTATATCTTTTTATCGCTTGTTATTTTTATATCTATCATAACTCTTTTTAAAGGAAGGGTTTTTTGTGGATGGGTATGCCCTCATGGTGCTCTTCAGGAGTTTATTTATAAAGTAAAGACAAATAAGTTCCAGAAAATTGAAAAATATTTAAAATATTTTAAATATTTAATTTTAATTGTCGTTATTTTTCTTTCCTTTATCTATTCTCAAAACTATTTTTGTGAAATTTATCCATTTAAAGTTTTATATAATTTTTCGGGAACAGGTTTTATTTTAATTTTTGCTTTAATAGTTCTCTTCTTCTCAATTTTTATATATAGACCATTCTGTAGATTCGTCTGTCCTTTTGGTGCTTATCTTGGACTTATTTCAAAATTAGGAGAAAAACTTCATTTAAGAAAGGTAAACATCACATCTTCATGTATTAAATGTAAGAAGTGTTTAAAAGAATGTAATGCAAATAGTGTTTATGAAGAAAATAATTGTTATAAAATTGATACTAAAGAGTGTTTCATTTGTGGAGATTGCGAGATTTCATGTCCAAAAAATAGATAATCTATTTACCTATGCAAAACTTATCAAAAATTTCTCTTAATATTTCTTCATTAAACTCTTCACCAATTAGATATTTCAATGTCTTTATAGCATCTCTTAGAGAAAAAGAAATTTTATCTATCTCTTCTCTTTCCTTTGATATATTATTTAAAATGTTTTTTGCTTCTATCAATAAATTTTTCTCTCTTGATGTTATATAGAAAATTTCCTGAAGGTTTGGTTTTTCTTTGAAGATCTCTAAAATTTTATTTTTTAGTTTTTCAATCCCAACCCTTTTTAAACATGAAATAGAAATGACTTCTTTATTTAAAATTTTCTCAAGTTCATCTTTTTTAACAACTTCCTCAATGTCTATTTTGTTTAAAACAGGTATAAAATTTTTTTCTTTTACTTTTTCAATTGCATAAAAATCATCCTCATTTAAAGGAACAGATCTGTCAAAAATTAAAATTATAAGATCTGATTTATCTAATATTTTTTCACTTCTTTCTTGAGCAATTTTATCAAGTTCATTTTTTACATCTCTAATTACTCCTGCAGTATCAATTAAATCAACTGGAATATAATCGATGTATATTCTCTCCTTAACTATATCTCTTGTAGTTCCTGGAATATCTGAAACTATAACCCTCTCTTCCTCCATCAAAATGTTAAAAAGAGAAGATTTTCCAACATTAGCCTTCCCAAAAATAATTAATTTTATACCTTCAATGAAATGTCTTGAGTTTTCATAATTTTTTAATAAATTATCAATCGATCTAATGTTTTTTTCTATAATTGATAAAATTTCGTCTTCTTTCAAACCTTCAACATCATTAGGAAAAGATATTGATGCTTCAATTGTTAACATTAAATTATTTAAATCATCTATAATTTTTTTAATCTCTTCTGTTAATTTTCCCTCTAAAGTATTTAGAGATGATTTTAATTCATATATATCTCTTGAAAAAACAATTTTATTTATTGCTTCTGCTTTTAATAGATCAATTTTTCCATTCAAAAATGCTCTTTCTGTAAATTCTCCTGGTTTTGAAACTCTTGCTCCATATTCAACAGATAAAGAAAGAATTATATCTAGTAAAACAGGTGAAGAGAAGGTTTGAATTTCAACTACATCCTCTCCTGTATATGAATTTGGTGCTTTAAAATAGATTACAATTGCATCTCCAAGATTTTTTCCATCTTTATCTTTTAAAAAAGTATGCTTTGCAACCCTTGGTTCAATTTTTAGATCTTTTTGAGTTAATTTATATAAAATATTTAATGCTTTCTCTCCAGAAATTCTTATTATACCAACTGCACCATGACCTCTTGGAGTTGCTATATTTACTATTGTATCATTATTCATTAATATTTGATTTTAACGCTACAACTACTCTCCTGTTAGGCTCTTTACCTATAGAATATGTGTAAACATATTGATTGTTTGCTAGGGTTGTGTGAATTATTTTTCTTGCCATAGCACTCATTGGTTGAAGAATCTGATCCTTTTTTGTTTTCCTTGCTTTTATTGCTGCCTCTATTGCAAGGTTTCTTAAATAATCGATCTGTTTTTGTTTGTAACCTGAAATATCGACTATGAAGAGCCTCTTATCTTTAAAATTCCTATGAATAATTGAATTTAAGAGATATTGAATTGTTGCAAGAACTTTGCCCTGCTTACCAATGAACAATGCCTGTTTTTCTTTTGAAAGTTGAAGAATGTTTACATAAACTTCTTCTTCTTTCTCTCTTATTTCAAAATCAACTTTCTCACCAAATTTATCAAAAAAGAAACCCAAAATTCCCTTTACAATTTTAGAGGTATCTTTTTCAGAGAGTTTAACATTAAAAATCTTTTCCATCATTTCTTTATCTTTTCTAATGCTTGTTTATAACTTCTATTAATAAAGAAATATTCTATTGTTGAAAAAATACTATAAAATATCCAATATATAGAAATTGCACTTGGAAATGAAAGAGCCCAATATGCTATTAAAATTGGAAACATAATCATGAAAATTCTTGCATTTGGATCTTTTCCACTAGAAACCCATTGTTGAAGAAGGGTAGTTAATGCAACAAGAATAGGAATTAAATATGTTGGATCAGGTGCAGCAAGATTCTTAATCCATAAAAATTGTTGATCTAAAAGTTTAACATAACCATTCAAAGATGAAAATAGAACAAGTAAGATTGGAAGCGGAAGAATTGACATAAGACATCCTGTTGTTGGGTTTATTCCATATTTCTTATAGAGTTTCATCTGCTCTTCCTGCGCTTTTCTTGGATCATCTTTATATTTCTTTTGTATTGCTTGAAGTTCAGGAGTAATCATCTGAGTTTTGCTCATGTTTCTAATTTGTTGAATAGTAAATGGAAGAATGATTAATTTAATGAGAAGTGTTAAAAATATAATTGCTATTCCATAGTTTGGAATCAATCTATAGAAAAAGTCAAGAATTCTTCTAATGTAATAAACAAAAGAATTACTGACAATATTTATTGTGGCATCCTCTTCAATATGATAACTATTTCCAGATGGATCTAAATAATCAACTGCAACTGGAATTGTATAAGTTTTTGGCGTTACATTTTCATGCGGTTTCAATCTTAAAGTAAATGTTGAACTTTTGTTTGGTTGAAGAGATTCAAGATATGTATTTTTCCCAGTTATATATTCTGTAAAATATTCATTATCTTTTATTTTTACCTTTATCTCTCTTGCTTCAATGTTTCCAGCATTTTTTAGTGAAACAGATAAGGCAATTAGAGTTTCATATGTTGCCTTTATATTTGGAGTTGAGGAAAATTGAAGAAATCCACCTTTTCCAATTATTCTTAAGGGAAATATTGTTTTATATAATTTTTTAAAACCATTCTCCTCATATTCAACGCTTCCTATAAAATTGTATTCATCAAGTTTTAAATCTTCTTTTACTTTTAAATCAAAATACAATTTTTTTTCTTCATCTTTTTTAATTAATTCAATAACTTTTTTTGTTTCAGAAATTTCGAATGGACCAAATTCTGAAAAATTTGATAGATATTCAATTTGAAATTTTACATTTTTCTTTTCTTCTCCAGAATTTTTAACGATCAACTCAAACGATAATAACTCATTTACATTTTTCTTTTCAACAGGATTTGTTGAAATCTTTAAATCTATTTCACTTAAAGTTGCTCCTGTAAATAGAATAAAAATAAACAGTGCTAATAAAATTAAATACTTCTTCATATTTCCTCCTCTATGGTACAGGGTCATCTCCTCCTGGAAAGAATGGATTACATCTTAAAATTCTTTTAATACCGAGGAAAAGACCCTTTATAACTCCATATTTTTGAACAGCTTCAAATGTATATTGGGAACATGTTGGTGCGTATCTACATGAAGGAGGGAAAAAAGGTGAAACAAACTTTTGATAGAATCTAATTAGAAAAAGAACCAACTTTTTCATCATTGTATCTCCTTAAAAATCTATCAAAATCATTCATTATCTCTTCTCTCTTTTTATTTAGAGCAAATGGTGGAATAATTATAGCAATCCAAAGCTTATCAAAGAAATTTTGATATCTATAAAATATCTCTCTTATAAATCTTCTTGCCCTATTTCTTTCAACAGATTTCTTCAACTTTATAGGAATAAAAGCAACTTTTAGTTCATCACTATTTTTAATAATAAATGTTATATTTCTTTCCTTAAATTTTATACCACTTTTCATTAACTCATCTATCTCTTTTTTCGAAAGTCTCTTTGCAAGTTTACCCATTATCTGGGTGTTAAAACCTTTCTTCCCTTCCTCCTCCTTCTTTTAATTACATTTCTTCCACCAGGAGTACTCATTCTTTTTAGAAATCCATGAACTTTTCTTCTTTTACCTTTATGCGGATGGTATGTTGTCCTCATAATATACCTCCTTTAATCTAAGAAACTGCCTTTAAAACCTCTTCTACAAAATCATCTTCAGGAATTGCACCTTCAAATTCAATTTTATCATTAATAACGATTTTTGGTACAGCATAAACATTATATTTATCAGAAAGATTTGGAAATTCTGTCGCCTCAACCATATCTGCAACAATATTTTCATTAAAAAATGCAATTTTATGTGCTGTTCTTACTGCTCTTGGACAATATGGACATGTTGGAGTCACAAAAACTTTAATATGTATCTTATCTTTAATATTTTCTATCTTTTTTGCGTTTTCTTCTTTAAATTCAACATCTCCACTTGAAACATCAATTATATCTTCTATAAAAGATGTAAATTCATAACCAGCAGGAATACCAACAAATCTAATCATTCCTTTATTTTTTCCAACTAAGACTATTGTTGGAATTCTTTCTACTTTATATTGTTCAAAGACATCTTTATCTTTACCAAGTTCATATATTTCAAGTTTTAATTTATCTGAAAGAGAAGCAACATCTGTGTAAATCTCTTCTGCTTCTTTGCAATATCTACATTCACTATCCTCTGTTTCATCTGGAGTCCATAAACCAACTCCACTCTTTTTGAAAAATAAAATTCTTACTTCATCTTTTAACTCATTATCAAATCTTTCTTTGATAATTCTTTTGTCTTTTTCTTGTATAAGACCCATAACAAAGTTCCTCCTTAAAGGTTAATTAGTTTTTAAATTATATCATAAATTGTTATAATTTTAATAAATGGAGGATTTAAAAATGGAAGATAAATTAATTATGGTAATAAACACAATTGATGATTTAGAGAAGGCGAAAAAATTGGCAAGATTTATTGTTGATCAAAAACTTGGTGCATGTGTTCAAATAATTGGTCCCATACAAAGTATATACTTTTGGAGAGGAAAGGTCGAAGATGCAAAAGAGTGGATTTTGTTTATCAAAACAAGAAAAAAATTGTATGAAAAACTGCAAGAATTTATTATAAAACTTCATCCATATACAGTTCCAGAGATAGTATCTTTTGAAATTGAAAAAAGTTTTGATAAATATTTTAATTGGGTTTTTGAAGTAACAAAACAAGACGAGGAAAATGATTAAATTTTTGTTTCTAATTGTTTATATTTTTTCAAACTTATGGGAGATTTTTTTAAATTATTTAAATTTAAAATATGCAAAAAACAGGGGAAGAGATGTTCCTGATATTTTTAAAGATACAATTGATGAAAATATTTTGAAAAAAAGTTTAAATTATTTAAGAGATAAAACCTATTTTTTAAACATAGAGATATTTATAAAAACATTGATATTTGTTTTAAGTATGATTTATCTATTCCCATTTTTTGAAAAATTATCAATGAATTTAATATATAAAAATGAATTAGCCAATTTTTCTTTTTATCAATCTTTAATATTCTTTTCTCTTTTAGGAATATTTATTTTACTTACAGATCTTCCTTTTGATATCTATTTTACATTTAAACTAGAAAAGATTTATGGATTTTCAAATATAACAAAAAAGGTTTATATAATAGATAAAATAAAAATAATAATTATATCTATTTTAATAGGCATTCCACTCTTATATATCTTCATTTTAATCTTGCATAAATTTAAATTTTTCTTTTTACCACTCTCGTTTATTATAATCTTTTTCATTTTAATAACAAATATTATATACCCTTCATTAATTCTTCCTCTTTTCTACAAATTTGAAAAATTAGAAGATGATTCTTTAAAAAATAAAATTTTAAAAATAACAGAAAAAGAAGATTTAAAATTTGAAAATATCTATATAATTAATGCATCAACTAGATCATCACATACAAATGCATTTTTTTCTGGTCTTGGTAAAACAAAAAAGATAGTTTTTTATGATACACTTATAAAAAATCGTACTGAAAATGAAATTTTATCAATTTTTGCTCATGAATTAGGACATTATAAAAAAGGTCACATATTTAAATCATTCCTTCTTACTTCAATATTTACAATTTTTATTCTTTTGCTTTTTAATATTCTCTACTACTCAAAAATTTCAACACCTTTTTATTCATGTAATCTATGTATTGATTTAAAAATTATTTATACCGGAATTTTTCTATCAAGTATAGTATTTCCAATTGAATTTTTAATCAACACAATAAGTAGAAAATTTGAATTTGAATCAGATGAATTTGCAATGAAATTGACAGATAAAAATTCAATTATAAAATCTTTGAAAAATATTTTTAGAGAAAATCTGTCAAATCTTTTTCCACATCCATTATATTCAAAATTTAAATATAGCCATCCTCCTCCATTAGAGAGAATTCTTCATATTTTAAATTTATAAATTTAAAAGATTTGACATTAATAAATAAAAATTTAAAATTTAAATTAATAATTTCTCTTTAGGAGGTAAATATGAAAACTGAAAGTTTCAGAGGAAGAGATTGGATTACAGATCTTGAGTATACAAAAGAAGAACTAGAAACAATTCTTGAAGTTGCTTGGGATTTAAAAAGGAAAAGAGCAACTGGAGAGCCACATGAACTTTTAAAAGGAAAAACACTCTTTATGATTTTCTACAATCAATCTTTACGAACAAGAAACTCTTTTGAGGCAGGAATGCATCAACTTGGTGGTCATGCACATGATCTAAATCCTAAACAGATTTACACTCCTGCTCTTCCAGGAAGAGAAGTTGCTTATTCAACAGAAAGAGTTTCTGATGTCGCAAGAGTTTTATCAAGAATGGGAGAGGGAATTGCAATTCGTTGTTATGGTGAGCCAGTTGATTGGATTTATGGGGAAGCAAATAGAATGATTAGAGAGTTTGCATATTGGGCAGATATTCCAGTTATTAATATGGAAGATGATATGTATCATCCATGTCAAGCAATGGCTGACATCATGACAATAATTGAGAAAAAGGGGAGAGATCTTAAAGGTAAAAAATTTGTTATGAGTTGGGCATATTCACCTTCTGTTGAAAAACCACTTGCAGTTCCACAAAGCGCAATTACAGTCGCTTCAAAATTTGGATTGAACATTACTTTAGCACATCCAGAAGGGCTTGAACTTGATCCAAATGTAATTGATGCTGTAAAAGAAAATGTAAAAAAATATGGAGGAAGTTTTGAAATAGTTAATGATATGAAAGAAGCATTTAAAGATGCTGATATTGTATATCCAAAATCTTGGACAAGTAAACATTTCATTCCTCCTGAAGTTGATAAACCTATGCTAGATAAAACTCAAGAACTTTTTGAGAAAAATAAACATTGGAAAACAACAAAAGAGATTATGAGTTTGGCAAAAGAAGATGCTATTTATATGCATTGTCTTCCTGCAGATAGAGGATTTGAAGTTGATGATGATGTAATCGATGGTCCTCAATCTGTAGTTTTTGATGAAGCAGAAAATAGATTACATGTTCAAAAAGCAATCATGGCTCTTCTTATGAGGTAATTATGGAGATAGTGAGTGAAGATATATTAAAAAAAGCAGTTGAAAGAGCGAGAGAGAGAAATATAATAATTCCAACATATGAAGAGATGAGGGATCCTGAAAAAATCCCTCAAAAAATAAAAGAGGAGTTGAAAAATATAGGGCTCTGGGATACCCATCCAAGAAATTTATTTAGAATAACCTGGAAAAATGAACCAAAAAGATTTGGTGGAGGATTTAATGGAGTAAACTTTATAGAATTTCCAAAAGAGTTAGCAGGTGTTAAAGCAAGAATTGTTATGTTAATTGGTAAATGGTTTCCAACTGGATCTCATAAAGTTGGAGCGACTTTTGGACCTCTTGTATCTCTTCTTGTAACAGGAAAATTTGATCCAACAAAACATAAAGCACTATGGCCTTCAACTGGAAATTATTGTAGAGGTGGAGTTTATGACTCAAACCTTCTTGGTTGCAAAAGCATCGCAGTTTTACCTGAAGGAATGAGTAAAGAGAGATTTGAGTGGTTGAAAAGCATGGGCGCTGAAATCTATCCAACTCCTGGTAGTGAAAGTAATGTCAAAGAAGTATTTGATAAAAGCGAAGAGTTAAAAAAATTATATCCTGATGAAGTTGTTGTTTTAAACCAATTCGATGATTTTGGAAATCCTATATGGCATTATGCGGTAACAGGACCAGCAATGGAAGAAGTTTTTTATAAAATTAAAAGAGAAAATGATAAACTTTCAGGCCTATTTTTAACTCAAGGTTCTGCAGGAACCCTTGGTTCAGGAAATTATTTAAGAGAAAAATTTCCAAATATAAAAATTGCTGCAGGTGAAGCTCTTCAATGTCCAACTCTTTTACTTAATGGATATGGAGTTCATAGAATTGAGGGAATAGGAGATAAACATGTACCATGGGTAATGGATGTTCGAAATCTTGATATAGTGGTTGATATTGATGATGAAGATTGTATAAGAGTTTTAAGATTGTTTAATGAAGAGAAAGGAAAAGATTTCTTAAAGAATTTAAAAATTCCTGAGGAATTTGTTGAAAATCTAAATCTTCTTGGAATTTCAAGTATAGCAAATTTAATTGGCTCTATAAAAATTGCAAAATATTATGAATTCAAAGAGAATGATATAATTATAACTGTTGCAACAGATTCAATGGAGTTGTATGGCTCAAGGATTATTGAATTGAGAGAGGAAAGAGGAGACTACAATATTAATCAGGCAGAAATTGATTATAAAGAGGTTTTAATTGATCAAACCACAAATTGGATGCTTGAATTAAACTATTATGATAAAAGAAGAATTCACAACTTAAAATATTTTACTTGGGTAGAGCAAAGAGGGAAGAGTGTCGAGGAATTAGAGGAACAATGGAACAATGAAAATTATTTTAAGGAAAAACTAAATTCATACAAATTCTGGGATGAAAAAATAAGAGAGTTTAATGAGAGAGTCGGATTAATCAAAAACTATCTTTAAAGGAGGATAACGAATGGCAAACAAAAAACACATTAGAATTTTTGCTTTTGGAGGTAATGAAGTTTCTCCAGTTGGTTTAACTGATGAAAAGGGTAAACCAATCATTCCTGACATTGCTATGCAATGGAAGAGAACATCTGAAACATGCAAACATATTGCAAGAATAATTAAACAATTTCCAGATGACATTTATATAATTACACACGGAAACGGACCACAAGTTGGTAATGTATTTTTAAGATCAGAATATTCAAGACCAATTCTCCCACCAATACCACTTGATGTTTGTGGTTCTGATACTCAAGGCTCAATGGGTTATATGATTGGTCAAATTCTTGGAAATGAATTAAGAGCAAATGGAATAAATAAAACAGTTGTTGGAATTGTTACACAAGTTGTTGTTGATAAAAATGATCCAGCATTTCAAAATCCAACAAAATATATTGGACCATCCTATACAAAAGAAGAAGCAGAAAAAAGAATGAAAGAAGATGGATGGGCAATGAAATTATACAAAAAGGATGATAAAGGAAATGAAATATGGAGAAAAGTTGTTCCTTCACCAGAGCCACTTGATATTGTTGAAATTGAAGCAGTTGAAGCAGCAATTGAAAAAGGATTTATTCCAATTACAGTTGGAGGTGGAGGTATTCCTGTAATAGAAGTTGAACCAAATGAAAAAGGAGAATTTAAGTGTAATTATGAAATAATTTTTAAGAATGGAAAAGGAACAAAAATTTATAGTGGAGTTGAGGCAGTAATTGATAAAGATTTAGCAACTTCTCTTTTAGGAAGAATGTTAATTCAAAGAGCAAAAGAAAGAGGAGAGGATGTGGATGTTACATTTACAATCTTTACAGGAGAAGATGGAGCAAAACTTTATTATCAAACACCTCAACAAGTTGATTTAAGAAGGTTAACTCTTGAAGAGGCAAAGAAATATTACAATGAAGGTCATTTTCCTCCAGGAAGTATGGGTCCAAAAATTTTAGCAATAATAAAATTCCTTGAAGGTGGTGGAAAAATTGCCTATATATCTTTAACAGAAAAATATCTTGAAACAATTGAAGGAAAGGCAGGAACAACAGTAGTTAGAGAGTGATAAGGAGAAATAATTATGCATAGATTGCATGGAAGAGATTTAATAACAATACAAGAGTGGTCACTTCAAGAAATTGAAGAAACTCTTGAAGTGGCTAGAGAGATGAAGAGAGCGAGATATACAAATCCATATAGAGATGCACTTAAAAATAAAACTTTTTTTATGATGTTTTATAACCCAAGTGTTAGAACAAGACAATCTTTTGAAACTGCAGCAACTGAACTTGGTGGTCATGCACAATTTCTTGAGCCAAAAACAATGAGATTGAGAGAAAAAGGTAAAGCAGGAGAAACAATCGAAGATGCTGCAAAAGTAATGAGCAGATATGGAGTTGGAATTGGTATTAGAATTCTTGAAGATTCGATAGAAAAATATGGAGATGGTGATTTTATTCTTAGAGAGTATGCAAAATATGCTGATATTCCAGTTATCTCAATGGCTCACGATAAGTGTCATCCATGCCAAGCGCTTGCTGATATGATGGGAATGCTTGAACATTTAAGGTGTGTAAAAAAGAGAAAACTTGTTATGATGTGGGGATATTCAACAATGGTGAGAAGTTGGTCATCTGTTCATGCTAACCTTCTTATATCATCAATGTTCGGTATGGATATAAAACTTGTTTATCCGCCAGGATATGATCTCGATCCAGAGGTTATGGAGATGGTGAAAGATAATGCAAAGAAATCAAATGGAAGTTTTGAAATAATTTCTGGAAACCTTAATGATTTAAGGAAAGCAATTGAAGGAGCAGATGTTGTATATTCAAGAAACTGGATGAGCCCGAAAAGATATGATTGGGGAAAAGAAAAAGAGATTGAGATGGCAGGACAATTCAAAGATTGGATTTTAACAAAAGAACTTATGAAGCTAACAAATGATGCATACTTTATACATCCAATGCCAGTTGATAGAGGAAATGAAGTAGAAGATGAAGTTGCAAGTTCACAAAGATCAATAATATATGATATTGCAGAGAATCGTCTTCATGTTCAAAAAGCAGTTATGGCTTTAACAATGGGAGATCTTTAATCTATTATTCTAATTTTTGAAGCCCTCTTTGTTATTCAAAGAGGGCTTTTTTATTTTTAAGAATCTTTTACTCTTTTATAATCGTTGGTGGAATTGGCGGAATAGGTATAATAGATGTAGGAAGATAAATTAATTTAATTAAAAAATCGTAATAAGATGGAAGAGAATCATATGGATTTGGCAATTTATCGTCTGTTATATAAACAATTCCAACCCCTTTATCTTTAAGAAATTGATAAACATTTAAAACTTCATTCTTAGGAACATTATAAACAATAGATATGAATTTATTCTGACTAAATTCTTTTAACCATAAAGGTAAATCAATTTTTTTAAATTCTTTATAATCATCTTCAAAAACAACAATTGAGTCAGAAAATTTTAGAAGTTCTAAATTTATATCAAAATTGCCAGGATTTAAAATAACATAAAAACTCCTATTTATATTTTTAATATAATTATAAATCTCTAAATAATAATATAATTCTTTTTTATCTTTTGAATCTGAAACCTCATCAATGAAAAATCCTTTAATTTCAGGATATAATTCTATCCAACTTTCAATATCTTTTTTAACTAAATTGATATCTCTTTTGGCATATGATGAATAAACATATCCGAGAATTCTCTTTCCACTTTTATTTAGAATAGAAATCCATTTTTTATAATCTAAATTAACAATTTTACCTGGTCCATTATTAACATTAGCAATTATAAAATAGTTTAATGAATATTTTGTATTTATGATTTTTTGCCACAAAAATTCATCATAGAAATATGCTGGAACAATTATACCTTTATAAGGTTTTATAACCTTTGGAGGAACTATTGGAGTTAAAGAAAATATAAATAAAATTAAAATTAAATTAGTCAATTTCATTTTCTTTATTTTATTATAAATCATTTTTTATTAAAATTAGGGATAATAAATTTATAGGAGATGATAAAATTAAATTTTGTATAGCAAACTCAAAATTGTAAAAAACAATTGATAAAAAGAAAAGAGTTAGGATAATTATAATATAGATAAAAGGAAATATTTTTTGAAATCTAACATTTAAATTTTTAAAATAAGTTTTATCTAAAATTCTTAAAAAGAAGGTTGTTGTTGATCCTATAATATACCATCCAACAAAATTACCAATTGGAACACCGAAATATGACTCTTTAAAATTTTCCCATCTCCAAAGTTTATATTTTACAGCAATAGGATCAATAAAAAAATCAAATGTTGTGACAATAAATCCATCTAAAAGAATTAAAACTAAAAAATAAAAAAATTTATTCAATAAATTTTTATAATCTTTTTTAAAAAGATTAATAAAAATAGAGTTTGTTAAATTATAAGCAATAAAAATAAATATTACCCAAAAAATCCATACAAGAATAGGTAATCCTAAAAATTTTGGATTAAATGAACTTGAGTAGTAATATTTTATTCCAAATGGTCCACCAATATTTATCCCAATATTTTCATAAATTAAAGGAGTTAAAAAAAGAATTAAAATTTTTATGAAATTTTTAAATTTAGATATCATCCATCAAATTATATCTTTGATAACTTATAGCTTCAAGTAGATGAGATGTGTTGACCTTTTCAACTCCTTCTAAATCTGCAATAGTTCTTGCAATTTTTATTATTTTATGAAAACTTCTCAAAGTTAAATTAAGAGTTTTTAATGCGTTCATCAAAATAGTTTCTGCATCCTGTGTTAGAGAAATATATTTTTTAATCAACATAGGAGTTAATCTTCCATTAAATTTTATCTTTTCATTTTTGTACCTCTCCTTCTGTATATCCCATGCTTTAATCACTCTTTTTCTAATATCAGAAGATTTTTCTCCATCTTGTTTTGAAAAAATTTCACTCTCTTTAACTCTTGGAACTTTAAGTTTTATATCAAATCTATCCCAAAGGGGTCCAGAAATTTTGCTTCTGTATTTTTTAACTTCATGTATTGAACATGTACAGGTTTTCTCAGAATCACCATAATATCCACAAGGGCATGGATTCATGGCAGCAATCAAAAGAAAATCAGAAGGATATGATAAACTTATCTTAACTCTTGAGATTGTTATATATCCTTCTTCAATTGGTTGTCTTAATACCTCTAAAACATCCCTTTTAAATTCTGGTAGTTCATCTAAAAACAAAATCCCATGATGTGCTAAACTAATCTCTCCGGGTTTTGGATTTGTTCCCCCTCCAGTTAAACCAGCATAAGAAATTGTATGATGTGGACTTCTATATGGTCTTGTTGTGATTATTTCATCACTCTCCTTTAATAAACCTGCAATTGAATATATCTCTGTAATTTCAACAGCCTCTTCAAATGAAAGTTTTGGAAGAATTGTTATAACTCTCTTTGAAAGCATGGTTTTTCCAGAACCTGGAGGACCAACCATGATAACATGATGTTTTCCTGCTGCAGATATTTCAAGCGCTCTTTTTACAAAACTTTGACCTTTAACATCAGAAAAATCTATATCAAAATCATTATCTCCAAAATCAACATTCAAATTATGAACAACCTCTTTATTAACTTCTCCTCTTAAAAATAAAACAACCTCTAATAAATTTTTAAAAGGTAAAAGTTTAGTTTCTTTTGATAGAGAACACTCTTTTAAATTTTTTTCAGGAATTATCAAAGATTCTTCTCTATTTTTTAAAAAAAGAGACAAAGATAATCCTCCAAATATTTTTCCCAATTCACCTTCAAGTGTCAACTCTCCTACAAAATAATATTTATCAACTTCTTCCTGATTTATCTGTCCAGATGCTACAAGAATTCCAATTGCAATTGGAAGGTCAAAAATTGTACCCTCTTTTTTAATTTCTCCTGGTGCAAGATTCACAGTTATCCTTTTTACTGGAAAATCAAAACCTGAGTTTTTTATTGCAGCCCTTACTCTTTCTTTTGCCTCCTGAATTGATGTATCAGGAAGACCAACTATTGTAAAAGATGGAAGACCAGATGAAATATCTACTTCAACTAAAACTTCATAAACTTTAGGACCAATATTTGTCAAACTTTTTACTCTTGCATACATTTATTTTAAGGATAATAAAAATTTACAAATTTTTCAATAAATTTTTAAATTTGACAGAAAATAAAAATAATATTATACTAATAAAAAGTTGGCTTGATTTTTATCTTAATTTATAACATATAAAGGAGGATGATATGAAACTCATAGTTCAAGGAAAAGGTATGAATTTGACAGACGATATTATCAATTATGCTGAAAAAAGATTTGCTACTGCAGAAAGGTATTTTGAAAATATCCAGGAAGCAAATCTAATAATATCAAAAGAAAGAGGTCTTTTTAAATCTGAAGTCACAATTTCGATGTCAGGTACAGTAATAAGAGGAGAAAGTAAGACACAAGATATATATGCTTCAATTGATGATGTTCTTGATAAAATAAAAAGGCAAATAAAAAAGTATAAAGAGAGTTTCGTTGAGAGAAGAAGAGAAACAAAGAAATTTCTTGAAAAATCTGAAACAATTTCATCTTCAACTGAATCTGAAGTTGATGAAGTTCCAAAAATTGTTAAAATTAAAAGATTTGTATTGAAACCAATGGATGAAGAAGAGGCAATAATGCAGATGGAACTTTTAGGTCATACATTTTTCGTATTTTTAAATTCAAATACTGACAAAATAAATGTAATATATAAAAGAAGTGACGGAAATTATGGATTGATAGAACCAGAATAGAAATGAAAAAAATTATTTTATATAGTTTAATTTTTTTAATAATTCTTTTTTCTTTCCTCCTTGTTTTTAGAAGATATATTGAGGGAAAAGAGAAAGGTTTTTATGTAATAGTAAACATGTCTGTATCAAATGTTTTACCTGAAGTTTGTGATAATTTAAAAATTGGCGATTATTTAATTGAAAGTGGAGGAAATAAAGTTTTTGTTATAATAGATAAATTGGTAAAAGATGCAGAACATCCTGTTAATACAAAAGATGGAAAAATTGTAAAAGCACCTCATCCAATCTTTAAAAGCATGATTTTAACAGTAAAGAGCGTAAATAGATCTAAAAAACTGATTTTATCATACAATAGAATAACAGTTAGAGTTGGGGGTAAAATAATATTTGAAACAGATAAAGTAAGATTTGTTGGAACTATTTTATCAATAAATAAGGAGTAATATGGCAAACATTTTTAAAAAATTATTTTCTTCTGATGATAGAGAATTAAAAAGATTATCTAATTATGTTGAAAAGATAAACTCATTAGAAAGTGAAATAGAAAAACTTTCAAATGATGAATTAAAAAATAAAACTGATGAATTTTTAAAAAGAATAGAAAATGGCGAATCTCTTGAAGATATTTTATATGAGGCATTTGCAGTTGTAAGAGAAACATCAAAAAGAACTATTGGTTTAAGACATTTTGATGTGCAACTTATGGGTGGAGTTGTTCTTCATGAGGGAAAAATTGCTGAAATGAAAACAGGAGAAGGAAAAACACTTGTTGCAACTTTACCAATTTATTTGAATTCACTTCTTGGAAGAGGAGTTCATCTTGTAACTGTAAATGATTATCTTGCTAAAAGAGATGCATTATGGATGGGTCCAATATATAAATTTTTAGGAAGAACAGTTGGGGTTATACAACATGAATCATCGTTTCTTGTTGATTGGGATGATCCAAATAAATTTAGTGTAAAACTTGTACCATGTTCAAGAAAGGATGCTTATCTTGTAGATATAACATATGGAACAAATAATGAATTTGGATTTGACTATTTAAGAGATAACATGGCGATATCTCTTGATCAAATAGTTCAAAGAGAACTTTTTTATGCAATTGTTGATGAAGTTGATTCAATTTTAATAGATGAAGCAAGAACACCTTTAATTATATCTGGTCCAAGTGAAAAAAGTACACAAATTTATTACAGAGCAGCACAAATTGCAAAACAACTTAAAATTGACGAAGATTTTACAGCAGATGAGAAAGAAAAAAACGTTACATTGACTGAAAGTGGTGTTAAAAAGGTTGAAAAATTTTTTGGAGTCGAAAATTTATATTCAAGTGATAATGTTGACCTTGTAAGCCATGTTATTCAAGCATTAAGAGCATTGGTTCATTTTAAAAAAGATGTTGATTATATTGTAAAAGATGGAGAAGTGATAATTGTTGATGAATTTACTGGAAGATTGATGTTTGGAAGAAGATATTCAGATGGACTACATCAAGCAATTGAGGCGAAAGAGGGGTTAAAGGTTAAAGAAGAGAGTCAAACACTTGCAACAATAACATTTCAAAACTATTTTAGAATGTATAAAAAACTTGCTGGAATGACTGGAACTGCAAAAACAGAGGAGGATGAATTTGTAGAAATTTATGGTCTTCCTGTTGTTGTAATACCGACAAACAAACCAATGATTAGAATAGATTATCCTGATGTTGTATATAGGACTGAAAAGATAAAATTCAAGAAAATAATTGAAGAAATAAAAGAATGTTATAAAATTGGGAGACCAGTTCTTGTTGGCACAAGATCAATTGAAAAATCTGAAATTCTTTCTTCAATGCTTAAAAGAGAAGGAATTCCTCATCAAGTATTAAATGCAAAATATCATGAAAAAGAAGCAGAAATTATTAAACATGCAGGAGAAAAAGGAATGGTAACAATCGCAACAAATATGGCTGGTAGAGGAGTTGATATTGTTCTAGGAGAAGGAGTAAAAGAGTTAGGAGGTCTTCATATAATTGGAACAGAAAGGCATGAGTCAAGAAGAATTGATAATCAGTTAAGAGGAAGAGCAGGTAGACAAGGAGACCCAGGAAGTTCAAGATTCTACCTTTCACTTGAGGATGAGATTTTAAGAATCTTTGGTGGAGACATGATTAAGAAGTTAATGGATTTCTTTAAAATGGATGATACTCCTCTTGAACATCCACTTTTAACTAAAACAATAGAAAATGCTCAAAAGAGGGTCGAAGCATATCATTTTGAAATAAGAAAACATCTTTTAGAATATGATAATGTTTTAAATAAACAGAGAGAGGTAATTTATAGAGAAAGAAGAAGAATTTTAGAAAAAGCAAACCTAAGAGAAGATGTCTTAAAGTTTCTTGAAGAGAATATAAATGAGATATGTGAAATCTATCTTTCAAAAACACTTGAAGAAAAAGATTATGATGGACTTTCAAAAGCATTTTTAGACTTAACTCAAATTTTAATTCCACCAGATGAATTAGTGAAAGTTAGAGAAAGTGATGTTAAAAAAGTTTTATTTGAAATTGCACAAAAAAGATATATTGATAAAGAGAATTCATTAAGAGAACTTGCAAAAAATGTTGAAGAAATCAGAAACAGTTTTGGAGAAGATCCATTAAGAGAAATTGAAAGATACATTCTATTAAGAATAATTGATAATAAATGGAAAGACCATCTTTACAATATGGATCATCTCAAAGAAGGGATTGGATTAAGAGCATATGGACAAGAAGAACCACTTATTGCATATCAACTCGAAGGATTTGAACTTTTTCAATCTATGATGAAATCTATAAGAGAGGATTGGATTAAATTTTTATATAGAGTGGAGATAACAATTGAACGAAAAAAGAATAGAGAGGAAAGAAGAAGAGAACTTAAAAAAACTAAAAAATGAATTTGAATCACTCTCTCTTAATGAAGAGTTAGAAAAGATTGATTCAAAAATAAAAGAATTAGAAGTAAAAACTTTAAAAATAAGTGATTGGGGGAGCGAAGAAGCAAAAAATATTTTGGCAAATCTTGAAAGATTGAAAGAAGAAAAAGAGAGAGGATTAAATATTATCTCTTTATTTAAAGAGAGCGAAATTATTCTTGAACTTCTTGAAAAAGAGGAAGATGAAAGTTTAAGAAATGAATTAAGAGAAAATATAAAAAAACTTTATGAGAATCTAGAAGAATATAAAAAGGTATATTTTTTATCTGGTGAATATGATGATAAAAATGCAATTCTTTCTCTTTCTTCTGGTGCTGGTGGTGTTGATGCTATGGATTGGACTCATATTTTATTTGAAATGTATTTGAGATGGTGTGATAAAAAAGGATTCAAAACAGAAATTGTTGATGTATCTTATGGAGAAGAGGCTGGAATAAAAAGTGCAACAATAATTGTTAAAGGTAAATATGCTTATGGATTGCTTAAAGGTGAAAATGGAGTTCATAGGCTTGTAAGAATTTCTCCATTTGATGCAAATAAAAGGAGACACACATCCTTTGCACTTGTTGAAGTAATACCAGAAATTGAGGATGAAGAGTTAAAAATTGATGAGGAAGATTTAAGAATAGATGTTTTTAGAGCAAGCGGACATGGAGGACAATATGTAAACAAAACAGATTCTGCAGTTAGGATTGTTCATCTTCCAACAGGAATTACTGTAACTTGTCAAAATGAAAGGTCTCAACTTAAAAATAAAGAAACAGCAATGAAAATTCTCATAGCAAAATTAATTGAATTGAAAAAAAGAGAAAAAGAGAAAAAACTTTATGAACTTAAGGGAGGGTTTGTCTCTGCTTCATGGGGTTATGAGGTAAGAAGTTATGTATTTCATCCATATACTCTTGTTAAAGACCATAGAACTCAATTTGAAGTTTTTAATGTTGAGGATGTAATATCAGGAAATATTGATGATTTTATATGGAGTTATTTAAAATATATAAAAGATGAGAAAGATAAAGGTTCCTATAAAGAAATTAATTAAAAGATTAACAGGAATTACAATTGGATCTATAATTCAAGCACTTGGAATTGTATTATTTTTATCGCCAAACAAAATTGCACCAGGTGGTTTTTCAGGTCTATCAATTATAATTTATTATTTAACAGGTTTTCCAGTTGGAACAATGTATTTTATTTTAAACTTACCTCTATTCTTAATTGCTGGAAAAAAATGGGGTTTTAATTTTATTGGTTTAACTTTGTATGGAACTATTGTTTCATCCTTTTTTATTGATTTATTTTCAATTTATTTTTCATCATTAACATCTAATCCACTCCTTGCCTCAATTTATGGTGGTGTGCTTGTTGGTATTGGTGTTGGAATTGTTTTTAAAAATTGGGGAAGCACTGGTGGAACAGATCTATTAGGTCAATTAATATATAGTTTTACAGGTCTATCTTTTGGAACATCAATGTTTATACTTGATACTTCAATTGTTTTAATAGCAGGAATAGTCTTTAGGGCACTTGAATATTCTCTTTATGGAATGCTCGCTCTTTTTATATCATCTAAAGTTGTTGATGCTGTTCAAGAAGGTTTTTTATCAGCAAAAACAGTTTTTCTTATTTCAGATTATGTTGATAGAATAAAAATAAGGATAATGGATGAACTTGAAAGAGGAGTAACAGAGTTATATGTAAAGGGTGGATATACTGGTGTAGAAAAGAAGGCAATAATTTGTGTTGTGCATCAGAGAGAGATATCAAAATTAAAAGAGATAGTTCATGAGGAAGATCCAAAGGCATTTGTTATAATTGGTGATGCAAGAGAAGTAATAGGAGAAGGATTTATTCCTATCGAAGAGGCAAAAAGATGATAGAAGTTGATACCCATACTCATACAAATGCAACAGGTCATGCTTTTTCTTCTCTTCTTGAAAATATAGTTGAAGCAAAAAAGAAAAACTTGAAGGGTTTATGCCTAACAGATCATGGTCCGATGAGACCAGATAGTCCAAATATTGAATATTTTAAAATGCTCGCATCAAAATATCTTCCTTCTGAAATTGATGGAATTAAAATTTTTACTGGAGTTGAACTTAATATTGTTTCAGAAGAAGGAGATGTTGATCTTCCAGAGTCAATTTTAAAAAATCTTGACTTTAACATAATTGCATTTCATAATCAAACACCATATTCATCAAATTCAGTTGTTAAAAATACTAAAAGTATGATAAAAGCACTTGAAAGAAAATATATAAAAGGAGTTGCCCATCCTGGTGATCCATATTTTCCATATGAAGTAAATATTGAAGAGATAGTGAAAGCAGCATCTTATTCAGGAAAATTTCTTGAACTCAACAATAATGTTTTAAAAAGAGGAGAGAGATGGATAAACTACTATAAAGAGATGCTTTATTTTTGTGAAAAATATTGTGTAAATATTTTTATTTCATCTGATGCCCACTTTTCATATTACATTGGTGATTTTTCAATTGCATTAGATGTTATAAAAGAATTTAATAATTTAAAGATAATAAATAAGAGGTTGGAAGAATTTGAAAAGTTAATAAAAGAAATTTAAAGAGACATATTAAGAAAAATTTTAAAAAATATCTCTTTTTAATATTTATAATATTTTTTATTTGGCTAATATATTACAATCATTTATATATTTTATCTTTATTCAGTTCTCCATATGAACTTCCATTTCCAATTGTTCACTATTTTAAAACAAATAGTGAATTTGAGATAATAGATAAAATTTATTTTGAAAGAGATTATAGTTTTAATTTAAGAATAAAAATTGAAAATCCCAAAAATGCAAACATTGAGATTAAGGAGTGGGCTCTTGGTGAAAAAGAAAGAGAAAATAATGAATTTAATTGGATAAAACCAATTTATGAAGAGGGTTATTATCATCTTGATGGAATATTACCAAAAAGGGAGATTTTCATCAAATTAAAAATAAAAACAAATGAAATTTCTGGTATTTATGAAGGGAAATTAATTTTTACGCATTATTTTAAACCATATGAATTGAAAATAGTTATTGGAACAGTTGATGATTTCAAATTTAAAAATTTTAGTAAAGATTTGATTCCATATATTGTTGGATACAATTTTGAATATGGAATAACAACACCCCTTCTTGAAAGAGAAGGAGGAGTCCATCCTCATAATGAAAAAATAAAAGATTATTCTCAAAAATATTTAGGAGAGAATGAATTTGAAACAGCAAAAAATCTTCTTAAATTTGTTATGAAAATTTTTGCTTCAGGAATTAATGTAACTTTTATTGGAGATTATCCTGATTACTACTATATTGAAAAGTTTGAAAAAGAAGGTGCACTTTATGGAGTTTGTTCTGAAAGATCTATATTACTTTTATCTTTATTAAGATCTCTTGGAATTCCCTCAAGGTTAGTTTTTGCAACAGGATTTCCAGTCGATCATGTGTTTATTGAATCATTCATTAATGGAAGATGGATTAATTTTGATCCAACATATGGAGTTTATGATACAAATAAAATTTTTTATGAAAAAGAGGTAAGAAATTTAACTACACTGCAATCTTTTTATGCTGGAGTGAGAGGTGATTTTAAAAAAAATAGAAATAATTTCAATAGCATCTATCCATACGAAGAGATTGTAAATGATAAATATCTCAAAGAGAACATTGTCTTAACTGGGATAGGAGGAATAAAAATTGAAGATTTCTATTTTTTGAAAGTAAAGTTAAGATGGGCTCTTTTTGATTATAAAGAAAAAAATCTTACTCTTTATATTTTTGATGGTTTAAATGAAAATAAAATTGGAGAAATTTTTGCACAATCACTATTTTTTAATTTTGGTGAAGGATCGATTTTAATAAAAGTTGATATGAAAAAATTTGTAAAATTAAAAGGTAAAAGTTATTTTAAATTAAAAATAATCTTAAAAGAAAAAGATAAAATTATTGATATATATGAATCTGGTGAGGGACTCCTTCTTGAAAATTTTTCTATTTAGATTAACCACCAAGATATGCTTCTTTCACTCTTGGATCTTCAAGAAGTTGTTTTGCATCACCCTCAAGAGCGATTGTCCCAACTTCAAGAACATATGCATAATCTGCTAAATTTAGTGCCTTTCTTGCATTTTGTTCAACTAAAAGAATCGTTGTACCCTGTTTATTGATCTTTTGAAGAATATCAAAAATCTCATCAACAAGAATTGGTGCAAGACCCATAGATGGTTCATCTAAAAGCATAATATCTCCTCCGATTGTTAATGCTCTTGCAACAGAAAGCATCTGTTGTTCTCCGCCAGAAAGTGTTCCGGCAAGTTGTTTTCTTCTCTCTTTTAATCTTGGAAAAATTTCAAAAACCATTTCAAATCTCTCATTTCTTAACTTTCTATCTTTTATAGTCCAAGCGGCAAGTTCAAGATTTTCCATCACAGTTAAAGTAGCAAAAACTCTTCTTCCTTCAGGAACATGAGAGATTCCAAGTTCAACAATTTTATGCGCATCAAGATTTGTTATATCCTGACCTTTAAAATATATCCTACCATTTGTTGGTTTTATTAGTCCACTTATTGTTCTCAATGTTGTTGTCTTTCCAGCACCATTTGCACCAATTAATGTCACAATCTCTCCTGGTTTTACCTTAAATGAAATTCCTTTAAGTGCTTTTATTGCCCCATAACTTACTTCAAGATTAACAACTTCAAGCATCCTTATCTACCTCCCTCACTTCCAAGATATGCCTCAATAACTCTCTTATCATTTTTAATTTCATCTGGTGTTCCTTCTGCAATTGTCTCACCAAAATCCATTACTTTAATTCTCTCACAAATTCCCATTACAACCCTCATTTGGTGCTCAACAAGTAGAATTGTAACTTTAAAAGTATCTCTAATTGAATGAATTAAATCCATCAAATTTCCAACCTCTTTTGGATTCATACCTGCTGCTGGCTCATCAAGAAGAAGAAGTTTTGGTTTTGTTGCAAGCGCTCTCGCAATTTCAAGTTTTCTTAATTCTCCATATGGAAGATGCTTCGCAAGATCATTTGCTCTGTGCTTTAAACCAAAAATTTCAAGAAGTTGTATTGTCTCATCTTTTATCTTCTTTTCTTCCTCAAAATATTTTTTAGTTCTTAAAATTGCATCAAAAATTGAGTAATTTGTTCTAAAATGTCTTGCAACTCTTATATTATCAAGAACTGATAATTCGTTAAAAATTCTTAAATTTTGGAAAGTTCTAGCAACTCCTTTCTCTACAATTAAATGTGATTTTAAACCAGTTATATCTTCATTTTCAAATAAAATTTTTCCTTCAGTTGGTTTATAAACTCCTGTTATTAAGTTAAATATTGTTGTTTTACCAGCGCCGTTTGGACCTATTAAACCCCATAATGCTCCGTTTGGTAAATCCAAATTAAAATTATGAACTGCTCTTAATCCACCAAAATAATGTGTAACATTTTGAAGTGAAAGAATGACACTCATTTTATTTTTCCTCCTCTTCTGGAACAAGAATTCTTATCTCTCTTTTACCCATGAGACCTTCTGTTCTAAACAACATGATTAATATAAGAAGAAGAGCATAAACAACCATTCTCCACTCAATTCCTATTTGAACTGTTGGTGTAATATCATCAAGTTTTCTTAAGACAAGTCTTAATCCTTCAGACATAAATGTTAAACCAAAGGCTGCTATTATTGAACCAGATATACTTCCCATTCCTCCAGCATATACCATAACCAAAACAAGAATTGTTCCCATAAAACCATATTGTGTTGGGTGTGCAATTTGAAGAAGATGACATAAAAGAGAACCAGCAATACCTGCAAAAAATGAAGCTATTGTAAACACCATGACTTTATATTTTGTTGTATTAACTCCAACAAGTTCTGATGCGATAGGATCTTCTCTAATTGATTTAAATGCTCTACCATGAGTTGAATAAACTATATTTCGCATAATTATTACTGATATAAGAGTTATAAAAAATATAAATGTGAAGTTTGAAAATTTTGGAATTCCAAGAAGCCCCCTTGGTCCACCAACATAATCTATATTATTTATAATAGTTCTAATTATCTCTCCAAAACCAAGTGTAACAATTGCAAGATAATCTCCTCTTAATCTCAATGTTGGAAGCCCTAAAAGGTACCCAATTCCCATAGCACATAATCCGCCTATAAGCATGGCAATAATAAATAAAATATAGTTTGATAAGTTAGTTGGTTTTATTTTCCAAATCAAAGTTGTCAAAATTCCTGAAATATATGCACCAACTGCTGCGAAACCCATATGTCCTATTGAAAACTGTCCTGTGAATCCATTTATCAAATTCAAACTAACTGTCAAAATAACATATATAAGAGAAACATTTATAATATGAAGTATATAATCATTTATTAAAAAACCAAATCTATGTGAAAGAAAAACTAGAAAGTAAAAGATTAAAGCATAAAAAATTAATTTATAATTTCTTGAAATTTTCATTCTCTCCTCCTAAACTTTTTCTGCAATTGTTTCACCAAGAAGCCCTTGTGGTCTGAAGATTAAAACTATTATAAGTATTGCAAATGCAATTCCTTCACCAAGAAGGGAATTGTAAGAAGTTGCGAAAGTTTCAGATATTCCCATAATATAACTTCCTAACATAGCACCAGGAATGTTTCCAATTCCACCAAGAACAGCAGCAATAAATGCCTTTAAGCCTGGTAATATTCCCATATATGGAAAGATTCTCGGATATGAAATTCCTGTTAATATTCCTGCTGCTCCAGCAAATGCTCCACCAACAATAAAAGTTATCATTATAATTTTTTCAATATCAATTCCCATGAGTTTTGCTGCATCCTTATCTTGAGAAACCGCTCTCATTGCCTTTCCAACTTTTGTATATTTTACAAGATATGTTAAAAAAAGCATAAGTCCGATACTTATAACGACATCAATAATTGCATAGTTTGATAATGTTGTTGTTCCAAATTCATATATTTTATTTTTTATCAATTTCTCATTTGGAAAGGCTCTATATGATGGACCAATAAAAGGAAGTGCAGAAAAAATATACTCAATGAACATTGATACTCCTATAGCAGTAATTAATGCAGATAGTCTTGGTTTATATCTTAAAGGTTTATAAGCAGTTTGATTGGCAAGTGCAGCAACTCCTGCACCTGCTCCCATACTTATTAAAAAAACAATTGGAACAGGAATATTAAATCCTTTTGATGATGATAAAATAACAGTAAAATATGCAGCATAAGCACCAATCATAAAGAAATCGCCATGAGCGAAGTTAATCAATCTAACAATTCCATAAACCATTGTATAACCAAGAGAAATTAGAGCATATATACTTCCAAGTTGTATACCATTAATTAATTGTTGTAAATTAAATATTTTTTCCATATCTCTCCTTATTAAAAAGGGGAGAGGCTACCTCTCCCCTTAATAAAATTTTTATGGATTTACAGTTGTCTTATAAACTTGTTGACCGTTTTTGATCTCAATTATGACTGCTGATTTTACTGGGTTTCTGTTCTCATCAAAAGTAATTACACCTGATACTCCTTTGAAAGAAATATTCTTTAATGCATCTCTTATTTTTGCACCATCTGTTGAACCTGCATTCTGAATCGCTGTTAACATAAGGTTCATTGCGTCATAAGCGAGTGCTGCCAAAGCATCTGGGTCTTTTCCAAATTTTGCTCTATATTTGCTTACAAACTCTTGAACTTCAGGTCTTTGGTCATCTTTTGAGAAGTGGTTTGTAAAGAAACCACCTTCAACTGCTGCACCACCAATTTCAACTAACTTTGGTGAATCCCAACCATCACCACCTAAGAAATAACCTTTGAATCCAAGTTCTCTTGCTTGTTTCATAATAAGACCAGCATCGTTATAATAATCTGAAATATAAATCAATTCAGCACCTGCTTTAATTAAATTTGTTAATTGTGCCTTAAAATCTGTTGCTCCTGTTGGATGTGATTCAAAACCAACAATTTGTCCTCCAAGTTTAGTGAATGTATCTCTAAAGAATTCTGCTAATCCCTTTGTGTAATCATTTCCGACATCAAAAATACATCCTGCTTTTCTTACGCCTAAAACATTATAAGCAAAGTTTGCTCCAACTGTTCCTTGGAATGGATCAATGAAACATGCTCTAAAGATATAATCTCCAACTTCTGTTACTTTTGGATTTGTTGATGTTGGTGAGATCATTGGAACTCCTTTTGCTTGTGCTATTGGAGCACCTGCAAGTGAACATTTACTCATAACTGTTCCTACAATTGCAACTACTTTATCTTGTTCAATTAATTTTGTGTAAACAGTTGCTGCTTCAGTTGGATCGCCCTTGTCATCTTCAAAAATCAGTTTGATTTTTCTACCTAAAACTCCTCCTTTTTCATTCCACTCATCAACAGCCATCTGCTCGCCTTCTCTTGTTGAAAGACCAAAAGTCGCTGCTTCACCTGAAATAGGTCCAACTCCACCAATTTTAATTTCTTCTTGGACCTGTGGTTTCTGCTCCTTAGGTTTGCAAGCAGAATTTAAGCCTGCAACCCCTAAAACCAAAACTAATACTACTAAAATTAAAGTTAACCTCCTCATGGTGCCCTCCTTACTTTGGTATTAAATTAAATATCATATCATAATAATATATTTTGTCAATAGATATAAAATAGATATAAAAATATCAATAAAATTAATTTTATTTATTACGAAAATTTACCTAATTTTTATTAAATTTTAATTTAAATTAATACTCTTCTTTTGATTTTTTTGTTTCTTTTGATTCTTCTCCTTTAAAATCTTTATACTTTAAATACCACTTTTCTCCCTCATCTTCTATTCTAATGCTTGCTTTACTTTGGAAATATGGATGTTCGAAATATGGAATCGCTTTTGCTGATGCATTTTCAAGTTTAAAATATCTTTCAACCCCTGTTGTTTTCAGCCATAAACTCATATCACTAAATTCAGGGAAAAATTTTGTGAATTCTTTCCAAACAGCCCTTCCAGCAAGAAAACCACTTGCTCCAGATTCAGATGCAATCTCAACATTTATTAAAAACTCTTCTATATCAACTCCTGCTGATAAAATTACCCACGGAACCCTTGATGTATCAGAAATAGATTCACAAAATTCATAAGCATCATCTATTGTGAAAACTGCATCTCTCTCTTTTCCATCAAATGCTCCCCATGAAAAGTCATCAACATATTTTAAATCAACTGGAAATTCAAGTTTCAATATATCAACACCATACTCCTCTTTTGAGAACTCTTCGACTGTTTTCAAAACAATTTCTGGTTTTTTTCTTATGAAATTAGTCTCGTTTTCAATTTCATCATCTTTATACGGATAACTCATTGGCTCCAATACAAAAGGAAAATCGAGACGTTTTGCTTCATTGCCAACCATTCTAACTATATTCTCTTGATACTCTTTTATTTCAGGTGATGAATCAGGTCTATAGTATAAAAGAAGTTTTACTGCATCCGCTCCACTTCTTTTGATTTTTTCTACACTCCATCCTTCAAGAATTGATGTTAACTTTTCCCTATTTTTATATCCGCCATCTTTTGTTCCACTTTCCTCAATTGCAAGAAGAAGAGCAGAATTTCTATCAAGAAATCTTATACCCTCTGGTAAACCATATTGAGGATCCGTTAAAGTTGCTGAAAAAAATGGCGATAGATATTCAATAACTAACCTTTTAGCGAGAGCCATATCTTCATATTTTATCTCTTTGGAATCTTTTCCCACAGCCTTTGAGAGCATCTTTCTTAATGAACCTCTCTGATCTATTGCAAGCATCCTAAATCTACCACTCTCATCTGCCAATTTAGTCAATCCTTTAAATTTTCCAGGGGTTAAAAATCTTTTTTCCATTATAATCCTCCTTTTGTTTTATTATAACTTAATTTTTTTATTTCTTCTCTTCCAATTTCAAATGAAATTTTATTCATTTCAAAAAACTTATCTTTAAATTCATTCTCAAGTATTTTATAAAAACTCTCCAATTTAAAATTTAATGGATTAATATAAGAAAATACACCAAGCATAAAAGTGTTTAAAGAAAAAGGCATTCCTTTTTCATTTAAAATTTTTGTCCCGTTTATTATAAATAAATTTTCAGTTAACCTTTTTAATTCATCATAAATTAATTCTCTCTGAGGATATTTTGAAATTCCAAGTGAAACTGTGAATGGAACTATCATATCATCATTTATTACAATTAAGGAATTTTTCTTCGCTTTATGAATATATCTTAAAACCTCAGACGGCTCTATAGAAATTATCAAATCTCCTTCACCATCTTCAAAAATTGGACTCAAAACATCACCAATTCTTACTTCAGAAAAAACAGATCCACCTCTTTGAGCCATTCCATGAATTTCACTCATAACAGCATTTTTATTTTCAATAATTGCTACTTCACATATTAATTGTGCAAGTTTTAAAACACCTTGACCACCAACTCCAACTACTAAAATATTATATTCATTCATTTTTTCACCTCTATTGCATTAAATGGACAAACTTGAGCACAAACTCCACATCCATCACACAAATTTTCATTTATTTTAATCTTCTCTCCTTCAATATAAATTGCTGGACATGAAAATTGATTTATACATATTTTACATTTTCTACATTTCTCATCATTTATAAAATATTTTATATAAATACCCTCTTTTCTCATCTTATCATCTCTTATCAAAGCACATTCTCTTCTTGAAATAATTACTTTAACACCTTCTTCTTTCAATGCCTCTTCAATAGCTTCTATTGTCTGAATAAGATTGTATGGATCAACAACTTTAACAAAAGATATCCCTATTCCCTTTACCAAATCTTCAATTATTACTTTTGGAGATTCATCACCCATTCCATTTATTCCAACTGAAGGATTAGGTTGATGTCCTGTCATAGCAGTTGTCATATTGTCAAGAACAATTAGTAAAAAATTATTTTTATTGTAAAATGCATTAATTAAAGGGGGAATTCCTGCATGAAAGAATGTTGAATCTCCAATATATGAAATGATTTTTTGTTCAGTGCTCTTTGAGAATCCAGATGCAACTCCAACTGAACTTCCCATTGAATAACATGTATCAGCCATATCAAATGGTTTTCCAATTCCAAGAGTATAACAGCCAATATCTGAAGGAAAAACTGCGTCTTTAATTTTTAATTTTCTCAAAACTTTAAAAACTGCATAATAAGTTGCTCTATGTGGACAACCAGGACAAAGAACAGGTGGTCTTAATGGAGGGTTTATATTTTTTATTTCAAAAATTTTTTTCTCATATTCTTTTCCTAAAAATGAAAAAAGATATTCTTTTACTCTATCTAAATTATATTCATAAAGATTTGTGAAAATTTTATCATCCTTTCCATATATTTCTGATTTTAAACCTCTCTTCTCCTTTAAAATTCTTACTTCATTCTCTAAAACACTCTCAAGCTCTTCAACAACAATTACCTTTTCATATTTTTTCATAAAGTTTTCGACAAACACTTCTGGAAAAGGATTTGTAAAACCTAATGATAAAACATCAAATAGAAGTTTATATTTTTTTATTATGTCTAAAACATAATTTGAAGATATTCCTGATGTTATTATTCCATATTTGCCATTGAAATCATAAATTATATTATAAGGAGAATTCTCACTCTCTTCTTTAATTTCTTTCATTTTTTCAATTAAGTTTTTATGTAAGATTCTTGCATTTGCTGGAACAGGAACAAATCTTGAAGGATTTTTGTTAAAATAAGGCACTCTATTTAAATTTTCTATTTCATCAATTTCTACGATACCTCTCATGTGAGACAATCTTGTTGTAGATCTTATCAAAACTGGAATTTCAAATTTTTCTGAAATTATAAATCCATATTTTACCATTCTTCTTGCTTCATCAGGATTTCTTGGTTCAAGAATAGGAAGATTAGCAAATTTTCCTAAAACTCTATTATCCTGTTCATTTTGAGAAGAAAACATAGATGGATCATCGCATGTTATAATAACAAAACCACCAACTGTTCCAAGATATGCAGAACTCATAAAGGAATCCATTGCAACATTTAAACCAACATGTTTAAAAAAAGTCATGCTTCTTAATCCAGAAAGAGATGCAGATGCAGCAACTTCAAATGCAACCTTTTCATTTGTTGAAAATTCAAAATAAAAATTTCCTTTTTTTGCAATTTTGCTTAAAGTATTCCCAATTTCAGAAGATGGTGTTCCAGGATATGTTGCAGCAACTTTTCCACCACCCTCAATAAATCCTCTTGCAAATGCTTCATTTCCGAGAAGAAATAATTTCCTTCCCTTATCATTAGATAAAAGTAAATTTAAATCCATAAAGCCTCCTTATGGTATTAAATGAATAGGAATTTCAAAAAAATCTTTATCTAAAGTTTCTACAATTAAATTTTTGTAATTTATAAATTTTTTTCCATAAACTATTAACTCTTTTCCAAAATAGTTAATTTTGAATGGTTCTTCAAATATTCTATAATTTTCTTCAAGGTCTTTTATAATATAATCTAAATTCTCTATTTCATAATTTTCTAAATTTTTTCTAATTTGTTTTAAAATCATATCTAAGATTTCATCAATGAAATACATCTTTTTTGTTTCAATATAAATAGATGTTACCTTATCCTTCAATTCATTTGGAAAATCGATCTCTTCAAGGTTCACATTTAATCCTATGCCGATAATTTCTCCAAGAAGTTCACTATTTTTAAAAAAACCTTCAGATATTACACCACAAACTTTTTTATTTTTTAAATAAATATCATTTGGTATCTTAATTTTTAGATCATCTAATCCAATTTTTTTCAAAACTTCTGCAATAGAATAAGAAATAAGGATTGGTAAAAAGTAAATATATTCAAAGGGTTTAATTGAAATTGAAAAATATAATCCTCCAAATTTTGAAACCCAAAACGAACCCTTTCTCCCTCTACCCTTTGTTTGTATTTTTGATATTACAACTTTATTTAATGAAAAATTTTCTTTTAAATAATCTTGAGTTGAATCAATCTCATCAAAATAAATAATTTCTAAATCATTATGAGAAATATACTCAATTTTTATTGTGCTATATATGTCCTTTAAAAATGAAGTGCTTTCGATTTTTATGACACCCTCTTTTTGAACATTTTCATATATTTCTAAAATATTTTTTTTATTTTTTGGATTTACAAGGTATCTATTAATTTCAAAAAGAGGAATTACAACAAAACCTCTTTCTTCAAAAAATTTGTGAGGAACAGTTAAATTTTCTTTTTCAATAATTCTATCTCCATAAAGAATTATATCGATGTCAATCTCTCTTGGTCCCCATCTAAAACTCTCACCTCTTCCAACCTTTCTCTCTACATTTTTTATAAATTTAATCAAATTATCTGGCTCTAAAACTGTTTCACCATATAAAACTAAATTTAAAAACTTTTCTTGATTTTTATATCCCCATGGTTCTGTTTCATATAGAGATGAGATTTTTTTAATTTTTATATTCTCTCTAAGAAAAATAATTGCTCTTTTTAAAAACTCCTCTCTTGGTTCGATATTGCTTCCAAGTGAAAGATAAATTTCCATTTAAATTTCTCTTAAAACTAAATCTCTTTCAACTTCAACAATGTTTTTTGGAATATGAATTTCATTTAATCCACTTTTTGTTGAAATATAAAAAGCATATTTTAAACTATCGAAAAAGTTCACCCCTTGATCTATATAAAATGATAAAGATGCAACAAATATATCCTTTGCAATTTTATCTGTATTATCTCTTATTATTTCCTTAGATATGAGATTGAAAAATTTATCTTCATAATTAAAAATAATATTTCCTTTATCAATTGTTATAATAAAATATTCAGGTTTAAAATCATTATAACTTTTAAATCTTTTAATTAAAGAGATTAAGTTTGAACCTGAAAGATAATCAAAATCCTCTTTATCGATTCTTGCAATATCAGGAGAAGCCCTCAAACCTTCTTTAAGCATCTCTCCTTTGGCATCGAAAATAACAAATTTTTCTTTGTCTTTTGAAATTTGAATTAAATGTTTAAAAATATCTCTACATACTCCATTAGGGGTTCCATCTGTTAAAAGAATTGTTTCATAATTTACAACTTTTTCTCTAAACTTATCTTCAAAATTTTTAATATCAATAGGTGCAATTACAGGGTCTTTTTCATAAAAATCTGTCTCAATTCCTTTTTCATCAAAAATTTCAAGGTGGAGTGGATTTTCTTCATCTGAAAATATAAAATCAAAATCAATCTTTTCTAAATCAAGTGATTCTTTTATAAAATCCCCATTCTTACCTCCTATTATACTTAAAACAGTAACCTCTCCGCCAAGTTTTTTTATGTATCTTGCAGCATTTATTCCTCTTCCTCCAGGTTTTTTACTTAAAACTTCAAATTGATTTTTCCCACCCAATTGAAATTTTTTTAAATTAACCTTTTCTTCAACAAATGGATTTAAAATTACAGAGAGTATCATACCATCACTTCTCCTTTACAAGAGTTCTTATTTTTCTCTTTAATTCAAATATCTTATCTCTTATTCTTGCCGCCTCCTCAAACTCAAGAGTTTCGGCTTTTAAATGCATCTCTTCTTCAAGTTGTGTTATTAAAGATTCAAGATATTCTAAATTCATATATTTTTCACTTTCTTTAACAAAATTTTCGATTTCCTCTTTCTCTTTATATGGTAAATCTAACAACTCTTTAACAGCCTTTCTTACAGTTTCAGGTTTGATTCCATGTTTTAAATTGTATTCAATTTGAACTTTTCTTCTTCTATTTGTCTCTTCTATCGCTTTTTTCATTGATTCAGTTATCTCATCAGCATACATTATCACTTTGCCACTTACATTTCTTGCTGCTCTTCCAATTATTTGAATTAATGATGTGTGAGATCTTAAAAATCCCTCTTTATCAGCATCTAAAATTGCAACTAAAGAAACTTCCGGAAGATCTAAACCCTCTCTCAATAAATTAATACCAACAAGACAATCAAATTCACCTTTTCTTAAATCTCTAATTATTTCTGCCCTCTTAATTGTATCAATATCAGCATGAAGATATCTTACCCTGATGCCTTTTTCATAAAGATAATTTGCAAGATCTTCTGCAACTCTTTTTGTAAGAGTTGTAACTAAAACTCTCTCATTTCTTTTAACTCTCTCATTAATCTCTTTTATCAAATTTTCTATTTGATTTTCACTTTTCCTTACTTCAACTTCAGGATCAACAAGACCTGTTGGTCTTATTAGTTGTTCAACAATTTGAGATGAAACTGAGATTTCATAATCAGATGGAGTTGCTGAAACAAAAATTATTTGATTTGCTTTTTCAAGAAACTCTTCATATTTTAAAGGTCTATTATCAAGACATGATGGCAATCTAAATCCATATTCAACAAGAGTTTCTTTTCTTGATCTATCACCATTATACATACCTCTCAATTGAGGAACAGTTATATGAGATTCATCAATAAAAATCAAAAAATCTGATGGAAAATAATCAATTATAGTGTATGGTGGCTCACCAGGTTTTCTTTGAGATAGATGTCTTGTATAATTTTCAATTCCTTTAACATATCCTGTTTCAAGAAGCATCTCAATATCAAAATTTGTTCTTTGAGTTAATCTCTCTGCCTCAAGATATTTTCCTTGTGATAGAAAATATTCAACCCTCTCTTTTAATTCTTTTTTAATACTCTCAACAGCCCTTAAAATTCTCTCTTCAGTTGTTAAAAATTGTTTCGCAGGAAAGAATATGAATGTTTTTAAATCTTCAATTTTTGTTGTAAGAAGAGGATCAATTAAACAAATCTTTTCGATTGTATCTCCAAAAAATTCTATTCTGACAGCATAATCAGTATCTATAGGATAAACATCAACAATATCACCTCTAACCCTTATCTTTCCTCTTGAAAAATCTATATCGTTTCTTTCATATTGAAGCATCACAAGATTTTTTATCAATTCTCTTCTTGAAATATTTTGATTTACTTTAACCTCAATTACTCCTTTTAAAAATTCTGTTGGATCATCCCAACCATATATACATGATACAGATGAGACAACAATTGTGTCTCTTCTTTCCATTAAACTTCTTAAAGTTTTATGTCTTAATTTAACAAGATCTTCATTTATATCAGCATCCTTTTCAATATAAAGGTCACTTTGTGGTACATATGCTTCTGGTTGATAATAATCATAATAACTTACGAAATATTCAACTCTATTGTGTGGAAATAAATCTCTAAATTCAGAATAAAGTTGTGCAGCAAGTGTTTTGTTGTGTGAAATAACAAGAGTTGGTTTATTAACTCTTGCAATCACATTAGCCATTGTATAAGTTTTTCCAGAACCAGTAACACCTAAAAGGGTTTGAAATTTATAACCCTTTTTTATTCCTTCAACTAACTTCTCTATAGCTTGAGGTTGATCACCTTTAGGCTTATATTGTGATACAAGAATAAAATTGTCTTCACTCATAAATGCAATTTATATTTTATAAGATTTTTTAAAAAACTCAAGTTTAAGTTATAATTTTTTCTATGAAGATAGATGTAGTAGTTGTAGAAATAGGCTCAACTATAACAAAAATTTCAGCGTTTAACAATTTAAAAAAAGGCAAACCAGAATATCTTGGAAAAGGAATAGCACCAACAACAGTTAATGAAGGAGATGTTACAATAGGGCTTAAAAATGCAATTGAAGATCTTAAAAATAAATTGGGTCAAGGGAAAATTACATGGAACCATATGTATGGAAATTCATCTGCTGCAGGCGGACTTAAAATGACAGTTCATGGACTTGTTCCAGAAATGACAGCAAAAGCAGCTAAAGAAGCAGCACTTGGTGCAGGAGCAATAACAAAAATGGTAACTGCAGGACTTCTATCACAAAGTGATTTAAAAAAAATTGAAGAGATAAAACCAAACATAATTCTATTATCTGGTGGAGTTGATTTTGGTGAATCAAATATTGTTCTTGAAAATGCAAAAAGATTATCAAATTTAAATATTAAACCTCCAATAATTTATGCTGGAAACAAAGCAATACAAGAAGAAGTAAGAAAAATTTTTGAGGAGAAAAATTTTAAAATTTATATAACTGAAAATGTTTACCCAGAAATTGATAAATTAAATATTGAACCTGTTAGAAGAGTTATTCAAAAAGTTTTTGAAGAACATATAATACATGCACCTGGAATGGAAAAAATAAGGGATTTCATAGAAAGTGAAATTATACCAACTCCAGGTGCAGTTATGAATGCATTTATACTTTTATATGAAGAAATTGGAGATGTAATGGGTTTTGATATTGGTGGAGCCACAACAGATGTTCACTCTGTAACAGAAGGAAAAGTTGAAAAAGATTCTATTGTTGTATATCCAGAACCTTTAAACAAAAGAACAGTTGAGGGTGATCTTGGAGTTTATGTATCAAGTCAAAATGTTTTAAATCTTTTCTCAGATATTGAAAAAGAGAGTTTAAATAAATTGATGAAATATTTAAAACCTATTCCAAAAACAAAAAATGAAATTCTTATAACAAAAAAATTGGGAGAGATGTGTCTTAAGACATCTCTTTTAAGACATGTTGGAGAAATAAGATTTCTTTATACTTCTTCAGGAAAATTGAAGGCTATTTATGGAAAAGATTTAAGAAATGTTAAATATGTTATTGGAACTGGTGGTGTTTTAACACAAATTCCATCAATGAAAAGAACATTAGAAAGTATTTTTAACGGAATTATTGACGAGAGAATTCTTGTTCCAAGAAATCCAAAAATTTTAATTGATAAATATTACATATTTTCAAGTATAGGCACAATATCAAGATTATATAAAGAAGCATCAATTAAACTCTTAATTGAATCAATTGGTTTGAAAGATAAGATGTTTTAAAAATTATTTTTATCTTGACAAATTTAAAAACATTAGTATAATTATACCAACTGGTCGGTATAATAAGGAGAGATTATGAATGAAAAAAGATTAAAAGGAGAGAATACAAAAAGAAAAATAATTGATGCTGCAACAATTCTTTTTAGCGAAAATGGATATGACTCAACAAGCATTCAGGATATTTGTAATAAAGCAGAAATAAGTAAAGGTGCTTTTTTTCACCATTTTCCTACAAAAGAGTATCTTTTTTTTAGAGATTTTAAATGAATTTCTTGAAAATTTAAATGAAAAGATTAAAAGAATTGAAAAAGAATCTCATAATATTCCTCAAGCAATGGCTGAGATGACAAATATTTTGAAAGAAATTTTTGAGATATCAAAAGGAAAATTTACAATTTTCCTTGAGTTTTTAAGAAAATCTTCAAAAAATGAAGAGATTATGAAAAAACTTTCAACTAATTTTAAAAAATATGAGAATTATGTTGAAAATTTGATTGAGAAAGGGAAACAAGAGAAAACTATAGATGATAAAGTAGATTCAAAATTTATATCATCATTAATAGTATCACTTGCAATTGGAGATATTTTAAGAAGGTCCCTTTTTAAAGATGAGTATGAATTTTCAAAAGATGGAATTTTATTTTTATTGAATTCAATAAAAAGGAGGATTTAAAATGAAGATATTAATAACAGGTGGATTTGGAAACATTAGTCAAGAGGTAACAAGAGAACTTTTAAAAAGAGGTTTTAATGTAAGAGTTTTTGATATCAAAAATAAAAAGAATTTAAAAATTGCAAAAAGTTTGAAAGAAGTTGAAACTTTCTTTGGAGATATAACCAAAAAGGAGGAGATAAAAGAGGCAATCAAAGATATTGATATAGTTGTTCATCTTGCTTTTATAATTCCAAAAATTTCTTCAACTGGAATAGATATTGATAAAAAACCAAAAATTGCTGAAAAAGTAAACATTGATGGAACAAAAAATTTAATTGAGTCAATGAAGGAGATTGGAAAACCAGAGAAAATAATTTTTACTTCATCTGTTCATGTTTATGGGATAACACAACATTTACCACCTCCAAGAAAGGTTAATGAAGATTTAAATCCAAATGATTTATATTCATACCATAAGGTTATTTGTGAAAAAATGATAAAAGAATCAAATTTAAAATATTTAATTTTAAGATTAGGAGCATCAATTACTCTTGATCTTAAAATTGTAAATTTTGTTAAAGGTCTATTTGAAGTTCCACTTGATAATAGAATTGAATATGTTCATTCAAAAGATATTGCAACTGCAATTGCTAATGCAATAGAAAGAGATGATGTTTGGGGAAAAACATTAAATATAGGTGGAGGGAAAAATTGTCAATTTTTATATAAAGATTTTGTAAAAGAGATTCTTGAAGCAATAGGAATTGGAATGTTCCCTGAAGAACTTTTTACAAAAAATTATTTTGCAGTTGACTTCCTTGATACAGAAGAAAGTGAAAAATTGTTAAAATATCAAAAAAGAGGTTTAAAAGATTATATAGAAGATGTTAAAAAAGAATTGGGTTTAAAAATATATTTGATTAAAATATTTAAACCATTTATCAGATGGTATATTATGCTAAAATCACCTAATTTTTCCTTTAAATATCTATTTTTAAAAAATTACAGTTTTTACAAAAAAATTTAACTATGAATTTTTAATTTTTATTATTTCACCAATTATGCTTATTGCAATTTCATCAGGAGTTATAGCATTAATTTCAATTCCAATTGGAGAGTGAATTTTGTCTATTTTTTCAGATGGAAATCCCTCATTTAAAAGTTTTTCTCTAAATTCTTTTGCTTTATTCTTACTTGCTATTAATCCTAAATAATAAGGTTCTTTTTCTTTTTTTAAAATCTCTTTTGCAACTCCAAAATCAATTATGTGTGTTCTTGAAACAATTACAACAAAATCTCTATCTTTAATTTCAAGTTTTTTTGCAAATTCGACCATATCTTCTTTATAAACAACTGCTTCAGGAAACCTCTCCTCTTTTGCAAATTCTTCTCTATCATCAATTACAAAAATTTTAAATGGAAAATATTTCAAAAATTTATAAAGAGAATAACCAACATGACCTGCGCCAAAAATGAATATTCTATCTTTTACACCAATCACATCAACAAATGCTGTAACTCCTCCTCCGCAACTCATTCCCAACTCTCTCAACTCTCTTGTTATTGTTCTTGGTTTTTCCTCTTCAATTGCCTTAATTGCCTCTTTTATCAAAAAATATTCAAGCGTTCCTCCACCAACTGTTCCAATCGTCATTCCCTCTCTTGTAACAAGCATTTTGAAACCCTTTTTCCCAGGTGATGAACCTGAAGCATCAACTATTGTCACTATTGAAAAAATCTCACCCTTTTCAAGAAGTTCATTTGCCTTTTTAAAAATTTCAATATCATGCATTGTGTGCCTCCTTCTCTTTTAAATAATCTTCATAAGTATCAATATCTCTAATTGTATCAGGATCTTCTGTTTCAAGATCAAAAACATCTCCTTCATTTCTCGCATCATATATAATTGTTCTTAAGCCTTCTGTTTTTGGATTTAAAGATAAAATTTTTTCTTTATATTTCATTGATATATATGTTGGATGGCCTCTCTCCTTTTTAAAACATGAAACAATTATTGGAAATAGATTTTTTCTAATTTCATTTAAAAGAAGATCGACAGTTTTTTTATTTACGAATGGTTGATCTCCGAGGAAAACAATAAAACCAGAAAAATCTTCTGGGATTTTCTTTAATGCTTCCTGAATTGAAGTTAACATTCCCTCTTTATATCTGGTGTTTATCACAATTTCAAATTTTTCATTTAAAAGGTTTTTAATTGAATCATAAATTTTATCCTTTTCATGTCCTAAAACTATATAAATTTTATCAAGTTCTGTTTCCTTCAATGTATCAATTATTGTTCCAAGAATTGTAGAGTTTTTCCAAGGTAAAAGTTGTTTTATTCTTCCCTCCATTCTTCTTCCCTCACCAGCAGATATTACAATCCCTGCAATTTTCATTTCAAAAAACCTCCTTTAAAACTTTGTCTTTTTTAGATTCAAAATCTTCCAATGAAACAAAAATTAATTTTTTATTATATCTTTTCACTACATATATATCTTCAAATTTGATAATGGTTCCAAAATCTTTTAAATACTTTTTAATTTTTTCATTAACACTCTTCTCATAAAGAATAATTATCAAATCACTTTTTAAAATTAAATCTTCTATTGAAGAAAAAATTTCTCCTTCTTCAGGAATTGTTATGTTTATCTCATCAACAAAAATTTTATATTCATTAAAAACATCAAAAAATTTACTATAATCATTTTTTATAAAATCTAAATCATCTTTAACAATCAAAATGGATATGACTTTATTTAAGATTTCTGAAAATTTAAAAACATCTGTATTTTCAATTATATTCAAAAATTTAATGTAGGAATTTTTATCATCTTTTAAATCAATTTCAAAAAATTTCTCTTTCTTTTTAATCAAAAACTCTTTATAAAATTTTATATCACCTGAATTTTTTAATAACTCATTAATTTTATTCAAATCAATTGATACAAAAATCTCTTTTTTCGAAAAAACTTGAACTAAATTTTTTCTCTTTTTTATCTCTAAAAATTTATCATTTATCATTAACCAGTTATTATTTTAATTTTTTTATCATCTATCTCATATAATTTTGGTAATCCTCCAAATAGATCTCCATCAGCCTGAGTTTTAACATTATCATCTCCATATATCTCAACCTTTTTTGCTTTGAGACATTCAACTTCTTTAACTTTGATATGTCCTCCACCAAGATAAACTTTTGGAAAGTGATATAGAAATTTTAATTTTGGCATTTTATGAAAAATAATTATATCTAAAAAACCATCTTTTATATCAGAAAGTGGCGAAATCTGCATTCCTCCACCACCAAATTTTCCATTTGCTATTGTAATTAAATATGCTTTTACCTCTCTAATTTTATCATCAATTTTTAATTTAAATTGTGGTATTTTCCAATAATATAAAACATAAAAAAGGCCAATTAAATATGAAAGAAGGCCAAAACCTTTAAACTTTTTATTTGCAATGTATGTAACTTCAGCATCAAGTCCTATACCTGAAAAATTTAAAAATCTTTTATCATCTATTTTTGGATGATCGATCTCAACTATTTTTCCATTTTTTAAAATTAATTCAAGTGCTTTTATTGGATTTTTTGGAATATTTAAACTTCTTGGCAGATCTCTTCCCCTACCTGCTGGTATTATTCCTAAAACAGCATCATTATTATCAAAACCAGAAGCAATCTCTCTTGTTGTTCCATCTCCTCCAACGGATATTATGTATTTAAAACCTTTTTTTATTGCATTTTTTGCTATTTCAGTTGCATGACCTGGATATTCTGTTATCAAATAATTAAATTTTATTTTTAATTTATCAAGTATTGCCTTTATCTTTTTCCAAACCTTTAATCCTTTTCCAACTCCAGCAATAGGGTTAATTATAAAAAAATAATTTTCATCTCTCTCCATAAACTTTTTCTCCTCCTAAATAAACTTCAATTATTTTTGAATTTAAACTTAATGGGTCTTCATCTAAAATTATGAAATCCGCAAATTTACCCTCTTTTAAACTTCCAATTAAGGATGAATAATTTACACTCAAACTTGGATTTATTGTGTATGCTTTAAATGCAGAAATTATATCAATATCTTCTTCTCTATAAAAATCTTTTCCATCGACAACTCTTTCTGTTGCAACTCTTATTCCTCTAAATGGATCTATATCCTCAATAGGAGCATCTGTTCCAAAACATAAAATTTGATTTAAATTTATGAAAGTTTTAAACTTATATGCAAATTTTCCTCTTTCGCCTAAATAATTTTTAATCTTATCTATGTCAAGTATTATATGAGATGGTTGAACTGATAAAAATAATTTTATTTTATTCAAATTTGATATGAATTCATCTGAAACTATTTGAACATGTTCAATTCTGTTAAATTTATTTTTTCCAACTTCAATAAAAGCCTTCAAAACAAACTCATTTGCAAGGTCTCCAATTGCATGAACCCAAACTGGGAAAGAGTAGTAATTAATTTCTTTTATTAACTCTTTAAGTTCTTCATAGTCATAATATGAAAGACCTCTATTGTTTTCTTCATCAGAAAAACTTTCTTTCATAAAGCATGTCTTTGAACCAAGTGCTCCATCCATAAAAATTTTTACACCGCAAATTTTAAAATATTCATCACCAAAAAAACTCTTAATTCCGATCTTTTTAAAATCCTCGAACTTATCAACTGGAATTGCATTAAAAATTCTCAACTTATATCTTTTTTCAATTAAATTTTCAATTATATCTCCATCCATATTGCAAATCGCTGTTATTCCATATGAGTGCAATCTTCTAATTCCTTCTTCAATATAATTTACACTTTTATATCTATCTTTAAAAAAATTAATAACAAAATCACCTGCTCTATCCCTTAAAACACCTGAAACTTCTCCATTCTCATCCAATTCAATTTTTCCACCTTTAAATTCTCTATCTTTGTAAATATTTAACTCTTTTAAAACTTTAGAATTTACCCAAACAGAATGCCCATCTCTTCTTTTTAAAATTACAAACCTATCTTTAAAAATCTCATCAAGATAATTTTTATTTGGCTTGATTTTCCACTTCTCATCGTCCCATCCAAAACCAAAAATAACCTCTTCTCTTATTTCACTTTCTCTTAATTTTTTTAAAACAGCATCGAAATCATTTAATCCTGAAAGATTTATTTCGAAAAGAGATTTTGAAAAAAGTGAAAGGTGAAGATGTGAATCAAAAAAAGATGGAAAAACATATTTTCCTTTTAGATCAATTTTTTCTACTTTAAATGGAATATTTAAATCCTCATCACCAATATATAGAATTTTTTCATTTGAAATGACAATGTTTTTCTTTAATTTAAAATTCTCATCATAAATTCTTCCATTATAAAAAATTTTAATCATATCTTTAAAATAAATATACAATAAAAATAATAAAATAGATTAAAATTGTTATTAAAATTGATCTTTTAAAATTTAAATCATAAATGTATCTTAAACCAAGGGTTGTATAAATATAAAGGAGAATTCTTGGAGGATAGTAAAAAAAGAAGAGTGCTTTTTTTAAAATGTCACTATCTTTGTAAGTGAAAAGATATATTAAACCATATGAACATTGTGTTACTAAATTGAGATTTGAAATTATCAAAATAAAAAATAATAGAAAAGATGGTAGATATAAAAGAAGAGTGTCACTCAAAACAAAAATAAATTTTCTATCAATTCCGAAAATTTTTATAAATACTTTTATGAAAAGAGAGATGAATATTAAAAAAACAAAATTAAATGAAAGTTGAACTAATCCACCATAAAAAGCATTACTTTGTAGATTTTTAAATAGAATGAATGATAAAGCAAGAAAAAGGATAATGTAAATTAAAATTTCTTTATAAATTATATTTTTATTTTTTATCTCTTGAAAAGCCTTTTTTGGATTTATAAAAATAAAAATTAATTCCATAAAAAATTTATATCACATTTAAATAAAATTAAAAAGGGCTCTGGATTAACCAGAGCCCTAGATAATTCTTAATTTTTTATTAGTATTCAGGCATTGGAGGAGGTGATGCTTTTTCTTTCTCTGGTATCTCAGTTACTGCTGCTTCTGTTGTTAATAAGAGTGATGCAATCGACTCTGCATTTTGAAGTGCAGATCTTGCAACTTTTGCAGGATCGATTATTCCTGCATCAAGAAGGTTCTCAATCTTATGTGTTTCTGCATTGAATCCAATTCCATCTTTGCTCTCTTTTATCTTCTCAACAATCATAATTCCCTTTTCTCCAGCATTATCTGCAATTTGTCTTAATGGTGCTTCAAGTGCTTTTCTAACAATGTTAACTCCAGCAATATAATCTGTTTCTCCATTTGAAATTTTATCAAGAACTTTTTGAGCATTTATATAAACTACTCCACCACCTGGAACAATACCCTCTTCAACTGCTGCCTTTGTTGCTGCAACAGCATCTTCAACTCTATGTTTTCTCTCTTTCATCTCTGTTTCAGTTGCTGCTCCAACTTTAATTATTGCAACGCCACCTGCAAGTTTTGCAAGTCTCTCTTGAAGTTTTTCTCTATCATAATCAGATTTTGTTTCTTCAATCTGTTTTTTAATTTGTGCAATTCTTGCCTCAATATCTTTCTTTGAACCTTTTCCTCCAACTATTGTTGTATTATCTTTATCAACTTTAACTTTATCTGCTCTACCAAGCATATCAAGTGTTACATTTTCAAATTTTATTCCAAGATCTTGTGATATAACCTGTCCACCAGTTAGAATTGCTATATCCATAAGCATCTCTTTTCTTCTATCACCAAATCCTGGTGCTTTAACTGCACAACATTGGAAAGTACCTCTAACTTTGTTAACAACAAGAGTTGCAAGTGCCTCACCCTCAACATCTTCAGCAATTACTAAGAATGGTCTTCCAGTTTGAACTATTTTTTCGAGGAGTGGCAAAAACTCTTGAATTCCTGAAATCTTTTTATCTGTAATTACAATGAAGGGCTCTTTTAATTCAACTTCCATTTTTTCAGGATCAGTTATAAAGTATGGAGAAATATAACCTCTATCAAACTGCATACCTTCAACAAGTTCGACTTTTATATCAAGTCCCTGCCACTCTTCAACTGTAATAACTCCATCTTTTCCAACTTTTTCCATTGCGTTTGCAATTGCTTCTCCAATTTTTGGATCCTTTGAAGAAACTGTAGCAACTTCTGCAATTCTCTTTTTCTCATCAACTTTCATTGCAACTTTCTTAATGTATTCAACAACCTCTCTAACAGCATCATCCATTCCTCTTTTAAGCATAACTGGATTTGCACCTGCAGAAACGAGTTTTAAACCTTCATGAATCATCTCTTGAGCAAGCACTGTCGCTGTTGTTGTTCCATCTCCTGCAACATCATTTGTTTTTGATGCAACTTCTTTTAAAAGTTGCGCTCCTAAATTCTCAAATGGATCTTTCAACTCGATTTCTTTTGCAATCGAAACACCATCATCTGAAACAACTGGAGACCCAAACTTTCTCTCAAGAACAACATGTCTTGCAGTTGGTCCAAGAGTTACTTTAACTGTATCTGCAACAGCATCTACACCATCAAGAAGTTTTTTTCTTGCATCTTCATTGTATAAAATCTGCTTTGCTGCCATAGTTCACCTCCTACTCAATGATTGCTAAAATATCCCTATCGGATAAAATTAAATATTCTTTATCCTCAATTTTTACTTCAGTTCCTGCATATTTAGAATAGATAACTGTGTCCCCCACCTTCACTTCCATTGGGCTTCTTTGCCCATTATCTAGAACTTTTCCTGGTCCAACAGCAATAACCTTTCCCTTTTGGGGTTTCTCTTTTGCAGTATCAGGCAAAACAATTCCTGATTTTGTTTTTTCTTCTTCTTTTTCTGGCTCAACAATAATCTTGTCACCAATTGGTCTTAATTTCATATACTCACCTCCTTATTAGCACTTAAGTATATAGAGTGCTAAATCTAATATAAAATTATAAAAACAATTATTTTTTTGTCAAGAGTTTTGTTTTATGACAAAGTTGCTATTCTAACTCTCCTCTAACATCTCACTCCATTTTTTAGCAAGTTCATCTCTTCTTGGTTTATAAACTGCTTCAAAAAAATATCTTTGAGATAAAAGAACTCCTTTATCATAAGAAGAAACAATTTCAATTGCCTCTTTCCATGCTTTTTCAAATTTTCCCTTAAACCTTCTTTCAATCTCTTTTTCAAAATCTTCTTCAGTTTGAATCTCTCCTCCGATTGTGTAATAAACCTTTCCATCAATCTCAACTGCATATGCCATCTCATCTCCAATTGTTTCGATTTTAAAAGATTCTCTAATTTTTTGTAGTTTGTCTTCACTCACCTTTTTTCTCTTAAGAATTATCTCCTTTGGCGAAATCTCCTTCTCTCCTTTAAATCCCTTTTTTGCTGCTGCATAAAATATTGCTCTATTCAATCCAAAACTTTTTGCTTCAGTTAAATCTTTTCCAAGAACATATGCCCTTGCTGCCTGAAGAGTGGCCATAACTTGAAATCTTCCAATAGCCATTTTTACCTCCTTATCCCTTTAATTTTTTTCCAATATAAAGTTACCATTGGTGCATCTCTTCCCAATATATACTTACTATTTAACTCTTTTATAACAATTCCCTCATGACCCTCTTTTATACTCTCCCTTAAATCTTCTTCTAAATCTTTGAGTTTTTTAAAATTTAGAATTTTAACTGGCTCCAAGAATTTTATTGAATTTATTAATTCCTTTCTCTTAATCAGAGGATGATCGCCAACAAATTCATATTTATAAAAAATTATGTCAAATATGTAAATCATAGGATTTGCTTTTTTTGTATTTGAAAAAAGAGATGGAATAAATCTTCTTCCTTTATCTGAAATCAACTCTCCATCCAAAATTGTACCATCAGGAACATATTTAAATATCTCTTTATCAATATTCAATTTTTCACTCCAATCTGGATTTTTCTCCAACCTTCTTCCAAAAAAGAATGTTTTTCCTTTGTCTTTAATTATCTGTATCCTCCATCCATCAACTTTTGGTTCTACAATCCATTCACCAAATAACTTCTCTCCAAAATATGGAATTGGTTGCATTAACCAAATAGGTTTTAATTTTTCTGTATCAAAAATAACACCTCTATTCAAAATAAATGAGAGAAGTTTTGAATCTTCTATTATTGAATATGGTTTATCTATCCAGTATGAAACTCTATGAGGTCTATCTTGACTCTCTTCTCCTTTTATATTTTTTGTTCCAATTACTCTAACAATTCTTGGTAAATCATAAATTGAATCGATCCTTAAATTCAATTCATTTAAATCTTTTTTAAATTTTTCTCTTATAAAATTTTCAAAAAAATATAAACCATCTTCAATTTCAAACCTATTATCATCATTTATTTGAGTGTATGGAAAAACAAAGAAAATTGATGCACCATTTCCTGTTACTGCTGTATATGGTGATTTAAAACCATTTTGAATAAAGTAATCTTTAATTTTTTGAGACATATGAATTGCATTTTTCAGTTCACTCTCATTTGAAGGATAATTTTTTTCTCTTAATGGGTCAATATCGATTACTGTCAAATTTAATCCAACGATATCTTCTCTTTTTGCAGCATTTTTTAAATCTTTTTTCCTATCTCTAATACCAACATAAACATTTCTCTTGTTATTAAATTCAATGCAAATTTTTAAAAAATCTTCTTCATTTTTTGCAAATCTTATTATTGGAAAAAATTCATCTTTTAAAAGTCTTAGTTCAGATGGTCCTTTATGATTTAATATTTTATAAGTTAACTTAATATCTTCAATTAAATAATCTTTGTTCATTTTCTAAATTCATTTTAATAAATTTATGGTATAATTTGAAATTGTTGTTTAAAAGAGGAATGTTATGTATACATTTGATATACTTAAAAAACAATTAAATTCATTAAAAGAGTTTTTAGAACTTAAATATATATCAATCAAAACAACAAGCCAGCAAATATCTGTTGGAGATGAAATAAATGAAGGTTATAAATATAGAATAAAAATTGATGAAAATACAAATTTTGAAGCATCAAGAGATTATGATTTCAATGAAAAGGAGATATCAGTATTAAATTTTTTTGTAAAACTCATCTTTGATTCTATTTTTAATAATGGATATTTTAATTTAACAGATTTTAAAAATGAATTTAACATAAATGGTTTTGATAAATCAATTTCAGATTCAAATGTGAAATTGAGAGATGAAATTTTAAAGATTCTTCTTGAAACGATAAAGATGAAAGATGAAGAAACTTTTGAACATTCTCAAGGTGTTTCTTACTATGCAAAACATATAGCAAAAGAGTTTTTTGAAGATGAAGAGAAGATAAAAATTATTGAGATTGCATCACTTCTTCATGATATTGGAAAGATATCAATAAAAGAACAAATTCTCTTTAAACCATCTAAATTAAGAGAAGATGAATTTGAAATGATCAAAAAACATCCTGAAGTTGGTTATAAAATTTTATCTAAAAGTGAAATTTTGAAAGATTTAGCAAATTATGTTCTTTTACATCATGAATGGGTTAATGGAATGGGATATCCTTTTGGTATTAAAGGCGATAAAATTCCAATTGAGGCACAGATAATATCAATTGCTGATTATATTGAAGTAAATCTTCAGGGAAGAAATTATATACCAAGAAAAACAATAAATGAATTAATAAATGATTTAGAAAATCTAATAGATGTAAAATTCAAAAAGGAGGTTGTTGAAGCAGCAATTAAAATTTTAAAAATAGAGGAAGATGGCGGTAAAGGTGTTATATATTAAAACAAGAAAGAGAGTTGAAGCAGTTGATATAACAGACTCTGTTTTGAATTTTGTTAAAGATAGCAATGTAAAGGATGGCATACTCTTTTTATATGTTCCTCATACAACAGCAGGAATAACAATAAATGAAAACGCTGATCCAAGTGTCATAGATGATATTTTAAATAAATTGAATGAAATTGTACCAAAAATTGGAAATTACAAACATATTGAAGGCAATTCAGATTCACATATAAAATCATCAATTATAGGAGTTTCTAAAAATTTAATAATTGAAGATGGAAAAGTAATTCTTGGAACTTGGCAAGGAATTTTCTTTCTTGAGTTTGATGGACCAAGGGAAAGAAAGATTATTTTAAAAATTTTAAAGAATGAATAAAGACGAATGTATTATCATTATTGGAGAAGGAGGAATACCTTCAGATTTTCCCAAAAATGAACTTTCAGAGTTTCTAATATTGAAGGCAAAAATTGAATCTTTTTTAGATTTAAATGAAGAAGAGAGGAAAAGATTTGAATATTTAAAAAATAAATTAAAGGGATGGAGAAGAAATTTTAGAAATGATGAATATTTTCATTCTTTATTTGATCTTTCAAATTTTATTCAATTGAAATATAGAATTAAAACTTTTTTTGCATTTTTAGATTTTTCTGAACCAGATTTAATGAAATCAATTGAGGATGCAATAAAAAACAATTTTAAGAGAATTTTTGTTGTTTCAACAAAGTTGATAAATAAAAAAGAGGAGGAGTTGAAAATATCTGACGAAATAGAATTGATGAGAAAAAAATATAAAGGTATAGAAATAGTAAAATTAACAGAATTAGATTTTGAAAAAATTTCATCATTTTTGATAAATTTAGTTGAAAATATTGGAGATAGATGATGATTACAAAAATCATATCTTTTTTAATTTTAATTTTATTGGGTTTCTTTTTAAAAAAAATTAAATTTTTAAATGAGAATGAAGGAGATATTTTAAGGAAAATTCTTTTTAATGTTTCTCTTCCATCTCTTGTTATGTATTCAATATTAACATCAAATTTTTCAGGAAATTTTATTAAAATTTTTTTAATTGTTCCCATTACAATGCTGATTCAATTTATTATTGTTTTTCTTTTAGGTTCAATCTATATAAAGGATAGAAAAGAACTTGCAACTCTCATATTAATATGCGTAATGGGTAACACAGCATTTTTAGGATATCCTCTTGTTGAATTGTTCTTTGGTTTAAAAAACCTTCCAATTGGAATTTTATATGATCAGGTTCATTTTTATACATTTCTCATTATTGTTTATCCTCTTATCTCAATAATCTCAAGAAATGAGAAATTTTCATTTAAATCATCTTTTATAACTCCTCCTGTTATCGCATTTTTAATCTCATTGATTTTAAAAAATTTCAATATGTCTTCATTCTTCATCGAATCTCTTAACATTTTAAAACAATCTGTTACTCCACTTGTTTTAATCTATCTTGGAATAAATCTCGATTTAAATATTACTAAAAATGACCTAAAATATCTTTTGCCTACAATTTTTTTAAAATTGATAATTCTTCCATTCATTACTCTTTATATTTCCAACCTTTTGAAATCAGAACAAATAGTAAAAAATGTTTCAATTTTACAATCAATGATGCCAACAATGATGGCAACAATAATTTTTGGTTCACAAATTGGATTGAATAAGAAAAATATAGCCAAAGCAGTTGGAATAACAACAATTTTATCTACATTAACAATAACTATTTTATCTAAATATTTAATAAGTTAAAATAAAATTTAGTGAATTCCAAAGAAAAGGAGGTGAGAGATGGAAAGATTAAGAGAAGAGATTCTCTTCATTCTCTCAAGAAAAGATACAGATTTTTTCGAAATTGTATCAAAATGCAATTTCACAGCAAAAGAGGTTCTTGATGAATTAAAAAAAATGGTTAAGGAGGGTTTAATAGAGGAAAAAAATGGAGTGTTTCATTTAAAGGATAAAATTGAATTAAAAATTTCAACAAATTTTATATGTGATAAATGCAACGGAAGAAGAGTATATGATAAAGATGGTTTATGGGATGGATTAAAGAGAAAATATGAGGAGATATCAAAATTAAGACCAAAACCAGTTCAAATTTTTGATCAAGGAGTTATTGACTCTGATACTGCAATTGGTAGATTTTTATATATGCTAACAAGGGGGGATTTATACAAAAAGAAAATTTTAATTTTAGGAGACGATGATTTAATGGGAATTTTATTTTCACTTTCAAATATAACAGATGAAATTTTTGTTCTCGAGATTGACAAAAGATTGGTTTCCTTTATAAATGATATTAAAAAAGAGTATAAATTAAATAATTTAAATGCAATTGAGTATGATGCGAGAGAACCTCTTCCAGACGAACTAAAAGATAGATTTGATACTTTTTTCACAGATCCAGTTGAAACAGTTGATGGTCTTTTAATTTTTGTTTCAAGAACTCTTTCTGGTTTAAAGGGGGATAGAAATGCAGGATATTTTGGATTGACTTCAATTGAATCGAATGGAGAAAAATGGTTGAGAATACAAAAAGGTTTAAATGAAATGAATCTTGTTGTAACAGATATAGTTAGAAATTTCTCATTTTATGAATTAGGAGATGATATATTAAAAAGTGATCTTCTGATTGTAAAAGATAATCCATTTAACATCCAAAATCCAAATTTTTTCTGGTATAACTCTCACCTTTATAGAGTTGAAGTTGTGGGAACAAAAAAACCTAAATATATACAAAAAATTGATATTGGAAGAGAGTTATATTTTGATGATTATACATATGTTGTAACACCATGAGTGAAGAAAATATTTTATTAAGGCCCTTTTGGGCTGAAATTAATCTTGACAATTTAAAAAAGAACTTTCTCTTTATAAGAAATAGAGTGAAAGACAAAAGGATAATATCTGTTGTTAAAGCAGATGCTTATGGTCATGGTGCCCCTGAAATAGCGAGCGAACTTGAGTTCTTGGGTAGCGACTATTTTGCAGTCGCTACCCTTGAAGAGGGTATTGAATTAAGAGTTAAAGGTGTATCAAAACCAATTCTTATTTTTGGATACATATTTCCAAAACAAGTTGATTATGTTCTAAATTTTTCCTTAACACCTACGATTTATTCAATTGATTTTGCAAAAGAGTTGGATAAAATTTGTGAATTGGCAAGAGAAAGAGTTAATGTTCACATAAAAATAGATACTGGGATGGGTAGGGTTGGAATTTTATGGAGCGAAGCAAAAGATTTCATTAAAGAGGTATCAAAATTTAAAAATATAAACATTGAAGGTCTCTATGCACATTTTTCATCTGCAGATGAAAAGGATAAAACATATACAAGAATTCAATTTGAAAGATTTTTAAAGGTTGTTGATGAAATTGAAAAAGATGGAATCAAAATACCACTAAAACATCATGGAAATTCTGCAACAGTTATTGATTTACCAGAATATATTCTTGATGGAGTAAGATGTGGAATATCATTATATGGTTTAAGACCATCTGATGAAGTTAAAAAAGTTAAATTATATCCTGTTATGAGTTTACACTCAAAAATAATTTTTTTAAAAAGAGTTCCTGAAGGAACTCCAATAAGTTATGGAAGAACATTTATTACAAAAAGAGAGAGTTTAATAGCAACTCTTCCTTTTGGTTATGCTGATGGATATCCAAGAGTTCTTTCAAATAAAGGAGAAGTTATTTTTAGAGGAAAAAGGGCAAAAGTTGTTGGAAGGGTTACAATGGATCAAGTTATGATTGATTTAACAAAATTCAAAGATGTGAAAGTTGGAGACGATGTTATAATTATGGGTAAAGAAGGAAAAGAAGAAATTACTGCAGATGAAATCGCCAAAAAGTGTAATACAATAAATTATGAGATTGTTACAAGAATTGGAAAAAGAGTTCCAAGGGTGTATATTAAAAATGGTGAGGTTATTAAAATTAAAACTTTGCTTGATAGATGAAAGGAGGTTTTTATGGAAAAAGATAAGAAAAAAAAGAGAAATGAAAATAGTCTTAAATTCTATTTTATTTTTTCTGGAATCATAATTTTAGCTTTTATTTTCTTAATTCTAACATTCTCTCTATCTCAAAGAGAGATTTCACTTGATAGGGCATTAAAGGAGATATTTGGAAAAGATTACAAGGTATTAGAATCCAAAAGTTTTACTCTACCAGAAGAACCAGATTTTGCTTTATCAATTGATACAGTCGTTAATTCAAAGGGAACAATAATAGGAAAATATATACTTTTGCCAATTAAAGATCTTTCATTGAAGAATCCTGACAATCAAATAAAAATTGTTGTTGTTTTCGATGAAAATGGAAAAATCAAAAATATTAAACCTTTAAGTAAAGTGATGACAAAAAACGAGACAAACTGGGATGAATTTTTCTCAAAATTCATAGGAAAAGATTATAAAGACCTTTTATCAATAGTTATTCCATTGCCTTCTGAAAATAGTGAACTTGCAACAACTTTTAAAGATAAAATTTTAAAAAGCGCTGCAATATCATATATAAGTGAACATGGAGTTGAATCATATACTTCTTTAAATCCAAAAAATCAATATGAAAATCAAACAAAAAGATTGGTTGTTGGAGATAAGATTCCAAATTTTCAAACAGTTGATGTAAATGGAGAAGTTATTTCAAATGAAACAATAAAAGGTAAAAAAACAATAATTATTTCAACGAATGCGACATGTGGTTCATGCATTGAAAAGACGCATGCATTTGATGAGTTAATATATAAAATCGGAAAAAATAAAAAATTCAACTATATTTTAATTTCTGAAACTTCAAAAGAAAAAACTGTAAATGAATATCTAACAAAAACTCAAAACAAAAATATGAAGATAGTTATTGATCAATCTCAAGAAATTTTAAAGAAGTTAACAATTGAGTTTACTCCTGATGTTTTATTTGTTGATGCAGATGGAACAATAATTTACCACAACTTTCCTTCAGCAAATGATATAGAAACAAGATTGACAGACTTTCTTAAATGAAAAATAAAATAATCTTAATAACTTTAATATTTTTAATACTTTCCTTACTGAGTTATAAAATTATTTTTTCAAAAAATAGTGAAATTATTATTTACTATTTCTATATAGAGGGTTGTCCTGAATGTGCAAGAGTAAAACCTTATCTTGAAACAATTGAGGCAAGGTTCAATAATTTAAAAATTACTAAATTAAATATAGCAGAAAAAGAAAATCAGGAATTGAGAGCAAAAATTGATGATTATTACAATGTACCAGAAGACAAAAAAGGGGTTGTTCCAGCAATTTTCATTGGAAAAAGTTTTTATATTAGAGAAAAAGATATTTTTGATAACTTAAATTCAAAAATAGAAAATTTTGATTATACAGAGAATGAATTTTTGCTTAATGCATTAAAAGAAAATATTTCTGGAAAAGAGAAGATAAAGGAATATTTTGAAAAATTTGGTTTATATGTGATTCTTGTTGCAGGTCTAATAGATGGAGTAAATCCATGCGCATTTGCAGTTTTAATATTTTTTATAACATTTCTCTTAACAACTGGAAGAAAGAAAGAGGATATTTTAAAAGTTGGAATTTCTTTCACAATAGGAGTTTTCATTGCATATCTTCTATCAGGAGTGGGTCTATTTAGATTTATTCAAAGATATTCAATAGTTGGTATATTTTCAAAAATCCTTTACATTGTTACAGCAATTCTTGTTCTTATATTTGCCACTCTATCTTTAATTGATTACTATAAAATAAAAATTGGAAAAGGAGAAGAGATAACATTACAACTTCCTGGTTTTTTTAAAAAAAGCGCAAGGGAGATTATCAAAAAAAATTTAAACACATCTTTTGTTGCACTTTCAGCATTTTTAGTTGCCTTTCCTGTCTCAATAATAGAATTTTTATGCACTGGACAAACATATCTACCAACCATTGTTTACATTGTTGGAGTTCCTGAACTTAGAACAAAAGGAATATTCTATTTAATTGCTTACAATTTCATGTTTGTTTTGCCTTTAATTATTATATTCTTAGGGGTATATTTTGGTCTATCACAAAGAGTTCTTGGTAAAGTCATGAGGGAAAATGTTGGAAAAATAAAACTTATCACTTCAATTATATTTTTCATCCTTGGTGGATATTTAATTTATCTTGTTCTAAAATCGTTTGGAATAATCTTTTAAAGTTTTATAATTAATTAGATGAGAAGGAAAGTAATTAAAAGAAGGGTTTATAAAGAAAGAAGACTTGCTCTTGTGTTTATTTTAATTTTTATTGTAATATTCCTTTTTTCATTGAGATTTTTTTCATTTAACCCTCAAAACGAAAATGTAAAAGTATATTTTTATGATGAAAAATCAAAAGAACTTGTCTTTGAAAAAAGAACAATTCCAAAATATAGAAATTTAACTGAAAAAATAAAAAGGTTATCTGAAGAGGTTATTAAAGGACCAAAATCTGAATCCCTCGTTAAAGTTGTTGATCCAAACACAAAAGTTTTATCAATTGAAATCGACAAAGATAGAGTTATAATTTCATTCTCAAAAGATATAAAAAATAGAGTAATAGAAGGTGTTTCAGGAGAAGTAGCGTCTCTTTACTCAATTGTCAATACAATTTTAGGAAATACACCATTAAGAACAGTTGATTTATTGATAGAAGGAAAAAGAGAGAATTTTTATTGGGACTCAATATCAATTTCATCTCCACTTTCATTTTTGTCATCAAAACTTCCTTCTGGAAGAAAAATATTTCTCTATTTTTATGATAAAAACCTTCAATATCCCATCTTAATTCAATCTTACATAGAAGAGCCAAAAGATCTTTTAGATTGGTCAAGATTGATTTTTGAAAAATTAAGAAGTGGACCACCAAGAGAGTATGAAAATATTTTATCTAAAACTGTTCCAGATATTGCAACTATTAAAGATATAAAAATTGAGGGAGATACTGTTATTTTAAACTTCAATCCAGAAATATTGTCTTATAAAGGTTTTGGTTCATCATCTGAAATTGCATTTATGTATTCAATAACTCTATCAATGACTGAAATACCAGGAATTAAAAAAGTTCAATTTCTTATTGATGGAAAAATGGTTGAAACAATAGGTGGAAATTTTGAAACAATAAAACCTATAACAAGATGGTATTATGATTTAAATCCACCTCCTGAAAATCTATATGGCTATCCAATATATTACATTATAAAATTAGATGGAAAATATCTTATTTCACCTCAAATTGTTTTCACAAACAAAAAAGATGAGGCGAAAATCATTTTTGAAAAACTTCTCTCACCCCAATCTCCTTTTTTATCTTTTATTCCAAAAGATACTAAAATAATCTCATATTCAATTAAAAATGAAGTTCTTAAAATTAATCTCTCTTTAGACCCCTCAAAAATTGAATCAAAAGAGAAAGAAGAACTTTTAATTAAACAAATAGTTCTAACTTTTACAGATTCTCTAGGAGTTAAAGAGATTGATATTTCAATAGATGGTAAAAAAATAAAACTTCCTTTTGGTACTGACCTAAACAAAAAATTTACAAAAGATACCCTATGATAATTGAAGGAACTATTGTATCTGGTTTCAAAGAGGGTTCAAAATATATAAAAATCTATAAAGAAAAAATTAAAAAATTGATAAAAAAAGAAGTTTATGAAGGCACACTAAACATTAAAACATCTCTTGATATTAAAAGTTTAAAATTTAGAAATTTATTAAAAATTGATGGTTTTGATAGTTATGGTGCAGTTTATTTAACAAAATGTAAACTGAATGGGGAAGATGCTTATATAATAATTCCAGAAAAAACAAAACATAAAAATGTCTTTGAAATTGTTTCAGATGTTTCTTTAAGAGAAAAATATAATTTTAAAGATGGTGATAAAGTTTTTATTGAATTTGAAACAATAGATTAAACAACTTTCTTAACAACAAGTTTTGAAATTAACTTTAAACTCTCCATTACACCAATTCCTTGAACTGCAACTGCTTCATAAAATGGGAATGAATTTAAATTTAATGCCTTATTTAACTCTTCAACAGAGACAATATTTGGTAAATCTCTTTTGTTGTATTGAAAAACAATTGGCGTATCTTCAATAGATAAACCATATTCTTTCATATTTTCAATCATATCCTTTAACGATTCGATATTTTTTTCGAAAATTTCTTTTTGAGAATCTGCAACAAAAACAATTCCATCTGTTGCTCTTAAAATTGTTTTTCTTGTCAAAGAGTAAATTGCCTGTCCTGGTACAGTGTATAATGAAAGTTTTATTGTATATCCCTTTATATTTCCAAGATCAAGTGGTAAAAAATCAAAAAATAGGGTTCTCTCATCTTGAGTGGCAATTGATGTAAATTTACCCTTAAGATCCTGCGGCAATCTCTCATAAATAAACCTTAAATTTGTTGTCTTACCACTCATAGCAGGACCATAATAAACAATTTTAAACGTTATCTCTTTTGTGGAATAATTGATTAGAGCCATTGATTTGAATTATCTTTTAAAAAAGATTTTCAAGTTTATTTTCAATCTCTTCTTCTAATCCCTCTTTTTCTTCTATCTTCTTTTCTTTTGTTATTGTAACATTCTTTAGAAATGGTGATATTTCTGAATGAATCTTTTTAGACCAAAACCTTATTGCACCAACTGGAGCGGAATTGTCAAAAACTATTATCAATAAAACTTGTGGAACAAGCAAAGATATATGAATATTTGTCTCTTCTCCTTGGTGAAAAGTTACAGTAAACTCCTTTTCACCAAGAAGTTTTGCAAGTTCATTTGTTGCTGAAAATAGACCTGCTGAAAGAGCACAAATATTTGATGCATCTCTTCTTGAAATTGAACCATGTTTTGTTATTAATTGTCCTGATCTATCTGAAAGAAGAATCTGCTTTGCTTGAGAATCAGCAAGAGTTTGAGCAAGATAATCATCAACTCTTTTTAAATCTTCATCAGATATAATCACTGAACTTAAACCTTCAGCCATTCTCTTTCTCCTTTCTAAAAGAAATTATACCTTTTTTATATAACTCTTCAACAATTTTTATCATCTTGACTTTTTCTGTTCCCATATCTTCAATTATATCACAACATCTTTTTTTTCCATCAACTAAATTTAAAAATCTCCATTCATCTATATTCAATGAGAAATTTTCAACTTCAACCTTTTCATTTATTGAAGGAACAAAATTTAAAATATCCTCTTTATTTTTAAACTCATCTTGCAAAACCATTGCATCAAGAACAGATTTCGATGTTTCCTCATCAATTGTTGGTGCAGGAAGAATGATATTTTCAACAAATCTGAAAGAGCCACTTTTCCAATTTAAAATCTCAATTAAAGCCTCTTTACCAATGTTATCAATTGAATGTGCGTGAATCAATTTACCATTTTTGAAAAAAATTTCCCCCTTCTCTCTTGTGGGTAAAACAATTTCAAGTTTTCCTGTTTTACCCATGTTTGAGAGAGTTTGAATTAAATCCAAAATACCAAGAATTCCTAAATCTCCTTTTAATTCCATATAAAACCACCTTTTATTTTTTTAATTTTATGTTATTATACAATAAATTGATAAAAATTTAGAGGTGAATAATGGGAATGCCAATTGGACCAAAAGTTAGAAGGGTTTCAGTTATGATTTTAACAGCCTCAAATTTTATGATTAAAGGAAAAATTTCAGTGCCAGAGGATATGAGATTTTCAGATGCATTAAATAAATTTTTAAAGGAGACAAAATTTATTCCTGTAATTGAACTTGAGATTTTGGATATAAATAAAAATTTAATTGGTAAAAGCGATTTTTCGCTTGTTAATAAAGACCTCGTTGTTGCAATTTATCCTCTTGAAAAAGGATTATAAATTTGTTATATAAAATAATTTAATTTCAAATTTCAAAAAAATTTCAATTTCATTAAAACTATTGGTGTTATAATTAAATTGAAGACTGGAGGTGAACATGGAATTTTGGGATTATCTAACTGATAACTCAAGGCAGGTATTCTACCTTGCTCAAGAGGAAGCCCAGAGATTGAACAATAACTACATTGGAACAGAACATCTTTTGCTTGGAATAATGAGATTGGAAAATAGTTTAGCAGCAAAAGCGCTCTCTCGTTTCAATTTAGATTACTCAATACTTGCATCAAAAGTTAGAGAAATGGTCTCTGGACTTTCAACAGAAGAAGATTACTATTCATCAAAAAGAATAATTTTAACTCCAAGAGTTAAAAGAATTCTTGAGTTATCTAAAATGATTGCTCAAGAGATTGGAGAATATTATGTAGATACTGAACATATACTTCTTGGAATGATTGAAGAAGGGGAGGGAATGGCTATAAAGATTCTTGAAGAACTTGGAGTTGAATCAGAAAGGTTAAAAGAAGAGATATATGAATTAATTGAAGAGAGAAAATATGGAAAAAGAAGTGAAGAAAGAAGAGATAGAACTAAAGAGAGAACAAAAACTCCAACTTTGGATCAATTTTCAAGAGATTTAACACTTCTTGCACAACAAAACAAACTTGATCCAGTTATTGGAAGGGAAAAGGAGATAAGTAGAGTCATTGAAATTTTATCAAGAAGAACAAAAAATAATCCTGTCTTAATTGGAGATCCTGGAGTTGGAAAAACTGCTATTGTGGAAGGGCTTGCACAAAAAATTGTAAAAATGGAGGTTCCAGAAATTTTAAAAAACAAAAGAGTAATTGCACTTGACCTTCCATCACTTGTTGCTGGAACAAAATATAGAGGAGAATTTGAAGAGAGGATGAAAAGAGTTTTACAAGAGATCAAAAGAAGCCAAGGAGAAGTTATTCTTTTCATTGATGAGATTCACACTCTTGTTGGAGCAGGAAGCGCAGAAGGAGCAATAGATGCTTCAAACATTTTAAAACCAGAACTTGCAAGAGGAGAAATACAATGTATTGGAGCAACAACTCTTAAAGATTATAGAAAATATATAGAAAAAGATTCTGCTCTTGAAAGAAGATTCCAACCAATATTTGTTGAAGAGCCAACTCCTGAACAGACAATAGAAATATTGAAAGGTTTAAGAAGCAAATATGAAGAGCATCACAAAGTAAAAATACTTGATGAAACAATAGTTGAGGCTGTTAAACTTTCAACAAGATATATAACATCAAGATTCTTACCAGATAAAGCGATTGATCTTATAGATGAAGCAAGTGCAAAAGTTAGATTAAGGTTGTCATTGAAACCTCAAGAGATAATTGAACTTGAAAATAAGATAAAAGAAGCAAAGGAGAAGAAGATAAAGGCAATAGGTGAACAAAAATTTGAACTCGCTGCAAAGTATAGAGATGAAGAAACAAGATTAAGATTAAAACTTGAAGAGTTAAAAGAGAATATAAGGAAGATGAGAGAGATGGAGAGACCTGAAGTAAAACCAGAAGATATAGCAGAAGTAGTTTCAATGTGGACTGGAATTCCTGTTAAGAGATTGATGGTTGAAGAGAGAGAAAGATTGTTGAAACTTGAAGAGGAACTTCACAAAAGAATTGTCGATCAAAATGAAGCTGTTGAAGCAGTTGCAAAAGCAATAAGAAGAGCGAAAGCAGGACTTAAAGATCCAAATAGACCAATTGGTTCATTTCTATTTTTAGGACCAACTGGAGTTGGAAAAACAGAACTTTCAAAAGCGCTTGCAGAGATACTATTTGATAGTGAGGATGCTCTAATTAGACTTGATATGTCAGAATATATGGAAAAGTTCAATGTCTCCCGCCTTATTGGTTCACCTCCAGGCTATGTTGGTTATGAAGAGGGTGGACAATTAACAGAAGCAGTTCGCAGAAGACCATATTCAATAATTCTTTTTGATGAAATTGAAAAGGCACACCCTGATGTTTTCAACATTCTTTTACAAATACTTGACACAGGAAGATTGACAGATAGTCAAGGACATCAAGTTGATTTTAGAAACACAATCATAATTTTAACTTCAAATATTGGAACATCTTATGATTCAAATAAGAAATTTGGTTTTGTAAAAGAGGAAGAGATTGATTATAAAGAGATGAAGACAAGAATATTAAATGAACTTAAAAATATTTTTAGACCAGAACTATTGAATAGAATAGATGAGATAGTCATATTTAACTATCTTTCAAAAGATGATGTTAAAAAGATTCTTGATATCATGCTTAAAAGAATTAGAGATGAACTTAAAGATAGAAGCATATCTATTGAGTTAACTGAAGATGCAAAGGATTTTCTTATTGAAAGAGGTTTTGATAAAAACTTTGGTGCAAGAAATCTTTGGAGAACAATTCTTAAAGAAGTCGAAAACCCTTTATCTGAAAAACTTTTGAAAGGCGAGTTTGAAGATGGAGATTCAATATTGATTGATAAAGATACAGATTCGCTAACATTCAAAAAAATTGAAGAAAAAGAGAGTATCTCTCAGGGCTAACTATCTACAAACAATAAATGAAATTATAAAAGGGGAGTTATTCCCCTTTTATAATTTATTGGGAAACTCTTTTTATCTTAAAAATCAAATTTTAGAGAAAATAAAAAACATCCTTAAGGTTGAGAAGGTAAATGTTATTGATGGAGAGTTAGAAAAAAAGGAGATTTTAGATATAATTGAATCGCCATCATTTTTCTTCACAACTCTACTATTTTATATAAAAGATGCAGATAAAATTGATAATTTTAGATGGGAAGAGTTTAATTCAAGAAAAAATAGAGTTATAGTTTTTGAAGATAAACAGGGAAAAATTCCACCCCCGCCTATTTATCTTGAAGATAAAGTTAAATATGTTTATGAATCTTTAATTGATGAAAATATTTTGAAAAAATGGGTTATCAAAAAGTTTGATGAAAATGGAAAGAAAATTGATGATAGAGCAGTAAGTAAACTTATTTTTGAACTTCAAAATGATATAGATCTTCTTTTTTATGAAATTGAAAAACTCTCACTTCTTGATAAAGATGAGATAAATGAAGAAGATATAGATATCTACTCTTATAAAATAAATATTCCAAATGTTTTTGATATCATTTCAAGTTATTTAAAAGGTAGAAAAAGAAAATTTTTAAATTCAATTGAAGATTTGATTCAAAAAGGAGAACCATTTGAAAAAGTCTTTTATATTCTTTTGTCAAAAGTTTTAAATTTGTTGGATATAAAAGTTGCTACTTTGAGAGGATTTAATGAAAAAGAATTGAGAGAAAATTTAAAACTCTCTCAAAACCAAATCTCATTTTTAATAAATGAAGCAAAAGAATATTCTTATGAAGAACTCTATAATTTTTTAAATGAACTTCTTGAAATAGAAAAAAGAATTAAATTAAGCAAAGGATATTTAAGAGAAAAAATTGAATTAGATTTAATTAATAGATAATCTCTTAAAATTTTAAGAGTGCTTTCATTAAGTTGCTTTTCTTCCTTGCTGCTGTATTTTTGTGAATAACACCCTTACTTGCAGCATGGTCTATAAAAGATATAGCAATTTTTGATTTTTCTAAAAACTCTTCTTTTGTTTCTGCTTTTAATGCCTCTTTTATTAAATTTTTCATTCTTGTTTTATAATATCTATTTCTTTTTTCTCTTTTCAAACTCTTTTTAACATTCTTTATACCAGATTTAATTCTTTTTGCCATATTCCAAAACTCCTTTCAGTTAAAAATCAACTTATATATTTTATCAAAAATCAATATTATTTCAACTTCTTAAGTTTCATTTCACAAATTTTACAAAAAAATTTATCTTTTCTATCAACATTTAAAATTGATAAGGAAAAATTCATAACACAATTTTTATTGTTGCAATGGCTCAAACCAAAAAGATGTCCAACCTCATGAACTGCTTCTTTCACACATCTCTCAATAAATTTATTTATATCTTTATCATATAATCTATAAATTGAAACAACTCCATATTTTCCTCCAAGTTCTGCACTTCCAAATAAAAAATTATAACCTTCATCATAAATATCTTCATTTATAACACCAATTATCTTTTTTGCATCATCAATTTTTAAATCCCTCATGAGTTTCAATAACTTACTTGCATAATATTGATTTCTTAAATAATTTTTACAAATATCGTTTGGAAAAATCAAATCATTAATTTCAGTTTTCATTGAAAAGATATCTTGAAGATTTTTTTGAATTTCTTTTAGAATGAATTCAGGCGGTGAAATTATTGGTACAATCTTAATTATTTCTTCCATAATAATATTTTAACAAAAATATTGTGTTATAATTCTATGGATTAGGAGGTGCAACAGATGGGAAGACTTAAAAAGATTAAAGAAGAAAGAAAAAGAATTAAACAGGAAGGAGTTTTAGATAAAAATAAAATAAAAAATATAATTTTAAAATCTATTGCTCTTTTCTTAATAGCAATTATTCTTGTTTTTGGAATAACTTTTGCAATTGCATACAAAGATAGGGATATCTATGCAAAGGTTGGCTCAACTCTAATTAAAAATAGCGAATTAAATTCAAGAATTGAGGCTGTTAAAAATCAATATAAAAATTATGGAATTGATCCTAATGACCCTCAATATAAATCAATTTTTGACTCAATTATTGAACAGGTAAAAGATGAATTGATTAATCAAGCAATCTTTGAAGAGTATGCAAAAAGAAATAATATAAAACCAACAGATGAAGAGATAAAGCAAAGAGTTGACAAGGAGATTGAGAATATAAAAAGTGGTTTCAATTCTGAAGAAGAGTATCAAAATGCTGTAAAACAATCAAGATTTAAAACAGAAGAGGCATTAAGAGAAGAGTTAAAAAAATATGTTATACCAGATATACTTGAGTTAAAAGCACTCCAAGAAGTTTATTCTCAAATAAAAATAACAGAAGAAGATGCTTTAAAATATTTCAATGATGTTACTCAAGTTAGAGCAAGACATATTTTAATTAAAGTTGATGAAAATGCTGATGAAAAAACAGTTGAGGAGAAAAGAAAACTTGCGGAATCAATTAGACAGAGACTTTTAAATGGTGAAGATTTTGCAAAATTAGCAAAAGAGTATTCTGAGGATGAAGGAACAAAAGATAAAGGTGGAGATTTAGGATTTTTTGGAAAAGGTCAAATGGTTCAAGAGTTTGAAAATGCAGCATTCTCTTTGAAAGTTGGTGAAATAAGTGATTTAGTAAAAACAAAATATGGATTTCATATAATTCAGGTTTTAGAAACAAAAACAAAGGGGCAAACTTATGATGAACCAGAAAAGGTTAAAGCAAAACACATTTTGATTAAAGTTGATAAAAATGCACCACAAGAAGAGATTCAAAAGAAACAGAAACTTGCTGATGAAATCTATAATAGACTCCTTAAGGGTGAAGATTTTGAAAAATTGGCAAAAGAGTATTCTGAGGATGAAGCAACTAAAGAAAAAGGAGGAGACCTGGGAGAAGTTGCAAAAGGGACAAAAGGTGATAAATGGGATAGTGTTGTCTTTTCATTAAAAAAGAACTCTTTCTCAAAACCATTTGAAGTTGATGAAGGATATGAGATAGTTTTGGTTTATGACAAAATTCCATATAAAAAGGCTAAATTTGAAGATGTTAAAGATGATATAATAAAAACTCTTGAAAATCAGAAGAGAAATGAATTGAAAAATCAATGGTTAAGTGAAAAGAAAAGTGAATATGGAATTAAATATGGAAGTATGTGGACAGAAGTAACAAACTACATGAAAAAGACTTTTCTTGATCCACTAAAAAATCTAATAACAAAATTGAGAAGTTCAATTCAACAAAATACTGGAACAACTTCAACAGAAAATAAATCTAATAATGAGAGTAATCCTTAATAAAACATGAAAAAGAGTAAAAAAGGTTTTAAAAGTTTTTTAAAAAAGTTAATAATACCTATAATCATAATTGCTATAGTTGGAATATTTCTTTTCGACATTTATACAAAAAGAGATGTTGCAGCAATTGTTTGTGGTGAAAAAATTTACAAGGCAGAAGTTGAAGCAGTTGCTAATAGAAAGATAAAAGAGTATGAAAAAGATAACATTAAACTTACTCAAACTGAAATTAACGCAATAAGAAAACAGACATTAAATGATTTGATTGAGGATAAACTTCTGGATACCTATGCAAAGGAGCATAACATAACAGTTACAGAAGATGAGGTAAAAAATGAGATAAAAAGAATGAGAGAATATACTGGTCTTTCTGAAGATGAAGTTTATAAACAGGCATTGAGTAAATACCAACTTCTTGAATCAGATATAAATGAGATGGTAAGAAGTGCTTTAATTGCTGATAAAGTATATTATGAAGTTATTAAAGATTTGGATATAAACGATGATGAATTATGGGAATATTTCGAAAAGAGAGTTAGTTTTTACAATGGTGCAAGAAGAGTTTCTCACATATTCATTGCTGTTGATACTCAAAAAGACACAATTGATGAAATAAATTCTAAATATGAGAAGATGAAAAAAATTAGAGAAGAGTTGTTAAAAGGGAAAAAATTTGAAGATTTGGTAAAAGAGTATTCTGAAGATCTCTCAACAAAAGATAAAGGTGGAGATCTTTTCTGGTTCAGAAAGGGAACGATTTCAGATTCTGAAATATCTAAAGCAGTTTTCTCTTTAAATAAAGGAGAGATCTCTCAAGTTATAAAAAGTGCGTATGGATTTCACATATTTAAAATAACAGATTCTGTTCCTGAAAATCTTTCATCTTTAAAAGAGGATGAGATTAAAAAACATTTTGAAAAGATAAAAGAACTTGTAAAAATGGATGCTCTTTATCAAAAAAGTGAAGAAAAGATAAAGGAATTTAACAAATCTTTATGGGAAATATATAAAAAAAGAATAAAAATCGGAAACAGTTGGGATAAAATTTTGAATGCATTTAATAATTTTTTGAGAAAACTTGAGGGAAGTTAAAATGAAAAAAAGTATCATTATTTTAATTATCATTCTAATAATTGTTTTAATTGGTGGGTTCATATTTTTTACAGGAACTCACATTGAGGGAATAGTTTATGATGCACAAACAAACAAGCCAATACAAGATGCAACTGTTACAATAAATGGAATAAAATTCAAAACTGACATCGATGGAAAATTTAGAGCATATTCGCCTCCACTAAACAAAGTCATATCTGTTGAAAAAAGTGGTTATAAAAATTTCACTGAAGTTTTTCCTGCTAAATTTGGAATTCAAATAATTGAAATTGGTATAAAACCATATTCTTTTAATGAAATTTTTTCTGATTTCAAAAACAAGATTAGTAAAATAACAAGTTATCACTACACATATGAAATTCAAAGTGAGGTGAATTCTAATATTGAAAAAATAACAATGGAATTTTTTAAAACAATAGATGCTTCTCATTTTATATCAAAGAAGGAAAATGAGTCATATTTAGAAATATACATTTTCAAAGATTTTATTTATTATAGAGACAAAGAGGATGGTAAATTTGAAAAAATTGAAAGAGAAAGATTTAAAGAGAACATTCCGACATTAGAACTTCAAGACATTTTTGACCTTTTTGCAATTAAATCAACTCCATCAAAATTTTCATTTATAAAAGAGTCTAAAATTGGAAATGATGATGTTTTGATATTTGATGTTAAATGGGAGGATCTTTTTTCAACATCAGAAGGGAAAATTTTTGTTAGAAAAAAAGATAATATTATTTTGAAAATGGATTTTGTTGATACAGGGGTTAATGAAGAGGGAAAAAATGTAAAAACAACAATCTCATTTAATTTAACTGACATAAATAAAGATATAAAGATAGTTCCTCCTCAATAAAAATTAATTAAAAAAATATCCTTTTAACCTCTTGACAAATTTTAATTATTTATTATAATAATAATTGATAATAAACCTTGAAAAAGGAGGTGATGCTTATGGCAATTAGAAGATGGGAACCATGGGACATTGACATTTTCTCTGATTTTGAAAGATTAAGAAGAGAGATCGATAGAATGTTTGAAGAGTTTATTCCAGTTAGAAGAGAAAAAGAGATTACCTTCAGACCCAATATCGACCTTGTAGAAACAGATAATGAGATTATTCTCAAGGCAGAACTTCCTGGTTTAAAGAAAGAGAACATTGAAGTTACAGTTACTGAAGATGAAGTTCATCTAAAAGGCGAAAAGAAAGAAGAGGTTGAAACCAAAAAAGAGAACTACTTAAGAAAAGAGATCTGCTATGGAAAATTTGAAAGAGTTATCTCACTTCCAAGTGAAGTAGATCCTGAAAAAGTAGAAGCAGAATTCAAAGATGGTATTTTAGAAATTAAAATGCCAAAGAAAGAAGAGGCAAAAAGAAAAATTAAGAAAATTGAACTTAAATAGATTATAAAAAGGAGAACCCTTAAGGATGAAACTAAACCTTAAGGGTTCTCCTTTTTTTTATTATATAAATAATCAATAACAGAATTTAAATCTGTTAATTTTTCAAGTTCTTCATCACTAACTTCTATATCGAACTCTTTTTCAACCCTTTCAACAAGATCCAGAATACTCAATGAATCCATTTCAAGATCTTCAATGAAATGAGGATTCTCTTTTGCGTAAACTTTTGATTTTTTGATATGAACACCATTTACAAGAATATCTAAAATCTTTTCTTTAATCTTTTCTTTTTCCACTTCTCTCCTCCTTTTATATTTTATTTTATATTAAATTTTTGTAAAATAAAAATAATGAAAAATATAGAAGATGTAATTAGATATAGTGAGGAGGCATTCAAAAGTTTATTTTATAACAATCCTGAAGCGCTTGTTTTTTGTGATACCGATGGAAATGTAATTGATATAAATCAAAAATTTACTGAACTTTTTGGATATACACTTGAAGAGATAAAGGGTAAAAATATAAACTTTTTAGTTGTTCCAGATGAATTGATTGAAGAGGGTAAAAAACTTGATGAAATATCATTTAAAAAAGGTTATATAAACTTCGAAACTGTAAGAAAAAGAAAAGAGGGAACAATTATACCAGTATCAATTTCAGGCTCTCCTGTAATAATAAATGGAGAAGTCGTTGGAATAATTGGATTGTATATAGATTTAAGTGAAAAAAAGAAAAAAGAAGAGGAATTGAAATTTTTATCAACACATGACACATTAACAGGAATTTACAATAAAAATTTTCTTGAAGAGAGATTTAAACTTGAAAAGGTAAGATATGAGAGATTTAACAAAAAATTTGCAATTTTATTTCTCGATCTATATGAATTTAAATTAATTAATGATATTTATGGACATAGTTTTGGAGATAGAGTATTAAAAGAGATATCTCAAAAAATTGTTAATAATTTAAGAAAGTGTGATTTGGTATCAAGAATTGGTGGGGATGAATTTGTAATTTTGTTAACTGATATAGAGTCAGAAAAAAGTATCATGTGTGCTGTTAATAGAATAATAAAAAATGTTTTTGAAAATTTAGAGATAGATGGGAAAAAGTTAAACATTGGAGTTGATATTGGAATTTCAATATATCCAGATGATGGAGAAGAACTTGATGAACTTATAAAAAAGAGTGACATTGCAATGTATCATGCAAAAACAATTGGTAAAAACACATTTTCTTTTTATAGAAAAGATATTGAAATTGAGAAAAAAGAGATAAATATAAGAAGATTGGAAACGAAATTTGAATCTATTTTTAATAATATTCCAATTGGAATCCTTCTATTAAATAAAAATAAAAAAATTGAATTTGTAAATAATAGAGCAACAGAAATTTTATCATTAGAAAAAGATGATATAATTCAAAAGGATATTTTTGAAGTTTTTAATTTAAAAGATATAGAGAATAAAATAAATGAATTTTTTGAAAAAAATTTAAAAAGTTTTTCTTATGAAATAGATTATTTAAAGAGTGAAAAAGAAAAAATTTATTTAAGAATAAATTTTTACAATTTTACTGACGAAGACCTAAAAATAGATTACTATTTAACTACAATTGAAGATATTACAAGAGAAAAATTGTTAAATCATGATTTAAGAAGGGAAAGAGAACTTCTTAGCAATATACTAAATAACATTGAAGCAGTTGTAACAATAGAAGATTTAAATGGAGATTTTCTTTATATAAATAAAAAGGGGTTAGAAATTTTAGAGTGTAGTGAAAATGAAGCAATTGGAAAAAATTGGGTAGATTATTTTACTCCTGAGAATCATAAAGAGAAGATGAAAAATTTCTACAAGGATTTAAAAGAAGGAAAAATTGAAGAATTTAGAATTCACATAAATCCAATAAAAACAAAAAGTGGAAAAGAAAAAATTGTTTTATGGAAAAATAGTCTCATTGAAGATAAAGATGGTAAACCCCTTCTCTTATCAACAGGTCTTGATATAACTGATGAGATTAAACTTCAAAAGGAGTTTAAAGAAAAAGAAGAGATTTTAAATAAAGTATTTGATGCATCAACAGAAATAATTTTCTTGAAAGATTTAAATTTTAAATATATTATGGCAAATAAAAGATTCTCAGATTTGTTTAATTTACCTCCTGAAAAAATTTTGAATTCAACAGATTTTGACCTTTTTCCATATGAAGAGGCTACCTTTTTAAGAGAAATTGATAAAGAGATTATTAATGATAAAAAAATTAAAACATATGAATATAAATTAACAATAAATGGTGAAGAACATTTCTTTAGAACAACTAAAACTCCAATTTATGATGAGAATGGAGAGGTTAAAGGAATTTGTGGTTTTGCTCTTGATATTACAGAATTAAAATTAAAAGAGAAAGAAAAAGAAGAGTTGATTGAGGCATTAAAAGAGGAGTTATATTTAGAAAATAAATTAAGAGAGATATCTATAATACTAAACTCTCAAAGAGATATGAACTCTTTATTGAACTTATTCCTTGAAGAGATAGAAAAAATTGTTCCATCTGCATCTTCAAATATTGCTTTTCTTGAAGATTCAAAATTGGTAAATAAAGCAGTTAGAGGTTATGAAAAATTTGGAGTCGAGGAGTTTGTTAAAAACCTTGATTTTGATTTAAAAAATTTTCCTGTTGATAAAAAGGTAATTGAAAGTAAAAAACCATATATTATTTATGATACAAGAAAAGAAAAGGATTGGATTTTTTTAAATGAGACAAGTTATATAAAATCACACTTAATGATTCCAATAGTTTTAAGAGATAAAGTTATAGGTGTAGTTAGATTGGATGGAGATAAAGAGAATCAATTTTCAAATAAAGATTTGGATAAATTAACATTACTTTGTAATGCTCTTGGTCTTGCTATTGAAAATGTTAAAAATCTTGAAAAAACAAAAACTTTTCTTGAAAATATAATGATTCTTGTCTCAAAACTTTCAGAACTAAAAGATCCATATACAGCAGGACATCAGAAAAATGTAACTGATATCGCAACAAAAATTGCATTGAAGATGAATCTAAAAGAAGATTCATTTGAAACAATAAAATATTCTGCTATTTTACATGATATTGGAAAAATAATTTTACCATACGAGATTTTAACTAAACCATTTAAACTATCTGAAAGAGAGTTTGAACTTGTAAAAGAGCATCCAAAATATGGATATGAACTTTTAAAAGACCTTGATTTACCATATCCAATTGCAGATATAGTTCTTCAACACCATGAGAGATTGAATGGCTCTGGTTATCCACTTGGACTTAAAGATGATGATATTCTTCTTGAAGCAAGAATTATTGCAGTTGCTGATGTTTTTGATGCAATGATATCTCATAGACCTTATAGACCTGCACATCCAATTGAGGTTGTTTTAAATGAATTAATATCAAATAAAGGTATTTTGTACGATCCTATAGTTGTTGATGCTTTATTAGAACTTTACAAAGAAAATAAATTAATTTAAAATTGAATTAATTTCAATTTAGGAGGTTTTTATGGAAACTAAAACATTAAAACTCAAAGATAAATTTATAGATTTTACTTTAAAAGATCAAAATGGAGAAAAAATTACTATTTCAAATTTTAAAGATAAAAAAATTCTTTTATCTTTTCATCCTCTTGCTTGGACATCAATCTGTTCTGAACAGATGAAAGATCTTGATAAAAACTATGATGAATTTTTAAAAAACAATACAATTCCTTTTGGAATAAGCGTTGATCCTGTTCCATCAAAAAAGGCATGGGCAGAACATCTCAATTTAAAAAACTTAAAAATATTATCTGATTTTTGGCCACATGGTGAGATATCTAAATTATATGGAGTATTTAGAGAAAAAGATGGTTTTTCAGAAAGAGCGAATATTTTAATCGATGAAAAAGGAGAGGTAGTTTTCATAAAAATATATGAAATGAGTAAACTTCCTGATTTAAAAGAGATTTTTGATTTCATTAAAAATTTATAAAAATTGAGAAGATATTTAAAGGTTATTTTAATTTCAATTATAATATTTTCATTAATACCAGCGCTCTCTTTTGTAAAAGCAAAAACACCTTATTACATTGTTCTGTTAGATAAAAAATTAGAAAAAGATCTCTATTTTCTTGAATTCATAAAAGAAACAGAAGATGGATACTTGTATCTTTATAGTGGAAGTGGAAAAATTCCAACAATTTACAAAATAGTAAGAGAAATAAGAGAAGATTCATCAGGTTATCACACTTATGAGTTGGTAAAAAATAAATTATTTGAATTTAATCAAAATTACAGTGATATAACAGAACTTAAATTGATTGGAAAAACATTTGAAAATAGAGATATATATGCTCTATTCATAACAAGAAAAGAAGAAAGATATAAGCCAACAATTCTTATTGTTGGATGCCATCATGCAAGAGAGTGGATGAGTGTTGAAATTACAATGAAAATAGTTGATTATCTTTTAACAAATTATGAAACAAATGAACTTGTCAGAAATTGGATAAATAATTATAAAATAATTGTTATTCCAGTTTTAAATCCAGATGGTTTTGAATTTTCAATTTATTTTGATAGAATGTGGAGAAAAAATAGAGTTATAAATTTTGATAATTCAAGAGGAGTTGATAACAATAGAAACTATGGATATAAATGGGGGCTTTCAGATGGCTCATCAAGTAATCCATCTTCAGAAACATATAGAGGAAAAGCACCTTTTTCTGAACTTGAAAATCAAGCGATAAGAGAAGTTGTTTATGAAAATCCTCCATCAATAACTTTATCTTACCACTCTTTTTCAGAACTAATTCTTTATCCATGGGGATATACTTATGAGCCGCCACTTGATAAAGATATACTTGAAAAAATTGCTATCGAGATGGCAAAAACAACAGGTCCGCCAAATGATAGCGACTATCCAGGACCATATGATTACTATCCAATGCAATCAAGTTTTCTTTATCCAACAAGTGGAGATTTAACAGATTTTCTTTATGGAGAGATGGGAACTCTTGCATATACAATTGAATTGAACTCTGTCAAAGAGTTTTTTGACCCTCCACCAGAACTTATTGAACCAACATGGAATCAAACAAAAGGAATATTTTTTGTTGCAATGAACTATGTTGATAAATTGGGTCTTCTGTCTTTAAAAATTTTTGATAAAGATGGAAACCCCTATGATGGAGATGTTTTAGTTGTTGAAAAAAATTTAAAAAAGAAAACGCAAAGGAGTGGAATTTTTAACTATTTTTTAAAAGAAGGTGAATACACAATCTCAATTCAGGGAAAAAAGATAAAAGTTAAGGTTGAGAATGGAAAAAAGAGTGAATATTTAATAAATCTTGGTGAGATAAAGATTAACCCAGATTTCATTGATTTGGGTGATATAAATTTAGATGATAAAGCAAGTTTTGAGTTTGAAGTTGAAGGAGAAGGAATAATTCAAGCACCAGAAAATATAATTCTCTCTAAATATGAATTTAGCGGAAAAGAGAAGATTAGTGGATTTATAAAATTAGATAATCTTGAATTTGATAAAGAGTATCAATTTACAATAAAATTAATTGGAAAAAGTGATTCAAAAGAAGTTTTAATTAAATTTAGATTAGTTAAAGATAACACTCCTCCTGAAATAAAACTTAATATTCAAGAAAACTTTGTTACAAATAAAAGTAGTTTATTGATTTCAGGAGAGACAGAAAAAGATGCAAAGATCTATTTTTTGGATAAAGAGAT
>Ga0272449_1000043_pt1 | contig 179608 bp, 181 predicted proteins | sample YNPCB0241_FD_198679 | JGI IMG/M metagenome (GOLD analysis project Ga0272449, IMG submission 198679) | Hot spring sediment microbial communities from Yellowstone National Park, WY, United States - YNP-CB-024-1 | ecosystem: Environmental > Aquatic > Thermal springs > Hot (42-90C) > Sediment...
CCATGAACAATATGAGACTTATCAAAAAACTCGGTAAGCCCAATTCTTATTACAGCAATGCCATACTTGTATAGTTTTAACAAGGCCAAAGCCCCTTGTTGTATAACTTGTTTTTTTGTTGGATATTTAATCATTTTAAGCTGTGTATAGACTTCTAGTGGTGTATTTTTTAGTATTAACAATGGATAAAGTCTAACTGCATCAGGCTTTTTTAAACAAACAATATCAATCGTATTCACAAAAGACTGAAATGACTGAAACGGAAGACCTAACATCAATTGGTATACAACCTCAAAGCCATAATATCTCAATAAATCCGTTGTTTCGATACAATCCTTTTTAGTGTATATCCTTCTCATTAATTTAAGCAGTCTATCATCTAATGTCTGTATCCCAAGTTCAACTATATCAACTGTACCTTTGATTTTATTACATTTTCTTTCATTTACACTATCAGGTGTAGTAGAAATCCTTACTTTATTTATCAAGCCTTTTCTTTTTAAATCACTTGCTATACCAAGTAAAGTATCAATTTTTTGTTCAGGTAGATTTAAAAAAGTTCCACCATAGAAAGCTAATTCAACATTGTCTTTTTTCTTAGAAAAATTAAGGTATTTTTTAACAATATTTTCTAATGATTCCTCTACATCATGTACCTTCAAAAGATGTTGATTACAGTAAATACACCTATACTTACAGCCTTTCATAGATATAAAATAAGGAATGATAAGTCTATTGCTCATTATAAGGTAATCCACTCTTACCTAATAATTCTAAAGCTTTTTTAGCAGCATTTTGTTCGGCTGATTTTTTTGTTTTACCAACACCTATGAAAACCATATTATCAAATAAAGTAAGTTTAACGTAAAAGGTTTTGTTATGTGATTGTCCTTCCTCACTTTCTATTTCATATTCTGGAAGTTTTAGTTTTTTTTCTTGAAGATATTCTTGCAGTATTGATTTGTAATCTTTAAAAGCATCTCTTACAGAATCAAAAATCATAAAATGTTTTAAAATCCAGTCTATAACAAAGTCAATGCCTTTTTCGAGATAGAGTGCTCCTATAAAAGCTTCAAATACATTTGCAAGTATTGAATCTTTCCTATTCCCTGCATCTTTTTTCTCACCCTTTCCAAGTCTAATCCATCCATCAAATCCAAGTAAAATACTTATCTTTGAAATTACTCTACCATTGACATAGGAAATTCTTTCTTGAGTAATATATCCTTCATCTTTATCAGGAAACTTATTAAATAAAATATGCGTTATAGCAAGATTTAAAACAGCATCACCTAAAAGTTCTAACTTCTCATAATTATTTTTAAAGTCGAAGGAAGGATGAGTAAAAGCAAGATAGAAGTTCTTAAAATTAGTAATCTTTTCACCTAATAAGTTACTTATAAACCTTTCAAAACTTTCATTATTCATTTTTCAGTTGCAAAATTGCCTTTTTTCATCTAATTTAATATTTAAAATGAATAGGTTCATTGACGTTATACATTTTGCTATATTTGCAATATTATCTGCTATCGCAGGTATAATATTTGGTAATGATAATAAAACTTTTTTTTCAGTTGTTACATTCATCGCTATAACTGTTATATTTTTCCGTATATTTTTTTATTATAACACTAAATTACAGCAAAAAAGAACTCAAGAACTTATTGAAAAAGAAAAAAGAAATTTAAAATCAGGAAAAATAAGTGATGAAAATCCTTACAAAATTATATACCAGCCTTTACTTGAATGCTTTCTTAAGATGCAACAAATTGAAAAAAAACTTAGAGAAACAATATCTTCCCTCTTTCAAAGTTCAAAAGATATTGGAGAATCTACCTCAAAAGAATATGATACAGTCCTAGAAATATCAAAAAACATAGAAAACATTATTTTATCAATGAGAGAATTAACTGAAAAAATAGAAATAATAAGTGCAAATATTGACGAAAGCTCATCAGCTACATTAGAACTTGCTGCAAGCATAGAAGAAATTAGTGATAAAGTAACAAAACTATTTAATTACATAGATGAAGTATCAGCAGCAATATTTCAATTAATAGCCATATCCAAAGAGCTAAATAATAATCTTGATAACTTAAGAAAAATCACTGAAGACACTAATTCAGCAATGTTAGAAATGGAAGCATCAATAAAGGAAGTTGAGATAAAGGCACTTGAAACTGCAAGATTCACTGAAGAAATGGAAAAAGATGCACAATTAGGAAAAGAAGCTATTTTAGCTACAGAAACGAGCATGACCAAAATTAAAGAATCAAATGATTTCTCATTCAATGCACTTACAGAACTATCACAAGATATAAAATCTATAGGAAAGATACTTCAAGTTATAGAAGATATTGCAGAAGAAACAGCTCTTTTAGCATTAAATGCAGCCATAATTGCAGCACAATCAGGCGAACAAGGTAAATCCTTTGCTGTTGTTGCTGAAGAGATTAAAGAACTTGCTGAAAGGACTGGGATTTCTACCAAAGAAATATCTTCGATTATCCAAAATATTCTTTCAAAAGGTGATAAGGCTTTAAAAGCTATTACTCAGAGCACTTCAACTATTAAAGAAGGTGTAGAATTAACTTCACAAACAGGTGAAATTTTCAAGAAAATTCTCTTATCAATAGAAAAAGCTGATGAAAGAGTAAGAGAGATTGCAAAAGCTAACATAGAACAATCAAAAGGAATTACTCACATTGCTAAATCAACGGATCAGATTAATCATATGGTTTCTGAATTTACAAGGGCTATGAATGAACAAAGAAAAGGAGCGGAACAAATTATCATATCGACAGAAAAGGTTAAAGAAATAGCCAATTTTGCTAAAAATTCTACAACAGAACAAGCAAAAACAAGTAAACAATTAGGTAACCTTGTTATACAAATTAATGAAATGACTAAGTTTTTCAAAAACCAGATTATAAAGATAAGAGATGATTTCGAAAATATTTCAAAAAGTATGCTCATTATAAAGCCTATCAATGACAGTATTGCAAATGCCAACAAAAAAATTGCAATCTCAGTAAAGAACCTAGAAAAAGAATTTCAGGACATTAATAACTTAAGAAAATCAATACTAAATGACTAGAACCATTCTAACAATCTATAACAAACTTCTTAGTTATTATGGTAAACAATATTGGTGGCCTGCAGAAACCATTTTTGAAGTGGTTATAGGTGCTATTCTAACACAAAACACAGCGTGGACAAATGTTGAAAAATCGATAAAAAATTTAAAAGAAAAAGAACTTCTAACCCCACAAGCAATTTATAATTTACCCATCGAAAAACTAGAAATCTATATTAAACCTTCAGGATTCTATAGACTTAAAGCAAAAAGAATAAAAACATTTATGAATTTTTTTAAAAATTACAACTTCGATTATAAAAAATTAAAATTGGAGCGGAACTTAAGAGAAAAGCTGTTAAATATAAAAGGTATAGGACCAGAAACAGCAGACAGTATTCTTTTATATGCCCTGGATATACCATATTTTGTAATAGATAGTTACACTAAACGTATCTTTTTTAGATATGGTTTGATTGAAAAAGAAAGTATAGATTATCATGAACTTCAAAATCTTATCCATAAATGTTTAAAACCAGATATAGAAATTTACAAAGAATACCATGCCTTAATTGTAGAACATGCAAAAAAACACTGTAAAAGAAACATCCCCCTTTGTAGTAAATGTACTTTGAAAAATAAATGCAGTTTTTCAAAAAAAAGAGATACTTATGAAAAACAGTGATTTTGAAATAATAGATTTGGAAATAGACGAACACGGTAGTTTTAGACAAAAAAAACCTAAAAAAGAAATTCCCTGGTTAAATATCATCCTATTTCTTTTAACGTTACTAACAACAACTTTTGCAGGCACTTTATTTTCTGGAAAAGACCCTTTCATTGTAAGAAATTTACTATCAGGACTACCCTTTTCAATACCTTTACTAACCATATTGTTATTCCATGAATCAGGACATTACCTTCTCTCAAAAAAGTATAATGTAGAAGCTAGCTTACCCTATTTTATACCAGCTCCATCTTTCATAGGAACATTTGGTGCAATTATAAAGATGAAATCAAATATCAATAGCAAAAATGCACTCATTGATATAGGAACTGCAGGACCAATTAGTGGCTTTGTTGTATCTATCCCATTTTTAGTATATGGCATTGCTAAATCTGAAATTGTTCAAAAAATACCTGAAAGTAGTATAAAACTTGGCGATTTCTTATTAATTAGAGTTTTAATAAAACTTATATGGGGGGACCTACCGGAAAACACAGATTTAATGCTTCATCCTGTTGCTTTTGCAGGATGGTTAGGATGTTTCGTAACAGCAATGAACCTCTTCCCTATAGGTCAGCTTGATGGCGGTCATATATCTTATGCTTTTTTCCCAAAGATGTCTGTAATTATTAGCAAGCTTTTTATCTTCATTCTTTTTTTACTCGGTTTTTTTGCATGGGAAGGTTGGTTTATTTGGGCTTTTTTGTTAGTAATTCTTGGCACAAAGCATCCACCTGTTCTTGACGAAAATGAACCAATAACACCTATTAGAAAGATTTTAGGGCTTATATCACTTATTGTATTCATTCTTACCTTTATTCCAGCACCATTTCAATAAATTTTAACTTTACTGAAAAAAATTCTAAGATAAAATTATAATTGTGAAAATACTCAAAGAAAAAGAGCTTTGGCTAATTCTTTTTGTTATTGGCGTAATAATACTAAATTACCCTCTAATAACAATATTTAACCAAATAAACTTTTATTTCGGATACCCCCTTTTTTTTATCTATCTTAATGTAGGTTGGATAATTTCAATTCTTGTTATTTACCTTTATACAAAAGGATTAGATTAGTTATGTATAATAAAACTACCATCTTGATTATAGTCTTTGGCTATTTGTTAATTCTTTTTTTGATTGCATACATAGCAGATTATTTAAAAGATAGAGGTAAAAGTTTAACAGCTAATCCATACATTTACTCACTATCTCTTGCTGTATATTGTACAGCTTGGACTTTTTATGGAAGTGTTGGTCTTTTTACTAAACATGGGTTTGAACATATTTTAGTATATATTGGACCAACTTTTGCAGTTTTTACCTGGTGGCATACATTACGAAAAATTATTTTCATAGCTAAACACCATAATATCACCTCAATTGCAGATTTTATAAGCACAAGATATGGAAAATCTTCCTCCCTTGCCGGCTTTATAACCTTTATGATTTTTATAGGTATGCTACCATATATTGCTTTACAACTGAAAGCAATTTCAAACACACTTAATTTATTATTTTATCCTTTAAAAAAATCATATGAAACACCAACAATTAAAGAATTTTATCTGGACTATGCTTTTTACATTGCTGTTCTTTTAGCAATTTTTGGAGCCTTATTTGGAGCAAGAAAACTTGATGTTACTGAAAGACACGAAGGAATGGTTGTAGCGATTGCCTTCGAAGCACTGATAAAATTAATTGCCTTTCTTTCTATCGGAATCTTCATTACCTACTTTATATTTAGTGATTATAAAGATTTGCTAAATCAAGGATTATATTATCTCGAAATAAAAAACTTATATGTTATTAACACTCCTGAAACACCAGATTATTTTCAATGGTTCAATTTGATGCTTCTATCTGGTATAGCTGTAATGTTTTTACCAAGGCAATTTCACATTTCTGTAATTGAAAATTACGATGTAAATCATCTAAAAAAAGCAATGTACCTTTTTCCTCTTTACCTTTTTCTGATAAATTTCTTTGTACCAGCTATATCCATTGGTGGCAGACTGATAGGACTTTCACCCTCTGATGCCGATATATACGTTCTTTTGATTCCTCTTGTAAGAGGTGAAAACTTATTAAGTTTACTTGTTTTTATAGGTGGTTTTTCTGCAGCTACTGGTATGCTTATTGTAGAATCTGTAACAATAAGTACCATGATTTTAAACCACATCATTACTCCTTTCTTAGTTAAACTATCATTTAGAAAATTTGACCTATCCTTTTTATTAATTCACTTAAAGCGCTTAAGCATAATGATTGTAATGATTTTAGGATACTTGTACTTCAAGGTAATACCTGAAAAATTTATTCTTGTTGATATTGGCCTTATGTCCTTTTGTGCCATTTTACAATTGGCCCCGTCAATACTATTAGGGATTTTTTGGAACAAAATCAATGTCAAAGGTGCTTTTGCAGGTATATTATCTGGTTACATCATCTGGTTTTACACACTTTTTCTACCATCCCTTATAAATATCTTCCCTCAACTACAAGACATAATAGAAAACGGGCTATTTGGTTTAAACTTTTTAAAGCCAGATGCACTTTTTTATCTAAAAAACTTAGATATATGGAGCCATTCAATATTCTGGTCACTGTTCTTTAATTTCGTTTTTTTAATTACTTTCTCAATCCTATTCAAACAATCACCTAGAGAAATTGAACTTGCAAATAGTTTCGTTAATATAGATAAAAAAGACACAATATCTGAAATCACAGAAGAACATCATATAGACAAATCACCTACAATTGAAGATTACAAAGAGTTCCTTTCCAAATTCATAGGTAAGACAGCTGCAGAAAAAGCTATTGAATCATTTATAGAAACAAATAATATAATAGAGCCTTATATCTTAACTTCTTCTCAAGAATTAAAATTACGCAGTTATGTTGAAAAAACATTAGCAGCTCACTTAGGTGGTCCAACAGCCACAACAATCTTAGAAAATTATTTACGAATCTTTGGAACAAAAATAGTAAAAATATTTGATATTTTCCAAGATGTTTCTGAATCATTAAAAGAAAGTAGACACGCATTAGCAATAAGGTTAAAAGAACTATCTTTACTTTACTCATCTTTAGAAAAACTAATGACATCTATTGACAAAGACACAATAATGGACAACTCAATAGAAATGATGATATCCAATTTCAATGCTGATGCTTGTGCAATCGCATTAATCGATGATGACAAAAAATTAAGAATAAAAAGACAAAAGGGATTACCAGAATACTATAACAACTTTGAGTTTGATATGGAAAAATCTTTTGAGGGCAAATCATTTGAAGAAAATAGAGTTATATTTGTAGAAACAATACAGCACTTACCATTCCAATACCAGATTAAAAACTTAGAAGATGGAAGTAATGTTGAATCTTTTGCTATTGCTCCTATTGTTTACGCAGGCTCACCTATTGGTGTTATTATAATCTTCAACAAATCAAAAAGATATTTTACTGAACAATTTAAAAACTTTTTCAAAGGGCTTGCAATCCAAATAGGCCTTGCTCTCAAAAATGCTCAATTATACCAAGAACTTACGGAATTAAATCTAGAACTAGAAAAAAAGGTTGCAGAAAGAACCATTGAATTAGAAAGGAAATCCCTACTTTTGGAAGAAGCAAATAAACATTTACAGGAAGTAGATAAACTAAAATCTCAGTTCCTTGCCACAATGTCACACGAATTGAGAACTCCTCTAAATTCAATCATTGGCTATACTCAACTAATTCTTGACGGAGTTGACGGTCCTTTAACAAAAGAGCAAGAAGAAGATTTAAAAAGAATTGAAAGAAATGCAAAACATTTATTACAGCTTATTAATGACATTCTCGATCTATCTAAAATTGAAGCCGGAAAGATGGAATTAAATATAACTCGGGTTGACTTAATAGAATCTATAGAACAGGTTATAAGCATCATAAAACCTCTCCTTGCTAATAAACCTGTTACAATTGAAAAAAACTATGAATCACAAACCTGCTATGTTTTAGCAGATAAACAAAGACTCGAGCAGATACTAATCAATTTATTAAGCAATGCTGCAAAATTTACAGAACAAGGCAAGATAACAATTGGGTTTAAAAGAAACATTGACATAATGAAAAAACAATGGATTGAAATATTTGTTGAAGACACGGGTATTGGTATTTCTCGAGAGAATCTTGATAAAATTTTTAAAGACTTTAAACAATTAGAAGAAACATCTACAAGAAAATACGGTGGTACAGGCCTTGGTTTAAGCATAACAAAAAAACTTGTTGAGATGCATGGTGGTGCTATATGGGTTGAAAGCACATTGGGAAAAGGTACAAAAATGACTTTTACAATGCCATCTGCCCAAGAGGATGAGCTATTTCAACCCTATACAAAAGAGATTTTTTTGACAGAGACAGGAAAGCAAAGAACACACAAAGTTATGGTCATTGAAGATAGAGAAGATATTTTACAGATTATTTATGATTTTCTCTCCAAAAAGGGGTATGAAGTTGAACATGCAAATTTAAAAAATGCATTAGAGAAGATAATAAGAGAAAAGCCTATGAGCATAGTAATAGACCTACTATTATCTGAAAGTGAAGGCTGGAAATTATTAAGGGCTTTAAAAGAAAACCCAGAAACAACAAATATCCCAATAATTTTAGTCTCTTTAGAAGGTGATACAAAGATGGGATATACAATAGGTCCCATAGATTACATTATTAAGCCTCTAATAAAAGAAGAGGTAATAAGAGAGCTTAAAAAAATTGAAAAATCATTAGAGAACAAAATAGTGTATATTGTAGATGACGATCCAGACACTCTAAAACTATTAGAAAAAATCGTTTCAGAAGCAGGTTATGAAGTAAAAACTATACCATCAGGCAAAGAAGTTATGGAATATCTAGCAATAGAAGTACCTGGTCTTATTTTATTAGACCTTTTTATGCCTGAAGTTACAGGTTTTGATGTAATTGAATACATGAGAAAGACCCCAAAACTTTCAAAGATACCCGTAATAATATTAACTGGAGGCGAATTAACTACAGAACAAAAAAAATTCCTTGAAGAAGGTAACTTGAAGGTATTTTTTAAAACAAAATTCACTCCTGATGAACTTTGTAAAGAAATAAAGAAAATTCTTGATAATATTTGATAATACGGAGATTTGATATGGAAAACAAAAAGTTGATATTAATAGCAGATGATGAGATAGATAACGTAGTACTTCTACAAAAAAGGTTAAGAGCTTCAGGATTTGACACCATTGAAGCTTACGACGGTAATGAAACTATTGAAAAAATAAAACAATATAATCCCGATCTTGTCCTTCTCGACATCATGATGCCTGGTAAAGATGGATATGAAGTTCTAAAAATAATGAGAGAAAACGAAAAAACAAAAGATATCCCAGTTATTATGCTTACAGCAAGAGCAGAAGTTCCTGATAAAGTAAAAGGATTAGAATTAGGAGCAGAAGATTATGTTACAAAACCTTTTGACTACAATGAACTGCTTGCAAGGATAAAATCCCACCTCGAATCAAAAAGAGAAGTGGAAGAAAAGATTAAATCAGAAAAACTGGCAGCATTATCCACCATGATAGAAGGTGTTGCTCATGAAGTACGAAACCCACTTGTAGTAATTGGAGGTTTTACAAAAAAACTTCTCTCCATGACTCCAGAAGATGATCCAAGAAGAATTTATTTAGAAATGATAGCTAAAGAAGCTGAAAGGCTAGACAAAATGATAAAAGATATATACGAATTTAAAATCATAACCCTCCATATAAAAGAAAAAGCTTCGATAAACCAGTGTCTTAATGAAATACTTGAAAGTTATTATGATGTGTTTAAAGAACATAATATTAAGCTTAACACAAACTTCTCTAATAGAGACTATTTAATGGATATGGATAAAAAACTTTTTACAAAGGCAATAAAAAACATTATTAACAACGCCATAGAAGCAATGCCCCAAGGTGGTGAATTAACAGTTTCCACTGATTTTTCAGATAATAAACTGAATATTTACATAAAAGATACAGGAATAGGTATAGCCGTAGAAGACCTAAAGTATATCTTTGATCCTTTTTTTACGTCGAAAATGGAAGGAACAGGATTAGGATTAACACAGGCTTTAAAAATCATTCAGGGACATAGAGGAAGTTTAACTGTTATGAGTAAGAAAAATGAAGGAACGACAGTGCAAATCACATTTAACATCAACTAACTTCCATAATAAAAAATTGCCCTGAACATTACATATAAAATGCTAAAAGCAGATTGAACAATAAAAATCAACTTGATAGAAACATATTCAGCTACCATACCAGTTACAAGAACACCCACTGGATAAACACCAAGATATACAGAAGTAAAAATACTTGCAACTCTACCCCTAAAATCCTCCTTTGAAATTAAATGGATAAAAGCATTAGCAGAGGCATAGAAAAGCACCATACTAAAGCCCATCAAAAAAATAATAAGAGAAAAAAGATATATATTATTAGCAACTCCAAGCAACCCTAATAACATAGAAAAAGAAAAACCACTTCTTAGAATTCTTTCAAATAGTTTCTCATAATTTTTTGGGAAAAGTGCTATAAATAAAGAACCTAAAATAGAACCAAATCCAAGTATACCAACTTCAATTCCCAACAACTGAGGATTATCCTCAATATAATTCTTGATATAATAGGGAAGCATGCCCATATAAGGCAATACAAAAAAACTGTAAATGAAAACAACCTTAATAACATCAAAAAGTTTTTTCTCATTTACTATGTATTTAAAACCACTTAAAATGTTAGAAAAAAAATTTCTATTATCCCTCGATTTAAGAAGTTTTTCTGAAATTGCTATAGTAAGAAGTACAAATATGAAAGGTATATAGCTCAACCCATTCAATATAAATGCCCCTCCTATTCCAATAATGATTACCAATAGGCTAAAAACTGTAGGACCAATAAAACGTGATAGGTTAAATTGCAAAGAATTGAGAGCAATTAAAGCTGGTATCTTATCATGAGAAACAAAAGAAATAAGGATATTATAGTAAATCGGGTAAGAAATAGCAGATCCAACACCAGATATAAACGCAAGTATTGCAAGTTCAATATAAGTTACTTTACCAATATAAACAGAAACACCTAAATAAAAAGCTACAATTAAGCAAACAGATTGACTTACTACAAGAATTTTGCGGTTATCAAAATTATCTGCCAAATAACCACCTATAAAAGCAAAGAAAAGACTAGGTATGGAGTTAAGAAAACTAATTAAACCAAAACTAGAAGATGCATTTTTGATAGATAGTGCAAGCCAACTAAGTGCAACATTTTGAAGCCAACTACCTATATTTGATAAAAAAACAGACATGTAGAAAATAAATAATTTCTTGTCCTTTAAAATCTCAAAGCTATTCATTCAATAATTTTAATCACCACAAGGTTTTGTATCACCTTTTAATTTTTCCAAAGCGTGGGGAAGTACAAAAAGTATAAAATTTAAATTTTCCCTTACCGCTTTAACACTACCAGGAAGATTGATAATTAATGTTTGTTTTCTAATACCACTAATTCCACGTGATAGTATAGCGTTTTTATTAATCTCAGCACTTTTCATTCTCATATACTCTGATATGCCTGGTACTTCTTTTTCTATTACCATTTTAGTTGCTTCTGGTGTAACATCTCTTTCTGAAAACCCTGTTCCACCAGTTGTTATTACTAAATCTACGACATTATTATCACATAGTTCCTTTAATTTAGAAACAATAAGTTCTTTTTCATCAGGCAATATCTCATAATAAACCACTTCACCTATATCCTTAACTATCCTTTTAACTTCTTCACCGCTTAAATCTACTCTTCCTCCTTTAGAAGCAGTATCACTTAATGTTATTACACCAATCCTAATCATTTTCCTCCTCCTCTAACCTTTTTAACATTATCTTAAGTTTTTTAAAATCTTCCCATGCCTCTTTTTTTGCAATAGGATTTCTTAAAAGATAGGATGGGTGATAGGTAGGCAATACCTTAATGCCGTTGTATTCATAAAAAGTTCCTCTAACCTTAGTTATCTGCTCATTTTTTCTAAGCAAGGAGTTAAATGCTACTGAACCGAGACAGCATATAATTTTAGGTTTAATAATTTCTATCTGTTTCAACAAAAAGGGCAAACATTTTGGTATAGAATCTAAACATTGTGAAATTTTGTTGTCTGGTGGTCTTGACTTAAGAACATTTGCTATATATACATTTTCCTTTCTGCTTAACCCTATTGATTCCAACATCTTATCTAAAAGTTTTCCAGCTCTTCCTACGAAAGGCTCTCCCTTCAAATCCTCTTCTTCTCCAGGAGCTTCACCTATAAACATAATCTTACTGCATGGATTCCCAACCCCAAAAACAATATTAGTTCTAGTTTTATAAAGCTCACATTTTTTACAATCTCCCAACTCTTCTCTGAGTTTATTTAATAAAAATTCTTTATCTTTACACGCACTTAACTCATTATTGTACCTATTTTTCAAAAACTTTCTTATATCAAGTCCCAATTCTTTGAGACTACCTGTAATAAACTCAATATAATCTTTGTTTTTTTCAATCAAAAAATTGGTATAATAATAATTCATGGTTTTGATCATCTCCCTTACACTTTTTATTTTTATACCCTCACAGCTCTTTGCTTATGGTCCAGCTTTTCATCTAAAAATCGGATATGAACTACTTAATTATTTAACCTTATTTTCGCCATTAACTCAACAATTACTTAGTGAATACCCTTTAGATTTCCTCTACGGTAACATAAGCCCCGATATAGTTATCGGAAAAAGATTTTTACCCTATCATAAACATTGCCATAACTGGAATATAGCAAAGGATTTAATTGATTTTGCAACTTCACCATCACAAAAAGCTTTTGCATATGGATATTTAACACATTTAGCATCTGACGTAATTGCTCATAACTATTTTGTACCTGTTCAGATAATAAAGACTTTTAAAGCTCGTACTCTTACTCATCTCTACTGGGAGACAAGGCTTGACAACAAAGTTGATAGAGATATTTGGTATTTCGCTGAAAAATTTAAAGACTCAGATTTTTCTAAAAATGAATTTCTTATGGAAAGAGTACTATCATATAACTTCTTTCCCTTCGTAATTAGTAAAAAAATTTACAAAGGTTATGTATTTTTTACAAGTTTAGAACAATGGCATAATGCGATTAAATTAATAAAAAACCTTTCTCGTTACTCCATCGACCTAGACTTCATTGAAGAAATAACAAAATTAACTATTGATTTTTCGTTAAATGTTTTATCAAGAAAGGATGATACTTTTATATATGAAAATGACCCAATGGGCAAAAAAAGTATTGAAATCGCACAAATGATAAAAAGAAATTTAAAAAACAAAAATTTGGTTAGTTCTTTCAGTGATGATGAGGTAAATGAACTTTATATACACTTCAAAAGTAAATTCAAAAAGGCCCTTTATAACCCAAAAGACATAAAAGCAATTATATCAGAAGTATAAAAAAACGCGCCCGAAGGGATTCGAACCCCTGACCCACAGATTAGAAGTCTGTTGCTCTATCCTACTGAGCTACGGGCGCAAGAAAAACGTATGATATTCTAACAGAAAATATAAATTTTTGCACTAATTTTTTTAACTATACTTGAAGCCCCAATGCTTTCCTTTTAGCCTTTATATGTTCTATAATCAAATCCGCTGCCTTCAATGGATCAGGCTCAACAGCAAAACAAGCTCCAAACACATCGTTTAAACCTTTAAGAGCTAATTCAGTAATATTTTTACTACCAAGCACAGGCGGCATAACACCAAGCACAGTATAAATTCCACTTGCCATTACATAAAAAGCAATAGCAACAGCTTTTTCAGAATACCATTCAGGTGCTGCACCTGCTAAAGGTAGTTGACTAATATCAACATTCAAACCTTTTGCTAATGCACATGCTATTACTAATATCCTTGAATTATCTACACAAGAACCAACATGTAACGAAGGTGGTATATTTAAAGCACCACATATTTCCTTCAACCCTGGACCTGCCAATTCCTTTGCTTCTGGTATTTGTAGACCCGCTTTACCAGCAGCGACATTAGCACAACCAGTTGTTAAAACAAGTATGTCATTTTCAATAAGCTTTTTTATTAATTCAACATGACCATAATCATGCTTAATCTTAGGATTATTACAACCAACAACACCAACAGCACCTTTAATTTTCCCCACTTTGATGGCTTCAATTAGAGGATTTAAACTACCCCCTAATGCTCCTAAAATAGCTTCAACTGAAAATCCAGTCATAGTCTTTACAGGATAAACTGGTATTTTCACTTTCTGTTTTTTTCTATTTGTAAAATTATCTACCGCTTCTTTAACTATTGCATATGCCTTTTCTTTTGCAGTTTCTGGAGTAAACTCAACATGCTTTACATCTGTAAATTTAGCTTTATCAGAAGTGGAAAATAGCTTTGTATGATAACATTTGGCTACCTGTATCAAAGAAGGCATTATACACTGGTAATCTACTATAATTGCTTCAACAGCGCCTGTAACCATGACAAGCTCTGTCATTAGATGATTTCCAGCCATAGGAACTTGCTTGCGCATCATTAACTCATTTCCAGTACAGCAGAGTCCGGCAAGATTTATACCTTCAGCTCCTTTTGTCCTTGCATAAGCAATCATTTCAGGATCATTTACTGCTAAATAAACCATTTCTGATACAACTGGATTATGACCATGAACAAGAATATTGACATAGTCTTCTTTTAATACCCCTAAATTTACTGTAGAAATAGCTGGCTTAGGTGTACCAAAAATTATATCTGAAACTTCAGTCCCAATCATTGAACCTCCATAACCATCGGATAAACTATTCCTTACTGACTGGAGTAATAATGATACATAGTCGTTATCAACACCCATATGGGTCCTGTGCAATGTTTCTGTAGTTTCTCTATCTATACCCCTTGGAATAACATTTAACTTTTTCCATAACTCTATCCTCTGTTTAGGAGCACGATTAATTAAAGTTATTGATTCCTTTTTCATTCCATAATCTTCCATCATAGCCAAAGCAACTTTTTTTGCTAAAGCCTTATCAGATATATTTTCTTCATAAACCCCATATTCTTTTGCTATATTTTTAAGTTTTTCTACATCTCTTATTTCATATCCCGGTGCCTTTCCTTCACCTACTTTATATAAGACCTCAACTAAATCCCTACCATGATCGGAGTGTGAAGCTGAACCAGCAGCAACCATTCTTGCGAGATTTCTAGCAACCATAATATCTGCATCAGCACCACAAACCCCTCTTTGAGGTCCTTGACTAAATGGGTCAATCCTACATGGACCCATAGCACATATCCTACAGGAAAGGCCTAATTCACAATATCCACAATGAGGTTTTTGTTTTTCATGTCTATCCCACGCTGTTTCAACTCCATCAAATTCTGCTTTTTTCAACATTTCTATGGCATCATAACAAATGGAATAATCTTTAAAATCTTTCATTTTCACTACCTCCTAAAATTAATTTCTTCCACTTTTGCTTTAAAGCTTCTCAATAGTTCAAAAGACGAAGCAGGCCTTTCTTTTTCTCTTATCCCTAAATAAACCATTTTCCCTAATCTAATTGTGTCATTATCCATCTCTTTATTAACATCATCATATGTTAGAGCACCTGTTTTACATGCAGTTACACAAGCAGGTAACTTATTTTCACTTAACCGATAAATGCACTGATCACATTTATGAGCTGAAACTTTATTTATTGGATATAAATGATATCTAACTACCCCAAAGGGACATGCCATAGCACACATACCACAATTAATACACTTTTCAGGGTTTATAAGAACTATACCTGTCTTTACTTCTCTGTAAATTGCCTTCGTTATACATGCTATTTCACATGGTGCTGGATTACAGTGCCTACATTTATTAGGAAAAAACTCTCCACCACTAACCTCTACAATGTGTATACGTGGTTTAGAAAGGATTTTTTCTGAAATTGCAGTATATCTATTTTTTGTTTTTGAATGGGCCACTGCACATTCAAACCTACATTGCATACAACCAACACATTTTTCAGGTCTTATAACAACTGTTTTCATAATTTACGACCTCCAAAATATCTATAAATATCTAAAGGACTAATCGTCCCTTCTACAATTTCCTTAACATACTGCAACGAAACCTCTTTTCCTGATTTAACTAATTCAACAACAACACCAGCGTATTCATAACAATTCAAGAAAGCACAACCAACTACCTTATCATCCTTAACTAAAATTTTTACATATTGATTTTTTGATTTTGAAAAATTAGTAAATACTTTTGCATCTTTTACCTTTAAATCACCTGCTGATATTAAATGAAAAGTATTTGTTTTTATACTGTTCATAGCAATACTGCCAGGATATGAAACATCATAACCCAACATATTTAATGCAGCATACCTTCCCTGCTCAACAGCATTCGGCCATATTGCATTAACCACTCTTTTTTTTCTTACTATATCATACGTTTCACAACAATCGCCTGCAGCATAAATATTTTCAACGGACGTTCTTAGATGCTCATCAACTATAATGCCATTTTCAACCTTAATACCTGAAGATTTTGCTAAGTCACACCTTGGCTTTACCCCTTTACCAACAATAGCTATATCTGTTGTTAATATACGACCATTACTAAGAACACTTATTAAACTACCATTTTTCACTTTTGTTTCAACAATATCTGTTTCTGTAAAAACATCAATGCCCATTTTATTAAGCTGATCTTTTATAAGATTTCCTGTTTCTTCATCAACGGTTGTTGAAAGTGGATAAGAAGATGCAATTATAAGAGTTGTCTTTATGCCGCGACTCACTAATCCATAAGCGGTTTTAATTCCGACAAAACCACCGCCTACAACAAGAGCAATACTCTTTAATTTTTTATCTATGTGTTGCGCTTCTTTTAAATATCTAAGATTAAAAATTCTATCATTATTTTGCATATATGAGGTTTTTATAGCCTCTGCACCTGTAGCTAAGAGCAATTTATCATAATTAAATATATTTCCGTTATTTGTTATTATTACCTGATTTTTAGTATCAATCTTTATAGCTCTTTCTCCAAAAACCCACTTAATATTGTCCTCATAATAATCTGGATTTGTAATTTCCATTTCTTTTAGGAGCAATTCCTTAGCAAGGTAATAAGTAAGTAGACATCTTGAATAAGGATATGTAGGCTCTTCTGATATTAATGTACAATCTATATTTCTATCGATTTTATAAAGATTGTCGAGGCATGATAAACCTGCAGCACTAACACCACAGATTACAATTTTCATTAGTTGATTTTATACACCACGACAATTAGTTTGTCAAATAAAATAAGTAACTTTTTTGCTTTTTTTACTTAACATCAAAATGTTGCGTTTAAGAAAATTAATGAAGTGATTGAATAACATTTTAAAATAAAAAAATGCGAGAGAGGGGAGTTGAACCCCTACGGTTGCCCACCGGATCCTAAGTCCAGCGCGTCTGCCAGTTCCGCCACTCTCGCTTCTAATGTTTTAAATTATAAAAAATACGAACAATTAAATCAAGTATACTTACAAATTTCACAAGTAATAGAATTTACTATACCATTCATAAGTTTGCTTCAATCCCTCTTTCAAGGGCGTATAAGGTAGAAATCCTAAAAAATTGCTTATTTTCTCCGTACTCACAGCCCAGTTCTCTTGGGTTAACTCATTGACTAAATCTAAATTTAGCAAATTATTTCTCTTAAAAACTTTTCCAATGCCTTCTGAAAAAAAACCAATTAAAGGCAATATCTTATCAGGTATAGTAATATTTTTAAGTTTTTTACGTACCACCTTTGCTAAAACATCTCTTATTTCATAAATTGGATAATTCTGACCACCAAGAAAAAACACTTCACCTGACTTAATATCCTTTTTTAAAATTAGAGAGACCATTTCAACAAGATCATAAATATAACACAAATTTATGTTTCTATTTAAACTACCAAAGGATATAAAAAAACCTCTTTTTGCATATCTGAAAAAAGGTAAAAGATATAAGTCTCTTGGGCCATAAACAATTGTTGGTCTTAAAATTACAACATTAATATCATTTTTATGTTTCAAAACTTCTTCTTCTGATAATAATTTACTTTTCCCTGAATGCGATACAGGATTAGGTTCCATATCTTCTGTCCTGATTTCTCCCCTTGGCAATGGGCCATATGCACTCTGACTCGAAAAATAAAAAATTTTTTTTACTTTTTTGCTTTGTAATGCTGCTTGTAGTATATTCTTTGTTCCTATAAAATTGAAAAGATAATAATTATGCCAATCTATCGCATGAGCAACGCCTGCTACATGAATTACAATATCAATACCTTCCATAACATCTTTTAAAGTTTCTGGATACAAGAAATCGCCTTCTTTAAGTATTATCTTATTCTTTATTTCCCTTATCCAGCGGAAATTACTATTTTTCCTGACAAGGCAATGAACACAATAATTTTCAGATATTAGCTTTTCTAATAGATGGCTACCTATAAAGCCAGTAGCACCAGTTAATAAAATATTGGCTGACAACTAATTTTCTCCCCCCTCAAATAAGTAAACAGTCAAAAAAAAACTTAATCTATGATATTATAAAAATATGTTTGAAAAATATCCACTAATATCTGTTATCATTCCCGTTTTTAACAGAGAACATTTTATCAAAGAATCTATATTGTCTGTTTTAAATCAAACTTACAAGAATTTTGAATTAATTATATATGATGATGGTTCTACGGACAATACAGGAAAGGTAGTCAAAAGAATTGCTGAACTATACAAAAAAGTTAATATAAAATACATTTTCTCACATAAAAATCATGGTCCATCTTATGCAAGAAATAAAGCCTTTGAAGCATCAGAAGGAGAATTTATTGCATTTTTAGATTCTGACGATCTTTGGCTTAAAAATAAACTTAAGATTCAAATAAAATATATGCTCGAAAATAACTGGGATATTTGCCAGACCGAAGAAATTTGGCTAAGAAACAATAAAAGAGTTAATCCCCACTTAAAACATAAAAAATATTCTGGTTTTATTTTTGATAAAGCGTTAAAATTATGCATCGTTTCACCTTCCTGTGTTATGATGAAGAGAAAAATTTTTCAAGAAAGTGGTGGGTTTGATGAAAGTATGCCTGCTTGTGAAGATTATGATTTATGGTTAAGAATTTCCCTCAAACACCCTATTTACTTGATTGATAAAAAACTTGTTATAAAAAGAGGAGGACATAATGACCAGCTTTCAAAAACAATCCCCTGCCTTGATAGATATCGCATTTACAGCATAGATAAAATTTTAAAACACAATATACTTACACCCGAACAAAGGATTATTGCTATTAATGAACTATCGCATAAATGCTCAATTTATATTTCTGGTTTGAAGAAACGAGGTAAAATTGATGAAGCAGAAAGATATGAACGAATTGTCCAAACTTATTCGAAAGAAATACATTAATAAAAACAATATTTGTCTGGAAAAAACCTTTCTAATCTTTTATGAAACTATTGACTTTACTAACCCAACCTTTATCTTTATTGAAAAAAACAAAAAGCACTATCCAGTAAATCATTTCAAGCTTCTACAAAAAAAACTACAAAATTTAACGTATATTAAAGGCATAGTTTTCAACGACCTTAAAAAACTTTTTGACATCTTAACAATATTTATAAGAGAAACATCACTTAATTTTATTGAAAAAATTCTAATTTCTCGGTTAATTAATAACAATCAACTTGTAAAATATTTCCCTAATTTAAATTTTGAATACTATCTTAAATTTGAAAAAATACTTTCCCTCCCAGATGAGGCATTAAATCAAATTGCCGAAGAAACTATACCACCTGATTTAGCTTACAATCTACTATCATTATCTAACAATGAACTGTACTTTTTTTTGAAATTGGTAAACAAATTTAAACTAACTCAAAGTCAACAAAGAGAAGTTTACCATGCTATAAAAGATCTATCTATATCCCCTTTTCCCCTTATGAATGAAATAAAAGATAGAGATATGCTTATGAAAAAAATTCGGGAAGTGACAATGCCAGAATTTACAAAAACTTTTGAACTTTTTCAAAAACTTAAAAAATCTTTAGAACTACCAAAGAAAGTAAATCTCTTAGAGACACCGTTTTTTGAATCTAAAAATATGAAGATTGAAATTTTTTTTAAAAATTACGAGGAATTAAAAGAAAGGCTTAATTTATTACTAAAGAACATAGAAAAAAAAGAAAAAGTTTGGGAGGATATTTTTAAATTAATATGAAATACTTTGTTACCAAAGATGCTTTAAAAAAGGTAAAAAATGTTTTAAAAAACAACTATAACTACACGATAATAGAGAATATACAAGATATTTCGAGGGACATTGAAAAAGCCATTGTATTTACTATAAACAAAGGTAAATTCATAATGCCCTGCCCAGGCACTCCCAAATACATTTGTTGCGGTTATTATGTGCTGTCACCAGTGGAAAACTGTCCCTTTAATTGTACTTACTGCATACTCAACGCCTACTTTAAGGATAGACATATAAAAATCTATGTAAATACTGAAAAAATGATTGAAGAACTTAAGAAGGTTTCTCAAAAAGGTAATATAAAAAGAATAGGCACAGGTGAGTTTTCAGATAGTATGTTTGAATTAGCCACTATCTTTTATGCAGATGCCCTTATCGATTTTTTCAATAAAGTTACTGAAATATTCCTCGAATTAAAAACAAAAAGCAATAAAATATTAGAATGTTTTTTGAACACAAAACATAAAAACATAATTTTTTCCTGGTCTGTAAACAGCAAAAAAATTAATCAATTTGAAGAAATAGGCACTTCTTCCATAGAAGAAAGAATTAAATTAGCTAAAATGGTCGTAAATAGGGGCTATCCAGTGAGTTTTCATTTTGACCCTATAATAGAATATTCAGGATGGGAAGACGATTATGCTGAAACTATAGATTTAATTTTTAAAAATATAGAACCTGATGCTATTAAATGGATAAGTCTGGGCATATTAAGATTTATACCAGCTTTGAAAGATATTGCAAAATCCTTATATCCACAAACAAACATTTTTAATAATGAATTTATATTAGCTCAGGACGGTAAAAAGCGGTATTTCAGAAAAAAAAGAGTAAGTATATATAAGAAAGTGTATGATTTGATACGCTCCTATAGTTCAAAACCTTTTGTTTATTTATGTATGGAAAATAACGATGTGTGGGAAGAAGTATTCAATATTTCTATGAACGATAGGAAATTAAAGGAATTGATGGATGCTCAGCTTAGAAAATAAATGTATAGGACTCATTTTTGCCCTAAAAAAAGAAGCTAAACCCTTCCTAGAAAAAGGTTATTCTATTATCTCCACTGAACCCTTTAGTATTTATAAAGTAAAGATTGATAACATTGATATTATTCTAGCTATTTCAGGATTAGGCAAAGTAAGAGCTTCAGCGTGCACACAACACTTATTAAATGTCTTTCCTTTGGATTTTATTATCAATGCTGGTACGTGTGGCGGCATTTGCCCAAAATTAAATATTGGTGATGTTTTATTAGCTAATCTCTGTATAGAATACGATTTCAAAAGTATTAGTGAAGGTACTCCAATAATACCAGTTAACAGCTTTTTTATTAATATTGCACTATCAATGGGAATACCATTAGCGGTGTTAGGTTCTGCAGACAGTAATGCAGATAATGACGAAAAAAAAAATAAACTACATCAAAAAGGGATACAAATTGTAGATTGGGAAGGAACTGCTATACTTAAAACATCAAAAATAAACAAAAAAGAAACAGCTATATTAAAGGTTATTACTGACTTATCTTCTTCAAACTTTGAACAGGAATTTTTAAATAATTTAAATAGATGTAGGTACAAATTATCAGAAGTTGTTGAAAAATATATTCTTAATTGTTACTACCTAAGATAGAATATACTTTCTTAATTTTATGATGTAGTCAATTCCAGACCAAACTGTAGCAATTACTGCAATAATAAGCAAATCATACCCAATATTGTGAAAATCAAGAGTCATATAATAGGGTTCACTGATATGATAACGGTAATGAAGCAATAAAAAAAATATTGCTAGCATCTGTAAAAAAGTTTTGATCTTTCCTGTAAATGATGCAGGTACAACATCACCCTGTACTGCTGCAATATCTCGTAACCCCATAACTATAATTTCTCTAACCAATATAATCAAAACAGCCCAAACTGGTATCCATTTATGATATAGTAATAAAATTAAAGCAGTAGTTACGAGTAGTTTATCCGCGAGAGGATCTAAAAATTTTCCTAAATTTGTTACTTCTTTCATATAACGTGCCATATAACCATCTACCCAATCTGTCAAAGCAGCAAAAAGAAATATAATTGCTCCATAAAAGCACTTTTCTTTTGTAGGCTCATATAAAAAATACACAACAAAAGGTATTGAAAGTATGCGTATAATTGTAACTAGATTGGGTAAATTTATCATCTTCTAAAAGTTAATTATCTTTAGTTTCTTCCTGATGCAGATAGTATCTATAAAATTCTTTTACTTTTCTCACATAAGCTCTTGTCTCATTAAATGGCGGAATAGTATAGTTGTATTTTATCACATTTTTTGGACCTGCATTATATGCTGCCAACGCTAAATCGACATTACCTTTAAAGTAATTTAACAAATACCTTAAATATTTTATTCCTGTTCTAATATTACTTTCAGGATCAAAGGGATTTTCACATTCAAGCAAACTTGCTGTTTCTGGCATAAGCTGCATCAAACCCATTGCACCTTTAGGTGAAACTGCCTTCGGGTTATATCCAGATTCTGCTCTAATTACAGCTTTCACTAAAGGATATTCAACACCAAATTCTTTTGAATATTTAAAAATAATTAAATCATATTTTTTGAAATAATCTTTATAATTTTTTACATTAAAAAAACCTGTACGCAAATAAAGTTTAAAACCACTATGAGTAGGTGTATCAGTGAAATGTATAACACCTGACTCATCTTCATACTTATAGATATCTGCATAAGCTATTGTTAAAAAGTAAAAGACAAAGATTGGTATAAAATATCTCATATTATTATTTCAATATCTTCTGAGTTTTTTGTCAAGGGTAAAGCACCAGAAGCACTCATCACATAAGTATTCTCAAGACCCACTAAGCCATAGGGATGTAAAAAGAATTTTGGTTCAAATGCAAAAGTAATATTTTGCTCAAGCCTATCATTTACTCCTTTTGCAATAACAGGTAATTCATCAAGTTCAAGTCCTAAACCATGTCCAATGTAACTTGCCTGCTTTCCTTTAGTACCCATGAAAATATCTATTAAATTATGCTGTCTTACAATCTCATAAACTTTTTTTACGAATTCATCACAAGTTATACCTGATTTAATTTCATTTTCAAGCATCCTCATTAATTTTAAAGCAACATTAAAAACTTTTTTAACCTCTTCGTTAGGTTCACCTATACTAAAAATCCTTGTTTGATCAACCATATAGCCTTCATAGACAAAAACAAAATCAATACTCAAAACTTCACCATTTTTAATTCTTTTTTTACTCGCCCCTTGAGGAAAAAAACTTCCCAAGCCCAATCCAGAAGTTGGTGAATCAACATAGGATAAATAAAAAGCAGATTCACCTGACAATACGTGACCAAAATACATCTCCTGATTAAAAGCCCTCATCCTCACAGGTCCCATATGGCCATTTTTTCTTGCTAAATATTCTAAATAAGCGGCAATTTCTATCTCTGTCATACCTTCTTTTATGAAACTTTTCAATTCATCAAACGTTTTATCTAACAAAACACCTGCTTGTACCATTTTTTCCAATTCCATTTCGCTTTTATACATTCTCAATCGTCTTAGTTCTAAAGAGATATCAAAAATATTAGCTTCATTAAATATTTCTTTAAACTTCAAAAATTGGTTGTATGGAAGCACATCTAATTCGAAACCAATATTTTTATATTTCTCTAAGGAAAGATATCTTTTTATATCTTTCGTATTTGAAATTTTGTAGATTTTATTTAAAGGAGATTCTGTTAAAGCCCTATCAAAGTCTCTTTTTATAAACAAATAGGGTTCATCATTAACAGGAACTATTAAACTTCCATTTTGTAAAGTCCCTGTAAAATAATATAAATTTACTTTTTGAGTTATTATAGCTAAATCAACACTTATTTTATTTAGTGCGGTCTTGAGTTTCTCTATCCTTTTTTTGATTTCATTTGTCATTAATGTGGGGACTCCATATTACAGCAAGTATAACTGCAGGTTTATCTCCCACACAGGAAACTTTATGTGGTATGGTAGAATCATAAAATATACTATCTCCTGCCTCAAGCACCTCTGTAAAATCTCTCAACTGGACTTCCGTTGTACCTTTAAGAACATAAATAAATTCCTCACCTTCATGCTTCGATAAACCTTCATGTTTGATAGGCGTAGGTTCTAGAGTTATTAAAAAGGGTTCAAAATGTCTATCTTTTTTACCTATGCCAAGTGATTTATAAGAATAACCATAATTGATTCCTTCTTTCGAGGCAACTCTTGATACTGGTACTTCTGAGCCTTTGCGTATTATGACAAAGGGCTCTTCCTTAGATTCACCAAGAAGCTGACCTACACTAATATCAAGAGCACTTGCAATCTTTAAAAGTGCACCAAGGGGTGGAGATATAAAATGGTTTTCTATCTGAGAAAGTATTGACTCTGAATATCCTGTCTTGTTAGAAAGGTCTTTTAAACTCATCTTTTTTTCTTCTCTAATTTCCTTGATTTTCTTACCAATACTTACAAACTCTCTCTTTTTCATTTATGGCTCCTCATTTCCTTTTCATATAAATCATTGCCTGCCAATAGGGCTTTTTCATTAAGTGGTATGAATTTTTTATGTTTTTCACTAACAACTTCATGTATTGATTTTATTAGACTTTCTATTTTTACGCATTTTGTATAACCAACAAGATAACCAAGCATAACCATATTTGCAAGCCTTTCATTGCCTATTACTTCTGCTGAAATTCTATTTGCATCTATATATTTCACATTCAAATCGTTTCTATTAACATCCTCTTTTGATACAATATCACTGTTTATTAGAACAAGTCCACCCTTTCTTATAACTGGTAAAAATTTTTGCAATGCTGGTGTACTCATTATTATACCTGCCATTGGAAAGGAAGGAATTGGGGAACCTATTTGTGAATCTGATAAAACAACATAGCAGTTTGCAGCTCCACCCCTCATCTCAACACCATAAGATGGAAAGAACGTTACTTCTCTATTTTCAAGAATAGCTGCATAACATAAAAGGTTGCCAGATATTAATATACCTTGACCACCAAAACCAGAAAAAACAAATTCATAATAGTATTTAGAGGACATCAGAAACACTCCTTTCTTTAAATATACCAAGAGGAAAAAAGGGAATCATTTCTTCTTCAACCCTTTTAATAGCTTCTAAAGGCTGCATATTCCAATTTGTAGGACAGGCCGATAACAACTCTACAAAAGAAAATCCAAGTCCATCCAACTGTATCTGAAAAGCTTTTTTTACAGCCTTTTTTGCTTCCATAACTTGCTTAGGCGTACACAAAGCAACCCTTGCCGAAAATGCAACACCTTCAAGTGTCGAAAGCATTTCTGCCATTCTAATTGGATACCCTTCCCTTTGAAACTCCCTACCATAAGGAGATGTTGTAGTAACTTGCCCTAATAATGTTGTTGGAGCCATTTGTCCACCTGTCATGCCATAGACAGTATTATTTATAAAAAAAACCGATACATTTTCTCCACGATTTGCTGCATGAACAGTTTCTGCTAATCCAATAGATGCAAGATCACCATCACCTTGATAAGTAAAAACTATTCTTTCTGGCCTTGCTCTTTTTACACCTGTTGCTACAGCAAGCCCTCTGCCGTGTGGTGCTTCCAAAGAATCTACATCAAAATAATCATATAAAAAAACACCACAACCAACTCCTATAACGGCAATACAACGATTTTTAATCTGCAAACTATCAATTGCCTCAGCTATTATTTTATGTGCTAGTCCATGTTGACATCCTGGACAGAAATGAAAATTAACATTTTTAAGTACCTCTGGTTTTTTATAAATTGGCTTCATTTTTCCATGTGCTCCTTTAATTTTAAATATAGCTCTTCAGGGGTTGGTGCATAACTGCTTGGTTTACCATAAAAACTTATTCTAACTGATTTTCCCAAAACCCTTTCAATATCATATAGCATCTGCCCCGTATTCATTTCAACGACTACAAAATTATTACATCTTCTACTTAATTGCTCTAAAGCTTTTTCTGGAAAAGGCACCAACGTCACAGGTCTAAATAATCCAGCTTTTAACCCCTTTTCTCTTGCAAGATCAACTGCACTTTTACCAATTCGAGCTATCATTCCAAACCCAATTAACACCACTTCAGCATCATCACATAAATATGTTTCATAAATAACTTCATTTTTACACATTTCTTGATATTTTTGATAGAGTTTCCAATTATGCCTTTCTAAATCATTACCTTTCAAATAAAGTGATTTTATAATTTTCTGCTCAAGTCCTCTTTCCTTATCAAATGCCCAGGGTTTTTCTGGTGGTTTTATGCCTTTTTCACATTTCCTTGTTACCTTTTCTTTCATCAAACTAATCATTACATCAACAAGAATCATTGTTGGTGTTCTATACTTATCAGCTATATCAAAGGCTTTGATTACCAAATCATACATTTCCTGAGCTGAATAGGGTGCTAAAACTGGAACAAAATAATCTCCATGTCCACCACCTTTTGTCGCTTGATGATAATCACCTTGTGAAGCACCAATGCCTCCAAGACCAGGCCCCCATCTCATAACATTTACAATAACTACGGGTAACTCTGAGCCTGCCATATAAGAAATACCTTCTTGCATTAAAGATATACCAGGACTTGATGAAGATGTCATAACCCTTATACCACATGCACTTGCACCAAGTAGCATATTAATTGCAGCTACTTCACTTTCTGCTTGAAGAAACTTTCCACCTACTTTTGGTAGTTCTCTAGATAATAATTCTGGTATATCATTTTGTGGTGTTATTGGATATCCTGCATAAAATTTTAGCGAAGCATCTATAGAACCTAAAGCAAGTGCTTCACTACCTCTTATAAACATTACATCCATTGTTCACTCCTTCCAAACTTCTATAACAACGTCAGGGCACATTTCAGCGCATATCCCACAGGCTGTGCAGTTGTCGATATTTTCTATAACAACATATTTATAACCTAACTTATTAATTTTGTTACCAATAGTTAAGACATTTCGTTTACATTGTGTAACACATATTTGACAACCTTTACAACGTTGTTCATCTATGATAACTTTCTTTTTACTCATTACTAATCCCTTCTATCAACTTTTTCTTTAATTCCTTCCCTACTTTAAAAAAAGGCAACCTTTTTGGGGGAACATCAATGATTTCACCAGTCTTTGGATTTCTACCTTTTCTTGATTGGTAACTTTTTACATAGAAACTTCCAAAGCCTCTTACCTCAATCCTATCACCATCTAAAATAGCTTTTTTCATCTTCTCAAAAATAAAATCTACAATTTCTGCAGACTTTTTTTGAGAAATGTTCATCTCTTCTGCAAGAATTGTCAGGATGTCTGATTTTTTCATTTTGAGCAACCTCCATGAATTATATAAATTGAATTGATACCCTATAGGGGAACTGAGAATCAACCTTTATATCGCAATTTAGCATTTTCATAAACATTTTTAAATGTGTAAAAAAGAAATAAGCTTCATCATCTATTTCAATCCAATCCTCGTTTTCAAGTTTCTTAAATTGGCCAATCATCTCATTAATTTTATTCTCCTTATCTTGCAAATATTCTTTAAGTACTATAATGAAATTACTTTTAGAATCACCCTCTTCAACACCTATTTCAAGTTTACTTACACCATTTTTAAGCAAAGCTTTAATAAGCATCTTTATTAAAAATGATAACTTTTCAAAATCGCCCATTTTTTTAAGTGTTGATTGATTATTTGTTAATACAACTCTATCATCATCAGCAAAAAATTCCATAACCTTCTTTGCTAAATCAGAAATACTGAAAAAGTGAAAATTTGATTCTTCCTCATCAACACCAATTTTATTTAGCATCGATAAATCATCTTTTATAGTCAGAATTTTATGCAAAGGTGTATAGAAAACACTTGTAAGTTCTTTCCCAATATTATGCTTATCTTCATCTTTAACAGCTGTTAAAATCGCTCCATATCCCCTAAGAATAGATAAGTTATTGCTCAATTCTTCTAATAAATTAGCCACTATCATCTTTTTGTTTCTCGAATTCCACTTATGGAAATGGTACTGGCTAACCCAGTTATTATGTTCTTTTTTTACTACTGTTTCTATCTCTTTTCTAATTTCTTCCTCTTTATTTTTAAAATTTGCTAACCTGCTAAAAAATTCGATATTAGCAAGATATACTGCAATTTGATTACCTATTGCCTCAAAAAATCTTATGCTCTCATCATCAAATTCATCATTGTAGTTTTTAAAACCAAGTAAAGTACCTAAATATTTGCCTTGAAAGAAAAGGGGAAACCAGAGAATAGGTAAATTCTCAAACCTTATCTTATTAATTTTTGTTACCGCTTCAGTGGAAATTAAACCTTCTTCTTTCCATTCTTTTATCTTATTTACCCAGAATTCAATCTTTGCCTTATCAGATTTTCCAAGTTTTCTATCAACAGCGTTAATTACCGCACCTTTAAAAAAGCCTTCACAGGACAAAAGTAACGTTACATTTATTGCTTTTATAAGCCTCCTCATTTCGTATATAACATACTCAAGTACCTTATTATATGGCAAATTACTTAAAAACGCCTGAGTTATATTGAACAATGTTCCAATCTCATATACCTTCTTCCTCACACTAGTAACATCCTGACCAATTATAAAGACACCAGTACAATTGTTATCATTAACAATATTGTAAAGGGAAAAGTGTATTGTTCTTTCATTTAGATTTACTATTACATTTTCTCGTATGTTGGTTTTCATGGAATAAACTTTTCTATAAGCATCTCTAAACTCAAGAACTTTATCAAAATCTATTATCTTATCTAAAGAATATCCAATAATTTCTTCTTCAGTTTTTCCAATAAGTTGTAAGAATGATTTATTAGCGAAGATGATATTTCCCTTTTCATCTAACTCAGCAACTCCTTCTACTAAATTCTCAAAAATCGCAGAATGATGCACTTCAACTTTTAATAATTCTTTCACTATTTGTCTCGGATAGATATCTTCAAGACCAAAAATCTTACTCGATTTTTCTTCTGTAAATTTCTCTAAATTTGGTATTATTTCTGAAAATATCTCTTTCATCTTCTTTAAAGGACCTTTAGCCACAATGATATCAGCAAAAAGCTCATTTTCTTCCCAAGAGATACTTTCAAGCGCTGCTGCAGTTATTAGTATTATAGGTGTATTTTTGTAGTTATCTGATGTTTTAATATACTTAGAAAGTCTAAAACCATCAATTTTCGGCATTACATAATCGAAAATAAACAAATCAAATTTATCTTTTCGAGCAATCTCTAAAGCTTCAAGACCATCATAAGCTTTAACAACTTCATAACCATAATCACTCATAAGGTCATTAAAAAATTCAAGATAAAAAAGGTTATTGTCAGCAATTAAACATTTTTTCATATGTTAATAGCCCCATTATTTTTAAAAACTATCTCATCATAATGAATAGTCCTATTTCTACCTAATCTTTTAGCTTCATATAATGCAGCATCAGCTAATTTTACCATATCTTCTGCATTAAGAATATACTTTGATGGATAAGTAACTATCCCTAAACTAACGGTCACATCACCTCGTTTTTCTAAGTGTTCAAAATGATGATTTTCAATAGCCTTTCTTATTCTCTCTGCTTCTTGAAAAGCTCCATGAGCCGCTGTATGTGGAAGTAGTAATACAAACTCTTCACCACCATATCTTGCAAATATATCATTTTTTCTAATAATTGACATCACAATTTTTGCCATTTCAGAAAGTACACTATCCCCAACTACATGACCATATTTATCGTTAATTTTTTTAAAAAAATCTAAATCTAACATAACAAGAGACAATGATGAATTATACCTCTTTGCCCTTTCATACTCTTCATTTAATTTTTGGTAAAAAAACCTGTGATTGTAAACACCTGTCAAACCATCTGTAGTAGCAAGGTTTTCAAGGAGTTTATTTGTCCTTTTCAGTTCATCTTGAAGCTCTTTTATTCTTATCAAAGATTTAATTTTGGCTAATAATACTTCCGTTTCAAAAGGTTTAGTAATATAATCATTAGCACCTGCATTAATACCAGTAACAAAATCTTCCTTTTCTCCTTTAGCAGTTAATAAAATTATTGGAACTTCTGGATTCTTAATTCTTATTGTATAACAGACATCAAAACCAGAAATACCTGGCATCATCACATCTAATATGATTAAGTCGTAATCGTTTTGTTTTATTTTTTCAAGACCTTTATACCCATCTTCTGCAGTATCAACAGTAAACTTATTCAACTCCAAAAGAACTGTTATCATCTTACGGAATTCATCATCGTCATCAATAACTAGTATCTTAGCCATGTTTCAACCTTCTTAACATATAGTAAAGTACTTTTTTTTCCTCAAAGCTTATACCAGTCCAGATTCTAAAACTTTCTACCCCTTGAGCTATCAACATAGCCAAGCCATCAACAGCATCAATACTATATTCTTTAGCTTTTTTAACAAGAAATGTACCTTTCACATTGTATGTCATATCAAATACTTTAGCATTTTTATCTGCTTTTGAAAAATCTAATTTAATTTTTTCACCCTTTAATCCAAGAGGCGTTGCATTTATTACTAATTGAGGAGTATACTTTGAAAAAAGGGAATTTAAATCCTCCCACTGAATATACTTAATTTCTAATTTCAATACTTTTTCTGCCCAATTACTAACCATATCAAATCTTTCTTTTGTCCTATTAACTAAAAAAACTTCATTACAATTTAATTGCTTTAAACAATACATAGCAGTTCTTGAAGCCCCACCTGCACCTATAATTACAACTCTTTTACTTTCAAGATCATTAATTTTAAGTTTAAATTTTAGGGTAAAAATAATACCATAAATATCTGTATTAAAGCCATAAAATTTGTCATTGTCAATAAGAAAAGTGTTAACTGCACCAATTCTTTTGGCCTCATCAGACAGTTCGTCAGCAAATATAATACATTTTTCCTTAAAGGGTATTGTTACATTAAAACCTTTAATATTTTTTATCGTTCTAATTCCTTGAAAAAAATCTTTCAATCCATTCACATTAACTTTAAATGGAATGTATACATATTTAGTTCTTGAATTTCTGATAAGATAATTTTGAAAAACAGGTGATAAACTATGTTCAATTGGATTACCTATTACACCTAAAATTTTGTAATTTCCTGTAATCTCATTCATTTTGATATACCACCTAATACTGACTGTACCTGAAATTTTAAGGCCGGAAGTATATCTACTGCTTTATTTAAAAGTTCTCTACCTTCTAAATATTTATTATTTGACAAAAGGTTGACTCCATTATCAAATAGACAAAAACCATAAATAGAAACTGCTTTTTCTGTATCAAGGTCTTTTAATTCATCGAAATCCTTTAAACCTCTCATAACATATAAATCAAAAAGATTGTATCTAGAGACTCTTGGATTATCAGAATATGTATATACAATACCATCTGGAACAAATGTCATTCCTGGAAGATTTACTGAATATTTTGTTGAATAATCTAAATGCACGGGCATTTTAAAAATAATCTGTCTTACAAGATATCTCACCATCCAATCAGAGCCTTCATTAGTTTCCCACATAAATCTAATCTTATTCTTATCTAAGAGGTTAATTTTGTCTCTTTCATTCCAATACCAATAAGCATCAAGATGTGGGGTATGAAGTAAAACTACATCATCTCTATACTTTTCAACCCTTTGCAAATACCATAAAGGGAAAGCTCCACTATCACCCCAGGTAAACAAAGCAGAATTTCTTAAACAAGATTTTAAAACATTTTTGCCATAATCTCTCGCTATATGATAATCACTCCAATCATTCTTAATATAATTTAAGTTTATCAAATACCCAAGTGACAATAGTGACAAAAAAGTAAATATAATCTCTTTGTAATGCTTTATTTTATTTATGCTATTGCAAATAAAATGTAATCCAAGAGCAGAAAAGATTGATATGACAACATAACCTGGTGTATGAAAGCTCTCGAGAAGAAAGATATTTTCTGGAACAGGATTACCATAAATGACAACCCCAACATTTAAAACTGATAACACTATACCTGTAATGACTGTAAAATAGAAATATCTTCTGAAAAAAATAATCAAACCTAAAATACATAAAAATATAAATATAAAACCAAACTCCCTTATCAAATTAAAACTGGACATTTGTTGCAGAAACAAACTTATACTTCTTTCTGGACCTTCTATTTCATACCCCTTTCTTAATAGCACCCACATAAACTGAGATAGATTTCTAGGATCACCCCACAACAGTGCATTTAACTGCCATGCTCTCATTGGTAAATGTAAAAAAACTGTAAAACCAAATAAAAATAACATCACTGCTAATGAAAGCATTGTAATATTAGATAAAAATTTTTTATCTTTATAAACTATTGCAAAAAAAATAATTGGCAAAAGTACCAATGCAGTTAAATGTGCTGATAAAGCAATGCCTGAAATAAAACATGCAAGGTAAATATATCTTAAATCCCCTTTTTTTATAAACTTGATAGATAAGTAAATCGTAAAAATGATTAAACATGTTGATAGTGTATAAACTTCTGTAACAACAGACTGCGACCAATGAGTGTAGGAAAAGGCAATAATAAAAGAAGATAACATAGCGGTTAAAAGAGAAAACAAATCATCTCTATCAAGTATTTCTTTCGTTATCAAATAAGTCGTAAAGTTAACAAAAGAACCACAAAATGCTGAAAAAAGGCTTATTCTAAAAGCAATACTACCAAAAGGGATGTAGCAGAAAATATGTCCTAAGGTTACATATAGAGGATAACCAGGAGGATGGGCTATACCATAAGTATAAGCTGAAGCAATTAATTCTCCACTATCAAAAAAAGTAACATCGCTCGATAATGTTAACAAATATACAAACAAACTCGTGGTAAATACTACATAGCCTGCATATTTTTTCATATTAATATTTCTTTTGCCCTATCTATGTCAATTTTTATTTGTTTTTTTAGCATTTCTACGTCTTTAAATTTTTCAACACCTCTTAATCTTTCAACAAATTCAACTAAAACTTCTTTTCCATAAATATCTTTATCAAAATCAAGAATATGTACCTCAAAGGATACTTGTTCAATATTAAAAGTTATGGCAGGCCCAATATTTAAAACTGATTTATATTTAACATTATCAACATAAGTATACGCTGCATAAACACCATATCTTGGTATCAAATAGTCTATAATTAGAAGATTCGCTGTCGGGAAACCAATTAATCTACCTATTTTTTTACCCTTTGTTACCATCCCTTTTAACACATAAGGACGTCCTAAAAATTTTTGTGCTTCCTTGATCTTACCCTCTTTCAAAAAACTTCTGATTTTTGTACTGCTTATAACAACACTATTATCGATTACAGGATCTATAACCCTAACATCAAAACCTAATGCTTCACCTTTTCTTTTAAAAAACTCTTTATCACCTTGTTTGTTTCTACCAAAAGAAAAATCATAACCTATAATGACTTTTTTTGCTTTAATTTTCTTGTAAATAATTTCATCTACGAATTCATCAGCAGTTATATTTGAAAACTGGTCATCAAATTTTACTAAAATTATTATATCAACACCTAAGTTTTCTAATATTCTTAGTTTCTCATCAATAGGAGTTATCTGTTCAATTTTTATATAAGGATTTATAACTGTAAGTGGATGGGGATAAAAAGTAATTACAACTGATGTACCATCAATTTTCTTTTTTTCATCTAAAACAGCTTTTATTAGTGCCTGATGACCTCTATGAACACCATCAAAATTGCCAATAGTAACAACAGGAGATTTTATTTCTTCAATTTCATTAAAACTCTTGTAAATATTCATGATAAGATTTTAGCAATAATTGAAAAAAACTTAAACTATTCTTTCTTTAAAGAAATTTTAGAATATATGTAATAAACAATGATGAGAATCAAAATAGTAAGTAAAATAACTCCTTGCTCAATAATTAGATGAAAATCTAAAACCTCCTCTTGTGCTTGTTTAGCTTCAAGTATTAATAATTTTCTTGTTGCAGAGATGATTCCTACAAATAAAAAAGGGTTTAATGAGAATTCTTCCTTTTTTAAAAACTTTAAAACAGGCCATAAAAGTTCTGCTAATATAAGTGCAAGGAAAATATCACTTACTGCATCAATAATCGATATATAAGACAATTCCCTAAAATCATAAAAGCTATTAAAAACTGCAATGAAAGCAAAAAACAACAAAGCTATTGCTATAACAACATGTAATAAATTATCAAGTTTATATAAAAACCGCAAAATTTTCTTCCACATATTTTCCATATATAATATACCTATGCAAAATGAATTTATTCTTTCTCAATCTACAGGGCCATAAATGCAAAAATATGACCCATGAAGGTTGTTATCAGAATAAACGGGGCAGTGATGGCACATACAACCTTTTTTATTTTCAATATTAAAAATTCTTCCCTTAGCACAAAAAACACCTTCTGCTTTTGGAAAACTATGAGTTGGTTTGAAAAAAGTGGGACAATCTTCACATAAACAATCTGCTAACTTTTCATCATCATATACAATCATGTAAAAGAGTATAGCTATAAAATATTATTTGTCAAGAATTGAAAACGTTTTAAGCAGTTAATTCAGCAAAAATTTCTCTCACACTTTGGATTTTATCAATTTTTTCTGCCACAGCACCAACAGTATAAAGTGGCTCTTCTTTATCAGAATTATAACCACAAGAACTTAATAACCCATTACAAATACAAAATGCCTCTAAATGATTTTCTTTTGCAATACATTTAGTAAACTTACCTTCGCTATCTTTGCTTAAAACATAGCCCATATTACATTTTGGTTGTCTTAACCTCTTTAATGTACTTAAGTACATAGGTGAATGTTTTAAAACCCTAAAAGGCAAACTGCAAGGAGAACCAGGTTTATAAGCAATTATAATATCTTCTTTTTTAGCGTTAACCACCGCCTTTTTATATTCTATTGTTGCACCACTTTCTGTAGATGCTAAAAATCTTGTCCCCATCTGGACACCATCGGCTCCCAATCTCATCATCCTTAAAATGTCTTCTTTATCATAAATTCCACCCGCAACGATTACTGGAAAATTTCCGTATTTTTGAGCTGTATCCTTAACAAGAGGTATTAAATTTTCTAAACGGTTTTCTTCTTTTTCTATATCTTCCATTTTAAAACCAAGATGTCCACCAGCAAGCGGTCCTTCTAAAATACAGGCATCGGGTCTGTATCCTTGTTTTTCCCATTTCTTACATATTAATTCTAGTGATCGTGAAGACGAAACAATGGGAATTAGTGCGGTATTGCTAACTTTTTTGATAGAAGGAAGAGATAACGGTAATCCCCCACCAGATATTATTGCATCAACATCGCTATCAATAGCAGCTTTAACAGATGCTTCATAATCTCTCTGAAGAGCAACCATAATATTAATACCAATAACACCACTATAACTCTTTGCCAGCTCTATTTCTTTTCTGACAGCACTATAAGTATCAAATTTTTTCCCATACCTGCGAGTTAAAATCCTATCAAGAGCAGCACTTGATATAACACCCATTCCGCCTTCAATTGCAACCGCTTGAGCAAGTTCGTGTAAAGATACACCTACACCCATACCACCTTGGATGATTGGGTATTTTAAAACAAAATTTTTGATTTTTAAAGACTGCATAGTACTTCCTAAAATTTTTATTCAGTATAACACATAAAAAAAATTAAAAACATTTTTTTCATAAGGTTGAGAAATTATAATTCTTAATCACGGAGGGGGTGGGATTCGAACCCACGTGCCCTTTTAGGGCAACCCGATTTCGAGTCGGGCCCGTTATGACCACTTCGGTACCCCTCCATAGAGCAAAAATATTATAAGTCATTATGAACCAAACTTGAATAAAAACTTCAATATTTCTGCCTTTTTTCTTTAAAAAAATTTTTTAATATTTGCTCTGACTGATATGAAAGGATTCCACCATAAACTTTTATATTATGATTATAAAATGATGAGTCCAAGCCAAACTTAGTCATATACCCCCATTTATCACTACTTGCTCCAAAATACAAAGCTTTTATTCTAGCATTAACCAAAGCACTATAGCACATAATGCAAGGTTCAACAGTAACATATAATGTCACATCTTCCAATCTATAGTTCTTAAGTCTTTTAGAGGCTTTTCGCAAAACTATAATTTCTGCATGAGCTGTTGAATCATTTTTTGATATAACTTCGTTATGCCCTTTTGCTAATATATGCTCTTCTAAAACAGCAATTGCTCCAATTGGGATTTCCCCTTTTTTATACGCTTTTTCAGCTTCCTTTATTGCTATTAGCATAAACTTTTCATGCTTTTCTAAAGACATCTAAACCCTACCCTTCATTTTTAATACTCTGCAAGTCTCTGTAGTAAGTTTACAAATGTAAGGGCACGGTTCAATATGTATCATTATGTCAACATCTTCGATGTTTTCATTAATTTTCTTTTCAATACTATTTGCTAGCTCATGTGCATCATCAATCGTTGATTTTCGGCAGACAAGAAGATGAAAATCTATAAATCTTTTACTCCCAGATGTTCTTGTTCTAAGTTTATGATATCCCGCATATGGAGGTATTGGCATAGCATCTATAATTTCGTCAATCTTTTTGTTAATTTCTTCCGACAAACTAATATCAGTTAAACCATATACACCTTGTTTAAGTATCCTCAAAGAAGAAAATATTATTATAAAACCTATTATAAGAGCTATCATAAAATCAAAATAATGAATTTTAGTGTAGTATGAAATGGCAACAGATATTAAAACACCAGCATTGGAATATAAATCACTTGAATAATGTAGGGCATCAGCTTTTAAAGCATTTGAGTTCGTTAATTTGCCAACTTTATTTAAATATCTGCTTAAATAAAAACTTATTGATATGGATAAAACCATTATACCAATATCCCAAAAGGAATAATTAATAGTTGATTTTTTGATAAACTTTTCGATAGCTTTAAATACTACAATACCACCAGTTACTACTATAACAATTGATTGTATGATTGCAGCAAAATCTTCAACTTTTCCATGACCATAAAGATGGTTTTTATCAGGTGGAGTATCGGCTTTTTTTATTGCAAGAAAATTTATGAAAGACATAAAAATATCTAGTAAACTATCAATAGCAGAAGAGATTACAGCCATTGAACCAGAAGATAATCCAACTAAAAACTTGCTTATTGACAAAAATGATGCAATAGAAATAGCTTTTAAAGATGCTCTTTGTTTTAATTCCAAATGAATCATCCAGATCTATTTTGTTGGTTTTTCATAGTTATATGATCAAGTACACACATTTACCAACAATTTTTATTATTGTATTTCTAAAGCATATGAGAATTTTATCAGAAAAATAAATAAAATACCACCATTTAAATTTATGGTGGCAAAGATTTGGTGTTAACACATTTCTGGTTTTATAATTCTTGGTAAAATCATCTGGTGATGAGGACAAGCTGTATCTGGATTTTGATAGCAACTTTCGGCAAATGCAACCACATATTGTCTCAATTCAGAAAAATTAACTATTTCATCGACAAACCCCATTTTAGCACAATAACTTGGTCTTGATTTTTCATAGTATTCTTTTACTAATTTATTCATCTTGTCTATAGTTTCTTTTAAATCTTTTCCTTCTTCTTTGTCTTTTACAAGTCTCCTTGCATAAGTTGCAACAGCAGCGGTTTCACCATGCATTACATAAATTTCTGTAGCAGGTGTACCTATGGTAAACGCATTATTATTGTTTGCCTGTGGTCCACCCATTACATAATGGCTCGCTGCTGAACCTTTCCTTAACACAATTGTCATCATAGGTAGTTTTGAAGATTCAATTGAATATAACAAAGCCTGACCTAATCCTAATAGCTCTGCTTTTTCTGCTAAATCACCTACATCTATACCTGTATTATCCTGCAACCAGATAATTGGTATTCTATCTCTACCACAGAGTGTAACAAATTCATTCATCTTAATTAACCCCTCTCTGTAAAGTTTACTACCAATACCAGGATAATCAGCATAATGGGGATAACCATCCCCTAAAAAACCCTGCCTATTTGCAATAATACCAATCAAAAAACCATTAATTTTTACAAGTCCTGTATACACTTCAGGTCCAAAATTTGGCTTAAATTCCATATGTTCACTACCATCAACAAGTCTTGCTATTACCTGTTCAATCTCATATATTCTTTTTTGATTCATAGGAATAATATATTTTATTTCATCTGTTGAAAATCTTGGTTCCTTTGGTTCTGCAACTCTAAAATACCATGGATTATATGATGGTAACAATCCTACACATTCTCTAATTGCATCAAGCACACCTTCTTCAGTTTTATAAACTCTTCTTACAAAACCAGTTACGTCATAGTGTATTTTCATACTACCTGGAGGTTGAACTTTATATTTCTTTGTCAATTCAATTATCGTTTCTGCGCCTTCTTTATCAAAACCACCTTTAGGACTTAAACCTGAAACAATTCCACCGCCACCAACGGCCATTGATGCCTTTTCATGTGCAAAGATTATAGCAGGACTTATAGAATGATACCCACCACCTGCTGGATTAGTTCCAAATATACCTACAATAACAGGTATACCTTTCTGTGCTAGTTCTGCATGTCTATAGAAAGAACGTCCACCACACCTTCTACCTGCATAAACTTTTTCCTGCTCTGCAAGACTTACACCACTACAGTTAAGTATCCAAACCAAAGGAATTCTCAACCTTTCTGCAATATCCTGAGCCCTAAAAACGTTTTCTGCCTGACCAGGTATCCATGCACCTGCAAGAACCCTATTATTGCTTGCAATTATAGAACACCATTTACCATTGATTTTTCCAAGACCATTAATCACTCCTGTTGTACCATATTTGTTATTTTCAGGATTATAAAGTGTATTTAGAGGCAACCACGTACCTTTATCAACAAGATATTCAATCCTTTCCATCGCTGTCTTTTCACCTCTTTTGTGAAGCTCTTCCACAGGCAACCCCTGATTTAATGCAATTTTCATTTCTTCTTTTATTTTTTCATAAACATCATCAGCTTCTTGTGCACTTTCAACCATCATTTTTAAATTGGCTTCTGTAAGAGGCTTTCCTAAGTGTTCCATTTCTTCAAAATATCTTCTCATTTTACCTACTCCTTACCCGTATAATGATGTTTTATTTCAATGGAGAAAATCTAACATGTTTTTTTTCATCTGTAAAGTTTTTTTTAACCTTAACGTAAAGTGGTAATTAAATATTTCTAAGCATTTATCGTTAAAAAAAATTTTTGCTACATAAATAAAACATTATTTAACAGAAAAGTTAGCAAAATAAAAATTTTGTAGATTTGATATGAAAAATATTAAAATATCTTTCATACTAAAAGTACTACTTATAGGTACATTTGTGCTAATCATGATTTTTTTGGCATTTTTAGTTTCTTTAAAACGAAAACTGTTGATGACTTTGTTATAGGCAATAGAAGCATAGGTCCATGGTTCTCTGCATTTGCATATAGTACTACCTACTTTTTTAGCATTACTTTTTATTGGCTATGCAGGAAAGATAGGATTTACTTATGGCTTACCTTCGCTTTGGATTGCTATTGGTAACTCTATAATCGGTAGCTATTTTGCATGGAAATTATTAGCAAATAAAACAAGAAAATTGTCAATTAAGTTTAATGCAAGAACAAATACCTGAATTCCTATCAAAACGCTATAACCTTCCTATTTATAAAACAATTTCTGAAATTATAATTTTTATTTTCTTAGTACCCTATTCTGCATCTATATAGATGGGACTGAGTTACTTTTTAGAAGCTGTTTTTAAAATAAATTATAACCATGCTCTTTTAATAATTGCTACGCTTACAACAATATATCTAATCTTAGGTGGCTATCATGCAGTTGCTTTAACAGGTTTTATTCAAGGTTTAATTTAATTATGATATTTAGTGTATATGGGGTCTACCTCAAATGTACAAAAATATTTTGCAATTAAAGATGAGAAATCTATATTTACTGCAACTATTTTTTCTACAATTTTTGCACTAATACTCTCTGGAGGTGCCTACTTAGTAGGAAACTTGAGTCAATTATTTTTTAACAATATTCCCATTGACCCAACGACAAATAAAGCAAAAGCAGATTAAATAATTCCAATAATAATATCTAACCATCTACCTGAATGGGCTACAATCCTATTTTTTACTTGTACTTTCTGCATCTATGTCTACATTGTCATCTCTTGTGTTGGTATCAAGCTCTACTATAGCTATTGATTTATTAAGTGAATTTACTTTTTTAAGAAAAGTAATAGACAAATTATAGCACTGATAATACCATTTAACTTTTTATCATTCTTTTTATAAAAATTGCTATTAAAAAACCTATCATAATTCTAACATTGATGACAATTTCATGGAAGCAGTTTAAGGAAGCCTTTTAGCATCTTATATTTTGGGTTTATATTTTTACATTTCTTACAAATCTGCCCTGATTGGTACTTTTACTGGTTTAATATTATCGGTATTAATTGCCTTATATATAAAGTTTGATACTAAGCTTATCTCTAACACAAGTATGATAAGCATTATAGCCCCTTTTATTGTAATTGCTATTGTGGAATTTTGGCTAAAATTTAAAACAAATAATCGGCATCATCTACAGTAAGTATTGGCTGGTCTTTGTCAACCAGATCAGGTAATATAACTGAGACCTTGTAGTTAGCAACTTGTTTTATCTGCTCAGGGATTGCGTGCTTCCAGGCATGCCCCCTTCCAGTTAGAAGTATTACCTTATTAATGTTTTTTTCTTTTTTGTAATTGACAGTATTTATTGCCATAGCCCTATCCCATAACATTTGAGCTTCACAAAAATAAACAAATTCTTTTCCACTACTGTGAAAACTATGTGTTTTTCTGACAAAATTCATATAAGTTTCTGAAATATCGCAACTAACACCTTTTGGTAATTTTTTCAAATCTTCCTTTGAAAGCGAAGCAAATCCTTTTTGTGCAACTTTTTTTGTTATTTCTGGAGGTACATTCAAACCAATAATAGGTATTTTATTATCTCTTGCAAAATTTAAAATATCTGCATAAAGTGACCATCCTGTTTTCCAATTATCGTAATAAACTTTTATAAAATCATCTAAACTCATTTTGCCACTAATCCATTTATCAAGGCTATCCTGTGAATCTGCTCTAAACATCTCCATAGCTATGGCTATATTTTTTTCTTTTTCATAAATCGACTTTATTACTTTTAACTGAAATTGGTGATGTTCACTTACATCATGTAATTCCCCAACAATTATAATATCCGAAGTTATAACATCATCAATCATTTGCTCAAATTTAACTTTTTTGCCATCAATAATTCTTAATACAGTCTGTCCATCAAGCTCTTTACCAGAACAACTAACAAAAGTTAGACAAATAAAAAACAAAGTTAATATAAATTTCCTAACCATTTTGTTCTCCTAATATATAAATGTTTCTTTGCTTTTTGGGTTCAATTGTACCTTTTTCAACAACCTTATCGTTTACGAAGATTAAAAAACTATAAGATCCATAATGGGTGATTTTTTTAGCTATTTTTTCAGCAAAAATAAGAGGTGCATAAAATAGACTTATTATTTTATCATTTTCTCTAAAGACAACAAAATAAGCTGCATCTTTTAAATCATATTGTTTATCATGGTAGTAAATAAAATCTTTACTGATTTTTAAAAAGCCCAAATCCTTTTCTTCAAGGAAATTAAAGTAAACTATATTATAAAATCCCTTTAGATTTGAGCTAGAAATTGTTACATTTTTTAGTGTCATTGATTTAGTAAAAATATCGACTAAGTTATTACTTTTTTGTGTTAATATGATTAATGTCTTATCAGAAGCTTTTAAAGTATTAATGGTTACAGGAATTTCATCACTATAAAGCCTTCTCAAAACATTTATATCCTCATCCAACACTACTCGATAAGGTTCATCATCAGTTTTGATATTAAATACATTGATATTTGAATCTAACATAACATCAATTTTATGTATAATTTTGTTATTTTTATCATAAACACTAATTGGGAGTTTAAGAGTATAGAAGGGTTTATTTTGTGAAACTGTAACTTCTAATAGCCAACTCTTATCCTTTTTCCTTTTACTAGCATTTAAAATAAAAAAATCTGGTACATCTTCCCTTTCAAGCCATTCTTTAAAAATAGGCTTAAGATTTATACCAGAAATTTCTTCAAAAGATTGCCTCAAATCATCCCAAGTAGCATAATGGAATAAATTTTTCTTATAAAAATGTCCAACTGACTTAAAGAACTTATCATTACCCACTAAATACCTAAGATAATGAAAAAACATGGCTGACTTTTCATAGCCAATTACCCTTGATACTAGGTCATATCTACCAGTGAATCTTTTTAAAGGAAAATCATTTTTCTCATTAACAATCGTAGAGAAATCATAGAGCATCTTTTTTAAGTATTCCTTTGCATCTACAGAATTCCTTTCTTTTAATAGATAATCTGATAGATATGTAACAAGTCCTTCAGACCAATTACCTTTACTATAATCAACTAAAACACCATGACCAAACCATGCATGTAATATTTCATGAGGCAAGCTTGTATCTAAAACAAATGATAAAGATATGATGTCTTTGCTAATAATTGTAAAATTAGGATAACTAATTCCCACTGGTAATATTGTTTCTACAACTGCATAATTGTCAAATGGAAATTTTCCGATTTTTTCAGAATAAAATTTAATATACTCAATAGTTTTATCGGCATAAGTTTCTAATAAATGTTTGTGCTCATCAAATAAATAAACAAAAACCTGAATATCATTAAAATTTCTTTTTAAAACTTTATAGTTACCACCTATGATACTCAAACTTTTTACATAATTAGAAACTTTCCATTTAGAAATTGTACTCTTACCGTTATAGACATGCTCTATTCTTCTCCCTTCTGTTAAGTATTCACTATTGTCATTGGAAATAAATGTTATTTCCATATTTTTAGGTTGCAGATTACATTGAGGATACCATATTACATTGCTACCAATATAGACACTATCATTAGAAATATAACTAATAAGATAAGCTGAAGGGTCTTCAAAGTCACTTATTATTTTTGAAGGTTTGTTAGAAAACTTGATGAAGTATTCTATTCTTAAAGTATATGGTTTACTTATTTTTAAATTTACTTTTACTTCAAGCAAACCTTTTTTAAAATCATAACTTGCTAAATGCTCATTTAAAAAAACTTTTTGTATTTTTGCATCCCTATTTAAATTAAACTTTAACACCCTCTCATCATAATCTAAAACTATTATTGATTTACAATAAAGTATCGAATGCCCCCTATCAAAACTGACTTCTAATTGATGGTTATAAATGTTTCCAACATTTTTTGCGTTTAAACAGGATGCATTAAAAAACAAAAAAACAAATATAATATAAATTTCTTTCACAATATAATTTTAGCATAAATAGTGTGGTTTAAAAGTTGATGAGAAATTAAAGTATTAATGTTATAATATCCTACAAAAAACGGAGGACATTGATGTTTCGTTACATTCTATTAGTTTGTTTGATTATTTTAACTATTATAAGCTGTAGAAAATTAGAAAAAAATATAGCTTCAGTACCCCCTCAACAAATTGAACATCAGATAAATTTTACAGAAAAAATAGAATCTCTAAAAACTTTGCTTAAAGAACATCCTGATAGTTTAAATGGCTGGATACAATTAGGAAATTACTCAATGGATGCAGGTTTATTTAAAGATGCAATTGTAGCATACGAAAAGGCTCTTTCATTAGACCCTAACAATGTAGATGTAAGAGTAGATTTGGGAACATGTTATAGAGAAATTGGTAACCCTCAAAAAGCCATAGAAGAATATAAAAAAGCTTTAAAAATAAAACCAGACCATGCCAATGCATTAAAAAATTCAGCTGTAGTTTATTCCCATGACCTAAAAGATAAAAAATCAGCAATAACAATGCTAGAAAATTATTTAAAGCATTATCCTGAAGCACCAGATAAAATTCAGATTGCTAGTTGGCTTGCTGATTTAAAAAGTGGTAAATAATGAAAACAAGTTGGGACTATAACAATAATCTATATGAAGAGATAATCTATTTTATAAAACAGAAAGGATTAGACCCATCAGATCCATTAAATCTTTGTCATTTTGACCAGATTCACGCAGGTGGAATAAAAGCAACAGAACAACTATCTAAACTGATTGACTTTTATAGCAATGGCTATCTACTTGACATAGGTGGTGGTATTGGTGGTGTCGCGAGATATCTTTCTATAAAAAATTACCATTATATAGTCAGTCTTGACTATTCATGGAAATACTCATCTACGGGTAAAAAATTAACAGATTTATGCAAAATTAAAAACATTGACTTTATAAATGGAAATGCCCTTTTTCTTCCCTTTAAGAACTCTTGCTTCAAACATATTTTACTTCAGCATGTAAATATGAATATTGCAAATAAATACCAACTTTTTAAAGAATGTAGGAGAGTCATAAAAAAAGATGGTTATTTTATATTTCATGAGTGGTTTATAAAAGACAATAGTTACATAAATGATGTCAACTATCCTTTACCGTGGGCAGACTTAAAAGAACACAGTTTTTTAACCACTTTTAACAACTTTAATGAAATTGCCAATGAAGCAGGCTTTAAAAATACATTATTGATAAATGAAACGGAAAGCTCACTCAAATTTTACGAGAAAATAATAAAAGAAAAACTTTTCTCAAATCCCATATTTAAAGGTAGAGAACCTGAAAAAATCTTCCAAAATACGGTGGATGCTTTGATCCATAACAAAATGGAAGTTTTTTCAGGTGTGTTCAAACCAGTTTAATTTTATTTTTTACCCTGCTTTTCTCGATAATCCTTAACAGCAGCTTCAATAGCCTGCTGAGCCAAAACAGAACAGTGAATTTTTGAAGGTGGCAGTCCACCCAACGCCTCAGCAACGGTTTCATTAGTAACTTTTAAGGCTTCTTCAATAGTCTTTCCTTTTATCATTTCCGTAACCATACTACTAGACGCAATAGCAGCACCACAACCAAAGGTCATAAACTTTGCATCTTGGATTACACCATTTTCATCAATTTTAAGGTATAACCGCATAACATCACCACAAGAAGGGTTACCAACCTCACCAATACCATTAGCATCGGGAATCTCTCCCATATTTCTTGGATTTAAAAAATGTTCCATAACTTTTGGACTATAAGGTCCTTGTGCATCTGCCATATACCACTCCTTTTATTTATCTACTTTTGTTAATTTTGGTGTATGACCTTTTATCTTATCAAGATAAAAGGGTGACATCTGCCATAATCTTTTCACAATACCTGGAAAGATCTCAAGTACATAATCAATGTCTTCTTCTGTATTACTCATCCCAAGGCTAAAAGTTAAAGACCCAGTACAAATATCCTTAGGAACTCCTATTGCAGTTAGCACTGGTGAAGCTATAAGGTCATCTTCACTTTTACCACGTAAATTTGAACTACAAGCAGAACCACTCGAAGCCATAACCCCCATATAATTTAGCATTAACAATAAAGATTCGCCCTCTGCAAATTCTATCCAAAAGCTTAAATTATTAGGTAATCGCATCTCTGGATGCCCTGTAAAATGGACAAAATCAATATTATCTTCTATGCCTTTTTTTAGCTTATCTCTTAATTTCTTTGTGTGCTCTATACGTTGATTCATCTCCAATTTTGCTAGCTCACAAGCTTTTGCAAAACCTACTATTGCTGGTAAATTTTCAGTACCTGATCTAAGACCATTTTCTTGAAAACCACCTTCTATTAGTGGTTGCAAAACTACCCCATTTTTAACAAAAAGAGCTCCCACACCTTTAGGACCATATATTGAGGTTGAAGAAAGTGTTAACATATCTAATCCTAAATCAACAACATTTATATCTATAAAACCACATGCTGCTGTAGCATCACTATGAAATAAAGCAGAACTCTCATTTTTAACAACATTTATTAATTCTTTTAAATTTTGTATTGTACCTATCTCATTGTTGGCAAATTGAAATGAGACTAAAATCGTATCCTTTCTTATTAATTTTTTCAATTCATCAGGGTTTATTTGACCATAAGAATTTACAGGTATATAGGTTACTTCAAAACCAAACCTTTTTTCGAGAGTCTTAAGAGGTGAGGTTATACTAAAATGCTCAATCTCAGAAGTAATAATATGTTTTCCTTTATTTATATTTGCAAATGCAATACCTTTCAGTGCTAAATTATTTGCCTCTGTAGCACATGAAGTAAAGACTATCTCCTCAGTCTTAGCACTAATAAATTCCGCAACAACCTTTCTAGAATTATCAAGAGCATTTAGAGCTTCTGTTCCTTTTGAGATTATATGAGAAGAAGGATTACCAAATTTTTCAATAAAATAAGGCATCATAGCTTTTAAAACCCTGCTATCGCAGGGGCAAGCATTTGCATAGTCCATAAAAATCTGTTTCATATAATAACTCCTTTTTAAGATTATACCACAAATTTCTACTAATAATAGACATCAAAAAGGTATAGCCCTTGTGGTGGAGCAGTTTTCCCTGCTCTCTTCCTATCTTTAGATTCTAGTATCTCTTTAAAATCAAGTATATCAATCTTTTTTAAACCAATATCAACCATTGTCCCTACAATAATTCTGACCATATTATGCAAGAAACCATTTGCAGTAATCTTAAAAATAAGGTAATCTTCTTTTTTTAACCAAACAGCTTCATAAACTGTTCTTAAAGTTGTCTTTCTTGAACACATAGAAGACCTAAATGCTGCAAAATCTTTTTCCCCTATAATTAATTCAGCTGCTTTGTTCATCTCATCTATATCAAGTTTTTCATAAATATGCCAGCAACGATTTCTCTCTAAAGCTGTTGGTTCAAACCTATTTAAAATCTTATAGATATATGTCTTTTTTTTAGCAGAATAAATTACATGGAAACTACTATCTACTTTTTCAACTTTTTTTACTCTAATATCATTAGGTAAAAGATTATTTAAACCATAAAAATATGCAGAAAAAGGCAAAATTTTATTTGTTTTAAAAGTACAATATTGATTAATAGCATGAACCCCTCTATCAGTTCTACCAGCACCAATAATTCTAACCTTTTCTTTCAATAACTGGCCCAATGCATTTTCAATGGTTTCTTGCACCGTAATTTGTCCCTTTTGTCTTTGCCATCCAAAATAGTTTGTACCATCATATTCTACACAAAGCTTTATAAATTCCATACTTGCATTGTAAAAAAATATTGTTAAAATGAAAATACAAAAAATATTTAATTTTCATTGGAGATTGATATGAAAATCATATTAGAAGAAAGAGATAAAATCTGTTACATCACTTTAAACAATGGTTTTATAAACTCAATAACGACCGAATTACTAAATGATCTACTTACTTGCATCAATGAGGCAGAAAAAAAATATTCTGGATTAATTATCAAAGGCAATGAAAAATTTTTCTCCATGGGATTTCATTTACCAGAACTTTTACAAAAAGATGAAAAAAATCTTTTGGAATTTTATAATTGCTTCAATGAATTCATATTAAAACTTTACACATTACCTATTCCTACATGTTCTGTTTTGACTGGTCATGCAGTTGCGGGTGGTTGTATTATTGCACTTGCAACCGATTTTCGTTTTGCAGTTTCTGATAAAAAAATTGGACTAAACGAAATAAATATTGGATTGCCAGTACCACTTCTAGCAAAAGAAATACTAAATACAATTATACTCGGAAAATATTCAAAAGAAATACTCTATCTTGGTGAATTCATTACTACAAATGTAGCTCATAATTTCGGTCTTATAGACGAAATCTATACTTTTGAAGATATACACAGTAAAGCCTTCGAAAAAATAAAATTATTATCCGAAAAAAACAAAAAAGCCTTTAATATTATGAAGGCAAACCTTACAAAAACTATTTCAGAAAAATATAAACAATACAAAGATTTAGATGCTGAACTTTTTGTTAAATGCTGGTTTACTAATGAAACTCAAATTTTGCTAAAAGAGGCAGCAAAAAAGTTCTAAAATGAAAAGAATACTATGCCAAATATTAATAATATGTCTTTTTATCAGTAAACCCTTTGCCAATCCAATAGATGAGGGAGAACAAGCATATATCAACCAAGATTATGAAAAACCATTTAAATTATGGAATAAAGCCTGTTAAAAAGGTTTTCCCGATAGGTGTAACAATGTTGGTATACTCTATGAACAGGGATTAGCTGTAAAAAAAAGACCTTAACAAATCTGGCTTATTCTATAAAAAGGCTTGTGATAAAAATCTTCCTATCGGTTGTTATAATTTAGGTGTTTTAATAAAAAAAGAAAACATCGAAAAAACTGATTCAAAGAAAGCTATTAATCTTTTTATTAAAGCATGTGAAGGTAAGATACCTGAAGCTTTTTATAATTTAGGTCTTATATATGAAACAGGTGATGATGTAAAAAAGGATATTCTAAAATCTTCTGAATACTATAAAAGAGCTTGTGATTATGAACTGCCAGAAGGATGTTATAATTTAGCATTATTATATGAAACAGGCTATGGTTTAAAAGAAGACCTCTTTAAATCAGCAGAATATTTTTTAAAAAAGCTTGCGATAAAAATTTTTACTTTGCCTGTTATGCATTAGGTATAAAATTCGAAAAAGGTATTGGATTAAATAAAAATTTTGAAAATGCTTTTGAACTTTATAATAAAGCTTGTGAAGCTAAACTTCCTCTATCCTGCTACAATTTAGCAGGTATGTATATACGCAGTAGAGGTGTGGAAAAAGACTTTAAAAAGGCTTCTGAATTATATAAATTTGCATGAGATAACAATATTTATGAAGGTTGTTATAATTTAGTATTACTTTATGAAACGGGTAAAGGAGTAAGTAAAGACTATATCGAAGCATATAAATTATTACAAAAAGCATGTAATAATAGCTTTACAGACAGTTGTAATCGTTTAGGTCTATATTATGATAATGGCTGGGGTATTGATAAAGATACCAACAAGTCGATTATTTTATATAAAAAAGCTTGTGATGCTGGTTTAGCCACTGGATTTTACAATTTAGCGGTAAAATATAAAAATGGTATTGGTGTGAAAAAAGATGAATTAACAGCAATAGAACTTTATCAAAAAGCTTGCTATCTAAATTTTGCAATAGCATGTGAAAGCTATACTCAATTAAAAAGAGAAATAAGTTCTGAAAAATAAAATCTGTGTTTTTACTTATAGGTATTACAATTTTTTTTTACAATTAGCTATATAGTAGTAGTAATTACTTGTTCTTATTTTGTACCAGTTAAGTTTTTAAAAATCACGATCACTACTTTCTCTTAAAACTTCAGAAAATAACTTTTCCATATTTGTTATCTTGCAAATCTCTAAATTTTAATCATTTGCTCGATAAATTTACATTTATCTTTACAAATAAAGCTTATTGAAAGAACTACTCTCGACATTTGTTTTTTAGAATATTGCTAATTTTAAAAGTTATGCTAAAATATCTAAAAAAAGAGGTTAGTATATGGACCAATGGTTATGTACAGTTTGTAATTATATTTATAATGAAAGTGAAGGTGACCCCGAAAATGGCATCCCTCCTGGTACTCCCTTTTCCGAATTACCAGATAACTGGGTTTGCCCAATGTGTGGGGCTCCCAAATCGGAATTTCAAAAACTTTAATTAGTCGCCAAGGAGTCTCTTTTCGCCTTCTAATTTTTTTAAATCTGTAATGTCTTGTGTTACTTCAAGACATCCCAAGTAAGTTCCCTTTTTGTTCCTCACAGCAAAATACTGTATCAATATAAATCTATTGTTTAAATTAATCCAAAATTGCGCCTTATCCCTTTTTCCCTCTTTGAAGTCACTAAGAATCTTGTTGACAATATGTACACTTTTTTCAGGATGGCATTGTTGTACTTTCCTTCCAATAATTGCTGGAGTCCTTAAGAATATTCTATCTTTTGTTTGGCTAAAATAACACACCTTATCATCACTATCAACAAATGTTATATCAATTGGCAATGTATTAAAAATTGCCTCAATCTCATCAAAAAATAAACTACCTGTTTCAAATTTCACCATTCTTTCCCCTTCCTCGATAACTTCTCCCTCAACCGTTTTACTTCCCATCATTTGAGGGGGTGTAATAAAAGCATAACCAATGTCATCAAACTCCTTTCTTATCTTTGCCCATTCAAAATCTTGAAATAACCTTATTGCGGTTGGAAATAATATATTATTTTCCTTATAAAAATGTGTTGAAAGCATCTCTACTAATTCAAAGGATACATTCTTTAATGCTTCAAAATTTTCTGCTTCAAGAGACTGGTATATTTTCTTTTTAATCGCTCTAATCTGATCATGTTCAGACCACATTATTTTTGGTGGCTCTGTTATCCCATGTTTTTCTAAATATGGGAAAAGTATATTCTCCTCTCTTAAGTAATGGTTCTCTGTGTTTTTAAAATCATTTACGATTTTTCTTATTGATAAAAGATGTTTATCCTCAAAATTATCTAAATAGCAATTTATGTTATTATGCAAATTTCTTGCCATATTTAGAAAAATTTTATGCTCTTCCATTAATATATTTATAGGATGTCCCGGTGGTGCAATTGCTATTTCTTGATCTAATGATTCTTTAAACAACTCTATATGTAAATCACACAATTTCTTGATATCCTCTTTATTTAAACCTTCTTTAATTAATTCTTCCTCCATCTGAGTTATCTCTGTTGAGGTAACATGACTTAAAAGGCTTTTAAATCTGCTTTTAAGCTCTTCAACAGATACTCCAGAATGAAGTTGTTTTATAATCTCTTTTAATATCTCTTTTTTACTAATATTTTCAGGTCCCATGGCGCACCTCCATTTTTTTAATATTACCATAAATGGAGAAAAAGACAATAAGATTAGTAATAACAAAGAAAAATCTATATTTTTTACACCACTTCGTTTATAATATTTACTTAAATTTTTATGAGAGGTTATTAATGGCACGAAATGATAGGTTTTTAAAAGCATGTAGAAAAGAACCTGTTGATTGTACTCCTATATGGATGATGAGACAGGCTGGAAGATATCTACCTGAATATCGCGAAATCAGGTCAAAATATAGTTTTATAGAAATGTGTAAGAGACCTGAGCTTGTTGTTGAAGTTACACTTCAACCTATAAGAAGGTTTGAACTTGACGCTGCAATTATCTTCGCGGATATATTACTTCCTTTAGAACATATGGGTATTGATTTTGAGTTTACAAAAGATGATGGGCCACAGATTAAAAATCCTGTTAGGACAATGAAAGAAGTTGAAAAAATGAGAAGTTTTGATGTGGAAGAAAAAATGGACTATCTTTTAAAATCCATAAAGTTAGTTAGAAAAGAACTAGATGGAAAAGTACCTTTAATTGGTTTTTCAGGAGCTCCCTTTACGCTTGCAAGTTACATCATTGAAGGTGGTGGTTCAAGAAATTATATACATACAAAAACTATGATGTATACTGAACCAGACACTTGGCATCTCCTCATGGAAAAACTTGTTGATATGGTTGTTAAATACTTAAATGCACAAATTAAAGCAGGGGTTCAGGCAATACAAATATTTGATAGCTGGGTTGGATGTTTATCAACCTCAGATTATAAAGAATTTATACTTCCTCATCAAAAAAGATTGATTGAAAACATAGATAAATCTGTTCCATGCATACATTTTGCTTTTGGTGCATCTCACTTACTAAAATATGTAAAAGAAGCTGGTGGAGACGTAATCGGCTTGGACTGGAGAATAGATATTGATGAAGCATGGAAAATATTAAATTTTGAACCAGCGGTTCAAGGAAATCTTGATCCAGCAGCTTTATACGGTTCAAGAGATTATATTAAAAAAAGAGTTACTGATATTTTAAAACGTGTTGAAAATAGGAATGGACATATATTTAATCTTGGACATGGCATATTACCAACTGTACCAGTCGAAAATGCTAAATATCTTATTGATTTAGTCCATGAGTTAAGCACAAGATGAAGATTGGCATTGCACTTCTTACTCTCGGTGGTCCAAGAATGACTGAAGAGATTCCAATTTTCATAAAAAATTTTACTGGTGTTGAGTTGCCAGAAAAAGCACTCGCACAGATTATAGAAAGATATAAACTTATAGGTGGTTTTTCTCCTCTCCCAACAATATCAGAAAAACAGGCAGAGGCTTTACAAAAGTTACTTCCTGAAAATTACATCTGTAAGGCTTCTTTCAGATACTCCACCCCCTCTTTTGAAGATACAATAACAAATTTCATAGATATAGGGGTTAAAAAGATTATATTTTTTCTTCTTTCACCTTTTTATACATCAGTAACAACGGGTAATTATATTAATAAAGCAAAGCAATTTATTGAAGATAATAGGTTTAACGTTGATTATACGTTCATTCATAGTTGGTATAAAAATGAAACATTTATTAATTGCTGGGTAAACAGAATAAAACAAAATAGTTCAGATAATAATGAATATTTTTACTTATTTTCAGCCCATAGCCTTCCTGAGAAATTTTCAGAAGAACCCTATAAAACCCAAATATATGAACTATGTGAAGAAATTGCTAAACGCCTTGATATAAGAAACTGGGAGTTAGGTTGGCAAAGTATTCCAACTAATGCTAAAGAGAGATGGATAGCACCACAAGTAGAAGAAATAATGAATAATATTAAAAATAAAGGATTTAAAGCAGTTTTACAAATCCCTATTGGTTTCACAGCTGACCATATCGAAACATTATATGATATTGATATTATTCATAAAGCACATGCCCAAAAAATAGGTTTATTCTTTAAACGCGTTCCATCATTAAATGATGCCCCTGATTTTATCAATGCTATTAAAGATATCCTTAAAGAACGAGGAGAAATTTAGTATGGGCAAAAAAGTTGGGATAATTGGCAGTGGTATATCCGCTTTAGCCTGCGCCGTTGAATTAAAAGAAGCCGGCATAGATTTTAAAATATTTGAAAAAGATAATGAAGCAGGTGGAAAGATTAAAACCGAATATGTTGACAACTTTGTTATAGAAGCAGGTCCTGATAGTTACTTGCCTGAAAAATTCTGGTCGGTTCAACTTATTAAAAAGGTTGGACTTGAAGAGGATATGCTTTGCAGTAATGATGAATTTAAAGGTACTTACATTTATTCAAAAGGTAAATTACACCCCTTACCTGAGGGGGTTATGCTTATGGTACCAACCATGATTATGCCCCTTTTGAAATCAAGTCTAATTTCCTGGCCAGGCAAAATTAGAATGGGTTTAGAATTATTTATACCCCCTAAAAAAGATGATAGCGATGAGAGTTTAGCCCAATTTGTTACAAGAAGATTGGGTAGGGAATGTTTAGAAAAAATAGCTGAACCGCTTGTTGCTGGTATTCATACCTCAAACCCTGATAACATGAGTGTTAAAGCAACATTCCCTCGTTTTATTGAAATGGAAAAAAAATATGGTAGTCTTATAAAAGGTATGGTCACTCTTTTAAAAAATAAGCCTGCAACTTTTCAAGCTACAAAAAAAATGACGTATTTTATGTCACTAAAAAAAGGCATGTTTGAGCTTGTTCAAGCATGTAAAAAATTCATTGGAGAGGATAAAATTTTCCTAAATAAAGAGGTTATATCGATTGAAAAAAACAAATCCCAGTATAAAGTTACTTTCAAGAATGGTCAAGAAGAAATTTTCGACTATCTTGTATTAGCTACACCTTCTTACATAACAGCAGAAATAATACATTTCGACAAAGAATTACAAACTCTTTTAAAAAGTATAGAATGGTCGTCATCAGCAACAATATCTTTAGCTTATAAAAAGGAAGATATTAAAGTACCACTAAAAGGTTTTGGTTTTATTGTCCCAAGAATAGAAAACAAAAGGATTAATGCTTCAACATGGAGTTCAATCAAATGGTCTTTCAGAGCACCTGATAACTACATTCTAATCAGAACCTTTGTTGGTGGAGGACATCATGAAGAGTTAGTGGAAGAAAATGATAATGAATTAGAAAAAATTGTAAAAGAAGAGTTAAAAGATATAATCGGAATTACAGCAAATCCTGTTTTTACTAAGGTTTATAGATGGTTTAAAGGCATGCCGAAATATACTGTTGGACATTTAGATAGAATTTCAAGAATCGATAATATTTTAACAAAACATACTGGTATTTTTTTAATAGGCTGTAGTTACAAAGGTATCGGTATTGGTGATTGCGTTAAAAGTGGTTTTGATACAGCAAAAACAATAATAAACATGGAAAATGGGATATAACTATTGAGTACACATCTACAGAAATTGTTAGAATATTTATTGCTAAATTTTAAAATGACGAAGATGTGTTGGAAGGTCTAAAAAAACTATTTGAAAAATAACAAATTGATTCAGCTATTTTTTTTTTATTATAGGTGCCATAAAGCAAAGTAATATTGTATCAAAACCAAAAGAAGATATAATACTTCCTGAACTTTATTGGCAAAATATCAATGCAGCTCATGAAATAATAGGGATTGGAAATATGTTTAAATCTGAAAATGAACCTAAAATACAATTACACACCACATTTGCCAAAAAAGACATGATAAAAATGAGTTGCATAAGAGATTCATCCAAAGTTTTTCTCCCTATATATATTCTAAAATTGTGATTTCATCATGCAACAAGGAAATTCCTTATGGATTATTAGAAAATTATAATGCATTGTGTTGTTTAAAAAAATAAGAAAAGTTTTGGAATTGTTTCTAATGTGATAAGGAAAAATAATATTTAAAAGAAGAGACTGTGCTGGACTACAAAACCCAGCACATAAAAGATTATTTCGAATTTATTAATTTTTTAAGATCTTCTTTTGTCCTCCAACCAGATATAACCTTACCATTAGGAAGTATTATAGTCGGTGTTTTAGATACATCAAAATTGTTTGCAATTTTTTTATTAGCCTCTGCATAATTTTTATCACAATTAATCTTTGGTACTTCTTTGCCTTGATAACTCATTTCTAATAATTTTAAAGCTTCTTCCATATTCTCTTTTGATTTACAAACAATTGAATTAGTTTTCCAAAAAGCATCAGGATGTCTATCTAAACCAAATACGATTAAATAAACCACTAATTGAGGTTCTTCTTTTAAAAGTTTTTCTAACTCTGTATGGAGCTTATAACAATAGGGACATTCAGGATCGGTAAAAACATATAGTTTTTTTGTACCATTTCTATTACCCCAAATTAGCGCATCTTTTATAGGTATTTTTTTTACATCAATTACTCTATTATCTTCTATCGCTTCTTCTGTTAAACTTTTTTTCGCATGAATATCAATAACATTACCAATTATTAGATGTTTTTTCTTAAAATCAAGGTATACTACGCCAATATTTAATTTTTTATCTTTTACATATAACTGGTAGATACCTCCTACTGGAGAATAACTCACTTTTTCAACTGTTATATTTGGATCTATTTGATTAAGTATCTTAGTTGCTTCTTCTTTTGTAATCTTATGACAATTTATACAATCTCCGCCTTCTGTTTTGTTAAAAGCATTGACTGAATTGGTAAAAACTAAAATTAGCAAAAACAATAATAACTTTTTCACATAGCCTCCTTTTTTGCTTTTTACCAAAATTATACAGCATAGAGAAAAACTTTTCAAAAATAAAAGTAATAGAAAAATTTGTCAAAATTTATCAAATAGCTACTATCTCTTTAACTAAATTTTCTACTATTTTGGCTGTTTTGGGTATAAGCTTAGCGAGGTTGTCAGATAACGTAATCGAGGTTTTAATTACATTATATTTAACTCCAACAACAAAACCATCTATTTGAACATCGTTTAATTTTAACAAATCTAAAACCTGTGCTATGCTTACCTCATGCAAACTTTTTAAAACTAAAGGATAAGATTTTAATTCTGATAAAGGAAAAACTTCCACTTCATTATCATTACTACTTGCTAAAACATCAACTATTATAAAAAAACCTCCATCTCTAAAAACCTCATATAAATCCCAAGGAGAAGGAGTAGGCAATTCAATCAAATCAACATTATCAATATTTTTATTTTTTAAAAACTCAATGACTTTTAGTCCAAACCCATCATCTCCAAGTAAGGGATTACCTACTCCCACAACTTTTATCATCTATTTATTTTTTCCTTTCTTCACAAATTTATATCCACTGAATACTATCGATATATCCCCTTCTTTCCATATTGCTTCACGCCAGACTTCAAGATAAATATGAATTAACACAAAAACAATCATTAACCATGCAATTGTGTGATGAGCAAGCCTTATGTTAGCAAGATTGCCAAATAAAAAGTAAGCTATTGAACCAATTGTTGAAAATACATATTGTCCACCTGGAATCGCAGTGTTTTCAGCAGTTATTTGAGGTGAAAGCATTGCAAAACCAGTTATCAACATAAGAGCTTTAAATATGATAATGAAGAGGAAAATACCCCAGGCATTTAATGCATCCATCCTATCACCGGTTTCAGGTTTATCTTCTGGTCTTAACGTAAAGTAGTGTTTCAACATCTGCATGGCTTCTATAAATCTTGGTTTTAAAGGAAAAATAAATCTAAAATAGGAGTGATGTCCAAAAAAGAATAGATATAGCCAGACTAATAATATTACATCGAGGAGAATTGCTCCTAAATAATGAACTAACCTAATATACCCCATTACGTAACTATCAATCACTTCTCCAGTCTCAAAAACAAGAAATGGGTGGGCTATGTAAAAACCAGTAACTGCACAAGCAATAAAAGCAATAAACATTAACCAGTGGTTTATCCTCATGATAATATTCATTCTATATACACGTTCATAACTCATAACATTACCTCCTTGCAACATGTATAGCACATGCAAGGCAAGGGTCAAATGAATGGACGGTTCTCAAAACTTCAAGCGGTTTTTCTGAAGAATAGCAAGGATTTCCAATTAAGCTTTGCTCACAAGCACCTCTTTGCCCCTTTGCATCCTTTGGAGAAAAATTCCATGTAGACGGAACTATACATTGATAATGCTCTATTTTATAATTTTTTATTGATACCCAATGTCCTAATGCACCCCTTGGAGCTTCTATTAAACCATACCCATAAGCTTCTTTCGGAAGTGTATAATCTGTATATGTTTCATCACTGCTTTTTAGGTTCTCAACAAGCTCACCTATCCACTTTTCCACATTGTTTGCTATATACAATGTTTCAAGTCCCCTAGCAGCAGTTCTACCAAGTGTAGAGAATAATGCACTTGCAGGCAAATCAAGTGCTTTAAGAACACCATTAACTAAATTCTGAATTTCTTTATTTCCAGAAGCATATGCAATAAGCACTCTTGCTAGTGGTCCAACTTCCATTGGTTTATCATCATATCTCGGTGCTTTTACCCAACTATATTTATCATTTTCTTTACATGAACCATCGGGATTTAATCCCGTATAATAAGGTTCTGTTATACCTTCTTTTGGATGTAAACCTTTGCTTTCATCAGGATATTTATACCAAGAATGCTTAACATGTTCAGTTATCTTTTCTGGATCAAAGGGGATTAATTTTGAAATATCACCATTTAAAATAATTCCCGAAGGGAAAAACATATTTTTCCTATCAAAATCATCGCTTAATGGAAAATCTCCATAGGCAAGATAATTTCTATGACCAGCACCAATATTTTTTAGACCATAATCTCTATACACCTTTGCAGCTAATAATAAATCAGGGATATATGCAGTTTCAACAAACTCCTTTAATTTTTTGAACCTAAATAATACATCTCCCAATCTTTTTGGATCAAGTAAGTCTCTAACACAAGTCACTCCTCCAACAACAAGACCTTGGGTATGGGGTTCTTTACCACCAAGTATTGCCATTATTTGTCCACCTAATCTTTGAACTTCCAAAGCATCTAAATAGTGTGAAACAATTAACAAAACACCCTCAGGTGGAACCTTATATTCAGGATGTCCCCAATACCCATTAGCAAAAGGACCTAACTGGCCGCTTTTAATAAGATTTTCAACTTTTTTCTTGACTAAAGCAAATCTTGCTTTACTTGCATTGTATGTAGAGCCTGAAGCCATAGCTAAATCTTCTGTCTTATTTGGATCTGCTTTCAACACTTGTGTTACATCAACCCAATCAAGACCATGAAGTATGTAAAAATGAATAATATGGTCTTGTATGTATTGTGCTGCCTTTATGAGATTTCTTACAAGCCTAGCATTTCTTGGTGGTAATACTTTCACAGCATTTTCAACAGCTCTAATAGATGCATCATAATGAACATGAGTACATACTCCACAAATCCTTTGAGTAAAAAGTCCTGCATCTCTTGGGTCTCTGTTTTTTAAAATAATCTCAAACCCTCTAAAAAGTGTTCCCGATGAGAGTGCTTCAGTAACTTTGCCTCCATTTACTTCAATTTCTATTCTTAAATGACCTTCGATTCTGGTGATTGGATCTATGATTGTTCTTTTGCCCATATGCATTCCTCCAATTATTCATTCTCATTATTTTTACAACAGGGCTTTTCTCCCTGTTTTGTAATAGACTTCGCTTTAAAATGGCTATATACAGCATGAATTCCCATACCGGCAACAGCAATACCTACAAGTGTCCAACCTACATGGTCTGCAACTGCTTCAATACCTGGTAATGTCCTTGCTTCTATAGGTTTTTCAAGTGGTGCCATTCTATCCCAAAATGCCTTTTCACTACATCCAATACATCCATGCCCAGAACGAATAGGTGAGCTTATCTCCTCATTCCAACCTGAAATGTTGCAATTATTGTAAGTAAGAGGACCTTTACATCCAACTTTATATAAGCAAAAACCTTTTTTTGCACCTTCATCTCCCCACTTCCTGACGAACTCACCAGCATCAAAATGTGCTCTACGTTGACAAGTATCATGAATTCTTTTACCATAAGCAAAAACAGGTCTACCATCTTTAGTTTTTGGTATATTCCCAAAAAGTATGTAGTAAAGTATTGTCCCAACTAAACTAACACTGTTATAAGGACAACCTGGTATGATAACAGAATTTATGCCTAACGCATCATTTATTGATTTTGCCCCTGTTGGATTTGGATATGCTGATTGAGGACCACCATAAGATGCACAATGACCTATTGAAATAACTGCTGCAGCATCTTTTACAACCTCTTTTGCCCTTTCAATACCAGTTACAGCTTTTGTTCCCAATCTTAAGAAATTACCATTATTATTCGTTGGGATAGATCCTTCGCATATGCATATATACTTGCCTTTATATTTTTTCATTGCATCATATAAACTTTTTTCAGCATACTCACCTGATGGTACCATAACAGTATCGTGATATTCTAAAGATAGATAATCAAGTATTATTTCAGCAATACCAGGATTTGCAGAACGTAGAATTGATTCTGTGCAACCGGTACATTCTGCAAAATGAAGCCATATAACAGGAATTCTTGGTGCAATCTCAGCAGCACGGGCAACTCTTTTCGAAAAAACAGGTGGTAACATTAAAGTAGCACTCATAATAGCAGACCACTTTAAAAAACTTCTTCTACTAATACCTCGAAATTCTAACCATTCCCTCAATCCTTTTTTTTCTGGAAACTCTTTTTCTAATTCATCAAGCCTTGCATCACATTTCTTAAGTAATTCTTTTAACTCATTTACTAATTTTCCCCTCATAGTTACCCCCTTTTTAAAGCTATTATATTAAAGCACATTTATCTATCGTTGTCAATTTTTTTAAAACACTTTTTTTTTCAACATTACAAAAAATTTATACGATTATTTAGAAGCTTAATTTTTTAGATTTCAAAACAAGATTTTATGAAAATGTCATTGTTTTTGATTCAACCTTTAGTAATTTAATGCTATTATAAATACATGGGTCAGGAAAAAATTAAGAGTTTTTCTGAAATATCACAGATTGCTAATTCATTAAGAAACACGAAAAAAATTGTTTTTACAAATGGTTGTTTCGATATACTACATAGCGGACATATAGCCTATCTTTACAAAGCTAAAAAACTTGGTGACATTTTGATAATTGGACTTAACAGCGACAATTCGATAAAAAGAATTAAAGGTGAAAAAAGACCCATCATTTTACAGGAAGAAAGAGCCTTTTTGCTTTCAGCACTTGAGATGGTTGACTACGTTACAATCTTTGATGAAGATACCCCCTACGAACTCATAAAAATTATAAAACCCCATATCCTAGTGAAAGGTGGAGACTGGCCTATAGATAACATTGTTGGGAAAGATATAGTTGAATCCTATGGTGGGAAGGTTTTAAATATTCCTTTAGTAGAAGGAAAAAGTACAACTAACATTATCGAAAGGATTTTAAGTGTTTACAGCAGATGATAAAATTTATATTGTTACAGACATAGAAACAAATGGAAAAAAGTTGCCCTATGGCAAAATCATAGAAATAGCAATGGTAAAAATTTATAATTTTGAAATTATTGATTATTTCCATTCTCTTATAAACCCTAAAGAAAGAATTCCTTGTTTTATAACAAAACTAACTAGAATAAAGAATTCTATGTTGAAAAAGGCCCCAACCTTTGTGGATATAGCTCAAGATATTGCTAATTTTATCGAAAATGGCATAATCGTTGCCCATAATGCTACTTTTGATTGTGCCTATTTAAAACATGAATTAGAAAATGCTATTGATAACTTTATATTTGAAAACGAAAGAATTTGCACTATAAAACTGGCAAGAAAAAAATACCCTCAGCTTGGTAAATATAATCTTGATTTTTTATCAAGCATGTTTAACATTAACAATCCTAATAGACACCGTGCTTATGGAGATGCAATGGCTACAGCAGAACTTTTTATAAAACATCTTCTAAAATAAATTACTTATCCCCTTCATATAAACTTAACTTAGAAGTTAATGCATAGTTTTTCTTATACCAATCTACACATTTTCTTAAACCATCTTCAATATCTGTTTTTGGTTCCCAATTAAGCATATTTTTTGCTTTTTTTATATCGGCATAGGTTTCATACATGTCGGCTTTATGAAAAGACATATAATTAATCTTCGCCTTTTTGCCAAGATATTCTTCAATTATATTTATTACCATCAATAACTCTACGGGTTTATTATTGCCAAGGTTTATTATTTCAAAACTATTAAATTGCTTCTCATAAGCTAAGATTGTACCAATAGCAATGTCATCTATATAGGTGAAATCCCTTTTTTGTTTCCCATCTCCATATAAAATTAAAGGTGTTCCATCGTCAATTTGCTTTATAAACCGAAAGTAACTCATATCAGGCCTACCTGCTGGGCCGTATACTGTAAAATATCTCAAAACAACACATTCTATGCCATAGAGATAATGGTAAGTATACAAGAGCATTTCTGCAGACTTTTTTGAAGCAGCATAGGGTGATATAGGTGTTTCAGTAGGCATATTTTCACTATAGGGAGTTTCTTTACCGGCATATAATGAAGAAGTTGATGCAAGAACAATCTTTTTTATACCATGTTTTTTCATAATTTCCAGTAAATTCAATGTGCCAATTACATTTGTAGTTATATAAACATGGGGATTAATAGTGGAGTATCTAACACCTGCCCTTGCAGCAAGATTGATTATACCTTCAGGTTTTTCAGATTTTATTATATCTTCTAAAGCGTTAAAATTTTCTATATCACATTGGTAAAACTTAAAATTTCCAAGCTTCCTCAATTCTTCTAAACGCCAAATTTTCAAATTTACATCATAGTAAGTATTAAGATTATCCAATCCTATAACACTATAGCCTCTATATGCTAAAAGTTCAGAAACTTTCCAACCAATAAACCCACAAGCACCTGTTACTAAAACCTTCATTCTTAGCCCCTTGATGTTTTTATACATATATCAATGAGCTCATTTAACTTATTTTCAAAATCATATTCTTGAACAGAATTTCTAATACGCCTTTTATCATAATTTTTAGTTGCAACTTCAATGCCATAAACGAGCTCTTCTATATCTTTTAAGTTTTTTATCACATAACCACAACCTTCACTAATTATTTCACTACATCCGTTAGCATTGCTAGTAATTGTAAACAATCCCATCGCTAAAGCTTCCAATGTTGCATTAGAGAAGGGGTCATAAATTGTAGGTAGTATGAAAGCATCACAGGCTTGTAAAAATTTAATCACATCCTTTCTCGGACCAAAAAATTTAACCCTATCCTCCAATTTTTTTTCATTGACCTTCTTTTTGTAATAGCCTTCATTTCTATCCTTACCAACAACGGCAAGACAGATATCATTGGATACTTTTGAGAGCGCCTCTATAACAAAGCTAAGGCCTTTTCTTTCATAACCACTTCCTACAAAAAGTAACCAAAATCTACTATCAAGTTCTAGATCCTTTTTAAAAATGTTTTTCTTATCTAATGCCCCATTAAAAAAATCTTCAAAATATTTCCACTCAACACCATTATAAACAACATAAATTTTGTTTTCGCTATAATCATAATATTTTTTAAACTCTTCCTTTACCATATGGGAATTACAAATAAGAGCCTTCAATAACGGATTTTCTAGGCTTTTTCTTTCTATCTTTAGCATATAATTATGAAAAGGATTGATTGAAAAACTTAAATTTTTTAAAAAATGAGAAAAAACTGCCCTTCTTTCAAGCCAAGCTTTATGAGAACCACCACCAGCCCTTATATGAGTTGCAAGTACTGTTCTATCCATATCAAGAACAAACTCATATTCTCCAATGTTTTTTTTCATGTAATTATAACAGTTTTTATTGAAAGTATAGAGTCTGAGAAAATTATTGTATTTTGACATTGGTATTCGTATTTTTTTAACACCTTCTTCAAACCATTCGTCTTTCGATGCAGTAATTACATGCACTTCATACCCCTTCTCTTTAAATGCTCTTATAACTGCTTTTGCATATTTCTCTCCACCACCAAAGGGTGTATAATTGCTTTTTATAATGCCTACTTTAGTCACTGTTGTAAATTACCAACTTTAAAAATATAATAAAAAGATATGCATTACTTTACCCAAAAAATACGGTTAAAACAAGCTTTTCTTTGCCTTTTTCTAAATACTACCTTTTCTACACTACTAATGCTACCACTTTTTTATAAAGCAATAAATGATGCTAATTTACCTATTTTAAACACGCTAATAATGTTAGTTTCAACTGCCTTTTCATTAAATCTAATTGCTGGTATTATACCTTTAGCTTTTTCATTCACTTCTTTTAATAAAACACTATTCGAATATATAACGATACTTTGCTTTTCCTCCATTCAGGCTTTTTTAATCGCAGACGTAAAAATATTTTCTTACTTTAAATTTCATATAAATGCTATCGTGCTTAACTTTTTATTTACAGAAGGTGCATCTGATTCACTACAATTAGGCTTAACTACCTTATTTACCTATTTTTGCATTATATTAGTAATTTTTACATTGCAGTTTTTGTTCATTAATAAGCTAAAAGCAGAAAAATTCCCATTAAAAAAGTTAATTTTCATGCTTTTTTTTGTATTCATTATTGACAAACTTACCTATGCCTATGCAGATTTAAAAAACAAGACAGATATTCTAACAGCCTCAAGATTCTTTCCTTTATACCAAAAATTCACAGCTAAAAGAATACTAACAAAATATTTTGGTATTAAACCATCTAAGAGAATTGAATTTAACATCACCTCTAATAAAATACTTAACTATCCTTTAAAAGACGTCACCTGCAAAAGCACCAAGAAATATAACATTTTAATAATAGTAGCAGATGGTTTTAGACATGACATGCTTTCAAAAGAAGTAACCCCATTCTTATATGAATTTGCCAATAAACATATTTATTTTGAAAACCATTTCTCAGGTGGAAATGGTACAAGATTTGGTATATTTACCCTAATATATGGTCTTTATGGTAACCTATGGCATAATTTTTTAACTGCAAGACAAAGCCCTGTAATACTCGACACATTACAAAAACTTGATTATGACTTTATAATTCTTTCGTCGACAAGGCTTACTTATCCAGAATTTAGAAGTACAGCCTTTATAAAATTACAAAACTACATTTTTGATACTCACAGTGAGGTCTTTGCATATAAAAGAGATAAAATACTTGTTGAAAAATTTAAAGATTTTTTAAATAAAAATGATAAACACTTCTTTGGATTTATATTTTTCAATTCCTCTCATCAGTTCTACCAATATCCAAATGAATTTGAAAAATTTAAACCCGTTATCACTGGAGAATTTAATTACATGAAAAATATAACTCCTCAAATAATGGAAAAGTTAAAAAACAGGTATAAAAATTCTCTTTTTTACATAGATGCTCTTATCAAAGAAGTTATTACCACTCTAAAAAAGCAAAACAAATTTGATAATACAATAATTGTTATAACGGGTGATCACGGCGAAGAATTCATGGAAAACGGCTATTTTTCTCACACATCTGCCTTTGATGATTACCAGATAAAAACTGCAATGGTGATGCATATACCTGGTTTAAATAACAAAATAATTAGCAAAATTACAAGCCATATTGATATTGCACCTACATTGCTTTCTTTGATTGGATGTAATACAGAACCCCAATTCTACAGTAATGGCACAAACATATTTTCCAATGATAACAAAGATTACACCTTCGCATTCAACTGGTATGATGGAGCCATTGTAACTAAAGATTTTCGTATAATAATCCCATTAACTACTGAAAAAACAGGATTAATAGAAATAAAAACTGGTAGCGATTATAAAAATATTGAAGATAAAGAGCTACTAAAAAAATATAACCATGCACTTATTGAGCTTTCTCAAGGACTAGGAAAGTTTCTGAAATAAATATATTGGGTGCTAAATGTTAAAAGTAATTTTTCTTTGCCAACACAAAAATCTTCCTTCAACAAGAATAAGAGTTTTCAACCTTTTACCCATTCTAGAACAGGAAAATATAAAGGTTAATACACTAATATATCCTAAAAAAATTTCAGAAAAAATTAGGCTTTTTAAATCATTAAAACATTATGATGTCGTAGTGTTACAGAAAAAATTATTGACTTCTTTTGAGACATCTCTATTGCGGCGTTTTTCAAAAAAACTTATTTTTGATTTTGATGATGCAATCTTTATAAATGATGATAGTTCTGATACTTTAGAAAGCACAACAAGACTAAAAAGGTTTAAAAAAATTGCCAGTCTTTCTGATGGCATAATAGCAGGTAATCCCTATCTCGCACAAAAAGCAGAAGAATATAATAAGAATGTATTCATTTTACCATCTGCAGTTTTTACAGAAGGTATACCTACAAAATCTTATTTGCAAGAACCTAATGATAAACTAGTTTTAGGTTGGGTAGGTGGCGGTACAAACCTACACCATCTTAACACACTAAGTAGTGCTTTAAAAACATTATCCAGAGAAATTCCTTTTGTGCTTAGAGTAATATCTAATAAAAAATTCAATTTAGAGCAGATACATGTTGAAAATATAGATTGGGACATTAAAACACAGGATATAGAAATAGCGAAATTTGACGTTGGACTTATGCCTGTATTAAAAAATCACTGGACTCAAGGCAAATGCAGTTATAAAGCTTTACAATATATGGCAGCAGAGGTTGTTCCTGTTGCAACAAGATTTGGGTTCAATATTGAAGTTATTGAAGATAGAATAACTGGATATTTATTTGATAGTGATGAAGAATTTATCAATTGCATTTTAGAGATAAACAAGAATAGGACAAAAGCACTTGAAATGGGTAAAAGGTCAAGAAAAGTTGTTGAAGAAAAATTCTCAGTTTCTGTGATTGGTAAAAGGCTTGCCAATATTTTAAAAAGTTTTGGTTAAAAAACTAATCACGGTAATTAACAAACTGTAAAGGTACTTTAAAATCTATAGATTTTAGATGTGCTATAACTGCTTGTAAATCATCAATCTTTTTACCTGACACCCTTAATTCATCACCAATAATTTGAGTTTGAACTTTAAGTTTTAAATCTTTAATAATTTTTGACAATTCTTTTGCTTCTTCCTGTGTAAGTCCCTGTTTTATTGTAAATTTTTGCCTCAAAGTATCACCAGAAGCTTTTTCTATTTTACCCGGTATTAGTGATTTTAATTGCACACCCCTTTTAACCATTTTGGCTTTTAATACTTCTAATACCTGATTTAACTTGAAATCATTATCTGCAATAATCTCTATCTCATTCTTATTAAGAGTTATAGAGCACTTTGTACCTTTGAAGTCATATCTTGTATCAATCTCTTTTTTAGCCTGGTTGACAGCATTATCAACCTCTTGCAAATTAACTTTTGAAACTATATCAAAACTTGGCATATTTTTTTAATATCAAAAAAAACGTCTTTTCTCAACAAAATTGTTAATTAAAGGTAATTTATAAAAAAAGGGGGCTTTAAAGCCCCCTTTAATGCATTATCTTAAACCTTTACAAGTTTTACTTTTGTATCATAGAAAGAGACACTACCGCCAACAGGGTCGAGCATACAGGTATTCTTAAGATATGGATCCACCCACATAGCAGCATTTGCGTTAAAACCTGTTGCTCTTTTAGGATCACCTTTAATTACTTTTCCATCAATCACTATATCTGTTGCACCTGTAGCCCAATGTCCATGACCAATAGTAAATGTGATTACCCCTGGCTGAATTGTCTCAGTAACAAATATCTTTCCAATAATCTCTTTCTTTTTGCCATTCTTTAAATCCCAAACACCCTGAGGATTTGTTGCAGAAACGATTTTTGCTTTATCACCATTTTTGAAACCATATCTTTCTGCATCTTTCGGATTGATTACAATGAAGTTTTCAGGATAGATTTCACTTAACCAGTAATCAACGATTGTTCTTGATTTTGTCTGGGTAATATCTCTTTGTGTTACAAGATGCAAATCATAGCCATCTAATAAACCATGCTCTTTAGGTGATTTGCCATCAGCAGCAGCAATTGGGATATAAACACCATATCCAGGATTTGATTTTCCTGTAAAGGCATTCTTTGTCCCTGCTGTTTTTTCCTGATACATATTGATAAGCTTTCCATACTTGTTAGCAACATGTTCACCTTTATATTGGTCTTTATAATCCTGGAACCTTCCACCTCTATTTAAAACATAAACAACTTTACGCCAGTTTGGACCGCATATCTTCTGCCATCTTTCAGGATCGAAAACCGTTTTTGGTAGATGTTTTCTTGATTCTAAAAATAGCTTCAACTCATTATCATCTGCATCAGGTACAGGTGTGCCATCGGTAGCCACGTTAGCAACCATTCTGATATACATATCATCAAATCTTGTAAAATCCTGACCATCTCCAAACCCATTCTTACCAAAACCATGCAAACCAAGTTTTTCAGCAACTGCCAAAAGAAAAGTTTCAAAACATAAAGGTTGTTCTTCGCCAAACACCTTAACAGTTTCTGTCATTGGAGCTATGACAGGCTGTCTTATGGGCTGACATTTTGAAGGCATATTTGGATGAGAACCTTGGAACTCCCATCTTTCAAAGTAAGAAAGATCGGGGATTATGTAGTCCGCATAGGCTGATGTTGGCCCAACAAGAATATCAGAAGCTACATAAAGTGGCACTTTTTCTAAATTAGCAAGCACATTTGTATTTGTGTGTGCGGCAGGTAGAGCATAGTTTGGAGCCCCCATGTATGAAAATACTGCTTTTATTGGATAAGGATACTGGTCTTCAACTGATGGCAATATTTCTTCATATATGTCACTTGCAAGTGGCCACCAGTTTCTTTTTGCAGGATAACCATTAAATATCGTTGTATCTTCATACTTAACATCATGCCTGATTATGCTTATGCCAAAGGCTGTGGTCTTTTTTGGTGCCATTTTAGAAAAGTTAAAGGGTTGCGTATCTTTTCCACCTGTAATATTATAGGTTGATGCTACAATCATGCCACCTTTCCAGTCATAATTACCAAGTAGTAAATTAATCACCCATGCTAAACTCACATTGTAAAAACCATTTGTATGCTGTGCAACGCCTCTATGAACATCTACACAGACTTTCTTGCCATGACTTGTAAGCTCCTTTGCCACCCAAATAATATCTTCCTTATTTACTCCACAAATCTCTGCCCACTCGTCTAAACTCTTTTTGCTAACCTCTTCATAAATTATCTGCAAACCTGATTTTACCTTTATACCATTGATTTCTGTATTAACAAGTATGTCACCGATAACTACTTCTTTTTCATCGTTGGGGTCGAAAGCAACAGGTTTCCCATCTTTCATTACTACAAGATACTCTAAATCGTGTTCTTTACCATCCTTGTCTTTAACCTTTTCTGGAGCTTTTAGACCAATCTCATGAGCTCTTAAAAATTTACCTGGTTTTCCTTTATCATCAATCTTAACAAGCCAGCAAGCGTTTGTAAATGTTGGTTCACCTGCTTTTTTTGCTGCTGCCTTATTGGCACATTCTAAATACTTGGCATCATATTTCTTGTTATCTACAATCCATTTAATAATTGCTGAGAAAAGTGCTCCATCGGTGCCAGGTTTGACAGGGAGATATTTTTCTGCTTTTGAAGCCAATTTACTGTATCTTGGGTCTGCAACAGCAATTTTTGTCTTTCCTGCAACAAGATTTGGCATAAGTCTAACGCCTCTATTTGTGGGACCATAATTGGCATCAAAGAGATTTGAACCTACAAATAAAATAAACTCTGAATTTTCTATATCACCCTGCCAGTAAAATTTTGCACCTCCACCAAACTTATTGTATTGATACTGTTCACTCGCTGCTTTACTTGCAAAATATAATGAACCCTGACAAACAGTAGTATGGCCATGTGTGTTAACTGTACCAAAATAGTCTTTGAAAAATCTCAGGAAAAACTCACTTCTCCCTGCTTTCTTTCTTCCCCAGAAATACAGAACCTGGTTATTTTTGGGACCTAAATCGGGATGGTCGGGATCAATTAAATATTGCAGTTTATCAGCATGCTTTTGTTTAAATTCTGCAACAGCAGCCTTTTTATCCTTAGCTTTTAAAATATTACTTACCTCTTCTGAAAGCTCTTTTGCAATCTTTGGGTCTTTTAAAACATAAAGGTCTTTAAGACCTTCTACATACCTATTTTCCTCTCCTGGAACATGTTTGAAAAGATACCCACCATTGACAATCTCATCAACTGCCTGTTCAAAGGGTATGGTCATCCATTTATTTTCTCCCCTTTTACCTGCCCTTTTAAGCACTTTTGTAATTCTGTAAGGGTCGTAAGCGGTTTGAAGCCCTGCCTGACCTTTTGGACACAAAGGAACATCAATTGTTGTCACATCAAAAGGCGAAGTTTTGTATTCAAGGTGGGGTACTGCACAAAAGGGGTTATAAGGATTACCATCTACCTTGATTGCAAAGGTGTAACCATTTTTCCTGTAAAGCTTTACTTTAATGCCACAACCAGTGTTACACTGCAAACAAACGGAATAAATTATATTTTCTGCCTTAGAAAGCTCATATTCCTCTTCTGGTGTTAAAAGACCTGCTTCAGCCCTTTTTATTAAATCATGTGCCCATTCTATCTGCGAAGCAAGTAATGCACCACCAACAACTGCGGAACATTTTAAGAAATCTCTTCTTGTAATGCCTTTATTTTTATTGTCCTTCATATCAACTCCCTCCTTAAATTATGTAAAATACGCGTGGTTTTGTATAAGAACTGCCAAAAAGAGGTGTTTTGCCAGGATAGCTTTTTTGAGCCTCTTCAATGAACTTTTCCCACTCAGCATTTTTAAGTTTGAATTTTTTATCAAAAATTGCCTTTGCTGAAGCAAACTCTTTAACCCCTGCAAGTTCAACAGTTTTATTTGCTTTCATATACTTCGAAATAAGACTATTTGCATCACTTATATCACCAAAAAATGTTGCCCTTCCGATACAAGTTGTTACACACATTGGCAACATTCCCTTCTTTAGTCTTGGGTAACAGAAATGACATTTTCTGGCATTGCCAAAGGGAGTATTTTTGCCCTCTCTAAAAAACTTTTTCCCGTATTCAAAAAACGGTCCCTTTTCCATCTCGGGTATTGATGGAGCGTTTTCTGCGTGGAAGCCATTGTTATCAAGATTTCTTGCCCCATAAGGACATGCTGGAACACATCTTCCACAACCAATACACTGTTCATAATTTATCATTACTATGCCTGCACCAACCCCTTTTTTCTCTTTAAATGTAGCCTTACCTTTATTAGGACAAGCCTCAACACAGGGTGGGTTATCACACTGCTGGCAGGGTCTTGCGACAAAGGTTCTTTTTACAGAAGGGTATTTACCTGTTTCGGTTTCGTACATCGGTCTATAACGCAAACCTGGTGGAAGCTTATACTCAACCATGCATCCTACAGTGCATGCCTGACACATAATACATCTTCTTGTATCTATTAACATTGCCCATTTTGGTTCCTTTTTTGATAATGCCTTTTCCAGGTCTTCCTGCATTACTATTAATTCATCTTTACCTTCGAACATATATACGCCTCCTAAAAATTATTTTTTTACGTGACAGGTTTTGCAGTTACCCTTTATGGTAAACGCATCTTTACCATTGTGGCATTTTCCACAGGATTTGCCCTTATTCATCTCTGCCATTGTAACCTTTTTGTGCTTGTCCTTCGTTAAAAATGGCTCGGGATGACATGCTTTACATAAAAGCCCCATCCCTACATGACCGTCATGACTAAATGTAACATCGCCAAAACCCACCTTAAAGACAATGTCACCACCACCTACTCGGGCAAAAACATAAGTAGTACAAAGCAGTAAAAAACCAACCAAGAATAACTTTTTCACTTTGTCCCTCCTTCATTTTTTATTTCTAAACGCAAATTTACCTGCACAATAAAAGTTGTCAAGTTTATATGCAAAATATATACCTTTTTAAAAAGTCTTTGAAAATAAAGGAAAACAAAATTTCAGACTTTTTAAACCGTTACATTTTGGTAACGTTTTTTTTGATTTAAGATTACTTTTTGGTAACAAAAAACGAGATAATTTTATTGAGTTACTGTTTTAACTTTTCCCAGAGGTTCTTTCGACTTATACCAAGAAGTTCTGCTGCCTTAGTTTTATTACCATCGCATAATGCAATTACACGTTTAATGTAATCCTGTTCCAGTTTTGAAACATATTCATCAAGCGTCAAAACCCTATCAATACCAGATGCTGAAAAATTTGGAATCAAACCAAAAGCATCAACATTTAAAACCTCCTGTTCGCTCGCAAGGGCAACAAACCTTTCTATAAGATTTTCAAGCTCTCTCACATTACCAGGAAAATTATATTCCATAAGCTTTAGTATAAGCTCTTTTGAAAACCTTACATTTTTAAGAAACCTTGCATTATATTTTTTCAGAAAATACTCAACAAGCAACGGTATATCCTCTTTCCTTTCCCTCAAAGGTGGGACATGAATAGGAATAACAGATAATCTGTAATAAAGGTCTTCTCTAAAGTTCCCTTTTTTCACTTCCTCTTCGAGGTTTTTATTAGTTGCTGAAATAATCCTTACATCCACTTTTATGCTTTTTAATCCCCCTACCCTATCTATTGTTTTGTCCTGTAACACCCTTAAGAGCTTCGCCTGTAAATTTATAGGTATCTCTCCAATCTCATCAAGGAATAATGTGCCACCATTGGCAAGCTCAAATTTGCCTATTTTTGTTGATGTAGCACCTGTAAAGGCACCCTTTTCATAGCCAAACAGCTCACTTTCCATAAGTTCCGACGGAATAGCAGAACAGTTAATTTTAACAAAAGGTTTATCCTTTCTATTTCCAGAATAATGTATTATGTTTGCAACAAGCTCTTTACCAGTGCCTGTCTCTCCTGTTATAAGTACCGATGTGTCAAGACTGGCTATTCTGTAAGCTATCTGATAAATTTCCTTAATCTGCTTGCTTTCACCAATAAGGCTATGGGGAGAAAAAAGATTTTCTATCTTTCTCTTTAACGTAATGTTTTCATCTCGAATCTTTTTATGGTCTAAAGCCCTTTCTAACACAACCAAAAATTCATCAAGAGAAAATGGTTTGGTAATATAATCAAATGCTCCCGCCTTGATGGCGGAAACAGCCATTTTTATAGTTCCATAGGCTGTAATTATAATAACTGGAATATTGGTGTTTCTTTTTTTAATCTCTTCAAGGACAGTATGGCCATCAATATCAGGCAGTTTAACATCGGTGATAACACAGTCAAAACCATTACTTTCAAGAATTTTCAATCCCTCTTTACCGCTATCTGTTGAAACTACATCATAACCATTATTTTTGAGAAAATCTTCAAGAGTAATTCTCATTATTTTTTCATCTTCAATAATTAAAATATTTGCAGACATTTAGCCTTCTAACTCCTTTTTTATTGTGAAATAAAAGCTTGTTCCAATGCCCTTTTTGCTTTCAACCCATATCTCGCCACCCATATTTTTTATTATTTCATAGGTTATCCATAAGCCAAGTCCTGTTCCTTCCCCCTGTTTTTTTGTTGTAAAGAAAGGGTCGAAAATCTTATTGATATTCTCTTCCTCAATACCAGAACCATTATCACTTATCTCAAAGAAAATCCTGTCGCCTTCATCCCTGCAACGTATCAGTATCTCCCCTTCCTTTTCTATTGCTTGAATTGCATTAATGATAAGATTTAAAAGCACTTGCTCTAAGTCAGCCCTGTTTATAAAAACGGTGAGACCTTCATCAACTTCTTTTATAATTTTTATCCTTTTTTTAGAGAGATTGTATCCTACAAACTCAAGAACATGTTCAATTAAAATATACAACTGCACCATTTCTTTTTGTTCTTCGCCCTTTCTTGCCATCCACAATAGTTTTTTTACTGTATTTTCAATCCTTTCAAGACCGTCTTTAATTAGTTCTATATACTTGGTGTTTGAACATGCTTTATCATTAGCTAACATGTGGATACAATTAAATATCCCACCCAAAGGGTTATTAATTTCATGAGCTATACCAGAGGCTAATATGCCTATGGATGCGAGCTTTTCTGACTGGAGTAGCATCTGGTTTTTCTTTTTAAGCTCCTCATTGGCAGAACGAATTCTTTCAATCATCTTGTTAAACTGTGTGGTTAGATAAGCAAACTCATCGGTGCCTTTCACAGGTATATAAGTATCAAGCTTTTCCATATCTGTTTTTGACATTGCATTTGCTAAATTTATTATTGGATTAACAAAGAGGTTACTTAAATAAAGCACAAGAAGGTAACCAAGTATTATTAAAATTACCGTTATGAGAAAAATTTTGAAAATAGCATAAAAAAATTCATTCCTTTCATTGTTAAGAGATACTGCAAACCTTAAAGTCCCCCACTTCTTTTCACCAATAAATAAAGGCACAAGTACTTCCGCATTTTTACTGAAAATGAAGTCATTACTCAAACTGACAACTGTTTTTTTCTCGGTGTTGACCTTTTTCATCAGTTCGTCATCAAACACCTTTCCATACTGGGCAATATCACTATGGGATATCACTCTATCTGTATCATCAAGAACAGCAATAAATAAAAAGTTCAGTTTTTTCTCGGTAAAAATTTCCCTGATATAGTTATCAAGAAGGCCACCTTCTTCTACAAGCCCTAACTTTTCATATATCAAATCGTTAACAATCGGGATAGCAAGGGTTTCTCCAAAAAGTGTCACCTCAGATACAATCTTTTTGTATAAATTTTTCTTTTCAAAATTAAAAAAGTATGAACTTGTAATCACCGATAGAACAATCACTATGAAGAAGTTTATAATGATAAACTTTTTCCTGATATTGAGTTTGAAGATATCCTTTAGATTGAGGTGCGGGGATGGCATCTAATACCACATCCTGTAGGTATTTTTTTGTAGCTTTTTTCAAGAAAATTATAGATAGAAATATCCACTTTGTCAAAACCGCCCTGTAAATCATAATCAAGCCTTGCAAGCACTTCAAGGGGGATATTAAAAATCAGGGTTTTTAGCTTGTTTTTCAGTTCAGGGTCTAAATCCTTTCTAATAACTAAAGGCCCATAATGGACATCCTTAGACATCTCAATTATCTTAAATCCTAGTCTTTCAATTTTTTCTCTGTGAATATCTCTTATTACACCCGCATCAATTTCATCTCTTAATAGAGCCTTTAGAATTGTGTCTTCATACCCATAATGTTTATACTTACCCAGTTCCGCTAAATGTATGCCCTGTTGAGCAAGCATAAGTCTTGGTATTAGATTAAGTTCGTCAGACCTTACAGGACCAAAACCTACCCTTTTTCCTTGTAAATCTACAAGGCTTTTAATCTTATCACTTTTAGTGATAAAAGCTACTTTATAGGAGCTTTTGTTTTCTTTATTTTTTGGGATGCCTAACACATCGATTATACCGTTACCGTTCACATTTACAAAATCAAGAAAACCAATTATACCAATATCAATTTCTCCATTTATTAATGACCTTCTCAACTCTTTATGGTCCTTTATGACAAGCTGTATATCCATCCCACTTTTTGAAGATAAATAATCAACAAGGGGTTGATACTTTTCATAGAGAATGCGTGGATTTTTGATATCGGGAACACCAAAAACAAGTTGGTTTCTCTTTGCATTTTTTCTCATACTTTGGAAAGATTTTTCAACAACACCTCTCATTTGTTTTACCAAGTCATAATCTCTATCAAAAACCTCTGCAAACTTTTTAATCTTCATATTTGCTAAAATATCCCTGCCTTCGCTATCATTGTGCATGTTTAAAATGATATTTTTGACCTTCTCTCTCAATCCCTTTGGAAGGCTTGAACGCATTATAATTGGTGGACTTGCAAAATCCATTGACTCTTCTATAATTTTTACCTGTGAAACATAGGGAGAATTTGTCTCCTTCATATAATTAAAGACAAGATTTTCCACTGCTGCACCGTCAGCTAATTTTTTTGCAACCATTTCTATTGACTTGTTGTGACTATAACTGAACATGGTTTTGCTAAAAAAAGTATCTGGGCGTTCCTTCATTTTTGAGAGCTTATAAAGGGGATAAAGATAACCTGTATTGGATAGCGGGTCAGCAAAAACAAATGACTTACCACGTAACTGAGAAAAATTGTTAATTCCGCTATCTCGGTGAACAATTATATAGCTCTTATAGAAAGGTTTATCATCCTTTACTGGTGCTGCAACAAGCTCAACACGTGCATTTTCTTTTAAATGTACAAATGCAGCAGTACATATAAAGGCTATATCAATCTCTCCCTTTTCAACAAGTTTATTCATTTCTTCATACTTTTTCTTGTGAACAAGTAAGACTTTACTACCCAACTTTTTCCCAATATAATTGACGATGTCATCGTAGTATTTTACAGTATCAACAGGTGTAATCATTGAAGAGATGCCCACCTTTAAAACCTCTTCCTCAGCAAACAAAAGCCCTGTATTTGTAGATATTGAGAAAAGCAACAAAAGTATACTTAAACGAAAACGCACATAAACATTATAACATAGCTGAAACTGGACTTTGAACAACTTTAAAATTCTTAGATTTTTTTAAAAAAGCTTTTACATTTCTCTAATACTTTTCTCATCAATATGTTTTAGCCAAAGGTTTGCGTTGGAGGATTATTTTTCGGACTCTGCTCCTTTGTTTTTATCGAGATGCTCCGTTTTTTCGAGAACGTAAACGGAAGAATAAAGCTTAATAAAATCTATAAGGCGATAATAGGCGGATCTGTTCTTGTAGTTCTTTCATTCGTCTTCTCAACGAATTATTTCGGTCTTGGCATCGATACGATTAAAAACGCAATCGAAGGAAAAAGCGTCAATTCCTTAGCATTTATACTGAAGATGCTGTTTACCTCAATTACTCTCAGTTTCGGTGGCAGTGGCGGTATTATCACGCCTATTTTTTTTGTTGGAGCTACTGCAGGCAATACATTCGGTAGTATGTTCCACCTTGATGCGTCTTTATTTTCAGCAATCGGAATGGTCAGCCTTTTAGCAGGGGCTGCAAACACTCCTATTTCTGCAAGCATTATGGCTATTGAACTTTTTGGTCCACAAATAGGAGCTTACGCCGCAGTTGCCTGTGTCATAAGTTTTCTTATGACTGGCCATAGGAGCGTTTATCCGAGCCAGGTTTTAGCCATTGCAAAATCTTCGTCCATAATAGTTTCGAAGGGACATGAAATGAGAGGGATAAGCACAGTAGAATTAGACATTAGAAAAAAAAGCATCACAGGATTCATAAAAGAGTTAATAAAAAAAATAAGGACGAATAAACAGCTTTAATATGGGCTTTAGTTATAAGTAATCGACCTTTCCCCACTGCTATAAAAACCCCATCATCTGGTTAATATGTCCATACCAATCTACTTTATTTAGTTGTTATAAGTTGACAAATGTTGTATTATGTTGTAATTTCATGAAATGAACGTGTATTCTCTTGAGATATCATAAAATGGAAGAAAAAACTCTTTTTACAACAAAAGAAGCAGCAAAATATCTTGGTATAAGCATTTCATCGATTTATAGATTAGAGAAAAGTGGATTATTATCATCAATCAAAACACAAGATGGAAAGAGACGTTTTACAAAAGAAGTTTTAGAAAGATATTTACAAGAAGTTCTTAATTCTAAGGCACCAAAAAACAAAAGAATATCTAAACAAAATGACATAATAGTAAAAGAGGTTGAGAATACTTACACTACAAGTAATTTAACAGTTCATCAAAGCTATAAAAATGAAGTTTTTTTTCATACTGATTCAATTTGGATATATAATGCTGACATTTTAACAATAAAAAGTATCGACGAAAATTCTATTGATTTAATTATAACATCACCCCCATATAATGTTGACATAAAATACAACTCCTATGACGATACAATGACTTATGAAGAATACCTTTCCTTTACCCGAAAATGGCTTACAAAATGTTTTAATTTTTTGAAAAATGATGGAAGATTTTGCTTAAATATTCCATTAGATAAAAACAAAGGTGGTCAACAAAGTGTATATGCAGATATCACTACTATAGCAAAACAAGTTGGCTTTAAATATCACTCAACAATAATATGGAATGAACAGAATATTTCAAGAAGAACTGCCTGGGGTTCCTGGCTTTCTGCTACCGCCCCCTATGTAATAGCCCCCGTAGAAGTAATTGTGGTTTTTTATAAGAAAGAGTGGAAAAAAACAAGTGGTAGTAGAAAATCTGATATAACTAAAAAGGAGTTTATGGAATGGACAAATGGCGTTTGGAACTTTAGTGGAGAAAGTAAAAAAAGAGTTGGACATCCTGCTCCATTTCCTATTGAGTTACCAAAAAGATGTATTAAACTTTTTAGTTTCGTAGGAGATACTGTTCTTGATCCATTCATGGGTAGCGGGACAACATTACTCGCCTGTTTGCAAACTGGACGAATAGGTTTAGGAGTAGAAATTGATAAAAATTATTGCGAATTAGCAAAAAAAAGGTTAATAACTGAAGGAAAAATAAATCAACTTACCCTAACCATAGCACAAGGTGTCAGATAATGTCTGGAAAAAGTATTAAAGAATTAATCATGGAATACTTTCAACAACATCCTAAACTAAATCTTAAACACGGTCCTGTTGTAGATTGGGTCACTAAAGAATATCTTAAAAATAACCCTGAACCACCAAGAGATCCCTGGAGAGCCATTCGCAAGCTTCATCAAGAAGGAAAATTAATCAAAGTTAGTAAGGGGGTTTACCGCTATGACCCCGATTATATAGAAAATGTTGAACTGTTTGATTTTCCTGAAGAGGTAAAAGAGGCAATTTTCAAAAGAGATGGCTATAAATGTGTTGTATGTGGACGTGGACGTGAAGATGGCGTTGAAATATGTGCTGACCATATAAAGCCAAAAGATAAAGGAGGAGACAATTCTATAGAGAATGGACAAACATTGTGTATGGAACATAATCTTATAAAGAAAAATTACTCTCAAACAGAGGCAGGAAAACGCTATTTCATTAAGTTATACGAAAAAGCATTATTAAACAAAGATGAAAAAATGATTAAGTTTTGTAAAGATATCTTTGATATTTACGATAAGTACAAAATAAACGGGCACATCAAAAGACCAAATGGTGAAAATAAATAAAATACTTACAAACATACTACACTGAAACGCTTAATAATTGATGAAATTCAAGTTTTTCCTTAATTTGCAAAAAAGTTAGCTTCAATCTTGACAAATTTTTCTTAATTTCAAAATCGAATCACCCTTACTTATTATATTGCCCAATTTTATTAAATTTCATACAATTGATGACGATGAAAACTATTTTTCTGTCTATTTTTTTGTTTTTTACAACATTTTTAAATCTTTCCTATGGCGAAAGCAGTTCTCTTATCATTTTTGCTGGTGCTGCATCAAAGCCACCTTTAGAAGAGGTAGCAAAAGCCTTTGAGAAAAAGACAGGAACTAAAGTTGAGCTTGTTTTCGGTGGCTCGGGATTTGTTTTATCACAGATGATTTTAACAAAAAAAGGTGATATATATTTTCCAGGCTCATCAGATTATATGGAATTAGCAAAGAATAAAGGGGCTGTCCTTCCCGAAACTGAAAAAAAGGTTGTCTATCTTGTACCTGCTATAAATGTGCAGAAAGGAAATCCCAAAAATATTAAATCCCTAAAGGACTTAGCGAAACCTGGTATAAAAATAGCGATAGCAAATCCTGAGGGCGTATGTGTAGGTCTATATGCTGTTGAAATCATAGAAAAAAACCTGACGGAACAAGAAAAAGACGCTTTAAGGAAAAACATCATAAATTATACAGAAAGTTGTGAAAAAACCGCCGCTGTTGTCTCTTTGAAAGCTGTCGATGCTGTAATTGGATGGAAAGTTTTTCAACACTGGGACCCAAAAAGAATTGAAACGATACCTTTAAAATCGTCAGAAATTATTAGAATTGGCTACATTCCTATTGCTATATCAAAATTTTCTAAAAATAAACGACTTGCACAATCCTTTATTGATTTTGTATTATCAAAAGAAGGCAAAGGCATTTTTAAAAAATACAACTATTTTATGTCTCCAGAGGAAGCCTTTAAATGGATTGGAGAGAAAAAACCTGTAGGTGGGGTTTATGAACTGCCAAAAAGCTGGCTTTCTCCTAACGCCAAATAGAATATGAGAAAAATCTTTTCCCTTTTTGCCTATCTTCAGTTGATTTTTTACCTTTTGCTTATCTTTTCTCTTTTCTACTTTTTCGACCTTCCAGGATTTTTTAAATTAATAAGACTTGAAAAAACACTATTTTCATTGAAATTAAGCCTTATTACAGCAACTATTGTCACAATTCTATCAGTTTCAATAGCTATACCATCGGGCTATGTACTTTCAAGATTTAATATCCCCTTGAAGAGGATAATAGATGCCATTTTAGAGCTTCCCCTTATTGTTTCTCCAGCTGCACTGGGTGCTATGATTCTTATCTTTTTCAACACCCCTGCTGGCGAGATTTTGAAAAACAAAGGTTTTGACGTAACTTTCACCTTTGCTGGCATAATTGTAGCTCAATTTTCTGCAACCGCTGGCATCGCAACAAGATTGTTAAAATCAACCTTTGATGAGATTCCCAAACGTTATGAAGAGGTCGCAAAAACTTTAGGTGCTACACCTTTCAAGGCTTTTACAACTGTAACACTTCCTATGGCAAAAAGAGGCATTTATGCTTCATCAATACTTATCTGGGCTAAAGCTTTAGGCGAATTTGGAGCAACAATCACTGTTGCTGGCACCATGAGTATGAAAACGGAAACCCTTCCTATTGCGATTTTTATGAGTTTAGCAAGGGCAAATTTAGAAGAGGCGGTGGTGCTAATTTTAATAACACTTCTTCTTGGTGTGGGATGTATCATTATTTTTACTAACCTATTCAACAGATTTGAAGGGGTTTGATAAAGCCTTATGCTTAAAGTAGAAGGATTAAACTACAGTATCAACAGCTTCTCTTTGAAGGAAATAAACTTTGTTGTAAAAGATAAGGAATGCCATATACTTATGGGACCTTCTGGCAGTGGAAAGACTACATTACTTGAGTGCATACTTGGCTTGAAAAAGATAAATAATGGCAAAGTGATTCTTAATGGCATTGATATCACAAACAAACCAACCCATGAAAGGGCTCTTGCCTACGTTCCTCAGGATTTAGGGCTATTCCCACATCTTAATGTCTACGAAAATATCTGCTATGGGGCAAAAATATTAAATAAGTTTGACAAGGATTTTATTGCACATATCATTGATGCGATGGAGATTGAAAGGCTTTTAAAAAACAGAGTTTCTGAAACAAGCGGTGGGGAAAAAAAACGTATAGCCCTTGCAAGGGCTATGGCAATGATGCCTGTTGTAATTATCCTTGATGAACCTTTAGCAAATCTTGATAAAGCTATCTCAGAAGATATACTGTTTTTCATAAAAAAAATACAGAAGGAATTTGACCAGACCCTTTTATACGTAACTCATAATTTTGACGAAGCCTTTTTTATAGGTGACGTAATTTCAGTGCTTATTGATGGGAAACTCATTCAGACATCAAAAAAACAGGAGCTTTACTTCTATCCCCGTACGCTATCAATCGCAAACTTTTTAGGTATAAAAAACCTCTTTAAAGGCGTACTCAAAGAAGAAACAGAAAAAGAGCTTATCGTTTATCTGCCAGATTTTTCGACCTCTGTAAAAGTTTTAAAAAGGCCTAAATACCCTAAGTTTGAAAGAGAAAAACCAGTATATGTAGGCATCCGTTCTGATGAAGTTATGTATATAAGAGAAGGCAGAAAAAAAGATTTTTTTGACAATATCTTGCAAGGATACATATCTGAGATATACCGAATGGAAAGTCTATCTAAGATAATTTTCAAAGTAAATGATATGCCTGTAGAAATCACCATGCCCTACGGTGTGATAAGAAAACTAAACTTAAAAGAAGGCTTATTTGGGGAAATCATGTTCAAAAAAGAATCCCTATTTATAGCGGAGTTTTAAAATTTAAAGCCAAGTATTGCATTTTCTTTGTGTATTTTTCTGCAGGTAACATAGCATTCAAAACAATTTGTACATTGAGGATAAATATTACCGTCCATAGGGTTCAAATCAAAGGGACAGGAAATTACACATTGTTTTGTCTTTACATTTTCCAGCTGCGAAGATCTTTGTTGATGCCATAAGCACACTTCTTCCTGTATTTCATATTACAGGAGATACCTTGCTTTTTGACCTTTTAATCTCCTTAAGCGTTGGACTTCTGGCAGGTCTATTTCCTGCCTTTAAGGCAATAGGAGTGCCTGTCCAGAGGGCCCTTCAGAGGATAGGATGAGATTATTTCTAATATACAATCTGAGAAATCTCCTCACAAGAAAACTTACCACAGTCCTTTCAACAACAGGTATGGCCTTTGTGGTCTTTGTCTTTTCTTCGATCCAGATGATGGCAGAAGGACTGAAGAAGACCCTTGTTGATACTGGCTCATTCAACAATGTCATAGTCCTCAGAAAAGGCTCACAGGCAGAGATCCAGAGCGCTATTGAAAGGCAGAAGGCACTAATTATCGAGACCTTTCCAGAGATTGGCCTATCTCCTCAGGGAGTGCTTCTCTCGGCAAAGGAGCTCCTTGTGCTCATAAATCTTTACAAAAAGCATGGAGATAAACCATCAAATGTTGTTATAAGAGGCATAGACAGGGCATCCCTTCTTTTAAGGGATCGGGTAAGATTGATAACTGGCAGGATGCCCCTTCCATGCTCTTCTGAGATAGTGGTTGGTTCTGCTATTCAGAAGAGATTCAAAGGTCTCTCAGCTGGTGAGAGATTGAGATTTGGTCTCAGGGATTGGACAGTTGTTCGTATTCTTGATGGGGGGGGAATACAGGATTCAACTCAGAGATATGGGCAGATATAGACACCCTCATGCAGACCTTAAGGAGGCCCTTTTATTCCCGTATTGTCTTCAGATTGAGGAATCCTCAGGACTTCACCTCCGTAAAAGAGAGAATAGAAGGTGCCTCAAGGCTTGGGCTTATGGCAAAGAGAGTAGTAGAATTCTACAGAGAGCAATCAGAGGTAATGGTGAGATTCATGAGAATCCTTGGTACCTCCCTTGCCATTGTATTCTCCATTGGTGCGATTATTGGAGCAATGATAACCATGTACGCACAGGTAGCAAACAGGATACAGGACATAGGAACCCTCAGTGCCCTTGGGTTTCAGAAAAGGGATATATTAATCGGATTCCTTATAGAATCAATTATCCTGAGTCTTCTTGGTGGGACAGCAGGGCTTTTCTTTGCCTCCCTGTTACAATTCCTTGAGGTATCGACCCTGAACTGGCAGACCTTTCCAGAGCTTGCCTTCAGATTTAACCTCACCGCAGGAATCAGCCTCAAGGCAATAGTGTTTTATTTGTCATGGGTCGATAGATAAAAACTTTATTAAAAGGGCTAACATAAACAAATGCAATGGTTGTCATCAAAGTTTTGTCAATGACATTAAATCACGTAAAGGTATTAAAGATTGTTTTGAATGCCATAGCCCACATACATTAGAAGTAAAATTTCATAATATTGGGGGGTAAGTGATTATGAAATTAACCAGAAGAGAGCTTTTAAAATATTCAGCTGCGATGGCCGCAGCTTCAGCTATAGGGATAGAATTGCCTCTCCCAAAGGGTTTACTAGCAAAGGAGACAGCAGATAAATGGGTAAAAGCAGATTGTAGATATTGTGGAGCAGGATGTGGTGTCTATGTTGGGGTATCCAAAGGAAAAATGGTAGCGGTAAAGGGCGACAAGGATAACTGGAATAAAGGATTTCTCTGTGTAAAGGGGTATTAGTTGAAGTCCTATTGCAATCTCAAAATTCATCTGTTATAATTCCTTTATGCCCTTCATTTTTGGCATTATCCTGAGTGCCTTTATTGGATACATCTTAGGACCTCTTGTCTTTTTGCTTGCCCCATTGATTATAGGACTTATATTTCTATATTTCCCTTTAAAATCATCCCTTCCAGGCCGAATAGAGAGATGGAGAGAAAGGAGAAAGGTCAAAAAGCTCCTTAAAGAGAGGCTTAAGTATCTTCCATAAGTTTTTGTTTAAGCTCAATCAGTCTTTCTGCCCAGAATTTTATCTCTCTATAAGGCATCTCTTTAATATCGCTGTAAGAAAATCTTGATTCTATGAGCATAATAACTACTTCTGCTGGGACAAAGGGCTAAGCACCTCCGTAAACTCCTTTATAAGAGCCATCACATCAGAAATAGGCATTGCATCAATGGCATCTTCTTTAAATGGTTCACCATCTATCTCTATGAGGCGAATCATAAGGAGTCTGGCTATTTCTGAAGGGTCTCCTGCATTCCTGTATGCCCAAAAGATGTCTTTGCCTTTTCCTTCTTTAATTACTGCCTTTTTTCCTGAAAGTAGGGTAACCTCTTTTATAATATCTTGCAATTTATTTGCCATCTTAGCCTCCTATGTTATAGTAATCCCTTGATCCCACCACCTTATCCTAATATATTATTATTTGTAATAGCAGAAAAGATAAAGGCAAATAGATTTGATATAAAGACAAAAATAATTCTATAATATCAGCAAGGGACCTTAATATCTCATGTAATGAAGAAAAGCCAGTTACTATACCAAACACTATCATCATCTCGTAATGAAGTACCCTTGTAAGTCTGATATCTTTAAGAATCGCCTTTGTATAATCTTTATGTAAAAAATAGAATAGCAAAATTATAGCTATAATACTCAAAAGTAAATAGATATCTATCATCATCCTCGGAGTTGTATCATAAGGGAAATTTATTAACCTCTCTATCCATAAAATAATAAAAAGAATAGCCCCAAAGCTAAATATAAGAGAATATATAAGCAAGGCTCCCATAACTGCCTTCAAATAGGAGTTAGTTTTATGAAAGACATAGATCCCGCACAGAAACGTTGCGGTTAATATCTCCAGTCTCATAGCAGGAGTTGCACCTTTGTGGGGTATTAAAAAGAGAAAATAGTTTTTCAAGAGGCTATCAGTTTTTTCAGGTATCATATATTGGTAAACAATCTCATACTTCCAGAATAATTGGAACAAGGTATCAAGAATAGGAACCATAGGTGTCATTATAAATGCCACACTTACAACCCTAAAAATTTTTTCTATAGATTCTCTTGTCAAAAAATATATTAAAAGCACTATCCAGAGGCATAGACTTATATAGAAAAGTGTGAAGTGAACAGGGTGGTGCCATTGAATATCTTTCACAGTATCTGCAACTATAAATTCAAGAAGGTTAAAGTAACTACTGAAAGGAAGGTGAATGTAAAATACTAAAGGTGTAGATTTGTATTCTCAAGATATTGAATTGTCCTTATAGGAAGTCTTTTATAGAAATCCATAGTAATTTTAGACTTTCTCTAATGCTCTCCGTGTGAATACAATTAAGCTTATTTTATTTCAATGTCTATTTTTTAGGATGGTCATTCTGACAATAATTGAAGTATCTTTGCAAAAAGTAAAAATTCACTCCACTACCCTACGATTAATTCCTGTACTTTCAAAAGTAAAAATGGGCTGGGTTATCCAGCCCATTTTTTTTCGTTATTGTGGACTTATCGTAAAGAAGTAATCGCTCACATCACTTCCAATCGTATTCCCTGCACTGTCCTTAAGCACTACCTTTACCTTGCACTTTGTCTTTGAGGTTGAAACTGTCGGCACTGTCCATGGATGAGTTCCGGGATTGTTTCCATCTGTATATGTTGTTATTGCCTTCCATGTAAAACCCCCATCAAGGGTGTATGAAAGTATCACCTTTGATACAGGTCTGATGATCTGTTTCGTTGTCCATGTTATGTCATAGGTGCTTCCTGATGTGAGGGTCTCTCCCCCATTTGGCGTGTTGAGCTTTATTACCTCTATGGTGAATGGCCCATCTGAACTGTCTTCACCAATTTTTACATTGCTTGCATTAAAGGCTATTACCTTTATAAAGCACTTACTCTTGTTATTCCTTGGTATTGGTACATTCCAGTCATACGAATTGCCAGTTATATTTGAGGCTATTGTGCTCCAGGTCATGCCATTGTTCATGGAGAGTTTTAATGTATAGTGGTCGGCGTTTGCTGGTGCCTGCCACTGGATTGTGTATGAACTGCCAGAAGGTATTACCTCTCCACCATTAGGAGAAAGGAGTTTGACTGCTGTTATAGCTGTAAATGTGGCTGTTACACTTGAATTTTCTGTAATGGTAAATGTGCAATCCCCTGTGCCCGTGCAATTCGATGCTGAGCCCGTGCCACCTGACCAGCCTGTAAAGGTTGAGCCAGTATTAGCAGTTGCACTTAAGGTAATGCTTGTTCCATGGCCTGCTGTACATGTCCCAGTGTTGCCATTCCAGCTTAAAGTGCATCCTGTCGCATTCACTGTGCCACTACCTGTGCCTGATTTGGTGACTGTGAGGGTGTAGGTGTTAAGAGTAAATGTGGCCTCTACTGTCTTTGCCCCATCAAGATTGCTAAATGTGCATGTGGCTTGAGTTGTTCCGTTTCCTGTAACTGTCCCTGAACAGTTTGTCCATGATACTGTTGAACCTGTGGAAGCTGTCGCTGTTAACACAACATTTGTGCCATGGTCAAAATTGGCACTTCCTGAATTGGTAGCAGGATAGTTAAAGTTTATTCCTGCTGGATTGGAGATTATGCTTCCACTTCCGTTACCCTTTGCATTCGCCGTTACTTGATACTGGTTCAAGGTAAAGTTCGCTACAACAGTGCAATCAGAGGTTATAGGATCGGTTGTGTAGATATTGCCATTAAGAGTCCCTCCACAGGTGCCACTTACACTGTCTATATGATAACCAGTAGTCGGTGTTATTGTACAGGTTAAGCTTGACCCGTAATTGACTGGGTTTGGACTGCATGTAACCGTACCACTTCCTGCCGGTGTTACTGTTGTGGTGATGGTGAAATGGTTTATGTCAAATGTGGCTGTTACTGTGCAATCTGAGATTATAGGTGCGGTTGTTGTCGTGTAGGTAGTTACATCATTCGAGGTGTTCGTATAGTTTATTCCACAACCAATTATGCCTGCTACATGATAGCCTGTGCTGGCTGTAGCTGTTATGTTTATCGTTGAGCCATGAGTTACTGTCTGCGGTGTGTCTGGTGTTATTGTTCCACCTGAACCTGCTACTGGTGTTACTGTGTAGGTTTTCAGTGTAAATGTGGCTGTTACGCTTGAATCTTCTGTAATGGTAAATGTGCAATCACCTGTGCCTGTGCAACTCGATGCTGAGCCCGTGCCATTTGACCAGCCTGTAAAGGTTGAGCCAGTATTAGCAGTTGCACTTAAGGTAATGCTTGTTCCATGGTCTGCTGTGCATGTCCCAGAGTTGTCATTCCAGTTTAAAGTGCATCCTGTTGCACTCACTGTGCCAGAGCCTGTGCCTGATTTGGTGACTGTGAGGGTGTAGGTGTTAAGAGTAAATGTGGCCTCTGCTGTCTTTGCCCCATCAAGATTGCTAAATGTGCATGTGGCTTGAGTTGTTCCGTTGCCTGTAACTGTCCCTGAACATGTAGTCCAAGCAACTGTTGAGCCAGTTGAGGCTGTTGCTGTAAGTATTACAGTTGAACCATGAGTAAAGTTTGCACTACCTGTGTTGTTTTCTTGATAGTTAAAGCTTATACCTGCTGGATCGGAGATTATGCTTCCAAATCCATTGCCTGTTGCCATTACAAAGACCTGATGGACTGCAATGAATTCTGCTGTGCAGGTCTTTGCTGAATCCATTGTTATGGTACACGAATTATTCATCACGCATTCTGCGCAATCCCCTCCCCATTGTACACCATAACCAAAATTGGGAGATGCAGAAAGGGTGACCTCTATATATGGAAAATAAGGCTCTGAACAGTCGCTATTTCCTTGACCACAATTTATACCAGAAGGAGAGCTCCAGACATAACCATATTCGGGATTTGTTACACTTACTGTAAGTGTGTAATTAACACTCGGGCATTGCTGGGTCTCTAAGAAGGAAATAGGTGATGTAGTAAGGCTGATATCATTTGGATTAATTGAAGCATCTGATGATGTAGCCTGTGTTTGCGTGCCTGTAAGGCTTTTAGAGCTTTCATTAAAGGTTGCTGTCTGGTATATCGAGGCACAGGTACTATCTATATTTCCATCAGAGTCTATCCTTAAAACAATAACATCCTGATAGTTTATGCCATATTCACCAGCAACAATATAGCCTGTGTCTGAAAGGGCTATGGATGATGCAATATCACCAGGATTCCCACTGTTAAAATATCTCTGCCAGATAATACCTCCATCTGTGCCTGAGACCTTAAGAATTACACCATCTTTCTGGTCTTGAGATAAAGAATGAGAACCACCTACTGCCACTATGTTACCATCTGCATCAATTACAAGGTCCATAAGCTCATCATACTGTGTTCCACCATAGGTCTTTGCCCATTGAACAGCCCCGCTACTGTCAAGTCTCATTATTAAAAAGTCGTTGGTGCTACCAATAGACCCACCAAAAACTATGCCACCTGTACTTGTCTTTACAACTTTAGCAAAACCAGGTCCATATTGATACTGCCATGCAATTGAGTAATCTGAAGAGTTAATCTTCATAACCCAAATATCTGCATATTGCAATTCACCGTTCTGGTCTAACACAACATTTGTTACACCTGCTGATATATAATTCCCATCAGGGGCCTTTGTGAGGTATAAAAAACCTTCTAATACATCACTACTGCCATAGGTCTTCATGTTAGTAAGTGAACCATTGAATTTATTAAGACTTGCTATAAAGCCATCACAGTCTGTCTGGCTCTGACAGATAACACCTCCTACAACATATGTATTAGTTTCCTCTATAATGCCTTTTACTTCCTGAATACCTTCTCCTATCTCCTTTGCCCACTCTACCTGGAATGAACTATTTAGTTTAAAGATGATAAATGTCTGGTTTCCATCGGTATCTCTACTCCTTCCAATTACAAGATAACCATTGTCACTGGTTTGAATAATACCTTGTGGTTCATCGTTTTTTCCATTGTTGTCAAATTTTGTATTGCTAATGATATTCCCTGAAGGGTCAATCTTTGTGACAAAGATATCCCCTTCTGTGCTACCAGTGAGGATGTAATTGCCATCCGAAGTTGGAAGAATGGAATCATTGCTGCTTACCCCTTCCCATGAGTCTGTTCCAAAGGTCTTTATCCAGTAGTCAGAGGCATGGGCTGATGAAAAGGAAAGAAATGAGACAAGGGAAAGAAGGAATAATAGGCATAGAAACTTATAAATTTTTGGTGCTTGCATAAAGAACCTCCTTTTGTAGGATGTATTTTAAAATCCTCTCTTAAAACCGTTATATCACAAAAGAGATTAATGTCAATAAAAAATTTTTTATTGCTGAGGTCACACCTGTCCAATATAAAGTTTTAAATGGGCATAAGGCTGAAGTAAGCATAGGGGATAGGGGTTAGGGATTAGGGGTTAGTCTACACCCTACTCCCTAAATCCTGACACCTATTTTGAAGCCTTATGCCTATTTTAAAGGGCTCTTTCAATTTGTTTTGGACAGCAATGTGCTGAGGTTGAAGGTAATACTAAGATAAGAGGCTCAAAGGTTGTTAGTGAAAATGATAAACTGAGGGATTAGGGTTTTCCGTTATCCCATCCTCAAGGCCTCAATTATATTTATCCTTGATGCCCTGAGGGCAGGAAGGATACCTCCGAGGATACCCATAAAAAAAGAGAAGGCATCACATTCACTCCATGTGCACTACCTTGCCAATCCTCATATTCTTTTGTATGGCACTCATTACATTCCCTACCCTCTTCTACTTTCATATGTTTATCTGCAGCAAAAGAGAGTAGGGGGATTAAGATAAGGATAATTATTAGCCTTTTCATAAATCCCCCTTTTTGTTATTTATCACTTCTGTGATGATTTTTCTTTGATTGCCTTTTCAAGTATTTCAATGCCTTTCTTTGAAGCCTCTATGGATGTTGCTAAAGACTGTCTTGCCTGGTCGGGATTGTGGAAACCATCAGAGTTTTCTGCTGTCCACCACTCCCAGTGGGTATGGGCAATATCATGCTGTTTTCTTGCCTCCTTAAGCACATCTTCAGAGACACCCATCTTCTTTGCCTTCTCAAACTTATCAATGAATTGAGCAAGCCAGTATTCTGATTTCCTAATTTTCCCTTTGATATAGTTTTTTACGCTATCAATAGTATAAATTGCCTGCTTCTCCGTCCAGTCTTTATGACATTTTAAACAGGTACCTTTAATGTTTTCTCTTGGGCTGACAACAAAGTGAGATGTATAAACCTTGCCTGCTTTATTTTTTGTTTTTGCCATATGACAGTCTGCACAGGTTGCCCCTGCCCTTTCATGTTTACTTGCCATAAAGGTCTCTACTTCGGGATGCTGGAATTTAATAAGATTTGCTTCTGTTACTGGGTGTCTGTAGTCTCTAAAGTTGATTTCATCATAAAATTTGAGTACATCAAAAACATTCTTCCATGGAAAAATGTTAGTTCTTGGGTCATTAAAGCCAATCTTCTTATTGAAGTCATCCTTTTCAAAACCAGGATTACAGGCATACTCGACATGACACTGGGCACACATAAGGACAGAATCATTTTTCTTTAATAAACCTATTTTTCTGTAACCTCTAAACTCTTTGACATCAACCGCATTTTTATCATTGTTTTTACTGTAAGGTCTGTCACCATCTCTTTGAACCGCCTGTATTAATGCATCTCTAATAATCCTGCCCTTTGCTGAATGAGGGTCATGACAATGAATACAACCGGCAGGATTCTGTGCGTCTTTTATTACATCAAAAACATTGGATGTTCTATCCCACTTAGCCTTTGGATTTTTTTCACCCAAATATGCCCATTTCATCACAAAATCTGAAGTTTTACACTGAATACATGTTGGATTTGCAGCCTTTGCAGATTCAGGTATCGTCTTATTTGTATCAACTAAAATATCCCATGCCTTCCCATATTTTATAATATCAGCCCAGTTTTTATACTGAAACCTTCCACCATAAGCTCTATCAACAACGATATGGTCAATTAACATATATGGGTGGCTTCTTGGTTCTGCATGTTCCTTTGTAAAGCCATGACCTGCAAGAAGTTTATCAAGAAGTGGTGCTCTCCCGTCAGGTATTGCCTTTTCTTTTTTTGCTCTTTTATGGTAATTAACTTCAAAGTATGAATCATACTGATCTTTGTGACACCTGCCACAGTTGTCAAGTCCTAAATTTGTTGTAGGCTTTGTATCGGGATTGCCTAAGTGTTCCGATAAGCTACCATGACACTGCCCACAATCCAATTTTGCATGTTTTGACCCTTCCTTCAATGCCTTAATCTCTTCATGACATTGGTAACAATTTTTGCTGTCTACTTTCTCCATCCCACCCTTTTTTGCACCAAAGGCATAACCTGAAAGTGCAAAAAAGACGACTAACAAAGCTAAAAAATACTTTTTCATACCTGCACCTCCCATTTTTTTCATAATTAAATTATTAGCGTATTTTAAAAATTAAGCAACGTTAATGGATGTAAAATTTTGTTAATTTTTGTAAAGAGGTTGAATCATAAGAATAAAATTGTTCAAAGGTAGTTCAATTTGAACGATATTGAACAATGTTGAACAATGTAATTTTGAACTATACTCTCAACTTATACCCCTTCTGAGGGATTGTAATTAATAACTTTGGGTTTTCGGGGTCTTCCTCAATCTTTTCTCTGATATGGCTTATGTGAACATCAATTGTTCGTGACCATTGGTATAATTCTTTATCTTTCCAGAGCGCCTCTTTTAACTCCTTTCTCGTTACTATTTCATTGACTCTCGATAAAAGGTATTTAAAAATCTCAAACTCTGTATGGGTTAACTGCACCTTCTTATCTTTTAAGGTAATAGTCCTATTTTCCTCATCAATGGAGAGATTAAACTGTAAATTCGCAGGCTTTTTTTCATCTACCACCTCATAGCGTCTTAACACAGCCTTAATCCTTGCGAGAAGTTCAAGGGTATCGAAGGGCTTAACTACATAATCATCTGCTCCCAACTCAAGTCCTAAAATTTTATCTGTGTTTCTATCCTTTGCAGTGAGCATAATAACGGGAACGCTACTTTCTTTCCTTATTATCTGGATAATCTGAAAACCATTTATATCAGGCAACATAACGTCAAGAAGCACCAATGAAAGTGAATCCATGCTTTTTCTAAACTTATCAACGCCATCTAAGCCATTACTTGCTAACAAAACCTTGTAGCCTTGCATCTCAAGAACTGCTTTTAAAACCTCTCTTATGTCCTCTTCGTCATCAATAATCAATATTTCTTTAACCATTTAAACCTTCCATTAATGGTAGTTTCACATAAAATGTTGTGCCTTCTTTTTCGCTACTTGTAAAGTATATTTCGCCTTTGTGTAGTTCAACCACTTTCTTTGCAATATACAAACCAAGCCCAGTGCCTTTTTCTTTGCCATTATAGTTTTTATAAAAAAACTTATCAAAAATAAAGGGTTTATCCTCTTCTTTTATGCCCAAACCCTCATCCCTGATTCTAAATAAAACATATCCGCCCGTTTTTTCCAGATTGATATAAATGTTTCCGTCAGTCCTGTTAAACTTTATGGCGTTGTGGATTAAATTTTCAAAAAGGGATACAAGCTTTTCTTTTGCACCATAAACATACAAATTATCCTCGATGTTACTAATAATGCGTTCGTAACTGAAAGCATTTAAAACTTCCTGCAACAATTTTGAAAGATTGACCTTTTCAAAACTTTCATCTTCAATGTTCATATCAATCTGAGCTGTCTTTAAAATCTGGCTAAGTGCCCTTTTTAAGATTGCAACATTTTTCTTTAATAATTCTAGATACTTGCTCTCTTCAACACATCCACCTCTCATAAGCAGATAATCAATACTCGTCGATATAACAGTTAAGGGGGTTTTTAATTTGTGTCCCACTTCTAATAAAAATTCAGATTTTTTGTCATTAATCGCCTTAAGTTCATTAGTTGCCTTTTCTACTTCATCTTTGAGAATCTCTTTTATCCTTTCATCTTTTAACTTAGCGGACCTTAGTTTTTCCAACAGAACAAACAACTCCTCAATATTAAACTCAGTATCTTTAAGTTCCTCTTTCCCCTCTGCAAACAAAGCAAGCTTATGAACAGGTTCTATCACAAACCTGTCAAAAAACAACCAAAAACCTGCAAAAACTACAATATGAAAGAGTGTTAGCAAAATGAAAAATAACAACTTTGTCTTTTTAAGCTTTATAAAAAGCTCATCGGATGGCAAAAAGATGCTTAAAGCGCCCCTAACATCGCCAACTTTATAGTTTTTATGACAGCTAATACAGGATTCTTCGGTATAAAGGGGTATTACATACCTGAAAGCTCTATCTTTGACAGAATAAAACTCCCCTTTATTTTTTCTTTCAAACGCTAAAAGTGCTTCTTTCTCAAACTCATCGGGCGTATTTTTAGGATTTACTGCATTTAGACTTACAACGCGAAAATAAAAGCCTTTTTCTTTTTCAGCCAACTTTGCGATCTCCCTAGTTACAAAAGCTGGGTTCATTTTCACATAAATCTTTCCATGCTTATCAATGACATATGGCTCTTCCAAAAAAGGGTTTAGCTCTATTTTCCCATCCTTTTCTACAAGGACAAAGGTATGAAGGGCAACCCACTTTCTTGTTATAAGAATCTGCTGTGCAAGCATTTTAGCAGAGGAGTTTAGTTCATTTAAAACAATCTCTTCATACCTTTTTGTAATAAACACATAGGCAAGCAAATAGGAGACAACAAAAATGCAAAACAAAAAGCCCGCAATGTAGAATTTTAAGCTTCTCTTCACAAAAATATTTTACTATGTTTTAATTATGCTAACAAAAATTAATTTTCCACCTCACATAACCCAATTGCTTTTCAATAAGATGATGATATAATAATTTCAAAAAGACGGAGGTGTGAAAAATGAAACCTGTAGAAATAAAAAATAATGTCTACTGGGTTGGTGCAATTGATTGGGCAGTGCGCGATTTTCATGGTTATCAAACACCAAGAGGCACAACATACAATAATTATCTAGTATTAGATGATGAAATCACCCTTATCGATACAGTTAAATATAATTTTGCAGAGATAATGATAAAAAATATTAAACATCTAATAGACCCAACCCAAATAAAAAACATTATCATAAATCACATCGAAAATGATCATGCAACAGCTATTGAAGAAGTAATGTATTACTGCCCAAAGGCTAAAATATATATAACTCAAAAAGGTAAAGAGGGCTTAGAACGCTTTTACGATATAAGTAAATGGGATATTAACATTGTAAAAACAGGACAAAAATTAAACACTGGTAAAAAAACCTTTATGTTTATTGAAACACCAATGATGCACTGGCCAGATTCAATGTTTACTTACATTGAAGAAGACAAGTTACTTATAAGCCAGGATGCCTTTGGCCAACACTTAGCTTCAATATCAAGATTTGACGATGAATTTATAAGTTGCTATTCCGAAGAAATATTAATAGATGCAGTTTGGGATTATTATGCCAACATACTTATGCCCTTTGGTTTCATCATAAAGCCTAAAATTATGGAACTTAAAAAAATAGGATTAGAAATTGACATGATAGCGCCAGATCATGGAGTCATTTGGAAAAAAAATGTTTCTAAAATTCTAGATTTATACATGAAAATCGCCGATGGTTATGCTGAAGAAAGGGTTTTAATTGTATATGACACAATGTGGAATAGCACAGAACATATGACTTACCCCATCGCTCAAGGTATAAAAAGTGAAGGTCTAGATTGTAAAGTAATAAAACTAAGGTCGACCCCTTTAAGCATTGCAATTACTGAATTTTGGAGATGTAGAGGTACTTTAATAGGAGCCCCTACTTTGAATAATTTAACCTTTCCACCAGTAATGCAATTTTTAGATTATTTAAGGGGTTTAAGACCCAAAAACAGAATTGTCGGAGCATTTGGAAGCTATGGTTGGGGTGGTGGTGCAGTAAAAGAGATGAATGAAGTAATAAAAAAAATTGGACTTGAACTTTTTGAACCAGGCTTACAAATAAAATATCGTCCATCATTACAAGATGAAGAGCTTTGCTTCGAGTTTGGAAAAAACTTCGCAAAAAAAGTGAAGGAATATCACAAACAGTTTGGACCTTTTTAACGTTGTTCAATAAACTTTTTATAATAGCTAATGCATTTTTCAAAAAGCTCTTCGTTCTTTTCTTTAATATAAAATAAATCGTTTGTATCAAAAAGCTTGGTAAGGTCTTTATTTTTATAGAAAAGGTCTTTAAAAGTTTTCCTAACTTCTAATTCCCTTTCTGGAATCAATTCAAGAAGTTTTTTAAAATCTTCATTTCTTTTTTCTTCTAATTCTTTTTCCTGCTTCACTGCTTTATACCTTTCAGGACCAACACATTGTTCAGCATAGGGGCACCACTTAAGACAAGCAAGGTCCATTCTATCATTCAAAACTGTTGCTCCACAATTTTTACATCTATGGGTAACCTCATCTTTATAAAATTCAACATCACCACCACATTGAGGACATTTTACATCATATATAGCATCATACTTCCAGAATTGAGTATCCTGTCCTGGACATTTTGCCATAATATCCTCCTTTTATAATATATTTCCTCTTACACCTATAGTAACTTCCTCTACAGGAATATTAACATTTGCTTTTTTCATTGCTTCATTCACCATATGAACAAGACCAAAACAACAGGGAACTTCCATATGTGCGATTATAAGCTTTTTTATATTTGACATTTTAAGAATCATAGCCAATTTCTCCGTATGGGCTTTGAAATCATCGAGTTTTGGACAGGCTATTAAAACAGCTTTATTCCTTAAAAAATCTCTATGGAAATTTGGATAAGCAAAGGGCACACAATCAGCGCAAAGAACTACTTCTTTATTTTGTAAAAAAGGTGCTGTAGGCGGCACAAGTGTTAATTGTACAGGCCAATGAGTTAATTCACTTTTCAATTCTACATCATCACTATAATCAGGTACCGGGCAAGGTTCTAAATTCCTAACCGATGAGCCAGGACATCCACAAGGTAATTCATGTTCATTTAATTTATGCAAATGTTCATGAACTGCTTCTTCATCAAAAGGTTCTGCTTCCCTTTCAACAATTCTTAAAGCACCTTCAGGACACTCTTTAAGGCAAGCACCCAAACCATCACAATATTTGTCAGATATAAGCTTTGCCTTTCCATTTATAATAGCGATTGCACCTTCAGCACATGACGTAACACATAAACCACAACCAGTGCACTTTTCCTCATTAATTTCAATAATTTTTCTAATCATTGTTTTTACCTCCACTTTTTTATTTTATATTACTTAAAAAAGGGAGGACAAGTCTTTGACTTTAGTCAATTGGTGGATTATTTAATGATTACACCAGCGTAACCAACGACCCTATGATAGTCTCTATTGATATCACCAGATGTTGCATATTTGACGAGTTTAGCCTCTTTTGCGCCCAAAGTTTTAACAGCTTCAATTCCAACTACTGCAGGGAAAATACCACACATTGTAATATCATTATTAAAACAAACCTCTAAAAGTCCTAAAGCATCGAGATCCAATATTCTACCTAAAGCAATAAAATCTTTCTTTTTTGCCTCTTCTTGAGAAATATAATGGGACATATCTGAACTCACAACTATAAGAGTTTCTTCTCCTAATTCTTCTATAGCATTAGCAATAGCTATCCCCAACTCCTTTAATGTCGTATATTCTGCATGCTTAATGGCAATAGGAACAATTTTAACCTCTTGGTTTTTATATAACAAAAAGGGAAGTTGAACTTCCAAAGAATGTTCCTCTACATGAGCCATATAATCTTCATTAAAAAGCTTATTTTTATTCTTTATTAAATTTGCCAACTTAGAATTAATCGGTACTGAACCTAAAGGTATTCTCCACTCTCCATCACTCATTATTGAAAACTTACTACCAAGCCCTGTATGATTAGGTCCAAGTAAGACAACATTATTTGGCACATGTATTTTAGAATAAACAGCACCTGCAACATGGCCTGAATAAATATACCCAGCATGAGGTGCAATTACTAACTTTATTTTTTCTTCATTTTCTTCTATAACTAAAAAAGACTTAATCTGTGCAAGAAGTTTTTCTTTATTAGATGGGTAGAAACTACCACTTACAGCTGGCATTCTAATCATAATTAAATTATACCATATTTTATAAAACTTGTTAATTAAACTGAAAAAGTTTGTAGTATGAAAAAATAAAAAGCATGCATATTAAATTTATAAGCATACCTATTATATAACTCGGTATTAAATATAACTATTTTCTTTTTAATTCAGCTAAGATTTCTCGAAGAAGTTTTATATCTTCTGGTACAACTGGTTCTTTTTTTCGCTTCTTTCTTAAGTTCATCGGCTTTTTTATTCTATCCAATAAGTCTTGAAACTTCTTCATTGGCTTGATAATACCAAAAAAACAACAGCCGTTACAATAATAAAGTTAACTACAGCATTAACAAATTTACCCATATTAACTGGTCCCAATTTTAAACCAGAAAAGTCATGAGTACCACCAATCAATTAATGGTGTTAGAATATCAGCTACCATAGAGTTTACAATTTGATTGAAGGCAGCACCTATAATTATTGCTACTGCTAAGTCAACCACATTCCCACTTAAGATAAATTGCTTAAATTCATTAAACATAAAGCACCTCCTTAAGAAAAAATCAATGAGGGGATATACCCTCCTTGATTTTTTACTTTAAAGTTACAGCTTCAACCCTTCTTTTTTTCTGTCTGCCTTCTTAAGTAGTATTGAGTGCAATAGGCTTATCTGGACCATAATCTTTTGATGTTATTCTTTCTTTTGCTACCCCAAATTTTTCAATTAGAATTTTTGCAACAGCATCTGCCCTTACTTGAGAAAGCTTAATATTTGCCTCTTTTCTTCCAATGTTATCAGTATGGCCAACAATCTCAATCTTTATAGATGGATTATCACTCGTATATTTTGCAACTTTTCTATTCCTGGATAATACTGTTCTTTAACCAAAGATTTATTGGTATCAAAGAAAATAATTAAACTAATCGATTCTTCACATCCATCTTTATCTACATTTGAACTTGCAGGTGAATTTGGGCATTTATCAAGGTAATAATAAACACCATCTTTGTCAGTATCCACTGGGCATCCATTCGCATCTACCTTCACTCCTGCGGGTGTGTTGGGACATTTATCTAAATTATCGTTTATACCATCTTCATAAGCGTCATCAACTGCTTTAACACCTAATCCAACCTCAAAGCCAAGTTTATCATCTAAAAACCTTTCTGTTATTAATCAAAATTCAGGTCTGTCTTTTAGATTTCTTTCCGAATTAAAGTAATGGTAACCAATATAGGGCTAAAGACTATACTTATACTCATTTGCATAACCTCAAGTTGAAACAAGCAAAATTAACATCAACAAACATAATAGTCTCTTCATAATCCCCTCCTCGTTTCCAAAGTTTTTTTAAATAAAAAAATAATTCCTATTAAAAAGTCAAAGACTCATATACAAAAAACATTTAAATATGCAACATTGTCATAACTTCTACAATAAAACATTGAAGAATTACAAAAGAATTATATGCAAGATAGGAATATCAATTAACCAAAAAAAATTTTTAATGACTCTTTTTGGTGGAGGTGGCGGGAATCGAACCCGCGTCCGAAAACTTCCTACTCTGAATCACTACAGGCTTAGTCAGGATTTTTTAATTTCTCCCTTAAAACTCCTCCTGACAGGATTTTTAAGGGATAGCCTTATTGAATTTCGCTTTTTAGGTCTAAGGCAAACCTAAAAAGCTATCCTGCATTCCTGACGATTGCTTAAGCCTGCAGGCGAACTTAAGCAACCGTTGCAGTCTTAATTATGCTGCAAGAGCGAGTTTAGGTTCGGCACTTGTGTGCTTGAGCTTGTTTTACGAGGTAGCCCACCTCGGCCTGCAATTCAGAGTTTTCCGTCCCCGTCGAAACCATTACACCCCCTTATCTTATTTTGTATTGTCTACGGATTTGTTCGATATTTCGTTTTTCTTCTCTTTCTTTGATAACTTGTTTTTTATCTATAGCCTTTTTACCACGTACAAGTGCAATTTCTATTTTTATTATACCAGATTTTAAATAAACTTTCAAAGGTACTAAAGAATAACCCTTTTGCATGACTTTACCTATGAGCCTTTTTATTTCATATTTATGCATCAAAAGTTTTCTTACCGCTGTTGGCTCATGATTATTATAGGTTGCATGCGGATAGGGCTGTATATTCATATTATGTATAAAAATTTCGCCATTTCTTATTAAAGCAAAGGCATCTTGTATATTCACCTTGCCCATCTTTATCGATTTTACCTCGCTACCTGTCAATACTATTCCTGCTTCAAAGGTTTCTATAATTTCATAATTAAATCTTGCTTTTTTGTTTTCTGTTATTACCTTTATGCCAAGTTCTTTTGCCATCTTATTTTATTACCTCTTTTAATAGAACGAATTTGTAACCCTTTTCTTTCAATATTTTTACTATATATGGAAGAGCTTCTTTAGTCTTCCATCCCCTACCATTAATGTGAAATATAAGTATTACACCAGGTCTTATATTTTTCAAGACATTATTTTTTAAATCTTTTGCAGTAATTTTTTTATCAGGATCCCCACTTGGAAACGTCCAGTGTACCACTTTATAGTTTAATGAGCGGACTATATTCAAACTTTTTTCATCATAGTATCCATAGGGGAACCTAAATATCATTGGTTTCTTACCCGTAACCTCTGTAATTAGCTTTTCATTGCTTTTTATATCGTATTCTATCTCCTCTGGCGTTAGTTTTGTAAAATCTGAATGGCTATATGAATGGCTTTCAATCTCAATGAAATCATATTGTGATATTTTTTTAACCTCTTCTTTATTGCGTATTATAAATTTTCCACTCAAAAAAAATGTAGCGGGTAATTTTTCTTTTATTATGAAATCTAACAAATCTTTATCAAAATATGCTGGAGTTTTTGTCTCACAGGCATCAAATGTAATTGCTACAGTTTTATCAATAGTCTTAAAGTGTTCAATTATTCCATAGTTAAGCAAGAAAGCTGTTAAGATTGCTACTATTAAAGCCATTTTTAAAAATAAACCCTAACTAACCTTTTGTCAATTTCACAAAGTAGGTAACCCTGTTTTTTATATATTTCAAAAAGCTTAACTACTAATTCAACATCTTTTTGGCAGTATAGCTTTAACTTTTCCATCTCACCTTCTCTAAACCATTTAACAGCCTGTTTACCATCAGCTAATTTTTCTGAATTTAGGTTAACCTGTGCTAAATGTAAAAGACTAATTTTTACACCTACTTTTTCTCGAATCTTTTGAAACAAATCAAAGGTATTCAATTTTAGTTTTTTACCATGATACGCAGAGAGTACTATTAAATCAAAATTTTCTATATTAAATCCTACCACAAGATTAGCAAGTTTTAGTTTTTCTATAAGTCTATTTACATCCTTCTCTTCATAGAAATCAAATTTGTCCTGATCCAAATCATAAGAAACTCCAACAGATATCCCCATTAAATGTGTATTTTGCCAACCACCAACCTCATGAGCAAGAAATTTAGTCTCTATATCAAAAAAAACTATGCCCTTTTCTGGAATGTTTGTTTTAGATACTAATTGCACCGTGTTTTTCTTTTTTATAGCTTCAATCTCATTATAGTTATAGTCAATAATTTCGCTATTTTTATATAATGTTCTTAAAAGCACTTTAGCACCTTCTTTGTCTAAAGGGTAGTTTTGTGAACCACACTTTGGTGAATGTATGCAGGAAGGGCAACCTAACTCACATTCGCATTTTTCTAACAAAAACAACGTATTTTCTAAAAGTTTATTAAACTTTTCAAAACCCGAAAGGGCAAGTCCAGCTCCATCTTCATAACCATCGTATATAAAGATACTCGCTCCTCCTGTCTGGGGATGGTATGGATAACATATGCCACCTAAATCGAATCTATCACAAAATACAAGCGTTGGCATAAGCCCTATCATCGCATGTTCTACTGCATGAAGAGAGCCCATTATATGAAATTTCTCTTTTTCTAAAGTTTGTATGATTTTTGCAGGTACGTTTATGATAAATCCGAAAGTTTCATAAGTGTATGGTGGTAGATCCAAATCTTCACGACCTATTAAATTTTGGTTTGTTAAATCTTTTTTTTCATATCCTGTCACTCTTTCTGTAACCTTCAATTTGCCATATAATAAAACATAAGTTTTCTCAATTTTTTCTTTTTCAACGTTTAAAATTTCTGTATCCTTAGATATGTAGGGTCTTGTAAAATAATTGCCTTTTTCTTCTTCAACTAAAACTTCTTTTTTTAGTAAATCGAGTTTTTTCACATGGTATGTTTCACCTCTATGAAGGTATATTGCACCAGTATGACATTCTGAAAAAACTCTTGGACCACTTATTGTCCCGATTATTTTTTTAGATTTGCCCTCTATAACAGTATAGGAATCGCCAGTCTCTCTTATGTTTACCTTTAAATGTGGATTTTTTTCTTTTGTAAAAAATGTTTCGCCATTCTGGGATTCGAATATTAAACCTTCTTGTATAGCTTCGTTAAGGATATTCTTGTATTCCACAACTTCTTCTATTCTTACCGGCATCTCATATGCAGCACAAACAATATGTTTTTTTGCAATATATCTATTATAGGGATCGACAATTATATCTTCATAGGGTTTATTGAAAAAGTCTTCAGGGTTTTTCATATAATACTGATCAAGAGCATCTTGCTGCATTATCATAAAAATTCCTGCAGGATGTTTACCTCGACCAACCCTTCCAGCTCTTTGAAAAGTATTTATGATTGAACCTGGATAACCTACGAGTATGCAAACATCAAGGTTTCCTATATCAATACCCAATTCCAAAGCTGACGTTGCAATAACACCAAGTAACTCACCATTAAAAAGTTTTTTTTCTATTTCTCGCCTTTCCTCTGGTAAATAACCAGACCTATAGGAACTTACTTTATCACTCATTCTAGGATTTGATTTTTTGAAACTATTGTAAATTATTTCTGTAATCTTTCTTGCCTTTGTAAAAACTATAGTTCTTATCCCTGAATTGATGAAATATGAAAAAAGCATTGTTGCAATTACATAAACGCTTCCTGCTTCTTCTGGATTTATAAAGAAAAAATGCTTTTTTGAAGTTTCTGCACTATTTTCTCGTATTATCTCAAAATCCTCTCCAAATAAACTTTTTAGAAATGTTTTAGCATTGCCTATGGTTGCTGATGTTGCGATAAATGTTGGTGTTGAATCGTAATAATTTAAAATCCTTTTTAATCTTCTAATAATCCAAGATATGTGACTACCAAATACCCCTCTATATGTATGAACTTCATCGAAAACTACATATTTTAGATTTGCAAAAAAATCTTCCCAGACATAATGAGAAGGTAGTATACCAAAATGAAGCATATCGGGATTTGTAATTAAACAGGTAGGGATGTCTTTCCTTATCTTCTCTCTTTTGTAGTTAGAAGTATCTCCGTCGTATATTTCACATCTTAAAAAGGGAGTTAGAAATTCTACATTTTTAAGAAGTTTCTCCCTTTGGTCCTGTGCTAAAGCTTTCAAAGGGTATAGGAGCAAAAATTTTGAGTCTTTATCTTCAAAATATTTTTTAAAAATTGGAATATGATAAGCAAGTGTTTTACCACTTGATGTTGGTGTTGCTAAACAGACATTTTTTCCTGAAAATATATGTTCAATGGCAATCTTTTGGTGTTTATAAAGATTAATACCACGCCTTTTACAATAATCAATTATGAAAGGATCATCAAGAGCTGCGTATTCTGAATTTTGAGCATCTATTTCTTTGTGAAAAAGTGATACACCAAATTTTTTTAATCTTTGAGCATTTTTTATTATCTCTTCTTCTATTCTCCTGTAATCAGCCACGAAGGATCACCACCTGCCTGAAGCAATTCATCATATATATCAACTGACAACTTTCTATTTAATTCATCTAAGGCTTTTAAAGTAATTTTGATTGAATTTTCTATATCTCTTAACCTGTTTTCTAACGAAGCTGCTTCTGTTATACTTTGTGAGTCGCCTATAAAAAATGCTTTGCTTCTTGCACTTTCATATTTTTTTGCCACTTCATCTCTTTGTTCTTCTAAACTTCTCAATTCTTTTTCTTTAGAAAACTTTTCATCTTGCAATGCCTTATATCTAGCGCGCCAATAAGAAGGTGAATTGCCAAACTTATCTTTTTTTGTTTCACCTTGCTTTAAATCAGTTTTTGATTGTGGCTTATCTGCTTTATTTTCCATAAGTTCTCTTTTCTCTTCAAGCTTTAATGCTGGTTTTGACTTATTTTGATATTTTTCAGGAATAAGGCTCTCATCATCTACAAAATGCATAACACCCTGATCATCGATATAGTAATATATGTTTTGAGCAAAACTTAAATAAAACATAAAAAAAACTAAACTAATAACAAACATAATCTTAGCTTTTTGTTCTGCATATCGTAAAAACATAAATTTCATTGCATCCTCCTTTTTTCAAGGTTTTTGAAGCTTCTCTTATTGTCGCAGTTGTAGTTATTATATCATCTACTAAAACTATTGTATCAACGCATTTTTTTTTAGCAATAGAAAAAGCACCTTTAATGTATTTAAACCTTTCTTCTCTACTTAAACTCATAAGTGGAGGTAATTCTTTGTTTTTTATAAGAAAATCTCTAAGAAGGGGCACTTTAGCTATGTTTGAAAGTTCTTTTGCAATGAGTAAAGCCTGGTTATATCCCCTTTGTATTTTTCTTTTTCTCGACAAAGGCATAGGAACTATATAATCAATCTTACCTATCTCGTTTAGGATATTATTTATCCTTTCTCTATTCAGAGCAAAAAGTTCAGGTAAGTAATAGTATTTCTGTTTGAACTTTATATCATGAACAATCTCTCTAATAGCACCTTCATACCAAAACAGAGAAAAAACCTTTTTAAAAGATGGTGGGTTTTTAAGACATTCACCACATATAAGCTTATCACCCATTGATTCACCTAGTAAAGAAGATAGACAAATACTGCAATGCTTGCCTTCTATATACGCCAGTGTTTTGCTACAATCTTCACATATAAAAATATTCTTTTTACCACAAATATAACATTTCTCGCCTGATAAAAAATTTATAAATTTCTTAAAGACTTCCTTAATCGGAGTATAGGAGCGAAACACCTGTCATCTCTGGTGGTTTTTTTATGCCCATATAAGATAAAATTGTGGGAGCAACATCTGCTAGTATACCATTTCTAACCTTAAGAGATGAAGATTTTGTTATAAATAGAAATGGAACAGGATTGGTTGTATGGGCAGTATGTGGTTTCCCATCTTCTTCTGTCATCTGCTCGGCATTACCGTGATCTGAAGTTAAAAATATAGTCCCATTCTTTTGAAGTATTGCTGGTATAAGCTTTGATAAGCAATTATCAATGGCTTCAACAGCTTTAACAGCAGCTTCAAAAACACCAGTATGTCCAACCATATCCATATTTGCATAATTTAATACAACAAACTCATACTCACCAGTATTTAACCTCTTTAACACTTCTTCAGTAACCTCATACGCACTCATTTCGGGCTTCAAATCATAGGTCGGAACATCGCGTGGAGATGGTATAAGACATCTATCCTCTAAAGAGAAAGGCTTTTCTTCACCACCATTAAAAAAATAAGTTACATGGGCATATTTTTCAGTTTCAGCAATTCTTAGTTGTCTTATTTTCTTTTCAGCAAGCACTTCACCAAGTATATTTTTAAGAAGCTCAGGTGGAAAGGCTATATGAACGTTTTTAAATAATTCATCATAAAGTGTCATTGTAACATAATAAGCTATTTCAGGAAAAAAAGACCTATCAAAATCAATAAATTTTTCTTCTGTTAAAGCCTTTGTTAGTTGTCTTGCCCTATCTGCTCTAAAATTAAAAAATATAACCACATCTTTATTTTCAATTTTAACACTTTCGTCTTGTTTAACTATGGTTGGTTTTATAAACTCATCAGTCTCTCCCCTCTCATACGCCATTTCTACTGCAGAAATTGGATCTTTTGCATAAAAAGGTGCTACACCTAAAGTAAGCGCATCATAGGCCAACTTTGTTCTATCCCATCTTTTATCTCTATCCATTGCATAGTATCTACCTGAGACTAATCCTATTCTTCCATAGCCTATATTCTTTAGATGATCAGCGAGGTCTTTGATATAGTTTATACCACTTGTTGGTGGAGTATCCCTGCCATCGGTAAAACAATGAACTACAATGTTGTAATAATTCTTTACTCTACCAAATTCTAAAAGACCTTTTAAATGATCGATATGGGAGTGTACACCACCATCGGAAACTAACCCCATTAGATGTAGTTTTGAGTTGTTTTTCTTTGCAATATCAAAGGCTTTATTTAAAACCTCATTTGTAAAAATGGCACCTGTTTTAATTGCTTTAGTAATTCTTGTCAAGTCTTGGTAAACTATCCTACCTGCGCCAATATTTAAATGTCCTACTTCTGAATTTCCCATCTGGCCTTCTGGTAAACCTACATCCTCACCAGACGCCGAAAGCTGTGCATTTGGGTATTTTTCAAATAGTGATTTGATGAAAGGAGAATTAGCTTCCCTGAAAGCATTCTTTGTTTTAAGAGAATTGTTTATCCCCCAGCCATCTAAAATTATTAGAAAAACAGGAAACATAGACTAATTTTAACCTATTTTGAAATAAAACTAAAGAATAAATTCTCTTTCAAATTTTAACTGCCTCTGCATCAAATCTTTTAAAGCTTCTGAAGGAGGATAATCATTGTAAATGACATTATAAACACTCTCTGAAATAGGCATCTCCACTTTATATTTTTCCGAAAGACTTTTAACAGATTTAGATGTTTTAACACCTTCTGCAACCATTCTCATTTCTTTTTCTATAACATATATCTTATAACCTTGTGCAAGTTTTATACCTACTTGTCTATTTCTACTTAAGCTACCTGTACAGGTAAGAACTAAATCTCCAACACCTGAAAGTCCTTTAAATGTCAAAGGATTTGCTCCCATAGCTACACCTAATCTAGTCATTTCTGCAAGACCTCTCGTTATCAAAGCTGCCATAGCGTTGTATCCTAGCCCCATACCTTCAGAAATTCCAGCTGCAATAGCAATAACATTTTTTAATGCTCCACCAAGTTCAACTCCAATAACATCGTCAGAAGTATAAATCCTAAAATTGTTATTAGAAAAGTTTTTTTGAATAGTTTCAGCTTTTTTCAAATCATATGATGCCGCAACTACCAAAGTAGGTTTTCCTTCTGCTACCTCCTTTGCAAAGCTTGGTCCCGACAAGACACATATATTATTCTTATAGTTTTCACCTAAAACAGATTCTATAACTTCTGCCATTAAACAGTTCGTTTCATTTTCTATACCTTTTGCAACAGAAACAATTATTGTATTTTCACTAACAAAGGGCTTTATGTTGTTTACAACTGTGCGCAGTACATGAGATGGCACTGCTAAGAATATTACTTCCTTATCTTTTACAGCTTCTTCAATACTTCTTGTAGGTTTAATATTTTGCCTTAATTTCAAACCAGGCATGTATATTTTATTCTCTCTTTCCTGGATAATTGCATTAAAAACATCTTCTTCGTAAATCCATAACAAAACTTCATCATACATAGAAGAAAAAAGGCTTGCCAAAGCCGTTCCAAAACTACCTGCACCAATAACCGATATTGTCACCTTTGCCTCCTCATCTCAAGTAAACATTTGTCCTTATTATACATAATAAGTTTTTTTATGAAACTATTTTTTTCAATATTTTCAACATCAGGAATTAGGTTTTGAATATTTTTATAAATTAAAAATGCTAATTTTTGCTGACTTTCTGCATAAAAAAGATAATCTGCAAGCTGGTAAAATCTTTTTATCCAGAAGTTAATTTCGGGTAAAATTACCTCTCTTATGATTTTTCTTAAAAACAAATGGTCCCGCCATATATCTTCATAGGGTTCTGTATTGTAATACCACTTTTCAAGGATGTTACAAAATTTATTCTCATTCATAAACCACCCGTTTTCCTGAACATACATATCAAAAACCCTTTGCCAATATTCATTTATAAAAAAATCTTCCTTTAAATTTATATGAGAGGTGTAGCTTTTGGGAAGAATTTTTTCTATATCAACAAAACACGTAAAATAAGTGAACTGCCATGGTAATGGCACTTCCATTTCAAAGTGGTTTAATAAAACATCTGCTAGAATATCAAAGGCTATTTCGTTTTTTATTTCCTTCAATGAATACACTTTTTCTATTGGACTCTCATTATCAGTATATACATAACTATCAACACTAAGAAAATAGAATTCATTAATGTTGAACAAAAATTTTACTGGTTTATTGTAATTTAGCACTTCAAAAAAAAGCAAAAAACTATTTTCCTTGTTTAAATCAGAAATCATGGTCTTGTAATAATACCTCTTATCATTACTTTTATCGCTACAACAGCCGTTAATTACAGATAACATAGACTTACTCAAGGCCTTATCTATTAGTTCAATGTATTCAAAGGGTAGCATTTTTTTCAAAAAATTTAATAAGAAAATGGCCCTTTCACTTTTTCTTTTCCCAAGATTTCTTATAATCTCAAAAAGTACCTGTTTAAAACCAGTCCAAACAAGAACATTATAAAGGAAGTATCTTTTTTGAGGACTACTTCCATCAATAATTTCTATCAACCTTGCCTTTTCAGCATCACTTAAAAAGTAAAAATCTTTGAGAAAATTTTTTACATCATCAAGATCATTATCTTTTTTTCTCAAAAATACCATCAATGCTTCATAAACTTTACTGTAAAATCCTTCAATCTCACCATAATAGGGAGACTGGTATAGGTTAAATCCATAAAAATTCAATAAGTTCAAAAGACTTGTTCGGATATAAACATTTTTTTTAAACCCTAAAGGCACAAGGTATTTCAAAAAAGCTGGTTCATACATATACATTATCAAATGCTCATATCTGTCAATAATTAAAGCATCACGCTGTCTTGAAAAATTGTTAACAATTATTTCCAGCGCATACTCTCCATAGTCAAGAAGTCTATCAGCAATGTCCTCTATCTCAACAAAACTAAACTTCCTATCTTTTTCAATTGTTCTAAGATATTCTAATACTTTTCTTCTTACTATAAAAAGGTTTGCGCTTTTTAAAAGGAAGTTTTTTTTAGAATCTGTCATACATACAGTTTAAAAATTAACTAATCTCTACATAAACATCATGTAAAGACTTTTTTCTTGGTGGTTCACCTACTTTGACAGGATAACCAATCGGCACCATAGCAAGGAGTTTATCCTTAGTATTGAAAAACTTTCCTATTTCATCTGCAATAAGCACAACAATACCTAACCAAACAGAACCAAGCCCTAATTCTGTTGCCTGTAAAAGCATATTCTGTACAGCAGCAGAGGCACTTTGAATCTCCATATCCTTAAAGAATGATTCAATTTCATTTTTCATTTCATGGCCAAAATCTTCTGCTTCACTCACAAGCTCACCAGTACTAAAAACAGAAATCACAACTGGTGCTGTATATATAGACTTTGCAGCCATTCTAAGTAAAGTTCTACTTTTTCTTGGAAAACGTTCTGATGCTTTATTTATAAGCTCGGAAAGCTCATATTTCTTATTGTCTTTTACGGCTATAAATTTCCATGATTGTTTATTATGAGCAGATGGAGCTAAATGCCCTGCCTCTAAAATTTTAAGTAAATTTTCTTTAGAGACATCTTTATCAGAGAATATACGAACACTTCGTCTTTTTCTTGCTAATTCAATAAAATTCATCATTCTTCAATTCTTACTTTTTTAAGCTCCGATATAGCTTCCTTAACTAACATAGCTGCTTTCTTGAAACACTCAGCATTCTCAAGCATACCTAAATTTCTTAACCTTGCTTCCCAGTCTTCATAAGTTTTAGCATGTTCATAGCCATGTTCTATAAAATGATGCAACAAAACTTTCAATTTTTCTATATCATTCATCATTACACTCCCATTTTTTTATTGATAAAACTAAAAGCCTTTAAAAACACCTATACCAAAATGAAATGATGGCTGTCTTGTGCTATCAGATGGTCTTACAAGTTTAATTTCTTTGCATTTTATTACAGGATATTTGTAATTAGCTTTTTCTATTTTTCCAACAATTGTACCTCCAATCTCACCAACTACTGTTACATATTTACCCTTACTATAAATAGCTGAATCTAAGAAACCATCATAAACAATAATAAATCTACCTCTTGAAATATCTGTATCTTGTGGATAACCTAAAGAATCAATGGGTTTTTCAATAACTTCAATATAAGTAAGTTTCTCTTCATTTTTAACATTTAATATCATTCCACCGATTAAAACAGTTTTTCCTTCCAATTGTTCAGTTATAGAAAAAATATCTTCAACTTTTACACTCTTATCGACAATTTTTAAAGATTCTTCAGAAATGACATGGGCACAAGAACAAACAAAAATTAGTAAAAAACAAAAAAACAAAAACTTTACTCTTTCCATAAGTTTATAATTATCATGCAACTCTAAAATTGTCAAATTATTTGTACAGCAATAAGAGATGAAACAAAAACTACTATTCAAATGCTTCTCTTGTCAATTTTTGTTATTTTAAACTTAGTTTTTTAGATAGATTTTTTGCCTTCAACTAAAACTGTTGATGGATTTTTAAATTTTACTATTTTACCTATTTTGAAACCAGTTGTCTCAAGAAGATTTTTTAATTCGTTTATTGTTAAATTATCACCTCCTACTGCATGTATTAACATATTTAATCGAAAAACTACATTATCTTTAGGTCCAGTTTTTGAATTATTGAGGTAGAACTCATGGATATAAATTTTGCCATTATTTTTAAGTGAGTCATAAGTTTTTTTTAGTGCTATCTTACGTGTATCAATATCTAGAGCATGAAGTACTTGGAATATGAAGACACAATCATAACCTTTACCTATATCTACTTCCTTTATATCTCCTTCGATAAAATCTACTCTTTTTAATAAATTGTCCTTTTTTATAAATTCTTTTCCTATTTGTGAAGCAATAGGTAAATCTAAAATAGTAGCCTTTATATTTTTATTCTTTTTTAGAATTTCTCTTACATAGGTTGCAGGCCCAGAACCTATATCAAGAATCTTTTTTACATTATTCAAACCTATTTCTTTGATTATCCTATCTTTATAAAATTTGGTTAAATCATCCATCCCTGTTATGAATACCTTCGTGTATTTCTTTTTTGTTTCTAAATCTAATTGTTTTTCAATTGCTTTACCTGTTTTAATACTTTCTATGAGTCGTCCCCAATCTTCCCACATATAATAGTAATGTTTAAGTATTGATAGAACATTCTTATCTGATTTTGAATTCAAAAAATTAGCATATGCTTGTTTCAGCCGATATTTGTCATTCTTTTTTTGTAAGAATCCAAGGGATACAAGAGCATCAAGGAGCATTAATGTAGCTTTATTGTCAGCTTTTATACTTTTTGCAACATCACTACTATCAGTCCAATCTAAAAGTTGATCAAAAATATTAAGTTCTACAGATACTAGCAAAACCTGTGAATCCCAAAAAACTCTACCTAATGACAATATTTTTTTTAAATGTTTATCTGTATTAGAGATATTTCTCAACTAAAACCTCCGCAATCTGTATAGCATTTAAGGCAGCGCCTTTTCTTAATTGGTCTCCCACAATCCACATTGATAAACCTTTTTCTGTAGATATATCTTCTCTAATTCTGCCTACATAGCACTCATCTGTACCAGATACAAATAAAGGCATCGGGTATTGCCTATTTTTTGGGTCATCTACTATCTTAACCCCTGGTGCATTAGACATAAGTTCTATTGCTTTTTCTCTTGTAATTTTTTTCTCCGTTTCAATGGTTACTGACTCGGAATGAGAACGAAATACAGGAACTCTTACTGTTGTTGCTGTAATCATTATAGATGGGTCACCCATAATCTTTCTTGTTTCATTTACCATTTTCATTTCTTCTTTTGTGTAGTAGTTATCTGTAAATACATCTACCTGAGGTATCAAATTAAAAGCAATCTGGTAGGGTAGTGCTGAAACTTTAATTTCTTCACCGTTTACATATTGTCTTACCTGTTCTTCTAATTCAGCCATAGCCTTTGCTCCAGCACCTGAAACAGCCTGATATGTTGATACAACTATCCTTTTTATTTTTCCATAATCGTGTAGTGGTTTTAACGGTACGACCATTATTATGGTTGTACAGTTTGGATTTGCAATTATATTTCTATTTTTGTACATCGCAATATCTTGAGGGTTTACTTCTGGCACAACAAGTGGTATATCTGGCTCCATTCTAAAAGCTGAACTATTGTCTATCACAACTGAACCTGCATCTGCTGCAATAGGAGCAAACTCTTTACTCCTATCTCCACCTGCAGAAAATAATGCAATATCAATATTTTTAAAGGAGTTTTTATCTAGTTTCTCTACTGTTAGTATTTCTCCTTGAAAGGGTATCTTTTTCCCTGCGCTTTTTGAAGAAGCTAAAAGCTTTAAATTTTTTATCGGGAATTTTCTTTGGGCAAGTATTTCTAGCATTACCTGTCCTACCGCGCCTGTTGCACCAACTACTGCAACATTGTACTGTTTCATTTTAAATTCTCCTTTCTTTTTGAAGTATTATAAAACTTCTTGCTCAACAAATCAATTATTTTAAAGTATTCGGAGGGTAATTGTTCTGAAAATTAAGTAAAGCAATTATTTTATCCGTGTAACTGAGTATACGCCTTTTACCTTTCCTATGCCCTGAATAAGCTTGTTTAATAGGCTTGTATCGGTTATTTGAACCATAAAATCACATACTGCTTTTTTATCACCTGTTGTGGTTATCTTAGCCTCTGATATATTTACATTCTGAGCAGATATAGAGGAAGAAATATTTGACAATAATCCTGGTTCATCAACACATTCTACCCTTATTTTTATAGGCCTTATAATCTTTTTTGTTGGATCCCATGAAGCTTCAATTAACCTTTGGGGATCTGCATTTAATATATTGGGACAATCTTTTGAATGTATCGTAATGCCCTTGCCTCGAGAGATAAAACCGATAATAGGCTCACCTGGGATAGGATTGCAACATTTTCCAAATTTTATTAAAATTCCGTCAAGCTCTTTAATAACTATACCTTCTTTTGAATAATACTTATTTGAAGTAACTTCGGTTATTTTTATTTCTTGTTTTCTCTCTTCTGGAAGAATCTCACTTAAAACCTGTATTGGCGAAATCCTTCCAAAACCAACATTAGAAAAAAAATCCTCTTCGTTTTTTAAATTAAACCTCTTAAATATGTGAGCAAGCTCATTTTTTGTAAGTTTTGAAAAACTTAAATCGTGCTTTTTGAATATTTTTTCTATTAATTCTTTACCTATGGCAATGCTTTTCTCATATTGCTGTTGTTTTAACATCTGTTTAATTTTTGCCTTTGCTTTTGAAGTTTTTACAAATTTAAGCCAATCAGCTGATGGCTTTTGCTGTGGTAGTGTAATTATTTCAACTATATCGCCTGTTACAAGCTCGTGTCTTAAGGGTACCATCTTTCCATTTACTTTAGCACCAGCACAATGATTCCCCACATCTGTATGGATAGCATAAGCAAAATCTACAGGAGTACTGCCCTTTGGCAATACTTTTACATCACCTTTTGGTGTAAAAACATAAACTTCGTCTGTAAAAAGTTCCGTCTTTATAGATTCTATAAACTCTTTTGCATCTCTTGTTTCTTGTTGCCATTCAAGTATCTGTCTCAACCAGGCAAATCTTTCTTCATCATCTTTTGCAGTCTTTGTTTTATTTTCTTTATATTTCCAGTGAGCTGCAACACCATATTCAGCTATTTTATGCATTTCCTCAGTTCTTATTTGTATCTCAATTCTTTCACCTTCAGGTCCAATAACTGTTGTATGCAATGATTGGTACATATTGGGTTTAGGAACACCAATGTAGTCTTTAAATCTACCAGGAATTGGCCGCCATAGTGAATGTATTATTCCAAGCACTTCATAACATTCTCTCACACTTCCTACAATCACTCTAAAAGCAACTAAATCGTATATTTGATCCAGTCCTACCTTTTGCCTTTCCATTTTCTCGTATATACTGCTTAGATGTTTAGGTCTGCCTGTAACTTCAGCTTTTATATTATGTTCAAGTAAAACTTTTTTAATTATTTCTTTTACTTTTTCAACATACTTTTCTCGTTCTTTTATCTTCTGCTCTACCTTTTCTTTTAGATCGTAATAAATTTCAGGTTTAAGATATTTAAAGGCTAGATCTTCCAATTCACCTTTTAACCTTGCCATTCCGAGTCGATGTGCTATTGGTGCGTATATCTCAACAGTTTCTCTTGATATACTTTCTTGCTTTTCTTTACTATGGAACTCAAGAGTCCTCATATTATGGAGTCTATCGGCAAGCTTAATTATTACTACCCTTATATCCTTTGCCATTGCAATAAGCATTTTTCTATAGTTTTCTGCTTTCCTTTCTAAATGACTCGCGTATTGAATTTTCCCTATCTTTGTTACCCCATCAACTAATTGAGCTATTTCTTCACCAAACTCTTTAACAAGCTCATCCCTCGTTGTCAAAGTATCTTCCAAAACATCATGTAATAGCCCTGCAGCTATGCAATACTCATCCATCTTTAACTCTGTGAGTATATAAGCTGTTTCAAGAGGATGGTTAAGGTAGGGTTCACCAGAAAGCCTTACCTGATCTTTATGAACGCGTGCAGAAAAAATATAAGCTTTTTTGATTATATCAACATTTGCATTCGGGTTATACTCCAACACCCGATCAATAATTTCATTTAATCTGACCATGTATGTCTCCAGAGTTTTTTCCCATGGTCAAGGTAAAAAAATCTTTTTAAACTCGTATCTATTTTACCTCCTTTACTATGATTTTTCTTGCTGCAATTTCTCTTAATGCGGTCACAACTTCACGGTTTTTTGTTGAGATTAATGATGTTGCCCCCTTTTTTAGTTCTTTAGCCCTTTTTGCTGCAACATGACAAAGAGTAAATCTGTTTGGAACTACTTCTAAACAATCTTCAATAGTTATTCTTGCCATATTTTACCTCCAAAACAATTCTTTATAATTATCCCAGAATCTTTTTACTTTAATCTCTTCAACCTTAGAGATTGCTTTTAAAACTTGGACTGATTCTTTTTCACAACCCCTTTTATTAATTATAACATAATCATAAAAATTTATTTGTTTAATCTCTCGTTCTGCAGTTTTTATTCTCTTTAACAATTCATCTTGGTTTTCTGTATTTCTGCCAGCTAATCTCGATTTTAGCTCATTAAAAGTTTCTGGCAAAATAAATACTAAAACAGTCTGTTCAGGAAAATTTTTTTTAACTGATAATGCACCCTGTACATCAATTTCAAGAAGAATATTTTTGTCATTTCTCAAAATGCGTTCTATTTCCTTTTTTGCAGTTCCATAGTAGTTTCCAAAAACATTTGCCCACTCGACAAACTCATTGTTTTCTACCATCTTAAGAAAATCTTCTTCTGTAACAAAATAATAATGCACACCTTCTATTTCATATTCTCTTTTTTTCCTTGTTGTATAAGAAACGGAAAGAGCAAAATTATCTACTTCCTGTAAAAATAGGTTTACTATAGTGCTTTTACCTGCACCTGAAGGGCCAGACACAACAAGTATAAAATTATTATTCAACATTCTGAACCTGCTCCCTTATTTTTTCAGCTTCTGTTTTTATATCGATGATTACCTGTGAAACATTAAAATCCTGTGTTTTAACAGATAATGTGTTTAACTCTCTAAAAATCTCCTGTAGGTAAAAATCTAACTTTTTTCCAATTGCTCCCTTTTCTTTTAAAGTATTTTTAAAATTTTTTAGATGTCCATCTAAGCGTGTTACTTCCTCTGTAACATCTAACTTATCAATTAAGTATAATATTTCCTGCTCCAGTCTAACTTTATCAATGTTATTTTGAAAAATCTCTTTAAACTTCTGTTTAATCCTATTTGTTTGTATTTTTTTTATTTTAGGTAGCTCTTTTTTTAAACTAGCAAATTTACTTTCAATTAGTGCTACCCTTTTTACAATATCATCTTCCAATGCACTCCCTTCATCCATCCTCGATTTTAAAAATGACTTTAATACCTTTTTACATTGTGCCAAAAATTCCTTTTCAAAATTTCTATCCAAAGCTATAATTTCATTTTGTTGCAAAAAAAACACTTCCTTTAGCAAAAAAATATCTTTTAGCTCAACATCACCTTTGAGCTTATATGTTTTCTTTATTTCATTAAGTAGCGAGATAACCTTTCCAACCATTTTTAAATCAATGTTTTGGACTATATCACTACCAAGTAATGTTATAATAAACTCTACTCTCCCTCTACTGGCATAATTAGAAACTTCTTTTTTTAATGGCAATTCAAGAGAACCTAAAAATTTGGGAAGCTTTACAAAAATATCTAAATATTTGTGGTTATATGATTTTATCTCTACAAAGAATTTAAAATTAGACACGATAAAGTTTTGAGAAGCATAACCTGTCATGCTATTCATATTTATAACCTTTTAACTGTTTCTTTAATAGAACTCTTGCCTGTTCAAAAAAATGTTTCATCTGTTCTTTAGCATAATCAGGATAAGTCCAAGGTAGATTTACATATCCCTCTTTTCTCTTGTAAATATATGTCAAGTCAGCATAAACACCTTCACCAAGATAAATCCTATGCGTATAATCCTTACCTGTTGCCAATACCACTCTTGAAAGAGCTAGGTACCCTGGATCTATATTTACCAATCTCTTCTCACCAAAAGTATATTTTTTTTCAATATCAATGGCATGCTTTTTAACTTTTACAATCTCTTCTGGGGAAATAAGTCTTTCAAAAAACACCAATTTTCTTATTAATCCCTTGCCAAACTCATCTTCATAGTAATCTGTCTCGTCAAAGGGAAAAAAAGTTGAGACTATATCTATTATGCCATATACTTCTTCTAGATCTTCAATCACATTATTAATATTTTTTTCCGAGCTCGCAAAAATACTAAAAAACAATTTAACAGGTAAGGGCTTTTTTAAAATGCTCATAAATAATGCTCTAAATGTTTCTTTATGTTAGTATCAAGCTTGTTCCATTTATCTTCTACCTCTTCAATGGTTGCGGTTGCAGTTCCTACTTTACCCACCACTACAGATGCAGCTAAATTTGCTATTATACAACTCTTAACAAGAGGGATACCAGCACTTAAAGCAGTACCAACTGCAGCAATCACTGTATCTCCAGCACCTGTTACATCAAATACTTCCTGTGCAAAGGTGGGAATTCTTATGTGCTTACCGTTGGTAAATAAACTCATGCCTTCTTCACCTCTTGTTATCAAAAGATTTTTAAATTTATAAGTCTTTAAAAGCTTTGTCCCTGCCTTAAGAATATCATCATCTTTACCATTATCAGCTATACCTGCAGCCTCCATGGCTTCTTTTCTATTAGGTGTTACTAGGTCAAAATGGGAAAACAATTTCATATTTTTAACTTTAGGATCTGCAAGATACAATGATTTATCAAAAATACGTCTCATTAATCCTACTATCGATTCATTTATAAAACCTTTTGCATAATCAGAAATGATGACCACATTGAAAACATCTTTTTTATCTGCAAGAAACTCTTCTAGGTTTTTCAAAATTTTTTTACTTACTACAACAGGTTGTTCTCTATCAACTCTTACTACATGCTGGTGATGTGCTATAACTCTTGTTTTACGTATTGTTTCCATTTCGCTATCAACAAAAACACCAAGCTTGTTTATACCATTTTTTTCAAGTATATTTAACAGTTTTTTACCAAACTGGTCTTTACCTACTATGCCACAAACACTTACGTTACCTGACAAAGCTCTAATATTTAATGCAACATTTGCTGAACCACCAGCCATAAAGCTTTCTTTTGTAACTTTTACAACTGGAACTGGTGCTTCAGGAGAAATCCTTTCTACCTTTCCCCATATATAATGGTCAAGTATAAGATCGCCAAGCACTAAAACATTTGCATTTGAAAGTTTTTTTAATAACTTTGCTAATTTATTCATAAGCTCTCAAAGATTCATTAATATACAACAAAACAAAAAAAAATTAAAGAAGCAAAGTACCCTCTTTAATAAAAGTGATTCTTCTGATAAAATTTCTAAAAAAGTTTAAAGGGCACATTCAGCTTTTGTAAACATCAAAATTGGAACAAAGAAAAGGAAAGATGAAAACAGAGGCTACAAAAAAATTATTGCTGAATAAATTACTTTCAATTTTTATTGTTTTTAATCTGACCTTTGGCTGTGCGGTAAATCCCGTAACAAAAAAACCTGAATTTATTATAATTTCAGAATCTCAAGAAATTGAAATGGGTAGAAATTACTACCAAAATGCAATCTGGGATGCAGAAGGTGGTGGTGGAGAGTTTAAATCACCTGAATTAACAAAATATCTAGAACAAATTGTAAACAGGATACATGAAAAATCTCACAGACCTAACATACCTATTAAATTTGCAATACAGAACAGTTCCATCCCAAATGCTTGGGCAATCCCTGGCTATGTTGTTATAACAAGGGGACTTCTTGCCAATCTTGAAAGTGAAGCAGAATTTGCCTACATTATGGGCCATGAAATTGGACACATTTCAGCAAGACATTCTGCAAAACAAACAAGTTATGGATTTTTAGCACAGATTGGACTTGTTACAGCAAGCATGTTTCTTTATGGTAAGGATTATGCAAATTTAGCCCTTGAGGCAGGAGCATTAGGCAGTAGTTTACTGTTGTTAAAATATAGCCGAGATGATGAATTAGAAGCTGATAGACTTGGTATTTATTATATGACCGCTATTGGATATAAACCAGAAAATGCAATTTCTGCACACCAAAATTTGGAAAAAGCAGTTAACAAATTTTTACAATCAACAGGAAAAGGTACTAGGGAAAACTCCTTTTTACAAGAACTATTATCTACACATCCAAGAAACTCTATAAGAGTTGAGGAACTAAGAAAAATGGAGCGCGAGTTCACTAATTTCACTAATTATACTTTATACGGCGATGGGACCAATAAAGAAGTATTTCTTAAAAACACTGAAAGACTAAGATTAATTAACAGGGCTTATGTAGAACATTATGATAAAGCTTATAACTATTTTAGACAAGGTAATTTAACAGATGCAGAAAAAGAATTAAACTTGGCGCTTGGTATAGACCAAACTCAACCTGCTTTTTATACATTAAAGGCTTTGATTTTTATGAAACAAGGTCTATATGACTTGGCTAAAAACTATTTAAAAATAGCTTTAAATTTAGATAAAGATTACCAACCAGCTATTAGAGCTCAAGGTTTTTTAAGTTATTCACTGAAAAACTATATTGATTCAGCAAAACATTTTGAAAATGCTATTAAACTCTACCCTGGTGACTTTACATCACATTATTACGGTGGGTTAAGCTTTTTTGAACTTGGTAATTATCACAAAGCAAAAAACTACTTTGTAAACTTTGCAAATGCTTTTCCTAAACATCCTGAAATTCATGGATATTTAGGTATTTGCTATGAAAAACTAGGCGATATAAAATCAGCAATGAGGGAATATTCATTACAAGTAGAAATAGCACCTCATAACACCATTGGCAAAAAAGCACAGGAAAGACTAATACTACTTAAGAAAATTGTTAGATAAAATTTACCTTTTACTTCCCAAAACCCTTTTCATTGTTATCCCAATTTCAGCAGGGCTTTTGGAAACAACAATACCTGCTTCTTCCATAGCTTTTATTTTTTCAACTGCTGTACCTTTACCACCACTAATTATTGCACCTGCATGCCCCATCCTTTTACCTTTTGGTGCAGTTAGACCAGCAATATAACCAACGACAGGTTTTTTAACATACTTTTTTATATATTCTGCAGCTTCTTCCTCTGCAGTTCCACCTATCTCTCCAATCATAATAATAGCTTCTGTTTGTGAGTCTTCATTAAACATCTTAATACAGTCGATAAAACTCGTTCCATTTATAGGATCACCTCCAATACCAACACACGTTGACTGTCCAATACCTAACTGTGTTAGTTGATAGACAGCTTCATAAGTTAAAGTTCCAGAACGAGATACAACTCCAACATTTCCTGGCATATGAATATATCCAGGCATAATACCAATTTTACACTGCCCTGGTGTAATAATGCCTGGACAATTAGGACCTATTAGCCTACTTTTACTATTATTTAGCACATTCTTAACTTTAACCATATCAAGGACAGGAATACCTTCGGTTATACATACAATTAGCTCAATACCTGCATCAACAGCTTCTAAAATTGCATCTGCAGCAAATGGTGCAGGGACAAATATCATTGAAGCATTGGCACCTGTTTCCCTTACAGCTTGATAAACTGTATCAAAAACAGGAAAACCTTCAACTACTGTTCCACCTTTACCAGGTGTTACACCACCAACTACATTGGTCCCATAATCCCTACAACCTTTAGAATGGAATAAGCCAGCACTACCTGTTATCCCTTGCGTAATTACTCTCGTATTTTTATCAACAAGAATCGCCATTATTTTCCTCCCAATTATTAATTTGACTTTGCCGCTTTTACTACTTTTTCTGCTGCATCACTCATACTATCAGCGGAAATAAGATTTAACCCTGATTGGGTAAGCATTTTCTTACCTAATTCGACATTTGTTCCTTCAAGACGTACCACTACTGGAACATTTATAGAAACTGTATTTGCTGCCTCAATTATACCTTGAGCAATTACGTCACATTTCATAATCCCACCAAAAATATTGACCAACACAGCTTTAACATTTTTATCCGTCAAGATTATCTTAAAAGCCTCTGTAACCTTTTCTGTTGAAGCACCACCACCAACATCAAGAAAATTAGCTGGCTCCCCACCATGTAACTTAATAATATCCATAGTTGCCATTGCCAGTCCTGCACCATTAACCATACAGCCAATATTACCATTTAGCCCAATATAGGATAAGTCATATTTACTTGCTTCAACTTCTCTTGGGTCTTCTTCTGTAAAATCCCTCAAAGCTTCTATATCTTTATGTCTAAATAGAGCATTATCATCAAAATTCATTTTTGCATCGAGCGCCAGTACTTCACCATTTTTAAGTATTGCAAGGGGATTTATTTCTGCAAGTGAGCAATCGCAAGCTTCAAAACATTTAACTAGTGCAGTAATAAATTTTGTCATTGCCTGAGCTTCTTTATCTTTTAAACCTAATCCATAAGCAATCTTTCTTGCCTGAAATGGCATTATACCAATTGATGGATTTATTTGCTCTTTTAATATCTTTTCAGGAGTTTTTGCTGCTACCTCTTCTATTTCCATACCACCTTCTGTTGAGGCCATAACAGTAATTTTACCCGACCCCCTATCAACAACTACACCTAAATAAAGTTCCTTTTTTATCTCACAGCCTACTTCAACATAGACCTTTAGTACTTCCTTTCCATCAGGGCCAGTTTGGTGTGTTACTAATTTTTTACCGATAAGTTCTTTTGCTGCATCTTTAACTTCTTGTGGAGATTTACATATTTTTACTCCACCTGCTTTACCTCTTCCACCAGCATGGATTTGAGCCTTAACAACATACACATTCGTATTTAACTTTAATGCAATATTGTATGCTTCCTCTGGAGTAAAAGCAACTCCTCCCTCTGGAACTGGAACACCAAACTTTCTTAATATTTCCTTGGCCTGATATTCGTGAATGTTCATATTTTCTCCCCTTCTAAAAGATTACTTTTATTATGCATAAAAAAATTTTATTTTCAATAAAAAAATTATTTTTCTAAAACATCAGGCTGTCTTATAAAACAGGGAGTAATATTTTCAGGCGGAAAGTCTATGTAATGTTCTCTATAGATTTTACTTAATTCACCTATTGCAAATGATAAAGGCGGCACATGATCAATCTTCAATAGATTGAATGTTTGTATTTTTTCATCAATATCACAATCGGTTATTAGGCAAATTGACTCACTGGAAAACTTATCTAAACATTCTTTTATATAAGTTAAGCTTACAGCAGAAGGTTTTATAATCTCACTTAATTTATTATTCTTTTTATAATAAACGGAGAAATAAAAAAGATTTCTATGGGCATTAGTTGCTATAGCTACTTTTGAATGGTTTATTCCAAAATAAGCCAGTGCTTCTAATGAATTTACGGGAACAATGTATACATCCCTTGTCATTGATAAGGCCTGTACAAATGCAACCCCCACTTTGATGCCAGTAAAAGAGCCTGGACCTACATCAAGGGCAATATAATTTAGCTTTTCCCAAAAATTAGCAAAATTTTTTTCTAAAAACTGGATTACCTGAGTAAGCCATACCGATGGAGTAATATCTCTCGAAGCTTCAAAATTAATTACATTTCTATCATTTCTAAAATAGCTTAATGAAGCTTTTAGCTGTGTTGTTGAAAGACTTATAAAATTCATTTTTTAAAAAAGACCCGCATAATATCGTTATAAAAAACAGTTAGAGTTAATAACACAATAATAGTTATCCCAATTTTGATATAGGCTTCTTTAAAGCTTGAAGAAATAGGTCTTTTTATTATGGCCTCTATTAAAAAAAGTATTATATGTCCACCATCTAAAACTGGTATTGGTAATAAATTAAGTATTCCTAAATTCACACTTAAAAGAGCCATAAATGCGATGAGATTTGATAATCCTGATTTTGCAGTCTCACCTGCAATTTGAGAAATCATTATTGGACCTCCCAGTGAAGAGACTGGCACAGTTCTGTTAATCAATTTATACACTGTCAATAAAGTTAACCTTGTAAGTTCATAAAACTGATTAAAACCTCTAATTATTGACTGCAAAGGTGGATAGGAAATTCTTACAAGTTTGTCAGTAGAAACAATTCCAATAACTGCCACATCAACCTCTTCGCCAAAAATATTTTTTACCTTCTCCATGCGTGGTGTAACTACAGTATAATAAAGCCTTCCTTCACGTTCAAAAATGATTTTTAATGGTTCACCTTTATTTGATTTTATAATGCTTGAAATCTCTTCCCAGGTTTTAACAGCTATTTCATTGATTTTTACAATTTTGTCATTCTTTTGTAATCCAGCCAATTTTGCTGGATAACCATCTTTAACATCACCGATTATGGTAGATAATGTTTGAAAACCCATGAGGTTAAATAAGATGAAGATTAAAAGTGCAAAAAGTAAATTAAAAAGTGGACCTGCACAAACTATTCCAATTTTCCTTATAGAAGATTGCTTACTAAAAGCCCTTTCAGGCTCATCTATAACTTCATCATCACTTTCCTCACCATAAAGTTTGACATAACCTCCTAATGGCACTGCAGAAATAAGATACTCTGTCTCTTTACCTTTAATACCAAAAATTTTTGGTCCAAAACCTATCGAAAATTTTAAAACTTTTACATTAAACAGCCTTGCTACGATAAAATGCCCAAACTCATGAACAATTATCAAAACACCTAAAACTATTATTGCTGAAACTATTGTTAACATATAACCTCTTTACTTTTTAAAATTTTTTTAAACTCATTTTTAGTCCACTTTTCTGCTTCAAAAACATCATCAATTTCGTTAATCGTGAAGGGAGTATGTTTTTCAATAATTGTTTCTACAGTCTTATAAATTTCGTTAAATTTAATTTTTCCATCCAAAAAAGCATTAACCGCTAAATCATCAGCGGTATTAAACACTGCAGGATAAGACATACCTTTTTTCCCAACCTCATAAGCTAAATCTAAAAAAGGAAACTTCTTTTTATCAACTTCTTCAAAGGTTATCATTGATAATTCTTTCACACCACATCGTTTTATTGCTTTTATTCTTTGTGGATAAAAAATTGCAAAAGATATTGGTAATTTCATATCGGGAAAACCTAAATGAGCAAGGATAGAACCATCCTTTAACTCCACCATACCATGCACAATACATTGCCTATGTATAAGAACTGAAATTTTACTATAACTTAAACCAAAAAGATAATGTGCTTCAATAACCTCAAGACCTTTATTTGCAAGTGTAGCAGAATCAATAGTAATCTTCTTACCCATTTTCCATACAGGATGTTCCAAAGCGTTTTTTAAATCAATACTATCAAGTTCTTTATGGGAATAATCTAAAAAGGGACCACCAGAAGCAGGAAGCACAATTTTATGAACTTCATCTTTGTTTTTTTCATTGATTAGTTGGAAAATAGCACTATGTTCACTATCGACAGGGATAATCTTTGACCCACTTTCTTTTACTTTTTTTGTTATAATTTGTCCTGCTGAAACAAGAGTTTCTTTATTTGCAAGAGCTACATACTTTCCTGCATCTATTGCATAATAAGAAGGTTTTATGCCTGAAATACCAGATATAGCAGAGATAATGATATCCGCCTCATTATAGGTTGCTACTTCCTTTAACCCTTCTTCTCCAGCAAGGATTTTTGTTTTATATGTACTACTTAAAGACTGCTTTAAATCTTTGTAATATTTCTTATTATTTATTACTGCTAAATCGGGTTGAAATTCTTTTATTTGGTTGGCAAGCATTTGCCAGTTGTTATCTGCAGAAATACATACGACTTTTAATTTATCGGAATTTTTTCTAACAACATCTAGTGTGTTTAAGCCTATTGTTCCAGTTGAACCAAGTATACTAAGTTTCTTCATATCAACCTCTAAAAATAAACTTCACAAAGAAGTAAAAAAGAGGTGATGTAAAAAACAGGCTGTCAAACCTATCCATAAAACCACCATGTCCTGGAATTATTGTACCTGAATCTTTAACACCAAAGGATCTCTTGATTCCAGATTCAAAAAGATCACCTATCTGTCCAAAAATACTTCCAAGTATGCCAAGAATAAACATTTCAAACCACTGGCTAATTTTAAGCAAAAAAGTATTAACAAATACAACTGAAATAATACCACCTATTATCCCACCAACAAGCCCTTCTATCGTCTTTTTCGGAGATATTTGAGAAAAATGGTGTTTTCCAAGCAAGGTTCCTGAAAAATATGCAAATGAATCGGTTAACCAGTTTACAAGCAAAAGTAAAAATATCCATACCCGTCCTTTTTCTAAAAAGAAGATTTTCATAGCAAACCCTAAAAGAGTAGAAAAATATAAAATCGCAAGTATTTGTTGTCCTGCACTTACAGTGAAGTTCTCTGGCCCATATCGGAAAAGCAAATAAGATAAATAAAAACAAAAATAAAAGGTTAAAAACATGGGATAATAGTTTTCATAAAACACAAATACAAAGAGCAATAATACAACAAAAAGTGAACCTAAAATTTTGTCAAGGTAATTTTTGAATCGGGACATTTCACAATATTCGAAATAAGATGCAACACATATAACAGAAATTATCCAAAACAAAACCTTCTCATTACCTTTGAAAATGATAAAAAGGGCTATGGGTATTAGTATAGTAGCTGTTAAAACTCTCTGTAAAAGGTTAGACCTTACCAAAACGTCTCTCCCTTTTCATATAATCCTGTATCGCATTTTCAAGTTCTTCCACTGTAAAATCTGGCCAAAGAGTTTGGGTAAAATATAATTCTGTGTAAGCAATTTGCCATAGAAGAAAGTTACTAATTCTATACTCACCACTTGTTCTTATAAGCAAATCAGGTTCTGGTTGACCAGCTGTATCAAGAAAAGATGAAAAATACGTCTCGTCAATATCATTTATAGTTTTACCATTTTTCTGCATATCGCTATACATTTTTTTAACTGCTCTTAAAATTTCATCTTTACCACCATAACTTAAAGCCAAATTTAACACCATCTTTTTCAGATGTTTTGTTTTTTTCATAGCCATAAAAACTACTTCTCTAACATCATCGGGAAGTCTATTAGTATCACCAATAACTTTAAAACATACTTGCAGCTTTATAAGCCAATCAATTTCTGATACAAGATACCTTTTCAAAAACCCCATTAAAGCCTTTACTTCACTTTGAGGCCTATACCAGTTTTCAGATGAAAAAGCAAAAAGTGTAAGATATTTAATGCCTCTATTACTACAATACTCGATAATATTCTTAACTACAGAAATACCTTGACGATGTCCAAATACGCGTGGTTTATTGCGCTTTTTTGCCCATCTACCATTGCCATCCATTATAATGGCTATGTGTTTGGGTAAGTTCTCCTTCATTAAAACTCTAAATCCTCAATTCTGAACTTTTTGCCTGTTAAGGTTTCATAAGCCTGTTTGTATTTAAGAAACGTATTTCTAACTACATCATAAGGTAATTCTGGTAACCTCTCCTGATTTTCCCAATCCTTTGATAAAAGGTAATCTCTTATATACTGCTTATCAAGACTTACTTGAGGTTCACCAGGTTTATACGTTTCAAGAGGCCAAAACCTTGAAGAATCAGGTGTAAAAGCTTCATCAATCAAAATGATTTTATCATTATAGAGTCCAAATTCAAGTTTTGTATCGGCAATTATAACACCTTTTGACAGTGCATAATCTCTTGCCTTTATGTATAGTTTTAAAGATAAATCCCTCAATGCCCGTGCTACTTCAAGACCAACAATATCTACCATTTTTTCAAAACTAATATTAACATCATGCTCACCAATATCTGCTTTTGTTGATGGAGTAAATATTGGCTCTTCAAGTTTATCCGATTCCCTTAGCCCTTCTCTAAGCTTTATTCCGCACACAGTACCTGTTCTTCTATACTCTTTCCAACCAGACCCAGAAATATATCCCCTAACTATACATTCCACACTAAAAGGTGTTGCCTTCTTTACATACACAGACCTATATTGAAGAATATTTTTAAACTTTTTTAGTGGCTCAGGAAAACTATCTACATCAGATGAAATTATATGGTTATCCACTATATCTTTGAGAAAATCAAACCAGAACAGGGATAGCTGGTTTAAAATTTCACCTTTATAAGGTATCGGCGTGGGTAGCACTACATCAAATGCTGAAATTCTATCAGTTGCAATAATCAATAAGTTGCCATCTACTTCATAAACATCTCTAACCTTACCTTTTTTTACAAATTTAATACCTTCTAATTTTGTTTCACTGATGATCATAGCACACTCCTGTATAGTAGTTTAAAATAAAATGGCATGGTATAAACCATGCCATTTACAACTTTGTGCAAGAAAATAAACACTTTTAACCCTGCATCATTTTTTCTTTTCTGGCCTTTTTCAGTGCCCTTCTACGAGCTGCTTTTAGTCTTCTTTTTCTGCGCTCGCTTGGCTTCTCATAAAACTCTCTCTTTTTAAGTTCAGAAAGAATACCGGCTTTTTCAACCTCTTTCTTGAACCTTTTGAGAAGCCTTTCAAAATCTTCTCCTTCTAGGGCTTTTACCTCTGCCATTTAAATCACCAACCTTTTTTTTATTTTAGATTAACATAATTTCTTTTTCTTTTAAAGCCATAATTTCATCAATTTTCTTTATAAAAGTATCTGTTAGCTCTTGTACTTCTTTCTGCAACCTCTTTGAATCATCTTCTGATATAAGTTTGTTTTTTTCATCCGCTTTTATCTTCTCTATAGCATCCCTTCTTTCGTTTCTTATAGCTACCTTGTTTTCTTCACAAATCTTCTTTGCTAATTTAATAAGTTCTTTTCTCCGCTCTTCGGTAAGCTGAGGAATTGTAAGTCTTATAATTTTACCATCATTGGTAGGTGTTATGCCAATTTCAGATTTCAATATTGCTTTTTCAATTGCAGGGATACTGGATGCATCCCATGGTTGTATAAGTATTAACCTTGGTTCAGGGATACTAATGGTTGCAAGTTGTGTTATAGCCATCTGTGTGCCATAATAATCAACTTTTATATCGTCTAAAATCGAAGCAGAGGCTCTTCCGCTTCTAACTTTACTCAGCTCTTTTTTTAAATGTTCTATCGTTTTTTCCATTTTTTGTTTTGTTTCTTTAATAACAGGGGCCTCCATGTTAGTCCTCCTTTACAAGAGTACCAATATTCTCACCATTGATTACTTTCTTAATGTTCCCCTTTTCTGTAACATCAAAAACTATGATTGGTATCTTATTTTCTCTACATAGTGAAAAAGCAGAAGCATCAAGTATTTTTAAATCCTTTTCAATAGCTTCTGTATATGTAATATGCCTATATTTTACAGCAGAAGGGTATATCTGTGGGTCTTTGTCATATACACCATCAACCTTAGTTGCTTTTAAAAATACATCTGCTTTAATTTCTGCAGCTCTTAATGCTGCTGCAGTATCAGTTGTAAAAAAGGGGTTGCCCGTACCTGCTGCAAAGATAATAATTCTACCTTTCTCGAGGTGTCTTAATGCCCTTCTTCTAATGTATGGTTCTGCTACCTCTCTTACATCAAGAGCAGATAGGACTCTTGTTTGTGCGCCTTTCTTTTCTAATATCTCTTGTATAATAACCGCATTCATTAATGTGGCTAACATACCTACATAATCTGCCGTTGCCCTTTCTACACCTAAAGAAGCACTTGAAATTCCCCTAAAAATATTACCACCTCCGACTACAATTGCTATCTCAATACCTTCTTTTTGAATATCTACAATTTCTTCGGCTACATCATTAATTTTTTCTGTAGAGATACCAAATCCCTTATCACCACCCAATATCTCTCCGCTTAATTTTAATAATACCCTCTTATATTTAGGAATACTCATTTATAACCTTCCAATTACTCACCAAGTTGATATCTTACAAAACGTTTGACCTGAATGTTTTCACCTATCTTACCGACTGCTTGAGCTATCAAATCTTTTATACGTAACTTTGAATCTTTTATAAAAGGTTGTTCATAAAGACACACTTCTTGAAAAAAGCTTTCCAATTTACCTTCAACAATCTTATCCCATACTTTCTCAGGTTTCCCTGAGGCTTTTGCCTGAGCAAGATAAATCTCTTTCTCTTTTTCAATAACCTCTTGAGGCACATCTTCTTTCTTAACATATAATGGCTTTGCCGCTGCTATTTGCATAGCTATATCTTTAGCAAGTTCTTTAAACTCATCATTTCTTGCAACAAAGTCTGTTTCACAGTTGATTTCAACAAGAACACCTATCTTACCACCTGCATGTATGTATGAGGTTATTAACCCTTCTTTTGCTACTCTTGAAGCCTTTTTTTGTGCTGCGGCCATACCTCTTTCTCTTAAGTATAATATAGCTTTTTCCATATCACCATTACTTGCCTCAAGGGCCTTTTTACACTCCATCATCCCTGCTCCTGTTTTTTCTCTTAATTCCTTAACCATTTCAGCTGTAATCATTATTCTATTTCCTCCTTGATTTCTTCATCAATGTTTTCCTTTTGTTCTTCTAATTTATTTTCTTCAGCCGTCATTTTTTCTTCAAAACTCTCTTCTTTTTGTTCCAAAGCCTCTTTTTCTCTCTTCCCTTCTTCATAGGCATCTGCAATTCTACCTGCAATTAACTTAACTGCTCTAATAGCATCATCATTACCAGGAATTATATAATCAACATCTTCAGGATCACAATTTGTATCAACTATTGCTATTACAGGGATTCCAAGCCTTTTTGCTTCCATAACAGCTATTTTTTCTTTTTTTGAATCAACTATAAAAAGTGCGTCAGGTAAATCTTCCATATCGCGTATACCATCGAGATAACTTTTTAGCTTTTCTTTCTTTTTCTGTAACTTGATTTGTTCTTTTTTGGGCAGTTTAGTCAGTAACCCCTCTTCTTCTAATCTCTCAATCTCCTTCATTTTTTCAATACTATTTTTCACTGTTTTGAAATTAGTTAACATACCACCAAGCCATCTCACATTAACATAGGGTAACCCAACCCTTTTTGCTTCTTCGGCTATTACATCCTGTGCCTGTTTTTTCGTACCAATCATCAATATAACTCCACCCTGTTTACCGATTTCTTTGACAAAGGCATAGGCAGTTTTGAAATATTCTACTGTTTTTTGTAAATCGATAATGTGAATCCCATTTCTTGCCCCAAAAATAAAGGGCTTCATTTTAGGATTCCACCTTTTTGTTTGGTGTCCGAAATGAACACCTGCTTCAAGTAACTGCTTCATTGAAATACTCATTTATCATATCCTCCTTTAGGTTTTTCCACCGCCACTTGCTATACTTATACTTAAAGTATAGACCTAAATATAATTGTGGCGTGCGTTTTTATAAGGTTTATAATTTTAAAAATTTTCAATGATTTTGTAAATATTTTTTTTGAAAAAACAATTATTTTTTTTCACAAGCAATAACTTCTATCTCAACAAGAGCCCCCTTTGGTAGCCCCTTTACCTCAACAGTGGACCTCGCAGGATAGGGCTTCTCTACATATCTTTCATATATTTCATTAACTTTAGAAAAATGTTGTAAATCTGTTAGATAAATTGTTGTTTTAATAACATTTGAGAAATCCATCCCTGCTTCTTTTAAAACAGCCTTAACATTTGACATAACCTGTTCTGTTTGTGTTTCAATATCTCCTTTTATAATCTCACCCGTTGCTGGGTTTATAGGTATTTGGCCAGAAAGAAAAACAAAATCACCTATTCTAATTGCCTGTGAATATGGACCTATCGGTTTTGGCGCTAAGTTTGTAAAAATTTCTTTCTTCATAAACGCTCCTTATTAAAGTTCTATGTAAACAACATAGGTATTTGCAATTTTATCATGGAGTGCTTGTTTCTCTTTATCAAATAGTACAATTAGATAACCTATTCCTAACAACAAACCAGAAAGTGTTTTACCAAAAACTTCTCTTTTTATACTTGTACTTAAATCAGGTACCTTTCCATTTCTATCAATAACTTTAATCCCAATAAATTGCTTTCCAATAGTCTTTCCATACTTACATGTTGAAATGGTAAAATAAAAAAAAGGAAGTAATACAAAAATGAAATATATAACTCCACCAACTATAAGATTGACATTTTCCTGACTTACAACTTTAGTTATTTCAAGCACATAAGTTAGTAACTCATCAGTAACATAACCAAGGATAATTGCTACAATTTTTATGATTAAGATATCTATTAACATTGCTAAAAACCTTTGCCAGAAACCTGCTTTTAAATAAAAGTCAGGTAAAAAACCAAACTTTTTATTACATATTGGACATATTATGCTTTTTGCTTCCTTTGGAATTTTTTCTTTCTCAACATTTTTTGTAAAACCACAAAAAGGACATGTTATCTTAATCATCTTCTAAAAATTGGTTCAACTTTTCTTTTATTGATTTCAACGCTCTATATCTATGACTTATTTTATTTTTTATTTCATCTCCTAATTCTGCTAATGTTTTACCATATTCGGGGATATAAAAAAGAGGGTCGTATCCAAAACCACCTTGCCCTCTCATTTCATCAATTATAATGCCATAAAGATAACCTTCAGCATAAATATATTTACCGTTGGGCTTCATAATGACAACACAAGATACAAACTTTGCATCTCTACTATGTTCTGGAACATCTTTAATCATCTGCATCAATTTGAGATTATTATCTAAATCAGTTGCATGCTCACCAGCAAAACGCTTTGAATATATACCGGGTTGACCGTTCAGTGCTGTTATAACCAACCCTGAGTCTTCTCCCATTGAGATAACATTGAATTTTTTTGATGCTTCTTTTGCTTTTATATAGGCATTTTCAAAGAAAGAACTCCCACTTTCTACAATATCTATTGGGGGATAGTCTAATAAGGTCTTAAGTTGGAACCTTTCATCTCCAAAAATATCAATTATTTCTTTAAGCTTACTAGGATTTTTTGTAACAACAAGTATCTCTGTCATTTTTCAAGAGCTTGGTTCTGAATTTTAAAAATACGCTTTATCCCTTTCCATCCCAGTTTTATTATTTTATCTAACTGGCTTTTCGTCAATAAACCTCTTTCACCAGTGCCTTGTATTTCAACTATTCTACCATCACTGTCCATAACAAGATTTATATCTATCTCACAACTGCTATCCTCTTCATAGTTTAAATCTAATAAAATTTCATTATTCACAACCCCCAAAGACACTGCAGCGACTTGAGTTTTTAAAGGATCTTCATTAAGGATGCCTTTCTCTAATGCCCTTCGTATTGCCAATACAATAGCTACATAACTTCCCGTTATCGATGCTGTTCTTGTACCACCATCTGCTTGTATAACATCACAATCTATCCAAATTGTCCTTTCTCCCAATTTTGTCATATCAACAGAAGCTCTTAAAGACCTACCTATTAATCTTTGTATTTCTTGCGTTCTACCCGATAACCTTCCTTGTGTTGCTTCCCTTATCATTCTTGTTTGAGTAGATCTTGGTAACATTGAATATTCAGCAGTAATCCACCCCTGATTTGTACCTTTTAAAAAAGGTGGAACTTTCTCTTCTAAAGAGGCATTACAAATAACCTTTGTATTACCCCATGAGATTAAAACTGAACCTTCAGGATAAATTATGAAATCTTTTTGTATTTTTATCGTTCTTAACTGGTCATTTTTTCTACCATCTATTCTCACACATAACCTCCTGTTCTTTTAAATAAATTAAAATTATAAAACGCTTTTTTTAAAATTGGTATAACTTTTTTCAACATTTTTATATAAAGATATCATTAAAAATTTTGTTTTAAGGCGGTTACTGAGAAATATTTGGGTAGATAAATAATGTGTGTAAAAATTATGTAATTGTTTTTGAAGGATTTTTGAACTCTTCCATTAATCTTGAATTGATATAATCAATTACGCTTGGATGCATCATTTCTACATAAACACCTAATCCACCTTTACCATATCTCGAAAGTTGTGGATGGTCCACTATTTTCGTTCTTGCAACTGTACCAATAACAGTTACTGGATTACCATTTACATTAAATTCTATGGAAATCCTTTCTCCAGGTTTTAATGTCATATTAGTTACAATAAAAATTCCCTCATATGAGACATCTACTATATTACCAAAATAGATACGTTTCTCTCCATGTATTCCAAAGCGGGCAGTTGCAAATAAAGGAACTCTTTTATATCGTCTTCTTTCCATAAGTGAATTTTAACAATTTTTAAAAAAACATTTCAAGTAAAATTTAAAAAAACTAATGTACTTTTCTAAAAAATAAAAAAGGGGTAAAATGAAACTATGGCAATAGGCAAAATCCTTATTGTTGATGATGAAAAAGGTATGCGTGACCTTCTTTATAAAGTTTTAAAAAAAGAAGGTTACGAAATTTATTTGGCTGAAGATGGTGAGCAAGGCTATGTAATGGCTTTAGAAGTATCACCTGATGTTATAATTGCTGATCTAGATATGCCAGTTATGAATGGCATAGATATGATAAAAAAAATCAAATCCTTTGACCCAAACGCAACTATTATAATTGTTACCGCCTATGCATCCATAGAATCAGCTATCGAAGCTTTAAAACTAGGTGCTTATGATTATATAATCAAACCCTTTAAAAATGAAGAAATAAGATTAACCGTTTCCAAAGCAATGGAAAGAATAATGCTAATCAATGAAAACTTATATTTAAAAAAGGAAATAGATAACTCAATTTTCTTTCCCGGAGTAATTGGAAAGTCAGAAAAAATGAAAAAAGTCATTGATTTAATAGAAGCAGTTGCAAAAACAGATTCTATTGTTTTAATAGAAGGAGAAAGTGGGACTGGAAAGGAACTTGTTGCAAGAGCAATTCATCAAAATAGCAATAGAAAAGAAGGCCCTTTTATAGTCTTAAATTGTGGAGCTCTTGCAGAAGGAGTTTTAGAAAGTGAATTATTCGGACATGAAAAAGGGTCTTTTTCAGGTGCAATAATGCAAAGAAAGGGCAGATTTGAATTAGCTCATAAAGGTAGCTTATTTATTGATGAAATAGGAGAACTACCTCTTTCTGCACAAACAAGGCTTCTTAGGGTTTTACAGGAAAAAGAGTTTGAACGAGTAGGAGGTAACTTTCCCATCAAAGTTGATGTAAGGATAATTGCCGCAACGAATAAAAATTTAGAAAAAGAAGTTAAAGAGCATAAATTCAGAGAAGATCTATATTATCGTTTAAATGTCTTTAAGATTGTTTTACCACCTTTAAGAGAACGAATAGAAGATATCCCTGAATTAACAAAGCATTTTATAGATAAGTTTAACAAACAAATGAATAAAAACGTAAAAGGTTTATCCGATGATGCAATGAAAATGCTTAAAAACTATCACTGGCCTGGCAATATAAGAGAACTACAAAATATCATAGAAAGAGCAATTGTATTATGTAAAGGAGAATACATAACACCAAAAGAACTACCTGATAATTTAACTTTAACTATGACAACCTCGATATTGAATTACGAGCTAAAAGAAGGTGAAGATTTAGAATCTGTAATTGACAGAATTGAAAAAGAGTTTATTCTAAGAGCATTGAAAAAAGCAGGCTATTCTCAAACAAAAACTGCCGAAATTTTAGGAATAAAAAGAACAACTCTAAGATATAAATTAGAAAAACATGGTTTACTACACAAAGTTATAGATAATTAAAATGGCATCAAAATTGCTTTGAAAATCCAATGTGAATAAATATACCATTTTTTGTTTAGTTATAGCAATGATTATCTCATGCAAGAATAATATAGTTTTGAACAAAAACTATCTACCCATCAAATCAGTTATGGAGAAAGACCATACAATATACTATCTATTTGAAGCAAAAGGTGGTGAAAGACATATAAGTTTAATAGATTGGGGGGAAGAAGCACTTCCAACATCATCAGGCTCTTGTCACCATGGTGGAGAAATACTTCCACCTCTAAAGGGCATTATAAAAGCAACAACTGATAATATAAATCTTTATTTAGACCTAATATGGGATGACAAGACAAAGGATTCAAAAACAACTCAATGGGACAAAAAATCTAATAAATGGACCATTGGGAAAGATGATGGGATAGCAATAATGTTTAGTAAAAAACCTTACTTTGACTGCACAACAACATGCCATATGACTTCCTGGGAAGTTGGAAATAGTAAATTTTCTTCTGACTACCGTATGTTTACTAATAATCAAGCAGAAACTTACCCTCTTGTTTTTATACGTTATAAAAAAACCCATAACAAACCAATACTTGCAAATATTACTAAAGATGGAAAATATACACCTAATTGTAAACCCATTTATAAAATAAACTCTCATAACCTTAAAAACACAGTAATTTCCTTAAACTTTTACCAAAATATATTAAGAGATGACAGACCTTTAAATCCTGAACAGCCTGACCTATTTATATTAAATGAAGAAAATCACTTCCTTGAAGGATATATGAAACATAGTAAAGGAAGGTGGTACGCCCATATTGAGATACCTCTTAAATTATTAGGTATTAATAAAAAGGGCGATAAAATGTATTTAGCTTTAGCATTATTTGATAATACCGATGTAAATCATAGCATAACAAAAACATTTTTAGGTGTATATGAATAAGGAGTGGCTTATTATGAAAAAAGTCTTTTTAATTGTATTATTTTTAATGCTTATCTCTTGCAATAACAAAACTGGTAAAACGACAATCACAGGTAAAATATATCAGACTATGCCTTCTTTTTATGTTTATGTGTATAAAGAAAATATGGATTTAAAAGGGCCGGCATTTGCAGAAACTATTTCAGACAATGATGGGAATTTTTCTCTACAGTTACCACCAGGAAAATATTTTTTAGTAGCACGTTTAAGAAAGACAGGAGAGGTAGCTGGCCCATTGGAAGTGGGTGATTATAAAAGTGAAGTAATTGGTCCAATCATCGTAAATGAAAAAGGCGAAATAATAAAGCAGGATATCAGAGTATTTCAAAAAACAGGTGAAAATAAAGATATAGCTATAAACACTAGTCAAACTCAATCAAAAACAGGTATAAGTGGCACAATCTATGATGCAGAAGGAAAACCAGTAGCAGGAGCGCGTGTACATGTTTATGACCATGTACAAATGTCTGAAAGACCTAAATTTGTGTCAAGCCCTACCGGTCCTGATGGTAAATATATTATCTACCTTCCTAAAGGAGGTACCTACTACCTTGCTGCAAGAGATAAATTTGGTGGTCCTCCAAAAGTGGGTGACTTATACGGTAGATATGACAGAGGTACGATAGAACCATCAGCTGTTATTGTTAAAGATAACGAAATTCTTCAAAATATTGATATTACTGTTCATAGGGTATGGTAATGAAAAACATTTATTTATTCTTATTTGTTTTAATCATATCTACTTGTGCCCCTAAAATTACAGATATTGAAAAGTATTCAAAAGGAGCAACTAAAGGTAACATAGGAGATATAAAAAAACTTATAAAACTTCTCGACTATTATGACGAAGATATTAAGGTTAAGGCATATCTAGGTTTAATAGGCGTACCTAATGAAGCAAAAACAGAAACCATAAATCTTGTAGAAAAACTTATAAAAACAACAAAAAGCGATGCAACAAAAGAGTTTTGCATCGGTTTATTAGGAAAATTAAAATCTAAAAAATCAGTTCCTTTATTATTAGAACTTGCAAAAGATAAAAATTTTAAAAGAAGATATGTTGTATTCTCAGCACTAGGTGAAATCCAGGATGAACAAGCCGTTGATACAATAATTGATGCACTAAAAGACCCAAAAGAAGATGTTAGAAAATATGCTTCAAGGGCATTGATTAAGATAGGTCCTAAAGCAATACCAAAAATGATGGAAAGATATAAAACTGAGGATGAAAATACGCGTGGTTACCTTATTCGTGCTTTCGGCGAATTGAGAAATAACCAACCTGAAGATATACTAATTGAAGCCCTTAACGGTCCAAATAAAATAGATGCAATTTGGGCTCTTGGAAAATCGGGGACAAAAAAATCTCTTCCCTCCCTTTTAGAATTACTTAATTCAAAAGATTACAAAATAAGAATTCAAGCATGTCAGGCTTTAGGAGATTTAAACCAGCCTGAAGCAATACCATACTTAAGAAAAAGTTTGCATGATAAAGAAGTTCTAGTAAGAGAATGGGCAGCACGTTCATTAGAGGTTTTAACAGGTGAAAGAACGTATTACATAGACCAGAAAGGCAATTATGCTCTACCCTATAATATCTACCATTAGAAAATTTATTTTAGCATTAACAGTTTATCTCATTTTTAATGGTTGGGGTATATTTTCGGGAAGTAAAAGTGAATTACTTTATATGTATGCCAATTTAACAACATTTTCTTTATGGGTAATATTTCTTATGGGAGCAGTTATTTTATCACCAATTGGTAGAATTTTCTGTACCCTTTGTCCCATAGGTGAAGTAAATTACTTATTCTCAAAAATAGGATTAAAAAAGAAATCTAATTTCAATCTTAGCTGGCTGCAAGGTGTGTCTTTAATTGTTATTTTTGTACTTGTCATTGTTTTTCACATATCACGCCATCCCCATTATACCGCTTTGTTAATTCTTATTACTCTTATTGTTGCTGTAATTTTTGGCTTATTATTTAATGGAAATTCCTTTTGTCTTTTATTGTGTCCTGCAAATGCTTTTCTAAAATTTTATACAAGATATTCTTTTCTTGATATAAACTGTAGCAAAAACGCTATGATCAAAACGCCTTGTATGGTTTTTATAAATCCATGCAACCACAAAAGAGGCCAATGCCACCTATGCTTAAGATGTTTTCATAAGAGTGAAGGCATAGGATTTAAATTTAGCAATTCCTTTGATAATAACCAACAATCACTTTCAAATAGTGATTTTTTCGTCTTTTCCGTACTTTTTGGTCTTACCTTCATGGCATTTATAAGGGTTGTAAGAGAGTTTAGAGAATGGTACGTATATCCTCCCTATCTAATATGTGAGTTTTTAAATTTAAATGAAACATATTTGATATATCTAATTATCTTAACAGGTGTTCTCATTTACCCTTTTGTTTTTATCTTATTAATATCCGTTTTTAAAAAAATATTCCTCAAAAATCCTTTTATTGAAATCATAAAAAGTACAACCGAACAACTTATACTTCCAACCTTTTCTATACACCTTATACTTGCCTTTATAAAGATAAACTCAAGAATTGGATTTTTACCTTTTATATTTAAAGACCCTCAAGGGAGAGAAATGGTTTCTCTATACCAACTCGGCAAGATAGATATTCCTCCAGATTTAATCCCGATACAATTTTCTAAATATTTGATCTTACTTATACCTATAATGGCATTATTTGCATCCTTTCATTATCTTAAAAAAAAATTTATTAACAAAAAGATATTCATAATACATCTTTTGCCAATTTTTATCTTCACCCTTTTTATTGAAATATGCATTATAATGTGGTTGTTTAGAGGCTTCTTATGAAAAATTTTATTGCATCCTTAATTTTAACTATAATCATAGTAACAAATGCTTATTGTTGTTTTGGCCCTGAACTTATAATTGGCTATGAACAAAATAAAATCTTTTATTACACTACAGCTGCATTACTACAAGTTTACTTAAAAGAAAAAACAGGCATTGATGTTAAAATAATCCCAATTACAGAAAACTTAGAAGAAATGGTTAATAGAGAACAAATAGACCTTATTCTCTCTGACAATGTTAAGCTTGGTGAGAAAATAAACACAAAAAACCTCACTATTGATAACAAAATTAAAATCTATTATAGATCAAAAATAAAAGAGGACTTAAGATTTACAACAATTTTAGACTCTCTTGATAAACTATCAAAAAATATTACTGATAAAGACATAGCAAATCTTACTAAAAAGACTAAGGAAGGAAAAGAAAAAAGAGCTGTGAAAGAATTTCTTTTGCAAAGGGGTTTATGGTAAAGAAAATACTCATTCTACTTTTATTATTATCAAGTTGTTCCACACATTTTTTAAAAAAAGAAGACAAACCCTTTAGTGGAATATTAAAAGACAATATTACATGGGATGGAGAAATTTTCATTGAAAAAGATTTACTAATACCTGCAAATGTTGAACTTATTATTAAACCGGGCACTAAAATCTATTTCAATAAAGCGGATAGTTCAAGAACAGAGCCAATTTTTTTACTCCCTGAAAATGAAATACTTATAAGAGGAAAAATGATTGCAAAGGGAACGCAAAAAAACCCTATTATTTTTACGATAAAATCAGAGAAACCTTCAAATAAAGATTGGGGTGGCATTGTTGTCGATAAAGGCTTGCTCATTATGGATAACTGTATTGTAAATTTTGCTTCATCGGGTATAACAGCAATAAGTGGTGAAATACAATTAAGTAATTCTAAGCTTACTAACAACTATACAGCACTTTCTATATTTGAAAATGTAAAAGGTAGTATAAAAAACTTACAAATAGATTCTAATAAAACAGGATTCATTATAAATAACGAGATTATTGAAATCTCGAAGGTTACTATAACTAACAATGAAGAAGGTTTAATTGTAAAAAACCTTCCACCGCTAACAAATAAAGTCGAAGTAACCAAAAATGATTCCGGACTAATAATCCCAATAAAGTTAATTAAATTCTTTGTAAAAGGAAATACCGTCCATGAAAATAAAAATAATGTTTATTTTTATAATAACCCTTTTGATAAAAACTAATCTTTTTGGGGCTGAAATTTATAAAGATAGCATCATAGAAAACAAAACCCTTGAAGGCGATATAATTTTCACAGGTACAATTTATATCAAAGGTCGAGTTACAATACCTGAAGGCTCAAGCCTTACAATAACAGAAGGTACAAAACTGATTTTCCTTTTTATAGATGAAGAAAAAGATGGCATTGGTGACAGTGAAATTTTAAGTCAAGGTATAGTGAAAATATCAGGCTCATTAAAAAATCCTGTAATATTTACTGGAGAAAAAAAACAAAAAGGTGCATGGCTAGGATTAAGTATCATGAATGTGGATAAAACTAATATAATAGATTATGCTATTTTAGAAGATAGTTATATGGCTCTTCACTCCCACTTTTCAAACCTAAACATTAACAATTCAATATTCCGAAATAACTTTAGGGGATTTCAGAGTCAAGAAGGTAATATTATTATTAGAAATTGTGAATTTTACAATAACCACACAGCTCTTCAATTTAGAAACTCTAAAGCATTATTAGAAAATATTTATATCGGAAATAACTATGGAGGTATAAATTTTCTTTACAGTGAAGCAGAAATCAAAAATATAACAATCCAAAGTAATACCCTTTTTAATCTTAAAATTAGATATTCAAAGGCCGTTCTTAATAATATAAATGTTCAAAAAAGTAATCAAAACATTTATTCAAAAAATTCAGAAATACGTATTGAGAATTTCATATCATCTCATTCCCTATTAAGGGGACTATCTTTTGAAGACTCAATAGTTTTTTTATCAAATGGAGAAATTTCTTTTAACTTACTTGATGGTATATCCTTAGACGGCACAAAACTTGAATGTAATAAACTAAAATTAAATGGAAATAGCAGATACGATTTTTATATAAAAAATAAATCTTTACTCACAGGAGATTGCTTGAATAATGTTGAAAAAAACAAAATTTATGAACTCCCCGTTGATTTTTCGTCAAACAATTAAAAATTTGACATTATCAATGCTTTTTCTACCACTTCTTCTTATAATAACAGCTTGCAATAATAGTTCAATCAGTAGCAAAACATATAAGATTGGTTATATGATTTGTAACAGTTCAAAAGAAACGGAAGAACGATTCCTTGTATTAAATAAATATCTTGAAAAAGAAACTGGTTACAGGTTTAAATTTTATGCTGTTGATACAGTTGATTTTGAAGAGGCTTTTAAAAAAGAACAGTTCGATTTCATACATACAAACCCTGTCCTTTACATAATACTCAAAGAAAATTATGGACTAATCCCAATAGTAGCTGAAAAAAATGGTATACATGGTGCAAGAACCTTTGGGACAATCATTGTAAGAAAAGATAGTCCCATAAAAGACATAAAAGACCTAAAAAATAAGAAAATGATTTTCGGACCTACCTTTGCACCTTTTGGTTATATAACACAGCTATATCTTCTAATGAAAAATGGCATAGACCCATATAAAGACTTAAGTATAGTATACCAACCGAAGCATTCCTTCCAGCATGAAAAAATAATTTATGGTGTTTGGTTTGGTGCTTTTGATGCAGGTACAGCTCCTTTCTTAGATTTAGAAGAGATGGACAAAGAAGGGAAAATTAAACTCGAAGAGGATTTCAGAATAATTGCAAAATCAGATTTACTACCCTATTGTACATATTCAGCAAACAAAAATCTATCTGCAGAGGTTATTGATAAAGTCAAAAAGGCTTTATTAAAGTTAAATAAAGATACAACGGTTGAAATTAACAATCAAAAATTAAATATTTTTAAGCAAGCTAAAATCGAGGGCTATGAACCTATAGAAGATAAAGATTATGATAAAATGCGTGAAATTCTTAAATATATCAACTTTCCACCCTATCAAAAATATTAGTTATGAAAAAGATTGAAGGTGTTATTTTTTCCATTATATTTCTTTGTTTTTTTGGGGTTGTTCTATATTCATATGACTTATACAAAAACCCAGTAATTAAAGAAGACCCAAAAGAAAAGGATTTTCTATCAATGGAAATGAAATATTCAAAAATAAAGAATTTGGTTCAACTAATAGAGAATGCTCAATATGATGAAGCATATATTGCCTTTGAACGTTACTCAGAAGAAGAACAAAACCCTTTCATATCCTTTTACAAAGGTTTTATTTATTATAAAGTTGGTAAAAAAGAGGAAGGCTTGGAAAAGATAAAAAAAGCCATACAAACATCCCCGGTTCTTTACGATGAAAAATACCCTCATAATGTTAGAAAAATGCTTGAAAAAGTATTAGATGAAATAAACAAAACTGATAATCTTAAGCATTACCGACATTTTCTGGAAAGTAAACTTAAAGGTGGCTGTGGATGAAAAAAGATGCCATAATTTATATAATTACTGCTGTAATCATCGGTGCATTTTCATCAATTTTATCATACAAAGGTAATCCAATTAACACTGGCATTTGTATCTCCTGTTTTATCGAAAATTATGCTGGCGGCTTGAAACTACATAACAACACTTACATGCAGTATTTAAGACCAGAAATCACTTTTATAATTTTAGGTAGTTTCCTATCTTCAATTATAAGAAGAGAATTTATCCCAAAAATTAATTATAGCCTTTTTTATTACTTTATTGGTGGTTTTTTTATGATTATTGGCAGTGCCATATTCATCGGTTGTCCTATAAAAATGCTTTTGAAATTAGCAGGAGGTGATTTAAATAGTATTGCTGGTATATTTGGATTAATTACGGGTGTTTACATTGCTATTTATATTTTAAAAGAAGGAGTTGATACATCTCTTTTCAAAACTACAAAAATAAACAAAAAAGTATCATCGCTAATTTTCATCATTTTCATAGTGATTATATTTATAGCCTATCTTACATTCCCTTTCGCTTTTGCTGAAAGTACTGCAGGTGGAGGAGCTGAAAAGGCACCACTTTTTTTGTCCCTATTGTTAAGCTTCATAATTGGCATTTTTGCACAAACATCAAGGTTTTGCATTACTGGTGCAGTAAGGAATAGCCTAATTTTAAAAAACAGTTTAGGTTTTATAGCACTAGCTGCATTAATATTAGCAGCTTTTATATTAAACCTTTTTCTAAACCAATTTCATTTAGGCATCTATGGCCAATCAGGCAGCCATATTCAATGGCATTGGTCATTTCTTGGTATGTTACTTACAGGATACATCGCAGTTATAATAGATGGCTGTCCCTTTAGGCAGCTTGTAAAATCAGGTGAGGGCGATATAAATGCCCAAATTGCTTTTTTTGGAATGCTTGTGGGTGGTGCAGTAGTGCAAAACTTTAACATACTTTCTGACGCCTCAGGACCAACAACAGCTGGTAAAATCTGGCTACTAATAGGCTTTATATTTTTTTCATTGATTACTTTAGAAATGAGGAAGAATGAAATATAAAATCCTCCTATTATTTCTAGCCTTTGTTTTACTCTACAAAGTTCGTGTGTTTGCAATGGAAGCTATAACACTTACTGGTACTATTGAAGTTGAGAAACCGCTTACTTTTAATGACAAAATAATAGTAATTGAAAAAAATACTAAGATAAAAGTCACTAAAGATTTTGAATTCGCATTTCATATCAAAAAAGGAAAATTAATTATTAAAGGTACAGATTGTGAACCAGTTATAATTACAGGAACAGGCAATGTAAATGAAGATTCAAACATTTTTTTTATTGAGGATACAGAAGCGGAAATTAATAGTGCTATGTTTAAAAATTGTGGATGGTGTCTCCACATTCATAACTCAAAGATATCAATTACCAACTCAATCTTTGAAAACAACTACGGAGGCATAAGATTTTTTCAAAGCAAAACTTATATCAAAAAAAACCTTCTTTTAAACAACTACATTGCAATGAGATTTATTCAATCAAATGACAACAATATTGAAAACAATATTTTTAAACAAAATAGAATTGCTCTTTTCTTAAGAGAAAAACTAATAAACAGTAACATAAGATTCAATGTATTTATAGAAAACATCTATGATTTTTATGCTGGTTTTTTTCAAGAAACGGATTTGCACTTTCCTTATAACTATTTTTTGTCTAAACCTTCAATCTTTGACAAAACCAAAGATAAAGATATAAAAATAAAAATCGATGTATATCCCATATTGATGAAATTTCCTGATTGGCACTAAATTTGCTCTCTTTTATGTTATGAAAATAAAAGTAAGCAATGATGTTTTTGAAAGAATAGAAGAAGAAAATTTAAAAGAAGCTAAAGATTTAATAAATAAAGGTTTGCTTGATAAAGCTGAAAATTTAGGTGTCATTACGTTAATCAAAGGCGGTATTATGACCCAACTAAATCTTACAGGAAAAGCCATTTGGGACGCTTTGAAAACGAAAAATTCAATAGAGGAAATAGCTTCTTTGATAAGTAAAGAGTTTGAAGTTGATTTTGATACATGCTTAGAAGATGTAAAAGTATTCATTCAAGACCTTGTAAATAAAGGGTTTATTGTTTATGAATAATTTTATCTTGAATGCACCTCTTACAATTAATCTTACCCTTTCCTATAAATGTAACTTTTCCTGTCACCATTGTTATAGTAGAGACGAAGATTTTAAAAAGGAAATGACTTTTGAAGAGCTTAAATATGTTGTAAATATTTTATCAGACTGGAAAGTACCTTTTATCAATTTAGGCGGTGGTGAACCACTTTTGCATTCCCATTTATTTGATTTTGTAAAATATGCATCTTCAAAAGGCTTACAATGCACTATGAATACTAATGGGTATCTACTAGATACAGAAACAGCTCAAAGAATAAAACAAACTGGTTTTAGAGCAGTTGGTGTTAGCATAGATAGCCCCGATGAAGAAAAACACGACTTATTTAGAAATAAAAAAGGTAGTTTTAAGAGAGCTTTAAATGCTTTAGAAAATTTGGCAAAAGTAAATGTTAAATCGACAGTTTCTATGGTTGTTTCAAAATTGAATTTTGAAAACTTCCATGAACTAATCCCTATCTTAAGAGAGTATAAAGTTTCACAATTGTATCTGCACAACTATAAATGTTCTGGATTGGGATATAAAAATATGGAACAATATGACCTAACCCCTTCAGAATGGCATGACTTTTACACACGAGCTCTTAAATTAAAAAAGGAAACAAAAGATATAATAATTTCCTTTGATGATCCCATATTACATTTACTACCCCAATATGAAGAACAACCCCTTGTTAAAGGTAGCACCTGTGGAAAGCTTTCCCTTAACATAAGAGCTAATGGTGATATAACTCCATGCGGTTTTATGCCTGTTGTTATTGGCAATATTCTTAAAGATGATATAATTAAATTGTGGAAAGAATCACCTATACTCAAAAATTTAAGAAATCCCATTCCCCATGGAAAATGTAAAAGCTGTGGTGTTTATGAAAACTGCTTAGGTGGTTGTAAGGCAAGAGCTTATAAGCTAACAGGTGATTTTCACAATCCTGATCCCCATTGCTGGAAAAAGGAGGTGATAAACCAATGAGGTATATAAAACCAAAGACACTTGGTACATCATCAGTACATCCCTGCTAATAGATTTTGAGGGATAGTTGTGTTACCTTTAAGAATTACCCTTGCCTTTAAAGGTAGTGGTTTGTCTACTATCATTTTACATTCCTTTGACTTAGTTCAAAAAATAAAATTGTTCAAGCTTGAAATTGAATCAGATACTGAAAATGTAAGAATTTTAGAAAAGTTTTTACGAGAAAAAACTCTCAATGCTCATCAAATAATTTTCAGAGTATATGATATTGAATCGTTAAAATTACTAAGCCAACTAAAAATTATTGGTGATATTGAATTCGAACTACCCTATTATTTTACAGAAACTGATTTAAAAGCATTTTTTTCAATGTTCAAAACATATAAACCTCAATCACTTTCTTTTTTCATAAATAAATCAAACATAAACTTTATCGAACAAGTATTTGAATTATCAAAAGAAATTGGTATTAAAAAAATTGTAATCCCAAACCCCGACTTAATTAACCATATTGATTTCGTTAAAAAAAATTACCTAACTATTCATGATTTAAAAAATTTAGATATAATAAAAAGGTATAAAAGCTTTTTTGAAATTAATGTACATGACTATTTCATTGCAAAAAGTTTAGAACTAGAGGATGCAAAACTTTTTAAGGGTTGTCAAGCAGGTAAGTTTTTATGTTATATTTTAAATGGAATTGTTTATCCCTGTAAAACCGTTCCTATTAAATGTGGGACCATACTTGAAGAACCATTTGAAGATATCTGGAAAAAGGTTAGAATTAATATTGAAAATTTTTATAAAGGTAGCATGTGTATAGATTGTGAAGGTGCAAAAATATGTTACTATGGTTGCCCTGGTAATGTGTATTTTTTAAATAATGGTATTAAAGACCCCTTATGTGAGGTTGAAAATGGGCATTTACCTTGATAATGCCGCTACATCATTTCCTAAGCCTGAAGAAGTTTATGAAGCCATAAACAAAACTATGCGAGAGATTGGTGCTAATCCAGGAAGAGCTGGACATAAATTATCTTTAGCTGCATCAAGAATTGTATTTGAATGTAGAGAAGAAATTGCCGAATTTTTTAATATCCCAAATAGCAAAAATGTAATATTTACATCTAATGCGACGGAAGCATTAAATATCGCGATAAAAGGCATCTTAAAACCCGGTGATGAAGTAATTACTTCAACACTGGAACATAATTCGGTTTTGAGACCATTGAAAAGTTTAGAAGAAAAATTAAATACAAAGGTACACTTCATAAAATGCGATGTAAAGGGCTGTTTTAATCCTAATGATGCTTTATATTTAATTAACGAAAAGACAAAACTAATAATACTTACGCATTCATCTAACGTAATTGGAAATATTCTTCCCATTGAAGACATATTTAAAGAATGTAAAAAAAGAGGGATAATAACACTACTTGATGCTGCACAGACCGCGGGTTTAATACCAATAGATGTACAAAAAATGCATATTGATTTATTAGCATGTCCAGGACATAAATCCCTTTTTGGACCTCAAGGAACAGGTTTCCTCTATATTGCTGAAGGACTTGAATTAGAAACCTTAAAAGAAGGCGGCACAGGAACAGAATCTTCTTCACTTTTACAACCAAAAGAACTACCCGAAAGATTTGAATCGGGAACACTTAACTTACCTGGTATAGCAGGACTTTTAGCGGGGATTAGGTTTATTAAAAAAACTGGCATTAAAACTATTAGAGAGCATGAATTAAAACTTATGAGAAAACTTATAGATGGTCTAAAAAACTTAAAAAACGTTATTCTATATGGCATACTTATTCCGGAAAAAATGTCTTCCACTTTATCCTTTAATCTGATAAATTTAGACTGTTCAGAAGTTGGTTTTATACTCGATGAGGTTTATAATATTTATACTAGGGTTGGTTTACATTGTGCACCTTTAGCTCATAAAACAATAGGGACTTACCCTTTTGGTACGGTACGGGTAAGCCCTGGATATTTTAATAGAGAAGGGGATATTGATGAATTACTTGAAGCAATTAATGAGATTATTAAAAAACACTAGTGTAATTTGTTTTACATTAGTTTTATTATCTTGTTCTTTGCCCCCTGACGTACCTGTTACAAAAGAAGCATTAGATAACACCAAACTATACTCTAATTTTGTCATTGAAGAAAGCCCTGAGGCTCTCATCCACGTATTAAATAAAAATGGAGAGGCAGTAGTTAGGGCTACATATAGAAATATACCTGTTTATTTAAAAATATATGCCACTTCTCGTGGCATTATCTGGTATGTATATCCCAGAGAGTAAATTTATATGAACATACTTGCGATAGAAACTTCCTGCGATGATACTTCCTGTGCAGTACTAACTGATAATCATAAACTACTTTCTATGAACATAAACTCTCAAAATGATATACACAGTCAATTCGGCGGTGTAGTTCCAGAAATTGCATCAAGACAACATTTAAAAATATTACCACACATTTATAAGAAAACTTTATTAGAAGCGGGATTAACAATTAATGACATAGATGGTATCTGCGTTACTACTGGACCTGGACTTGTTGGTTCATTACTTGTTGGAATTATGTTCGCAAAGGGCTTATGTCTCTCAACAAAAAAACCTTTTTTAACCGTTAATCACATCGAAGGTCATTTTTTCGCTTCTTTTTTATCAGAAAAAAAACCCGATTTCCCTTTTGTTGCACTTGTTGCATCGGGTGGACATACAGCAATTTATATTGTAAAAGGTTTTAGAAACTACCAGTTAATTGGCCAAACCAGGGATGATGCAGCAGGTGAAGCTTTTGATAAAGTGGCAAAGATTTTAGAGTTAGGCTATCCTGGTGGCGTTGCAATAGAATCAATAGCAGGTGATTTTGAAGGTACAATTCAACTACCCTACCCTCTTGAAAAAGAAAATGATTTTAGTTTTTCTGGGCTCAAAACAGCTGTATTAACACTCATTAAAAAGCAAAAAAATTTAACTTATGATTTTAAAAAAGATTTGGCTGCAAGCTTCCAAAAGGTCGTGATTGATATACTAATCGACAAAACAATAAAAACCGCTAAAAAATATGGGATAAAGCACATTGTTATCTGTGGTGGTGTTGCTTCAAATAAGCTTTTGAGAGAAAAAATTATAAAGTTTACTATTGATGAAAACTTACAAATATTTATTCCTGAGAAAAAATTTTGCACCGATAATGCAGGAATGATTAGTGTTGTCGGTGAGTACTTATTAAAAAATGGTATTTACAGCGATTTATCTATATCTGCAATGCCCGACTGGTCTATTTAGTTTTAAGTGATTTATAAACCCAAACAAACCTTTGAATCACAGTTATAAATGACAAAAAACACAAAATAAAAAGAACAGGTTTAACAATATTAAACAAAAGTCCAATGAGCAGTAAAATTATCCTTTCAGGCCTTTCAATAAGTCCAACTTTGCATGCAATGCCAAGACCTTCTGCTCTTGCCCTAATATAACTAATAAGATATGAAAGTATCAAAGCAACTATAGCTAGCAAAACACCTGTAAAATCAATGTTAAGAATAAAATTTATACCGAGACACAGAAAAAATACCCCTTCAACAACTCTATCTATAAAGGAGTCCAAAAACGCTCCAAAACGAGTAGAACATGCATTTACTCTTGCGGAAATGCCATCGAGCATATCAAAAAAACTTGCTATACCAAGTAATACACCACCTATAAAAAAATCAGTAATAACAACATAAGCAGATATTAAATTAAGTATTAAACCTGTTATTGTATAAAAGTTTGGATTTAAATTTAGAAACTTTACAACAGGTGAAAGGGGTTTATCAAAGAAATGGCCTATTTTACTACTTAACATTACCTTTCCACCAGTCCATCAATAAACCTCTCAACAAGATTTTTCGCCTCTTCATCAGAATATTGGATAGGTGGATGTTTCATAAAATATGCAGAAGGTGAAGTCAAAACACCCCCTATACCCCTATCAAGTGCTAATTTACAGCACCTAATAGCATCAATAACCACACCAGCACTATTAGGTGAATCTTCTACGGACAATCTTAACTCTAAATTTATTGGCACATTACCAAATATCCTTCCTTCCATTCTTAAAAAACAAATCTTATTGTCTTTTAAAAAAGGCACAAAATCCGATGGTCCTATGTGAATTTGTTCCCAAGATAACGGGGTATTTAACTGAGATTGAACTGCTTCTGTCTTTGATATCTTTTTTGACTTAAGTCTTGCTCGATTTAGCATATTTAAAAAATCGGTATTCCCACCAACGTTCAACTGATACGTTGCATCTAGCTCAACTCCTCTATCCTGAAAAAGTTTTGTCAATACTCTATGGACAATTGTCGCTCCTATTTGGCTTTTAACATCATCACCAATGATCGGTATATTTTTTTTGCGAAATTTTTCTGCCCATTCTTTATCCGAAGCTATAAAGACTGGCATACAATTTATAAAAGCAACATTTGCTTCTAAACAAGCTTCAGCATAATACCTCACCGCCTTTTCTGAACCAACAGGTAAAAAATTCACAATAACCTCTGTACCAGTTTCTTTTAACACTTTGACTATATCAACTGGTTTTTCTTTAGCTACTTTAAACCTAAAATCTTCTGGGTAATCAACCATATGTTCCGAGACACCATCTAATACTTCTCCCATCGAAATCACTGGACCTTCTGGTACATCCTTATAAAAAACTTTCGTACAGTTTGGCTTTGCAAATATTGCCTCGTTTAACCTTTTCCCCACCTTTCTTTCATCAATATCGAAAGCAGAAGTAATAACTATATCTCCCGGATCATAACCACCTAAATTCCTGTGCATTAAACCAAGAGAATAATCTTTATCTGAATCTTTCAAAGATTTATAGTAAGCAATACCTTGTACTAATGCACTTGCACAATTACCAACACCAATAATACCAACCCTGATTTCCCTTTTTTGTTCAGCCATTTTTTTACCCCGCAAAAAATGTTTTATTAATAAAATAATCAAAGGAAATTAGCTTGTCAATTTTTTTGAGCATAAGAATCATATAAAAGAATATCGGGGCGAGAGGATTTGAACCTCCGACTCCCTGCGCCCAAGGCAGGTGCGCTACCAAGCTGCGCTACGCCCCGAATGTTGATATTGTTGCATATTTTAACAAATGATGCAATAATATTTTTGAGTTAAAATTAAATTATGTTAAAAATAGTTGCTGAAAATTTACAACCCTTTGATAAAAAAGCAAAAAAATGCTTTGAACTCGATGAAGAAGCCCTTCACACTTTTTTGCAGGAAATTTCAAAAACAGGGGCTACTTATGTTGACTTAAATTTAGGGCCATTAAAGAAAAACAAAAAAGAAATAACCCATTTTTTTATTGATAACATAGAAAAACATAGCAGTTTAAATATTTTAATTGACTCCACTGACCCTGAAATAACTAAATTTGCCCTTGAAAGAGCAACAAGAAAGATTATTATAAATGGTTTTTCTTTAGAGACTAAAAAAGTTGAAGAAATACTACCACTCGCATCTTATTATAATGTTGATATTATTGGACTCGTAATTTCAACTGGTTTTGTTCCAATAACTTTAGAAGAAAAGGTTTTAATCGCTGAAGAAATGATTGCTACAGCAGAACAAAAGGGTGTTGATAGAGCTCAAATTATACTGGACCCTGTCATAGTGCCTTTAGGTTGGGAGAGAGGTGCCGAATGTGCTAAAGCTAACCTAAATTTTATCAAGCATATACCATCAATATTCGGACATGAAATAAGAACAATAGCTGGATTGTCAAATCTAACTACTAAAGCAGCTGGAGGTTCGGCAAAGGGTATTTTACAAGGACTTTACCTTTCTATGTTATATGAAGCAGGCATAGACATGATTATGCTTGATGTTTTTAATGAAAACACAATGAAAGCTGTTAAGTTTATTAAAGCCTTAGAAGGTAGAACTATCTTCTCTTTCGCTGAGTTCTTTTCTTAATCTTTCTATTTCAAGCTCTTTTTTCTTTTCCTTTAATCTTCTTAAAATAAACTTTTTAATAAAACTATTCTTAGCCAAATAGGGTAAACTGTTCTCTTCAAAATCCTTTAACATCTCTTCCTTTATAGAATTAAGCATATCCTCAACAACAGCATTTTTTTTTATCATCTTAAAATATTCGACCTTTTCTCCCAAAAGTTCTTTAACTTCTTTATATTGTTCTATGTCATCAAAAATAGAACTACTAATATTTATAGGAGCAGAAAGTTTTAAAATTACATTGAAATAATTACAGAAATACCTTACTGTTTCATCATAAATATAAACATTTAAACCATTGGAAAGCTTATATACTTTCACTATTTTACTCATTTTTGGGTCCGTGAATTACATAACCTCCCGATAGATTATACACATCTTTAAATCCTCTATTTAATAATTGCCTTGTAACAATGTAACTTCTATAACCTGTGGCACAGTTTACAATTATTTTTTTATCTCTATAAGCCTTAAGTTCTTCTATTTTATTGCGGAATTCATCTATAGGCATATTTATGGCACCTTCAAAACATCCTCTCTCAAATTCCTTTTTTGTTCTGACATCAATTATTATCGCATCCTTAACAGTATCATCAAGTTTGTAAAGCGCTGGCATTTCACCCTTAATAATATTATTCCCTATCATACCAGCAACTATAACAGGGTCTTTTGCAGAAGAGAAAGGTGGTGCATAGGCTAAATCTAATGATTCAAGGTCTTGAAAGGTAAACCCAGCATAAATGGCTGAAGCAAATACATCAATCCTTTTATCTACCCCTTCTTCTCCCACTATCTGAGCACCTAAAACTCTTCCATTTTTATCTCCGATAACCTTTATATACATAGTCTTTGAGCCTGGATAATAACTAGCATGATCCTCACTTACAAGATAAAAACTTATGTAATCTACCTTTTCCTGCATTATCTTTTTTTCATTAAACCCTGTTGTAGCAAAAACACAATTTTCAAATTTTGCAATAGCTGTTCCAAGAGTACCTTTATATTCTTTTTTATTCAAGGAAACAGCATTATACCCGGCAATCCTACCCTGCTTATTAGCTGATCCAGCTAATGGTATCCAAGTAGGCTCACTGTTAATTTGATAAAAATTTTCTGCTACATCACCAGCTGCAAGAATATCTTTTATTGATGTTTCCATAAACTTATTTACTTTTATAGAGTCTCTCAAACCTAATGAAATACCTGCATCTAAAGCCAATTGAGAATTTGGTTTAACACCAAGGGAAGCAATAGCAATATCAAACTCTATACTCATACCATTTTCAATAAATGCTTTTTTCCCATCAATTTTTTCAACTCCAGCACCTGTAATTACATTTATTCCAGATCTTAACAGTTTTAATTTTACAATCTGAGCCATCTCTTCATCAAAAGGTGATAATATCTGTGACATTTTTTCAACAATTGTTACCTTCATACCTAATGTTTTTAAATTTTCTGCCATCTCAATACCAATAAAACCACCGCCAAGTATAAGAGCCTTTTCTGGCCTATTTTCATCAATAAATTTTTTTATCTTATCCATATCGCTCAAAGTATACAAAGGAAAGACTCTTTGGCCTTTAATACTATCAGGAACAAATGGTACTGCACCCGTTGCAATAATAAGCTTATCGTACTTATCTTCAAAAACAATTCCCGACAAAATATCTTTTATAATTATCTTTTTTTGTTCGGGAAGTATTTTTAATACTTCATGCTTAGTTTTTACTTCAATGTTAAATCTTCTTTTCAAGTATTCTGGTGTTACAACAATAAGATCATCCCTATCTTTAATTACATTTCCTATATAATAGGGCATTCCACAATTAGCATAAGAAATAAAATCTCCTCTTTCATAAATTACTATCTCCCAATCTTCTGATGTTCTTCTTGCTTTAACCGCTGCAGAAGCTCCTGCAGCAACCCCACCGATTACTATCAATTTCATAAATCACACCCTCTGAAATATTTTTATTTGGTTTCTTCCACTATTTTTTGCTTCATATAATGCAATATCTGCTTCATTGATTAGAGTATCCATATCTTTACCAGGGGTTAATGTAGCTATACCAAAGCTTAAAGTAACTTGTTGTTCTAATCCCTCAATTTTTAGTGTATTAAACATTTTTCTTATTCTTTCAGCAAGTAAAACTGCATTTTTTAATGAAGTTTCAGGCAATATAATAATAAACTCTTCACCACCATATCTACCAACATAATCAACCTTTCTTATCGAATTTCTTAATAGAAGTGCTACCTTTTTTAATACTAAATCTCCCATAGCATGTCCATAATTATCATTAACTTTCTTAAAGTAGTCTATATCTGCTATTATTAAAGCCAGTTCAAAACCATACCGATTTGCTCTTTCTATCTCTGTTTTTAGAATCTCCATTATTTTTCTTCTGTTATACAAAGATGTAAGTTCATCAGTTATAGATAAATCAATCACTTTTTTATGCAATAAACAATTGTTAATAACAAGTAAAATGTAAGGTATGATAAAGGAGATTCTCTTCAAAGATTCTTGGTTATTCTTATTATAACAAAAAAATATCCACCCCTTAAGAGCTTGAAAAGTTTTATCTGTATTATCTTCGTTTGGATCTATAAACAAATATTCTTTTTTTTCAAAGAAATAACTCGGTATTGGTTGTTTTCCTAAATTATACTCAAAATTTATCCCCATATATCCACTATCATGTAATATTTCTTTAATAAATGTGACAAATTCTTCAATATATATCCCATATTCATAGGGACTCCAAAGATTAACTTTTACACTCTGCTCATCCACTATTGCAAACGCAACAATATAAAGTTCTAACATTTTAGAAAGTGTTTTTGCACAACCTTCTATTACTTCATTTATCGAACCAAACTTATAAGAAAGCTGGGCAATCTCATTAATCATTGACATTTCAAAAAGACGTTTATCAATAAAATCATTTAAAAATGTTAGTATTTCTCTATCAGTTATAACTTTACCTTTAGTTGGTGGGCTATCATTACTCTCTTTCACAATTTTTTCAATTTCGTCTATAAGATTAATCACATTTGAAGTTTTACTCCTATAGTAATCAGCACCAGCTTCATACCCCCATAACTCATCAATTGGCTGATCCAAAGCTGTTAACAACATAACAGGTACCCTAGAAGTAAAAGGATGATTTTTTAGAAATCGACATGCTTGGTATCCGTTCAATACAGGCATTTTAATATCAAGAACTACAAAATTAGGTGCATTTTGAAAAACCTTTTTTATGCAATCAATGCCATCCACAGCCTGGATAACATTAAAACTCTTTTTTTCAAATAATTCCGTAAGCCTAGCCCGTATAGATGGACTATCATCGGCAATTACAATTTTTAAATTTTCTTTCATGCTAATATAATACAGAAAAGTATGATTTTTTTAAAGTAAATTTATATATACAAAAATTACAATTTAATTGACCCTGCGATTTCTTTCTTTTCAACAATCCCTAAGATACTTCCTGTTAAAAACCAAAATAACATCGCAACTTCTGAATCGTAAAAATTATTTTCAAGAGTACCTTGAAGGAGAAATACTATGAAAATTGAAAGTCCAACGATTGCTAATTTATCTTTTTTTATTTTCTTTACAAATCCTAAAAAAATTTTATATAAAAATGCAATTAAGCATATGAAACCAGTTATACCATGTAAAACCAAATACTGAATATAGGCATTATGAGCATGTGCAGTGGTTAGTACAGGAACATCAATATAACTTTTTATTATACCTTTAAAATTACCATAGCCTATCCCAAAAAAAGGATATACTTTTATAATCTTAAATGATGCTTTCCATAAAGCTATTCTCGTGCCAATAGAAGACATACTGTTATAAAAGGATTCATTTTTAAGTTCATGAAATCTTCTGTTTAACGCAGGATTAGTATAAAAAACGTAGGCCACTATACAAAACAATATAAGAACGAACACCCCAACTATAGCCCCTTTTCTCCCATAAATAAAAATAAGAGATATACAGATAGTAATTATAGTGAAAAATAAAGGTCCTCTACTACCGGAGATGTATAACGCAATTAAAAGAATCAAAAAGGTTATTAAATAATAATTTCTTTCCCATCTTTCCTCAAATGAATTGGTCAAAAGATAAGTAAAACAAAATACAGCTAAAATGGAAACTACATTCCCAAAAGTCAAAGAGTGGGAATAAAACCCTTGTGCTCTTTCTAAAAGTTTTATAAAGAATTGGTAATAAGCATATAAAGATGCTATGAAGGCACCAAATAGAACTGAAGCGAAAATTCTTTTATAAGATGTATGTGGTACATAATAGTAACCAACAAAAAAATAAAACAATAGCCATTCATCTCTAAAACTAACAATAGATTTTCTTGGATTAACCCCAAAAATAACTGATAAAAAACCTGCACTTACTAAAAAAACATAAAATTTGAAGTAGGGGCAATTCTTAATTGATATCCTTTTTTTATAATAATCTCGGACTAAAATTATTGTAAAAATTATTAGAAAAAACTGTGTTACAGTAATTGATAATAAGTGGCTTATGCCAGTTAGTCTTAATAAAAGTTCCATTACAAGTAATTTAAAACCTCTTTTTTTTGTCTTTCAATATGAAAGTCTACATTATCTTTTGTAACTTTAAAACCGAAATCTTCTGGAACATTAATGTTGGGATAACCAAACATAAATTTAAGCATCATATCACCAACTATTGTCCTATAATGAGAAGTTTCATAAAAATAAAAATTATCAGTTGTTATGCTATTTAATCCGCTAAAGTCATAATAATCGGTTATTTTTGCAAGCTCTTTTTTAAAATAAAAAAACTGGGCTAAATTTGAGTTTATATACGTTTTATGGTGATGGGGATTAATAAAAATTGTTAGATTTATATTGTTTTCATTACAAAAATTAACGATTTCATTAATCTCAGCGAGAGTCTCTTTGACCCTATAACCCCTAAAAACGGTGGGTTTATTAAATTTAGGATCTTTTCTATAAGTATCAGGATCTGCTTCGATTTTTCTATCTAGAAAAGAAGTATCACCTCTACCAGTATTATAGAAATCATAAAAATCAAAAAAAGTTCTTATCCCCTTTTTTCTATCTTTATACGCTTTTAATGTACTTTTGACAACCTTCTTATCAGGAAATCTAATAAGATAGCGTATATAGTATGATAAAGCACTTTCTCCTATAACAGGTGGATATGGCTGTCTCAACATTTGGTCAAAATGGGTTTTAGGATCAACTTTATAAGAAAAATCATCAAGGCCTATAAGAACATTTTTGATATTTACTCCTTTTTCTTTAAAAAACTTCAAATGCCTTAAGTGTTCAGCAGGAAGACCTTCCGAATAGGTCATATTGTACCACTTACCATTTTTAAGTTTAGTTACATCTATTGCATTTACCCTCGATGAACCAAAAACGAAAGAATCAAATTTTTTGGGGTTATTAACTATATATCTAACTTTTATAAAATGTTGATTCGGTTCAACTACCTGATATCTAAAATCGACCCTAAAAATACCATAAGGATCTAAAATGAAATTAAAGAGCGAAATAGAAAATATAACACTGAATATCGTTAATAAAACAAATTTTGACCATATCCTGTTTTTTCTAATCATGTCTCTGCCTAAAAATTAAAATACAAAAACTCACTGACTCTAACCATGCTAAAAATAGCATATAATGCTATCAATATTGTAAAAGCAGCTCCCTTCCAATCAGGTTTAAATTTTTCCACTAACTCATTAGAATTAGGCATTGTTATACAAAATATTAGAAAGAATATAATATAGGACTCTAAATTTTTTCTATAAGACATATTTCCCATCCACTCTCCAAACCTAATTCCATACTCACCTAACCATACTAAATATTTTTCCATATTATGAGGTAACACTATACCATTCATCCCAAACATACCCCCTAATACCTTCATCGCATCTCCCCAACTCTTCGCCCTAAAAAATACCCATGCTATGTTCACAAAATTAAACGTAACTAACCACGCTAACACCTTCGGCATACTTAAACCATGCTTCTTCCATATCCGATGTATCACAATACCAGCTCCATGCAAAAAACCCCAAAATACAAACGTCCACCCAGCCCCATGCCATATCCCACCTATCAAAAATGTCGCCATCAACGCCATATACATACGATTATCACCATAACGATTCCCACCCAACGGTATGTATATGTACTCCCTCAAAAACCGACTCAAAGTCATATGCCACCTGCGCCAAAAATCCTGTATATCTAAAGCCTTATATGGACTATGAAAATTAATCGGTAACTTAATATTAAACATATACGAAGACCCTAACGCCATATCCGTATAACCAGAAAAATCAAAATATAACTGAAATGTATATGATAATGATGTTGCCCACGCCTCCATCATAGTCAAACTCTCCGCACCATCAAAACCAGCATTCGCCCATAATGCAAATTTATCCGCTATAACTACCTTCTTGAATAACCCTATCGAAAATAAAAATATCCCCATAGCTAAATTACGATAATTCAATAACTTGTTCCTTAAACTCTCAAACTGCGGCATCATCTCCCTATGATGTATTATCGGACCAGCTAATAAATGCGGAAAATACGTAACAAATAACGCATAGTTCAATAAATCATACTCCTTAGCCTTCGCCTTATACGCATCCACTAAATACGCTATCTGCGTAAATGTAAAAAAACTTATACCTAACGGTAATACTATCCTCCTTAAACCTATATCCGTACCAAATAGCCAGTTTATGTTCATTATCACAAAATCAGTATACTTGTAATACCCCAACAATAATACATTCACAACTATCCCCATCACTAATAACAACTTCCTCTTCCTACCCCCAATCTCACCATACCGACTTATCACTGTACCTAAACCATAATTAAACATCATAGAACATAATATCAACGGCAAATACTTAACATCCCACCAACTATAAAATACAAGCGACATCACAACTAACCACGCCCTCGACGCTATCGTCATCCTATAACGATTCAATGCAAAATATAAAACTAACGTCAACGGCAAAAATATAAATATATACTCGTGTGAATTAAATAACATCTTATCTGCCCTGCCCTAAAATCAGTTGATTATAACAAATACAAAAACAAATTATTACTCAAATTTTACCTTTTCGAAAATAGCCTTTGACGCTTTCCAACTCCAGTGTGTATCATCAGCATAGTAAATATCTTTCTCTCCCTTTTTTAGCTCTTCTATTAAAATAGCCTTAGTATCTATAAAACCATACCTTTTTTCAATAGGCCTCAATAATTCAAAAAAATTACTTTTTGGATATGGATTATTTACTATAAAGTCATAATAAAGATTATACTTATCTACAACTGGCATAAAATACAATTTAATCCCCTTTTTAGATAACATATCCGCAAAATGGTTTAAATTATCGTTCATCAGCTTTATTGTCTTTTCATTTGAATAAGGAATGTTTTCAACATCCTGAAATAAAAATAATAATTTATCACTATTTTTTACTGAGAAGAAAGGATTGCTTAATTTTCTCACACATACCACTGAATTGAGTGGTCTATCACTGAAGTTATAAAGTATTGAATAAATTAAAAACTTCAAATTACCAGTATTTATAAAACTTACTTCTGGAAGCTTTTCAGAATATGTCTTATGTCTGTAATATTCTATAAGTATTGGTAGACTAACTTTTTCTGTAAAATCCACTTTTCTACCATACCAATAAACACAAAAACGTTCAACTGTTTCAATAAGCAAATATTTTGGTTTAATAATATCAAGATAACCACTATTATAAAGAATTATTGCGGTTTCTAAAGGAGATTTTTCATGATATCTTTGCAGATTTAAAACTGTCATATTATTCAGAGATGCTATCCAATCCTGATAAAACCTATCTTTACCACCACCAGCGCCTTGGGAGAAAGAATCACCAATCGTCACTAGATCAATAGGTCTAGCATCATATTCTACATTTTCAATATGTTTTTTAGGAAGAGTATCATAATTGTTCCTATAATGTTTTGAATTTATAACATATCCCAGTCTATCAAGCCCACCATTATAATATTTTTTGTCTGTTAAAATATCTTCTGTCCAGAGCTTCCAGATTATAAAATGAAACCCTGCATAAAAGGCAACAACTATTATAAAAATTTTACAATACCTTTTATATGATCTCATCATGTTTCTCAAAAGTTAAAGTATAGAAACTCGCTTATTTTACTCATATTTGTTAGTGCCCATATTGTTAATCCAATAGAAAAAACTAAGTATTTCCAGTTTGGTTTAAATTTTTCCACTAACTCATTAGAATTAGGCATAGAAGCACAAAATAACGTAAAAAATATTATATAAAAACTCGGATCACCAAAACCTTTAATACTACTCATCCAGCTACCAAACCTAATTCCATACTCACCTAACCATACTAAATATTTTTCCATATTATGAGGTAACACTATACCATTCATCCCAAACATACCCCCTAATACCTTCATCGCATCTCCCCAACTCTTCGCCCTAAAAAATACCCATGCTATGTTCACAAAATTAAACGTAACTAACCACGCTAACACCTTCGGCATACTTAAACCATGCTTCTTCCATATCCGATGTATCACAATACCAGCTCCATGCAAAAAACCCCAAAATACAAACGTCCACCCAGCCCCATGCCATATCCCACCTATCAAAAATGTCGCCATCAACGCCATATACATACGATTATCACCATAACGATTCCCACCCAACGGTATGTATATGTACTCCCTCAAAAACCGACTCAAAGTCATATGCCACCTGCGCCAAAAATCCTGTATATCTAAAGCCTTATATGGACTATGAAAATTAATCGGTAACTTAATATTAAACATATACGAAGACCCTAACGCCATATCCGTATAACCAGAAAAATCAAAATATAACTGAAATGTATATGATAATGATGTTGCCCACGCCTCCATCATAGTCAAACTCTCCGCACCATCAAAACCAGCATTCGCCCATAATGCAAATTTATCCGCTATAACTACCTTCTTGAATAACCCTATCGAAAATAAAAATATCCCCATAGCTAAATTACGATAATTCAATAACTTGTTCCTTAAACTCTCAAACTGCGGCATCATCTCCCTATGATGTATTATCGGACCAGCTAATAAATGCGGAAAATACGTAACAAATAACGCATAGTTCAATAAATCATACTCCTTAGCCTTCGCCTTATACGCATCCACTAAATACGCTATCTGCGTAAATGTAAAAAAACTTATACCTAACGGTAATACTATCCTCCTTAAACCTATATCCGTACCAAATAGCCAGTTTATGTTCATTATCACAAAATCAGTATACTTGTAATACCCCAACAATAATACATTCACAACTATCCCCATCACTAATAACAACTTCCTCTTCCTACCCCCAATCTCACCATACCGACTTATCACTGTACCTAAACCATAATTAAACATCATAGAACATAATATCAACGGCAAATACTTAACATCCCACCAACTATAAAATACAAGCGACATCACAACTAACCACGCCCTCGACGCTATCGTCATCCTATAACGATTCAATGCAAAATATAAAACTAACGTCAACGGCAAAAATATAAATATATACTCGTGTGAATTAAATAACATCTTATCTGCCCTGCCCTAAAATCAGTTGATTATAACAAAAGAAGCAACTAAATTGAAGGTTAATCAGATTCTCAATAAAAAACCTAAATTCCTTATTAAACCTGTTCTTAAAAAACCATGTTTTAATATGCTTAACCTCTTTTTAATAAACCCCTCCTTAGGCAAATTTATATAAGCCTCAACTAGTTTTTTATGTTCAGGATTAAGTACATCTCTATACTTATTGTAAAAAACATTTGCCTGCTGTATTGTTAAATTAAACCCTTTCAATAGCGATTCTCTTTCATAAAAACTTAGAGCTTTTTTTATTATGTAACTTAAATTCCACTCTTTAGCACCAACATCATTTCTACCATGTTGTCTATATAAAACCAAACTCTCAGGCATCCAAAAAATTTTTCCAAAGGCAGATGCAACAATTGCACACCACCAATCATGCATAATAATACCATCTGGTGCTGGTAAAATTAGATTTTTTAATTCTCTGTTTATAAGTGTAGCGCAACCCGTTACAGAATTTGTCACAAGCAGTTTAGGCAAAGTTTTGCAATAATCTGGCTTAATGAACTGGTACTTCCAGAAAGATGGGGCTATTTCTTCTAAATTCTCATCCACAACTTTAAGATCACAATGTATTAGAAAGGGAATTGAGTTAAATTTTTCTTTAACTTCTATGGCTTTATCAATCATTTTTTGTATTTTTTCAGGAAGCCAATAGTCATCTTGATCACAGAAAAGAATATAATCTCCTTGAGAAAACTCAAGCAGTCTTAAAAAATTCTTGCAGGCTCCTAAATTTTTATCATTATCAATTATAGTAAATACTTTTTGTGGATATTTTCTCTCAAAACTTTTTATGATATCAAAAGTCCTATCCTGCGAACCATCATCTCTAATGATCAATCTCCAATCTTTAAAAGTCTGTTTTTCAAGAGATTTTAAAAGGTCGGGTAAATACTTCTCGCCATTATATGTACCTAACAGAATATCAACTTTTGGCTTCATTTCCATACTTTTCTCTAAAATAATGGCTTTCTGCTATAAATGGAGGATTTTCGAGACATGGTTTATTATAAACAAGTTCACTTAGTGTAATAGCATTATATATTCTACCTCCAGCTTCTTTCAATATTATATGTCCTGCAGCAATATCCCATTCCATTGTTGTACCAAAACGAGGATATACATCTGCCAAACCTTCTGCAAGATAACATAACTTATAAGAACTACCTACGGGAATGACTTCGATTTCACTCAAACTTTTAAGTTTTTGTATGTAACTTTCAGTCTTTTCATCACTATGTGAACGACTTCCAACCACAATTATTTTTTCCCTAAAGCAACTTTGAGGCAATCTTTTAGCAACCTTGTATAATACTTCTTCATGATTTATGTTTATTTTCGATACATCTTTAACCTTATATGCCCCATTTCCAGCTATTCCAAAATATATTTCATCTCTCACAGGCACAGCAACAACACCTAATAATGGGCTAGTTTTTTCTATAAGTGCAACATTTATTGTAAACTCACCATTTTTTCTAATAAACTCCTTTGTACCATCGAGAGGGTCTATTAACCAAAAAAGATGCCAATTTACCCTTTTCTCATATGGTATGTTTTTACCTTCTTCACTCAAAACAGGAATATGAGAGACCATTCTTCTTAAATGATTAAATATAATATTATGAGATTTCCTGTCAGCTATTGTAAGTGGTGTTTTATCTTCTTTTGTTAATATACCATAATCCTTAGAATTATAAACGGAAAGTACTTCCTTTGAAGCCTCTTTGACAATATTTATAATATCAATAAGCTTAATTCCATTAACCAACACTTAAATATCCCTTTTCCTTCAAGTAATCGTATATTACACCTACAGACTCTTCTAGTGTTTGTTTATCTGTTTCAACTATAATTTCTGGATAAAGTGGCTCTTCGTAAGGATCATCAATACCTGTAAATTGTTTAATTACCCCCTTCCTTGCTTTTTCATAAAGTCCTTTTACATCCCTTCTCTCACATATTTCAATGGGACATTTTACATAAATTTCAATAAATTCATCTTTTTCTACAAGATTTCTCGCCATTTCTCTGTCTTTTCTATAGGGAGAAATAAAGGCAGTAAGAACTATCAAACCTGCATCAACAAAGAGTTTTGCAACCTCTGCAATCCTTCGGATATTTTCTTCTCTATCTTCTTTAGAAAATCCAAGATTTTTATTTAAACCCATCCTAATATTATCACCATCAAGCACATATGTTCTAATACTTTCCTCAAAAAGCTTTTCTTCAACTTTGTGTGCAAGAGTAGATTTTCCTGATCCTGATAACCCGGTAAACCATAAAATAGCAGACTTATGACCATTAAGTCTCTGTCTATCTTTTTTTGTTATAATAGGATCATGGGGTATAATAAACTTCGTCATAAATCCTCCACGAAAACTAAATTCTAATTTAAATAAGTCGTTTTTTGCAAACTTTAATTTAAGATTTACCCAATGCTATTTTAAAAGCAGATGAAAAATCTTCTTTTAAATCATCAACATCTTCTAATCCTACTGACAATCTCACTAGTGAATTAGAAATTCCCCTTCTTAATCTCTCTGATTCTGGCATTGAAGCATGTGACATTGTTGCTGGATAGGAAAGAATGCTCTCAACTCCACCTAAGCTTACACCAAGAAGTGGTATTTTAACATTTTTCATAAATTTATATGCAATATCAAAGGTTTCAAAATCAATACTTAAAACTGCACCACCTCCATCTGCCTGTCTCATATGAATTTCTTTACCTACATGACCATCTAATAAAGGATAAAAAACTTTCTTTACGCCCTTCTGATTAACAAACCATTTTGCAAGTTCAAAAGCTGTTTTTTGTTGTGCTTCAAGTCTTACTGCAAGGGTTTTTAACCCTCTATGTAGTAAGAATGAATCCATTGGTCCCAATATTGCTCCAAAGGAATTCTGTATTTTTTTGATTTTTACAGCCAGTTCTTCATTCTTTACAACAACAATACCAGCAATTAAATCACTGTGTCCACCAAGAAACTTTGTCGCACTATGTATAACTATATCAAACCCAAATTCAATCGGCCTTTGAAGATAGGGGGTCATAAAGGTATTATCAATAATAGAAATGAGGTTAAACTTCTTTGCAATTTCAGACACTGCCGATAAATCAATTATCTTAAGAACTGGATTCGAAGGTGATTCAACAAAAATAGCCTTTGTATCTGGTCCAATTGCTTTTATTATCATCTCAGGATCAGACATATCTATAAAGATTGATTTCAAACCCCAGTTTTTAAAGATTGTATTTAAAACTCTGTAAGTCCCTCCGTAAACATCTTCTGTTATAATAATACTATCACCAGGCTTAAATAATAAAAAAACAGAAGATATTGCAGCCATACCAGATCCAAAGGCAAAACCTTTTACTCCACCTTCAAGATTTGCTATAGCCTTTTCAACAGCATGCCTTGTTAAATTGTCACTTCTACCATAATCGTATTTTCCTAATTTGATTGGATCCTCCTGGGCATAAGTTGAAACCTGATATATAGGAATACTTGATGCACCCGTATATGGATCTTTATCCATTCCACTATGTATTATCTTTGTTTTAATTTTCATTTTCTTCTCCTATCATACGTTTAATGCATTCTCTAAATCGTTAATTAAATCTTCATGGTTTTCTAATCCAATTGATAACCTCAACAGCCTGTCATTTATACCTAGCTTAATCCTTAAATCTTCACCCATTGCTGAATGAGTTTGTAAATAGGGATAAGTTATTAATGACTCAACACCACCTAAACTCTCTGCAAACAAAAATGTTTCTACCTTCGAAAGTATAGCTGGTACAATAGATGCTGATTCAACTTCAAAAGAAATCATCGCACCAAAACCTTTAGACTGTTTTTTCAGTATATCATACCAGAAAGAATTTTTTAAACCAGGGTAGTAGACTTTTTTTACTTTTGGATTGTTTTCAAGCCATTTGGCTATCCTTAAAGCATTTCTACACTGCCTTTCCATTCTTATATGTAAAGTTTTCAATCCTCTTAAAATAAGCCAGCTATCAAAAGGTCCCAACACACTACCTATAGAGTTTTGATAGAAATAAATTTTTTCTGCAAGTATTTCATCTTTAACAACCAAAATCCCTCCTATTACGTCATTATGGCCTGATAAATACTTACTTGCACTGTAAACTACAATATCTGCCCCAAACAAAAAAGGCTTTTGTAAATAAAAGGTGAGAAAAGTGTTATCAACTATTAATAACAATCTGTTTTCTTTAGCAATTTTACCTATTTTACATAAATCTGCTACTTTCAAAAGAGGATTAGTGGGAGTTTCAATAAAAATTGCTTTTGTTCTTTTATTGATATTTTGCAGTATATTTTCCCATGATGAAGTATCTACATAACTTAGTTCTATTCCAAGTTTTTTATACTCTTCAAATAATCTATAACTACCTCCATATAAATCTTCTGTAACAACTAAATGATCTCCAGGATTAAATAGTCTCATTAAACAATCTATTGCTGACATACCTGAAGAAAAAGCAAAAGCCTTAGCACCACCTTCTAATTTAGCCATAAGTTTTTCAAGAACAGCTCTTGTTGGATTTCCACTTCTTGAATAATCAAAACCTGTTGATTTTCCTAGCTCAGGATGACGAAAAGTAGCTACTTGATATATAGGCATTGAAACTGCTCCAGTTCTATCATCCCATTTGCTTCCTGCTTGACTTAGTAGTGTTTCGATTTTCATTTTTCATCTCCTTAGTAAACTTTTATATTTTCAAATTCTACTAAATTAGTGTGAATTATACAATAAATTTTTTTTTATTTTAAAAAAGCTATTTATGCTATATTAGATATATGAAATTTCGCATAGAACATGATTTTTTGGGAGAGAAAAAAATTCCATTTAACGCCTATTATGGCATAAATACTCAAAGAGCAATTGAAAATTTTCCAATATCAGGGCTGAAAAATCATAAAGAGTTTGTTAAAGCAATTGTTGAGATTAAACTTTCTGCGGCAAAACTATTTAAAGATTACAAACTTGTCGAAAAAACAATTGCTAACGCAATAATAAAAGCTTGTCTTGAAATTCTCAAAGGTAAATGGAATGATCAGATAGTTATTGATATCTTTCAAGCTGGTGCAGGCACATCGCTAAATATGAACATCAACGAGATAATTGCTAACAGAGCCAACGAATTATTAGGCTTTAAAAAAGGTTCATATAGCCCCGCTCACCCTAACGATACTGTCAACAAAGCTCAATCTACAAATGATGTAATCCCAACAGCAATGAGGATATCTGTTATTCGAATGGCAGAAACATTATTACCCGCAATGGATAATTTAGCTACTGCTTTCTTAGAAAAAGGTAAGGCATTCAAAAATATTATTAAATCTGGAAGAACCCATTTAATGGATGCCCCCCCAATTTCATTAGGTGATGAATTTAAAGCCTATGGTAATTGTATAGAAAAAGACAAGCAATACATAAAAAAATTAATGGAGCCACTATACTATGTTGGTATAGGTGGTTCAGCAACGGGATCTGGAATAAACGTCCCTGAAATTTATAAAAAACATATTGTCGATTACATATCAAAAACTACCAGATTACATTTAAAACCTAACCCTGATTTATATGAGGCGATGCAAAACCAATCAGATTTTGTGAGACTTATGGGTGGAATAAAAACATTTGCATTGAATTTGATAAGAATAACAAATGATTTAAGGCTTATGTCATCTGGACCTAATACGGGGTTAAATGAGATTACCCTTCCAGAAGTTCAAGCTGGTTCTTCCATCATGCCTGGTAAGGTAAATCCATCAATTTTAGAGATGGTTGCAATGGTCTGCTTTTTTGTATGCGGTATGGAAAATACTGTGGCTATGGCTGTTCAAGCAGGCCAATTTGAATTAAATGTTATGATGCCTATAATTGCAAATGCCACATTAATGTCTATTGAATATCTAAAAAACTCAATTGAAATACTTGAAAAAAAATGCATATCAGGTATTGAACCCAATGTGGAAACACTAAAAAAATATGCCGAATCAAGTTTAGGTGTTGCAACTATATTATCACCTTATATTGGTTATGAAAAAACGGCAGAGCTTGTAAAACTTGCAAAAAAGCATAATATCCCCATAATTGAACTAATAAAAAAACAAAACATTTTATCTTCTGAAGAAATAGAAAACCTATTTAGAAGTTCCACACAAAAAAATCATAAAATAATTGACTTTTAATAAATTCATGGCATAATTTATTTAAAAATTAGGAGGTTGGCTATGAAAGGAGATACAAAATTAATTGAGGTTTTAAATTCACTATTAGCTGATGAGTTAACTGCTATAAGTCAATATATGGTTCATGCAGAAATGAGTGCAAATTGGGGATATAAAAAATTACACGAACATTTTGAAAAACGTGCTTTAACAGAAATGAAACATGCAGAAAAGCTAATTGAAAGAATCCTATTTTTAGAAGGAAGACCTATAGTTTCAAATTTAAAGGAGATGCATATTGGAAGCGAAGTACCCTCACAATTAAATAGTGACTATGCCTTAGAAATAGCAGCTGTTGCTGCTTATAACGCTGCAATAAAACTAGCGGGAGAACTAAATGACAACGCAACAAGAGAAATTCTCATCTCCATTTTAAAAGATGAAGATAAACATGTTGATGAAATTGAACAACTAAAAGACCAAATTAGCCAATTAGGCTTACAACTATTTCTCTCAACACAAATTTAATAGAGGTAAGGCCTATGGTTAGAATTACCTATCATGGTCATGCATGTATAGAGTTAAATAATGGGCAATTTGATATACTATTTGACCCTTTCATAACTGGTAACCCTGTTACAAAAACAAAGGTAGAACAACTTAATCCAAATGCAATACTTATAAGTCACGGTCATGCAGACCACTTAGGTGATGCAATAACAATTGCAAAACGGACAAATGCTCTAATAATTGCGCCTTATGAGTTAGCCGATTTCTGTCAAAAAAAAGGTGCACCAAACATTCATCCCATGCATATAGGTGGTAGCTACAAATTTGGTTTTGGAAAAGTTAAACTCACTCAGGCTTTGCATGGTTCTGCCTTTGTGACACCCGAAGGCACACATTATACTGGAAACCCTTGCGGATTTATCGTTTATTTTGACAATAAATGTTTTTATTTCGCTGGAGATACAGGACTTTTTAGTGATATGAAAACAATCGGAGCTTTAAATGCAATTGATATAGCCTTTTTACCTATCGGCGATAATTTTACAATGGGTCCTGATGATGCAGTAAAGGCTGCTGAAATGTTGCAGGCAAAAAAAGTAGTTCCTATACATTATAACACATGGCCTGTGATTGAACAAAATCCTGAGACTTTCAAAGAAAAACTAAAACCATTAGGTATTGAATGCATAATAATTCCATTCAATGAAACAGTAGAAATCTAAAATGCAAAAATATGACTTAATTTTTTTTGGCAAATCCTCCTTTACAGAGGATTTGTATACCTATTTTTCAAAACATGTAAAAACCATTCTTTTAGATAATGATTCAATAAACTACCCATTCTCAACAACATTCTTTACCCCTTTTTGTTTCATACCTCAAAATACTGAAACAGAAAACTTTTTAGGATATATTGCTGACAATTCAATGCGTTTTGAAATAAATACTACACCATCTATAACCCAGATTTTTATTGATGAAATCTTTCAAAATAATATGTTATTCAATGATTTATTGATTAAAGCTTCTCAACAAATCAACCTTTTAAATGAAATAATTATTGAGAGCAATGGTAAATTTTCTCTTTCCCTTTTACTCAGAAATCTAAAAACATCTAATGATATAAAAATATTTTTTGAGACAATAAAAAAACAAGTCTACAATAAAAGTTTTGATGAATTTCTATCTCTTTTTGAGAAATTTTTTGCACCAGGAGAAGTTAACACTTATCTTTACAGAAAGTATCTTTTTTTCTCACTCTTAACAAAAAAAACTTATGAAATTAATAACATAAAAACCATTTTAAATACAAACAAAAGTAATAGTTCATTATTAACTGAAATAAAAGCAACAGAAGAAGGCTGGATATTAAACTTTACAGATAAATCTATAGAAGGTAAATTTTTAATATCAACGATTACACCTCATATACTAAACTTTGCACATATTAAACACCCTTTCAAATTAGATTATGATAAAATTTTTTACGAAGTTAAATTCACTGAACTATTAGAAATACCTTCATCCTTTCCAACATTGCTATTATATAAAGACACCGTTACCCATTATTACTTTTTTAAAGCTAACAAAAATCTTTCTGTTTTTATTGAAGCAAATCTTGAAAATAAACTAAATAAAGACTCCTTAGAAAAAAGTCTTAAAAATATATTCCCCCATTTAGAAGTTTTACCAAATTATGAACTTATACCTCATATATTTATTGCCAATAAAAATGTTAGGAAAAGAAAGCTTATTTTAAATAAAAATTATTTTTTTACAAAAAACTATGAATTCCCCTTTCTTGGTACAGATGGTGAAGTCTTATATAGAAACACTCTTAAGGAATTTTTATGGAAAAAGCTTTTATAGTAGTTTCTCTTTCTTTGCTCATATACCAGATTTTTTTAAAAAAAAGCTTTCTTCTCAATATCACGACCTTCTTATTTATGTTAAGCTTAATTGTTTATACAATAATTGTATACAAACATTTTCCAGTTACAGGCCTTTTTGAAACTCTATCTTTTTATGTGTTTTGTATAGTATTTCTAAACTTATTCATAAAAAACGCACATCCCAAATACTATAACTTGTCAAACATCTATTGTGCTATTCTACTTGCTTTTTGCCTAATGCTAGGTACAAAAAAATCAGCCTTCACACCAGATGCCCTAAACACTGTTTTATTTCCACTTCATGTAGTTTTTTCATTTATAAGTTATGCTTTCTTCACTTCCAGTTTTTTTCTTGTAATATCTAAAAGCTCAACTAAGAAAATATTAGATATGAACTATCTTGGTTTTGTTACTTTTACAATTGGGTTATGGACAGGTGGCATTTGGGCATACAAAGCATGGGGCGCATACTTTCTTTACAGTATTAAAGAAATTTTTTCTTTTGTATTGTGGGTCTATTTTGCATCGGTAATCCATATAAGGTTTATTAAAGATAGAGAGAAACTTTTAAAATTAAGCACAATAATTGGATTTGCTATTGTAATATTTACTTATTTAGGAATTGGTATTTTTATGAAAAACACTCATTCACTGGGATAAAAAATGCTAAAAAGGATTTTTGGCTCTACCTATATAACAATTTTTGCACTTTTTACAATATGTCTATTTTCAATTTTAGGGGCAATTATTATTTACTTTAATCCAGAAGGCTATTATAAAATCCACAATTACCCTTTATTTTTCTGGCTTTCAGAGCATATTAGGTTCGATACTTTTTGGATTTATGTAAATATTTTTCTTTTTGGCTTCATAGGACTTTCCCTTTTATTTTGTATTTCCAACGATATCAAAAGAAAAAATCTACTTGTTGCAATAATGCATATAACTGTTGTTTTTTTTCTCATTGCCCATTTAATAGCATCAATAAAAACTTTTCGTATAAATGACATAATACTGTTAGAAAATGAAGATAAAGAGATAAATATTAAAGAAGGTTTTGGGAATTTAAAGCTTAAATTGAAATCACTTTCTTACCATATCTCTCAGTATGGCATACCTTTTAACATTTCTGCTATTATTGAATTACCTGACAAAACAATTAAAGAACTTAAAATTAATCATCCAATTAAAGTAGACAAATATCAAATACTAATTAAAAATGTAACTGCAATGTTAAAAAGCGTTGATCTTATTCTAACTTCAGAAAATGGGTTAGAAAAAATTACTCTTAATCCTGAAAAATACGCCTATCTGCATAATTTCTCATGGCGAATAATAGATGCAAACCAAGATTTTTCTGCGATTGAAGTTGTAATAGAAGACTTAAAAAGCTTGACGAGAACTACTCTTAAAACTGGTGACTATCTTACTCTAAATAATAGAAAATTCTTAATTCAATCAATAACACCTTCATTCACACAGGCAATTATCGTTGATATTGTATATGATCCATCTATAACTACAATCTTTTATGCATCAACATTTTTTACATTAGCATTATTTTTACAAGCTCTTTTAAGATCAAGATACATGTTTACTTAAGAAAATTTTGGGTTATATACTCAAAAATACTGTATGCAACATCTTCTTTCGACATAAGAGGAAGAGAGATTTTCTCTCTATTGCTAATCAATATTACCTTGTTTGTATCTACTTCAAAACCAGCATTTTTGTCAGTAACATCATTTACAACAACCAAATCAAGGGATTTTTCCTTTAGCTTTTTAGTGGCGTTTTTTATTATATCTTTGGTCTCAGCAGCAAAACCAACAAAAATTGCACCATTCTTTTTATAATTTCCAAGTTCTTTAAGAATATCAGGATTTTTAACAAGAGATAATGTTATCTTATCTTCTTTTCCCTTTTTCATTTTATTTTCAAGCCTATTAATAGGCCTAAAATCTGCAACAGCCGCACATTTAATTAGAATATCAAAATCGTATATTAATTCTTTGCATTTATTGAGCATTTCTTCTGCTGATTTTATAAAAAATGTTTTTGTAAACAATGGTGGCTTTAACGATGTTCTTCCACTAACTAAAGTAACATCTGCTCCCAATCTGGTAGCAATCTTAGCTATTGCATAACCCATCTTACCCGACGAATAGTTTGAAATAAACCTTACTGGATCGATTTCTTCAATTGTAGGACCTGCAGTAACGAGAACTTTTTTACCTGCCAAAGGTTTTGGAGACAATAAAATTTTAATGTTTTCCAATATATCTTCAACATCAGGTAGTTTTCCAGAACCATAAACACCACAAGCAAGTAAACCCTCTACAGGGTTCATAACATGATAAATTTTTGATATTTTTTTGACATTTTCAATAACTATGGGATTTTCCCACATATTTTTATTCATAGAAGGCACAATTAAGATAGGAGATTTTGTCGCAAGTACTGTAGTTGTCAATAAGTCATCGGCTATACCATTTGCAATTTTACCTATTATATTAGCAGTAGCAGGAGCTATTACAACACAATCTGCTTTCTCTGCAAGAGAAATATGCCCTATCTTTGATTCTTTTATTAAATTAAAAAGCTCATAATAAACAGGGTTACCCGTCAAAGTTTGGATTGTTAAAGGGGTGATAAAATGTTTTGCATGTTCTGTCATTATTACTTCAACATTAAATCCATCTTTTACAAGAAGCCTTATTAAATCACAAACCTTATATGCTGCAATACCACCACTTATACCTATCAATATGTTTTTGCCTTTAAATTTGCTCATTTTACAATCCTTTTATATATCCATACTTCATAATTCATTACATCAACAATGATTTTTGATTTTTTCAGTTCAATCTCACAAAGTACCGCGGTCTCTGGATCTTCTGCCATTTGTTTTTCAACAATCTTATTTTCTTGTATCCAATCTAGCATTTCTCGAACTTCAGTTAACTCCATGTCAAGATGGGTTATTATGTTATAAAAGATATTTTTGTGTATAATGGGATAAATTATATATTCCTCATCATCTATAACCATAGTTATAACTCCTTAGCAACATTAACTATCTTAGCCTTTGACAATTTCACAAGTTCATCAAAACTAGTAATAAACATATTATTCGATTCCCCAGCAGCAGGATATATAATATCAAATCTATTCAAACTTTCATCAATAAAAACATTTATTTGATTTTTTATCCCTACAGGACTTACACCACCCACTTCAAAACCTGTAATTTCATAAACTTCCTCTGGTTTAGCCAATCTTACTTTTTTGACTGATAGTATACTTTTCAACTTTTTTTCATCAACTTTCTTATCACCACTAATAACTATAAGCACAGGAGTTTTATCAGCAAAAAAAAGTATAGATTTAGCTATTTGCCCAAGTTCAACACCAAGTGTTTGAGCTGCTTTAGCAGCATTTTCTGTACTATTATCAAAAGCAAAAATTTTTTTTTCCATACCTATATCTTCAAAATAAGCTTTTACTAGTTCCACACCTTTTTTCATAAGCTTAAACATCCTCTCTCACAACTGTTTATACAATGCATACATCTGATACATTTTATATCATTTACATCTTTAGGGACATTAAGTTCAACAGGACATATATTTTTGCACTTTTCACATCTATTACATCTTTCGCTGTTATACTTTATTTTAAGAAAAGCAAATCTATTAAAAAGGCCAAGCATAAAACCTAATGGACATAAAACTCTGCAAAAAAAACGATATACTATTATACACATAAGTATGAGAAGAATTAGAAAGAAAATTTTAAAGTAAAAAATTAAGTCCAAAGACTCCCTTAAATTCGGTTCTATAATCAACCAGGGAATAGACGCCTCAATTGTGCCCATTGGACATATATAACGTGAAAACCAAGCATTAGAAAATATATAAGAGAATACAAAAACTCCAAATATTAAATTAAATAAAGGTATATGTTCAAAAAAACTACTTAGTTTAATTTTTTTTGATTTAACCATAACGATTAATTCCTGTAAAAAACCTGCTGGACATACAAAACCACAAAAAAACCTACCAAATAAAATGCCCGGTACTATAATAAACAAAAGTGGAAAAAAAGAGAAATTTCGTGATTTTATATATATTTCCAAAGCACCAATTGGACAACTTGTTAAAGCAGAAGGACAACTCCAGCAATTAAGTACAGGAATACAAACACCTTTTAACTGCCCACTATAATTAACTTTATTTATAAAACCTTTAAAATAACTATTTAGCCCAATAAAACTTAAAAATTGGATAATCTTTCTTTTCATGGCTTACCTAAGCCCGATGCAATCTATTCAAAGGAATGTTCCAATCTTTTGTAGCTTTGTAACTGACTTAGAGAAAAAAACAGATACAAATAAATAAAAAGATATTAGCAAAACTAAAAGAAAAATTATTTTTTTTACTACTCCTCTTTCCAACCAAAAGCCCCAATTAATTTTACAAATCTCACACCACCGTAAGAACTCTTTATAAATCTATTGCCCTGTCGCCTAACCAATATTAAATCTTGAGAAAAAAAATCACCAACAGGTATAATAAGCCTACCACCATCTTTTAATTGCTCAAGTAATGGATCAGGAATAGACGGTGCAGATGCAGTAACAATAATACCATCAAAGGGTGCTTTATCTTTCCAACCATAGGTTCCATCGCCTACTTTAATAATCACATTATAATACCCAAGAGAATCGAGAATTTCTCTACTTTTTTTTGCTAAACCAGGTATGCGTTCAACTGAATACACGGTATCAACGATTTCTGCAAGAACGGCACTTTGATAACCACTTCCTGTTCCTATTTCTAAAACCTTTTCACCCCCCTTTAAATTTAATGCCTCTGTCATTAATGCCACAATGTAAGGTTGAGATATAGTTTGTCCATGTGATATAGGAAGGGGATAATCATCATATGACCTTGTGCGTAACCCCTCATCTACAAATAGATGGCGAGGTACTTTTCTCATGGCTTTTATAACCAAAGGGTCTTTTATACCTCTAGCAATAATTTGCTGTTCAACCATTCTATTTCTTGCCTGTTCATAATCCAATTGAACCATAATGAATTATTATACTACTCAAAAAGAACAAAAAAAACTTGAATTTTAAATACGTTTTCACATAGAATTTAAAAAAATGTTGGTAAAAAATCACAAACCAGTAATAGCTTATTTTTCAATGGAAATAGGCCTTACCCCTGAAATACCAACTTATAGTGGTGGTCTTGGTATACTAGCAGGTGATACAGTTAAAACAGCTGCTGACTTAAAACTACCCTTTGTAGCAATAACCCTTTTAACAAAAAAAGGCTATTTTGAACAAGTAATAGATAGTGAAGGAAACCAAATTGAATACCCTGCCAATTTTGATCCCTATACAAAAATGAAACTGTTAGATGTAACAACCTACGTTTTAATTGAAGGTAGAAAGGTATATATAAGACCATGGGTTTATGAAGTAAAAAGCCAAACTGGTGGAGTTGTTCCTGTAATTTATCTTGATACAGATTTTGACTTAAACATGCAAAAAGATAGAGAGATAACTCATTACCTTTATGGCGGTGATGCAGAGTATAGATTAAAACAGGAAATAGTACTTGGTATTGGTGGAGTAAGAATTTTAAAAGAAATGGACATAGAAGTTTGGCGATACCACATGAATGAAGGACATTCTGCATTATTAACCATAGAACTTCTTAATGATAAGAAAAGAAATATTGAAGAAGTCTGGGATGAAAACCTTATTTGGGATGCCGATGCAGTGAAAGAACTTTGTGTATTTACAACACATACCCCCGTTGCAGCAGGTCATGACCGTTTTGATTATGACCTTGTATATAAATTATTGCGAGATGATTACGTTCCGATGTATGTTTTAAAAAAATTTGCTGGTAATGATAATTGTAACATGACCTATTTAGCAATGAATTTAAGCGAATATATAAATGGTGTTGCAAAAAAACACGGCGAAGTTTCAAGACAAATGTTTCCGGGTTATGAAATAAATGCAATTACAAATGGCGTCCATTCCTATACATGGGTTTGTCCTGCAATGGCTAAAGTTTACGATAAATACATTCCAGGATGGGCAAATGAACCAGAACTTTTCGTCCGAGTAGAAACAATCCCAGATGAAGAAATCAAAAATGCAAGAATAGAAGCAAAGAAAGCTTTATTTGATTACGTAGAACAAAAAACAGGTGTTAAATTTGACCTTGATATATTAACAATAGGCTTTGCAAGACGAGCCACCGCATACAAAAGACCCCATTTGCTTTTTTATGACATAGAAAGACTTATAAAAATTGGTGAAGGTAAAATACAAATCATATATGGCGGTAAAGCTCACCCACATGACTATGAAGGCAAAAGGATTATAAAGAAGATTTTTGAACTCGCAAATTACTTAAAAGGAAAAATTAAGCTCGTCTATCTATCTAATTATAATATGGAAGTTGCAAAAAAGCTTGTCTCAGGCGTAGATGTCTGGTTAAACACTCCACAAAGACCTTTAGAAGCCTCAGGAACAAGTGGTATGAAAGCAGCACATAATGGAGTAATAAATTTTAGTGTCCTTGATGGATGGTGGATTGAAGGTTACATAGAAGGTGTTACAGGATGGTCTATTGGAAAATACCAGACCAATGATAATCTTAATGAAGATACGAGTGCAACAGACGCTGATGATTTATACACAAAACTTGAAAAAGAAATAATACCAACATACTATAACGATAGACAAAAGTGGTGTTTCATGACAAAAAACTCTATTTCAAAAATAGCCTACTATTTCAACACACACAGAATGATGAGAAGATATGTAACCGAAGCTTATTTAGCATGAACATTATAAAACCCTCCTACGAATACATAGAAATCCTTACAAAAACAGAATTTGAAGGGATAAACAGTTCAATAAAAGATGGAATGGCAATTCCCTCTTATAATCACAAAAATCCCTTAATACGCTGGCTTATGTGGAAAAGATACGAAATGATTTTTAAAATTGCGAATTTAGATAATACTAAAGTTGTTTACGAATTTGGATGTGGTATAGGGCTTTTTTTACCTACACTTTTTAAATACTCAAAAAAAGTTTATGCAACAGATATCTATCCTCAGTTTGCAAAAAAACTTAGCCATGATTATAACTTAGACATCTCTTTTGTTGATAGCATTGAACAAATAAACGAAGATTTGGACATTATAATTTGTGCAGATGTGCTTGAACATATTCAAGATATAAAGCCTATTATCTTAAAATGGCACAAAAAGTTAAAAAAAGATGGAAAATTAATAATTTCTGGCCCTACAGAAAATTTTTTATATAAAATTGGTAGGTTTATTGCGGGTTTTTCTGGTAAAGGTGACTACCATGTCCACAATATAAAAGACATACTTGAAACGATAAAATCTAATGGTTACATACTGAAAACACAAAAATCATTGCCCACAAAACTTTTAGAACTTTTTAGAATTCTTGGATTTACTAAAGCTTAATTTTTTCAAAATATCCTTTTAATTCATCCATGACTGAATAATTCGTAAGATCAAGATGAATGGGGGTAACAGAAACAAAACCATCTTTAACAGCCTCTAAATCACTATTACCCAGTGGTTCATAACCAATCTCCTCTCCAGCTAACCAGTAATATTTTCTTCCTCTTGGGTCTAATTTTTCCACTATTGTATCGCTATATCTTTTTTTACCCATCATTGTAATCTTTATACCTTTTAACTTTTCAAAGGGTAGATTAGGAACATTAATGTTTAAAAGTGTATCCCTTGGCAACCCACTCTTAAGAACTTTTTCAACAATTTTTAGTGCTACCCTTGCAGATGTATCAAAGATAAAATCTTGCCTTGACGCACAAGATATAGCAATAGAAGGTATACCCAAAAGAAGCCCTTCCATTGCTGCAGAAACTGTACCAGAGTATGTAATATCCTCTCCCATATTTGGTCCACGATTTATACCAGAGACAACCATCTTTATTTTACCTTTAAAAAAGCTGTTTACCGCTAAATTAACACAATCAGTAGGTGTTCCATCTACAGAATAAAAATCTCCATTTATTTTTTCTACTCTAAGGGGTCTATATAGAGTAAGAGCTCTACTTACAGCACTTCTTTCTCTATCAGGCGCAACAACTACAACTTTATACTTCTTCCTTAACTCTTCGTAAAGTACTTTGATTCCTTCAGACTGAATGCCATCATCATTAGTTACCAAAATCATGCTAATATTATATCCATAACTGTTGTAATTGTCACCACTTCCACAATGTAATTAAAAATATTATTACAAAAACTATAATAAGGTTCGTATAGGCAAAGAAGAAAAATAAACTAATATAGCGATTCTTTTCTTTTGCAGATGAAGAAACAAGTTTACCCACTTTCGGAAACTTTACAAGTACCTCTTCTTTATGAGGTGCTAATTTTATTGCCTCTGTCAAGTCATTGCCAGCTGTATGTCTACCCATGTGATTACCCTTTTTCCATAGTCTACTACTTGATAAATCATAAATCTCACCATTAAATGCAATATATGCTGGTTTATTTTCTTTACCATCGAAAATTGATAATTCATCCAATGTCAAACCCTTTTTTGTCAATTCCAAATTAGCTTTATTTCTCTTTTGCATTTTAGGTCCTAAAACAAACGTAACTATAAAAGCGGTTGCAACCATGAAAAAATAAAGCAAGATTTTAACAAAAAGAATAATACCAAAGTATGTAGTGAAAAATTCTTTAAAACTGCTAATTTTCATATATGTTAAAATCGAACCAGTAACAAACATAACTATTATAGATACCCAACCAATATATAGTTCACCATAAGGTAGCCCTTTTGATGCATATCCAGGTTTAAGTATTATATGGACATACAATATAGTACCAAACCATAAAATACCGAAAAGAAAATGAAGATAAAGCAAAACTATTCTAAGAAATCTCTTAAAACCATAAGGTCTTAATGTTTCTTCAAGAAATTTTTTACCCTCAAGGGTTAAAGCGCCACCATCACTTTTTACATGACAATAAACACAATCTCTACCAACTTTTTCAGCATATTCAGGCTTAGCAAAAGCTGTGGTTGAAAATAAAATTAAGGTAAATAAAATTAAAAAATATCTCAATTAACTAACCTCTATAATCTCATAATTTCTGCTTCCCAAGCCAATTTTTTCAGCATATTTAAGTTGAGGTCGCCAATCGATTTCAGGATAAACACCTCTAAACTTATCTTCACCAGGTGCGTACCCGGATTTTAAAGCAGTATTATTTATACCTGCTTGTTTATTAACCAAATCACAACTTGCTTGATCAATTGCAACAGGATCTACTGATGCAAGGATACCAACATCTGTAGTGACAGGCATATCATTGTAGCCATAACAATCACAAGCCGGGCTTATCTGAGTCAAAAAATTTATATACACTACTTTATCCTTCTTATTTTTTATTACTCCATAAGCATACTCTACCATTTTTTCTTGTAAAATAGGCACCTGTTCATTCCAGTTAATAATTATTGCACCTTTTGGACAGACAAGTATACATTCTGCACAACCTACACAACTTTTTGTAATCTCTGCTTTTTCTCCTACCATTATAATAGCACCATGTTGACACCATTTAACACATAAACCACAACCAACACAGCTCTTTTTCTTTACTGATGGTGCAATATTTGAGTGCTGAGCTAATTTTCCCTCTCTCGATGCACATCCCATACCAAGATTCTTCAATGCACCGCCAAAACCTGTAAGTTCATGGCATTTAAAATGTGTCATCACAACTAAACCATCTGCATTCACAATTTCCTCACCTATTGAAACAGTTCTAAAGTGTTTTAGTGCAACTTCAACTTTCTTTATATTATTCCCCCTTAAGCCATCACCAATAATTATTGGTGCTTGAACCACAGTATAATTAAAACCATTCTCTAGTGCAGTTATAATGTGGCTTACTGAATCTGACCTTGTCCCACGGTATAAAGTATTACAATCCGTCAAAAAAGGTTTTATATTTAGTTTTTTAAGTGCATCAACAACAACCCTAACAAAATTAGGTCTTATATAAGACAAATTGCCCTTTTCACCAAAATGAATTTTAATACCAACAATATCCCCTTCTTTATATTTTTTATCCAGTTCAAGCTTTTCCAATAATGTGTTTAACTTATCAAGCAGACTCCTACCAGGTTTTGTTCTCAAATTTGTAAAATAGACCTTTACTTTTCCTTTACCCATAGGCTCTCTCCTTTTTAAACTTGATAAATTTCTTCTTCAGGAAGTTTTATAGCTGTAAGAAAACCACCATATACAGCTCCTGTATCAATCCCTATTTTATTTCTATCAAAATAGGGAAGAAAATTCTTTGACGGTGTATGTCCAAAAACCACTTTCTTTTTTATATCAAAATCACTGTAAATAAATTCACCCCTTATCCACAACAAATCATCTTCACTCTGCTCAGATAAAGCCTTACTTGGATAAATGCCAGCATGAACAAAGATATAGTCTTCCGTTTCATAATACAATCTTAGATTTTTTAAAAAAAGCAAATGTTCTTTAGGAACAAAAAAATTGCCACCTTCAGAATAACTTTTAATCGTTGCCATACCACCATTTGCTAAAAAAACCTCAATGTTTATACCAGCAAGATAGTCTAAAAACATTTTTTCATGATTACCCTTAAGGCAAACCAAATTATCACCCATTTTTTTCTGCATAGACAAAATCAAATCAATAACTTCCTTACTCCTGGGCCCTCTATCAATATAATCACCAAGAAATATAAGTTTATCACCTTCTTTAAGTGGTATTTCTTTTAATAACGCTTGTAACTTATCAAAACAACCATGTATATCACCAACTGCAAAAATAGACATATGAAAATCTTACACAAAACTTACCTAAAATGCAATTTGTTAGAAATTATTGTATATAGTTATATACTGAACCCCTTAGAAAGTGGACACAGGCAATTTGTAGAGGTTAAACTTTCTGCATATGCAAAAAGAAAATCTCTATAAAAGGGGGGGTTGGATAAATGAAACAAAGGAAATGGTCAGCAGAAGAAAAAATGGCAATAGTTTTGGAAGGACTGAAGAAAGTTAAGTCTGTAGCTGAGATTTGCAGAGAGCACAAAATTAGCCAG